>Ga0182021_10000073_pt1 | contig 85548 bp, 89 predicted proteins | sample 612E3MmetaG_FD_120493 | JGI IMG/M metagenome (GOLD analysis project Ga0182021, IMG submission 120493) | Permafrost microbial communities from Stordalen Mire, Sweden - 612E3M metaG (Illumina Assembly) | ecosystem: Environmental > Terrestrial > Soil > Wetlands > Permafrost | place: Sweden... | reverse complement strand
GTACCGCCGGTAGATGAATCAGGTGTTGCTTCTCCCTCTCAAAAAGAACATCCACGGCCTCGGCTCGGCCCGCCATGCGGTGTTCGCCATATCGGATGCAGGACACCAGTAGTTTTTGATTCAGTTCCTCAAAACTCTCGACAACGGGTATAGGGACCAGGTAGTTGCGGCGGATATAGCCGATCGCTCCCTCTGTCCCTCCCTTCTCGTGGGCGCATCCCGGATTGCAGAAACGGGACTCAAAATTATAATAAGACCGGAATTTACGGAAGCTCTCCTGTTCGATCCGGTGCCGACCCTGAAGAACTTTTTGGACGGCGCTTGTCAGGTTGTCGTAAACAACCGTGGAAAAAACACCGCCGAAGAAATCAAAGGCATGGATGTGGGCGTCAAAAAAGGCCTCCTGCTTCTCACATGGATATGCCCTCACAAAGTGCTTGCCCGAAAAACGGGATCGCATGCAGAAAAAGTGAAACGGTGTCTTTACATTCCGGATCACCGCAACGCCTCTGCCCCAGTCAGCCTCTGCTTCTTTGCCACAGTCGGGATCAAGGATCAGAAAGGCTGCCGAAAGCTCGGAACCCAGTCTCGCTTTTACCAGCCGCACATAACGCCGGATATTAACCTCACTGCCATTGAATCCTTCCTCCTCGACAAGGCGATTGTAAATCCTTCGTGCCGTGTGCCGCTGTTTCTTCGGACTCTCCCGGTCCTCTCTCAACCACCGGTCTATCGTTTCCCTGTGGGCTTCCAAAACAGGGTAGGTTTGCCTCTCTCTTCTTTTATACTCCGGAAGCTCGCCGCTCAGAACCTTCCTGATTGTCACCCGGGCATGCCCGGTATCTCTCTGTATCTGCCGGATACTCTTGCCGTAGACACGATGAGCTGTCCTGATATACTCGTACTGATCCATCCTGATCACCTCGCCACCTCCGGTTCCGTTGGTCGTCTCGAAAAAAACCAACTTACCAGAGATCGTCTGCAAGGTGGGTCAGTTTTACGTGATCATAACCACTCTATGTGGGTCAATTTTGGATTATCACAAACAGTCAGAAAGCCAATATGAGTAAATTTAATAGAAATGATGCATTTTCTATCAATATAGCTGATCATGATTGTGATGAAAAAGATTCTATTAAGTGCATAATAAAAATCAAGAAAGGACTTTTTGTCTTCTCTGGAAAAACTATATCAGAAATCTTACCGGCAGAAAAAATCGACCCTAATAACCAAGAGCCTGATACACGCCATGCATATCAAAAGGTTTATTCAATCGGTGCTGAAAATTCATTTGTAGCCAGGACAATCATTCAAGCAAAAGAAATTTTAGATTCTCTGATATTAAGGGCCGAACTTGACAGGCAAATAATCTTAGACCATGTGTGGGATTGCTCAACTCTACTTTTTATGTGTGAAAATTCATATTATAGCATTTATTCTGAGACGATGAAGCTAATGCACGAATGCGATTCTATTGTAGAGAAGGGTAAGAGTGGTATTTACATTTCATCTTTACCGCAAGTGAATGAACTCCATCAGCGTGTTTTTGTATTTTTCGGCAATGCGAAAAGATTCTTGGAAAAATCACATGAATTACTTTGCATATTTTATGGGGCGCCTAAAAGCGGATCAAAATTTAAGAAATACAGAGATTGGATGGTATCAAATAAACCGAGCAAAATAGAGGTTAGAGATTTATTAGAACAAGATAAAGACTGGATAAAGCTGATTGCATCGTGCCGAAATGCTCTCGATATCAACCACTCAAAACCTCAGTTTAAAGTAGAAATAGAAAACTTCAAAATGCATGCAGGTAACAAATTTTCAAACCCACGTTGGAAATATGATTTTAGTGCGGACAACGGGGAAGTCCAGAATAATTATTCAGACGTTATAAAAGATATGGATGTTCATCTAACAAACATGCTGACCTTTTTCGAAGAATTGTTTGTGCTTTGTGTTCGAGATAACTGGGACCCTCGAATGAATTTTGAAATTTTTAAGCGAAACGAAGAAATAGTAGATAAGAAATGCCCAACTTTGTATTTTGTTTCATTGAAAACCGAAACGTCTAAACTCGACCTTCCAAGTGGTAATATTTAGATTATTCACATAGGGAGTATCCATTGACTTGTGTTGTCAATAAATCAGTTCAGTACAAGATAAACATTTCCTTCCATTGCCCATTTTCATCTTTATTGGGGAGCCAGAATTTAACTATAAATTACTTAATAGTTTTAGCGCTTTTTTAGCGAATACGTGCTAAAGTCCCTATAAGCAATAGGGTCGACGGGTTCGATTCCCGCCGCCTCCACCAATTTATTTAGTAATATCAGCGACTTGTAATTTTATTTTTGACCTCTAAATGACCTCTAAAGTCCACTATATTTGCCCTTCGGTCTATCAGCATCTGGGTGATGCTTTCGTTTGATCTTTTTGCATACCTTTTAGTCATCTCTGGGTTCGTGTGACCCAACACTTTTTGAACTTTATCAAATTCAAATCCCCTATCGAGCAATTGACAACCCAATGAATGCCTGACAGCATTGTAAAGTTTAACCTTCCTGATACCCGCACTTGCACAGGCTTTAGACCAAACCTCGTTCAGATTTTTGTCTGTATATGGCTTGCCATCCTCTCTCGTAAAAACAAAGGTATTAGCGGTCATCGTCATCGACTTCAATATCTGTTTTACATAAGGCGTCAACCCATAGACCCTTTTCTTGTTGGTTTTTGTACTTTCCATTAATTGATTCTCTGCAAAGGCACGCCTTATGATAACTTCATCATCCGTTACACAGTCCCACTGAATTGCTCTCAGTTCCCCGATCCTGAAGCCATACTCCATGCCGACCATGAATATCGGTCTATGTCTTTCTGGTATATTTGAAAGCACAATTTCCTGCTGTTCCAGTGTTAAATATTCTATCTCTGGAAGTTCTCCCTTGCTGATCTTGGGGAACGGCGGCACTCTTGGAATATCTTCATTCCTCCAAGCCCATCTCATCATAGTCCGCAGACAAGAAACGACGTTATACTTACCCTTCTCGCATCTCGGAATCCATTTGTGAAATTCCATGATGTCGTTATAACGGATATTACGCAGATCCTTGGTAGCGAAAAATGGAATGATGAACCGCCGTACAGAATAGGAGTAGTCCTTAAGTGTATTAGGTTTTACATCTATAACCTGAAGCCATTGTTTTGAGTATTCGCTTAATGAAAGAGGATTATCAGGAAAATATGATCTAGGCTGGAAAGTTCCCTCGTCGATTTCCGCTCTGATCTTGCTAAGAAGTTTTTCAGCAGTTTTTTTATGCCATATCGGGTCACCATTGTACTTCCAAATCTTGTAACGTTTTCCTTCCCAATAAATCTGAATGTACCAACGCCCCGCCGGCGCGTGGTGAATAATTGACCCACCCATATAGTCACCCCCTTTGTAATTTGAAAGAGGGTTATCATGTTGTATTGGTAAATTCAATTTTAATCCCTACAAAAATTGTCCCGGATTTCTTGATCCGCTAAAAAGGTACACCTTCAACAAATGTTCCCGACCGAATATATTCCAACATCACCAAGACTGTTTGCCGCTCTATCAATACAAAAAATTGAGTGAATTCATGAGACAAACAGAAATTGAGTCCGTATTTAACCTTTTTATTTATCCCTTTACAAAAGTTCCTCAGCATCCTTTTCAACAGCACCATTTCATTATTTTCTACTTCGATCTCTTCTGGATTCTCTTCTATCGGATCACCTATCAACCCCCAACTCCGACCGATGCTTTCATCCGTGACAAAGTCTTCATTCTTGCTGATATATTTTTGCATGTACTTTCGCATCTGTTTTTGGGATTTAATGAAACGGAAACTATTTTTATGGTACAGCACATGGCGAGCTTTCATCTCGTATTCACCCTGTGTCCCCGTGATCTGAAGCCACTTGTCAACGATCCTAAAATACGTCTCAAGATATTTTCTATCGTCAACAGTTCCAATCCAAACCACGATATGAAAATGAGGTACGTCTTCCCCCTCTAATTTTCCCGATTTCCTTTTTTTCCATTCTCTTTTCCATGCACCATTAGCCTCAATGCCCTCCCGTTCCATCCATCTTTTTAATTGGTGCAGGTCTTCAGAAGACTTTAATTTCCGTTGTTCTTGCGTAAGCTCTACCACCACGTCATCGGCGTAAGTGAGGTCAAACCAGAATTCAGGTCTGTGCTTCATCATCCCGAGATGCTTCATCATGTTCAACCTCGACCTTTTAGAAAATGTCGTTATCTTCTTTTTCTTTCCGCCGACCCGATTTATTTTGAAATCACCATCTACAATGGACTTCTTAATCTTACGAACGAGACAGAGACCAGAATAAACCCTCAACAATTCATTTTGGCGAGCATCATCTCCGAGTTCTTGATCAAGGACGGTATAATTACCACCAGACGTCTTTGCAAAATATACTGATCTTGCGATCCTATCCCGGAACTTCTGTTTTCTCTGGCTCCTGTTTTTATCGACTAACTTCTCAAGCAGATTCCAATAATAATCTAATCTGTCACCACTGGAATGCTTCTGCTCTTTTATGTCACTTATACAAGCATCGGGGGCTTCCGCCCGCCCTCCCGGGCTCACGTCGATGCCCGGGGAGGGCAGGCACGGCAGCGCCCCTTGACCTTTCTTAACTTCCATAAAAAATGCCTCCTCTGAAACTTCCAGAAGAGGCTTCTTGCAAAGACATCAATCTGATGTTAGATTTGACAACAGATCACTTCCTGTGCATGATGCCCGCAAAGCTAAGTGCTCATCTGGAAGATGATTTAGAAAGTCCAGTCATGTTCGCGCATGATCTGGGCTTTCGTTCTTTAGGCTACAATCCCCTTAACTGAATTTGTTTTCCTCCACTTTTTTGCCGTTTTATCCAGCATCCTACCTGCGTCACGTAAAAGAACGCCCAACTGAAATATCCCTACTTTGTTTGTGAATTCACAGTAGGACACCAAGATTTCAACCATGTTACAAACGAGCTTCGACCTCGGGATATCTCCCTTCTCGGCAATCTTATCTAATCGTTCGACAAGCTCCTTGCTACAATGAAATGTTACCTTCTGTGCTTTACTATCATCAGTCATCGTCGTCCCTCACTTTCTTCAGATAGACTAAAATATAATTAAATAGCTGTAGGCGTCTGATAGCCATATAGTATATCTTGTACACCATTGTCAAGACATTTCTTTACTGCTTTCCGTCTCTTCTTTTTCGGGGGGGTAATATAGGAAATTGTACCGAGAGGCGTTCTTGATGCTATATTCTAACAGTCAATGTGCCATTCAGGTTCTCGCAGAAATTAACGGCTTCCGTGAAGGCTATCGTGTACGTTGCGTTGATATCGCGATAAAGTTTTATACACGATACCTCAACTTACGAGGCAGACATAGAGCCTTAACTTATGCTTTTATAAGAACTTGATGATTAATCACGTATACTGGGTCACCATAAGGATCGATGGTCTTCGTCCTATTAACACTGCTGATTGCTGGTTTAATTTTTAAAATGGTTCCATCTTCGAGCTTATACGAATTCCAATCCTCGCGTATGATTTCATAGGGAATATCTTTTTCAGCAACCTTAAGCTCAATCATAAGAGATTTTGACGGACTCGCCTTCAACTTCTTTGGCACAAATACTCCGGCAGCATTGCCCGCATTTACTGCGTAACCTTTAATCCCGCCATCCGATACAGGAATAAGCTTTACTAAGATCAATCTAAACTTCAGCACACTTCCATCTTTAAGGGAGTAAATGTTCCATGGTTCACTTATGGCTTCAAAATCTGTATATCCCTTCATAATGCGATTTCCTACTTTCATACCTCATCTCCATTCTAATTTTTTGCATAGCTGTACATAGGATTCTTAGTATTAGCTCCAATATCGCGAGTCACAGCGACTTCAGGAGCACTTACTTGCCCCGATGTCACTGCAACAGAGGGCGAAGCATTTAGGACAAGTTTTACTTGATTAAGCTTCTTATCAATACACTTTTCGATCCTTTCAAGCATGAGGTCTTGCTCTAAGTGTTTCTCCAAGGCATTTCGTATAAATTGGTTTAAGCTCTGTCCCTCCTCACGTGCGCGTAAAGCCATTTTCCTATGTAACTTGGGCGAAATCCGTAAAAGAAATTTTCCACTAAACTCTTCCTCGCTAACCGGTTCTGGTATATCTAGATGTCTCTCCAAGCTAACTTCGAACCAACCAACCTTCGCGTCCTCAAGTTTTTCCAAAGCCTCCTCTATCGTATCACCATGTGCACTACAACCCGGCAAATCAGTTATCTCAGCAATGTATCTAAGTCTCCCATCATATTCTTCAAACTGATCAATAGTAATTGGATAATACAACCCCATGTAATATTTTATGTCTTTCACTTTTTTCTCCTATTGAAATTCTCCGAGCCTTGTTAACGCTCTTATGGCTTTTTTCCTATCCTCCTTCGAAACAAATTTTTCTCTTCCGTGAGGCTCGTCCGCGGTAAACCGTTCATCCTCTCTTACGAAAACCCTGCTAGACCCTCTCTTATTAATCATATCAAACCCGTAGCATTTCGTCAGAACATCGACAAAAGCCTTCCAAGGCATGCGAACAGACCAGTCCCTGAAACTATCCCTATGAGAATATAATTCTTTCTTAGACAATGTGATACCACCCTTAGTATCAATATTCAAGAATTCTTTAGAGTACAAGGGCAGCTTTGTCAAGCCTTATTTATCCAGATAATTGCAATATCCGCTAACTCACTCTATCGGATATTTGCATTTTTTCTTGAGTATATGGTGTCTACTCGACAAATCATACGTCGCATAGCGGATATAGTAAAATTCAGTAAACAATCGGTAAGCTAACTTTATGCATAATAATATTAATCATTTACACCATAGTATCCTAGGTTCAAATCCTCCCACCTTGGCTAAGCTCTATATATTCATGTTTCTATCGTATCCCATCCTAGAAACAAGAAAATTCTGTCACCAGAACTAATAAATTGACTTTGTAGATAAATGTTGTCTATTATTTCTTATCCACGATAACGAAATATAAGAAAAATGTTCAGTGACCCCCAACAAATTGAAGATACCGTATCATTGATCCTTAGAGTTATCAGTAAGCCATTCTGGCAGAAATTAGAGTTCTGGATTACTATCGTTATCGCAGTTACTGGGGTTATTTTTTCTATTTTGGCTTTTGCCGAGGCTAGAAAGGCCAAACGGGCTGCGACAGAAGCCGGAAGAACAGTAAAAATCCAGACTATAACAATAGAACTAACTGAGGTCTCTCAGAAGCTTGACAAACTCAGACCAAATATCCCCTTCAATGAGGCACGTGATATGTTAACAGAGATTTCCCGAAGGCTTCGCCGCATCATTTCTCCTTTTCAAGCAGACCCAGACTTAAAATGTCATATAGACACCCTGCGAGAAGTTTTAACAGGTGCAAAAGAATCCCTCAATTCTGTTCGTCCGACTGATCCAGCAAATGAGGAAACGCCTTATACAGTCTATTACGCTATAGAGTCAGATTTCGCATCCATTAATGATTGTGTCGCAGACCTACTCGGTCTGTTCGAAAAGAAAACCATAAATATCGGAGATGACAATGTCGCACCAAAAGGATGAGCTTATAATATACATAAATAAAATTACTGAATCCACACGCCTTGGTGAGATGTTATGGACAAGAATCAATCCCACCACTTATACGTGGTCAACAGATAAACCGAAGCCAGCCAAAATCATTCTTCAACAAGTGCAAAGAAGCACAAGGCGTATAATAGGGGGCAATATCATTGTCAGAACTAGTACACACTACTTATTCAAGGTGATCGACCAACACGGGCAAGAGGTGATCGCAGTAGACGGGTCTGAGGATGAATCAATTAACACGAGTCTTTCGCCACTCTATGAAGCAATATTATCAGGTTTTACGCAAAAAGGTATAGAGTTTCTGAAAACCATTCTGCCCGACCACTAGAAATTAACGATAAGAGTCGATATCGAATACCAATGTAAAAAATATGACCTCTAAATGACCTCTAACCATATTTTATATGGAAAATTAACAGTAAGTTAGAGCATGAAGAATCGGGTTCGATTCCCGCCGCCTCCACCAATATTGAAAAGTACTGGCCGGTTTTGTAGATACTAATTTATCGACCGTATTTCTTGTCAAAGATAAAGCTCTGACCCCAAATGTGCTTCTTTGAAATGTTACCCGTGTATTTGTGCCTTCACCATTCTTGCGTTCATCAGGAGATTGATTTTTTTCGGAAACTTCCAGAAGGGAGATAAGCGATGTCCGGTAACCTCGATGTAATTATCCTTGATGATGATCCCCAGATTTGTTCATTGATCACAGAAATCTTGAAGGGTTTCTATGTATGGGGGAATATCCACTCGTTCACCACTTATAGCGATGCGTTAAGCTTTTGCAAGAAGGAAAAATTGGGTATGGCCGTATTCATCCTGGATGTTTATCTGGGGAAGAAAACCGCCTTTGATTTTTTGGATCAAATTACCGATCGATATGCCTGGGCATTCGAAGACACGGTGATTATAACGGGTAATGCCAGCGATGACATTGTGAATATGTGTATTGCCTCGAACATCAACTACTTGATCGAAAAACCCATAAAATCCTATACGCTGAAATTAGCCGTCAGGGCCATCGTGGGCAAGTATGTTCGGTTCGCTAAAAGGATGCTGAGCAATTCCGATTTTGCCAAACGTGTAGCAGAAATCTGATTGGCCTGCATTTCGTCTTCGATCGGGGAGTAGCTGAAGCTATGACCCACTCCACCATGAAACAATCTGACACAGGCGCAAGAATTGACTGAAAAAGAAATGACGGATTCCACGAGCGACTGGGAGAACTGCAAAGGCCAGTGCGGATATACAACGTTTTGCAGTCAGTGCACGCGAGAACGCGACAGGCTGATCCGTGAAAAGGAACTGGCCGAACAGAAGCTCAGGGCAGGACTTTGCGATGATGATGAATGAAAGCATCGGGCTCGATTCCCGCCGCCGCCATTATTGAAAAGTAGTGCAGATTTTACAGACGCTATTTTATCGACTGCGCTTCTTGTCAAGAATAAAGCTCTGACCCCCAATATCTCCCAATTCCTTAAGTAGCCCAAGTAGAGTATAGATGTGATCCAAGACCTGCGACCATAAGTGTTCCATGTTGTTTGCGTCTATGGCTTTCCGATCCTTGAGAACATCGGAGAGTCGGCTAATCAGTGTCTCCCTAAAAGCTTTTTGACTAAGTAGTTCCTGATGTTCAGGCCCCATGGCAACACCTTTTGTCAATCTTTCATTCATTTTCTCCCACGTCATATTTTCCTTGTCGGCCAACCGAGCCAACTGAAATAAATCACCCTTTATTCCATCCAACAAATTCCTCATATGAACTGCAGCTTTTTCACGATTACTGGTATCAGATTTTGCACTCCAATAGGCGTTCTGGGCTTCATCAAATCGTTTCAGTGAATTTTCACTGGCATACTTCATCATTAGCTGACGAACTTGTTCGGGTCTTTGCTGGGCTTCTTGTAGGTCACGATAACGTTGAGTGTATTTATGAGAGTAAATCATGACATCAGGTCTGCTGGGGTCTCCGCAATTAACAACATAATCATATACTCTGCTTGTTCCAGCTGTCGCAATTGATGTAGCTGTAGTTGACGCAATGGTTCCGAAATCTGGCATCATAGGGATATTTTGTATTGTGTATTTATAGTCGCGCTCAAAGAATAGATTGAGTTCTTTTGGGGGAATATTTGCTGATGTTGTTTGGAGGTTGGTGAGTGCTTCGATTTCCCAATCCGTTACGTCCAAGTTCTTTTGGACTTCTGGCAGGACCTCTTTTTGGGCAATGGTAAACCGAAAGAGCCATTCCGCAAGGTACTCCCTTTTCTTTTTCAAAAAGTCCATTGTTATACCTCGCTTTTCCTATCTATCTAATATATTCCATATTAGGTACAGCGCCCATTTATTGGAGCTAACCATCGAAGCGATTCCAGCCGTCTCCACCATTATTGACGAGTTGCAGATGGTCTTGTTAAGAATAAAAATTTACCCCGCATTTTCTTGGATCAGACACCAACCAAACAGCAGCCACCTTCGCGTTGCATCGCAATATTACTTAATATTTTGAGTTATTGATTCCATCGTCGTCCCGATTTTTTTCATAATATTACTCAGCGTTTCTATGAACTTACTGCGGCGATCCATCGTCATCTGGAGGCGGAGAGCGGTCATCTCACTCATCTCGTTCATTCCGTCGAGCTTGCCCTTCAAATCGTCCGGCATGGGTTTGAGTTTTGCCACCTTCGAATCAGCCTCCTGCCGACTGATTTTTGTGCGGAGTTCCCTTTTCTGTTCCTCAAATGATCTGAGCTTTCCATTCGTATCGCTAATGTCGTTATCCATGTATTTAATTGCTTGTATGTACGTAAGGAACTTAATCGCCTCGACGTCCCCGGTCTTAATGGGCTGCCGAGTAAAGCGGTTAAGAATTACAGTATGTAAACTGCCGTCGTCCATTTGTCCCTGGCTCAATCTTTTCGCCTGTTCGTCGATCCACATACGGACACTTGGCGCAACCTTTGGTGCCAACTTACCATGAAGCGCCATTGCCTCAGGGGGAATTTCTGCGGGACGGGCAATATTAGCGGCGCACAATATGCCTGGTAGCAACGCTAACAGCAACGATAGCAACAATCCACCAGCAATGCGGAAGATGTATGTTCTCATTGTCGTTCCTCCATCCTAAGGATATTTTGTTGCACTTAAAAAATAGGGACAGCGCCCGACTATCATAACAAACCGTCGAAGGGATTGCCTGTATCTTCGTAAATACTTCTTAAATCATCAGACTCCAGGAAAATGGGGAGTAACTCCTTCAGGTCAACCATCTCTTTCTTATCAGGTTCTTGGGCCTTTTGTTCTCCTTTGCAAATTCAGCCAGTCGTCAACATATTGAGCGATCTCCTCCCATCCCGGTCCACCAATGACCCAATGACTATGATTCGGAAATTCTTTGAATGTGGAAACGGCCCTGTATTTATTAGCTGTCTTTTTCACCACGGAAGGCGGAGTAAGACGATCTTCTGACCCTGCGATGACCAACACCGGGCAGGTCACTTTGGATTCATCCACATATGTGGCTTTCCCCGGATCAAATAACCAGAACCCTATCTCAGCCGCAGCCCGTCCGGACTCATACACGAAATGCCCATATGCCTCTCTCTGTTCCTCTTCTGATAATAAGTGCAGAATGGAATATACCGCTTCATCAAACGTCTGCCTCATGGGATTTCTCCAGAATCCCCACTTGGTTATAACGCTCCAGAAGCTCCTGATGACGGAGGGCTTTAAAGCAAGAACGCCGCGGGATGATGCAGGGGTAAGAAGGACGAGCGACTGAGCAAGTCCTCTGCTCCCGAGAATTTGAGCGAGCAGACCGCCCATGGAGTGGCCCATAAGAATGGGCAAGGAGTCGAGCTGCTTAATTTCTTTTTCAAGATCAGCGGCATAATCGAGGACGCTCGTGGTTCCGAGCTGTCCGGGAGGGTCAGATTTGGGGTCAATGTCATGATACCGCAAATTTGGTGTTACGCAGCGATATCCTCTGCTCTCAAAGAACGGTTTATAGTATCTCCAGTCCCAGTCATTCCCCCACATGCCGTGGATCATCATGATTGTCTGCTGCACTTATCCACCTCCTTTAACATTCCCCGGAATGTTCCCTATGCTTATACCAGTTGTCCGTGAAGAAGGAAAAGGGACAGCGCCCATCTATTATAACGAACTGGCGAAGCGATTCCGCTATCTTCGTAAATGCTTCTTGGATCATCAGACTCCAATAACAATTAGAAGAAAATGACTCCGTTACCGTCCTTCATACGAGGGCGCTGACTATTTAGACAGGCTGACAAAGAAAGTCGCTTTACCCCTCTTGATCAAGAGAAGGATGCTTTTCATCGTATTCTTTTTAGATACTTCCCGTACATAGTCATTCATGGAGGACATTTTCATTTTATTAACTTCCAGGATGATGTCCCGGGGTTGGATACCACCTTGACCAGCAGGGCTTCCATCTTGGACATCAACTACAACGATGCCGCCTGTCCCGGTTCTCCCAAGATCTTGAGCGATTTCCGGTGTGATAGCCTGCACCGTCATGCCGAAGGCCGAGATCAGGTCTCCTCGATCCTTACGTTTGAACTCCTCTTGAGAGGCTACTGACAAACTAGTTTCCGCTTTGGCAGAACGCACCGGGAGCGCTCTGGTGTAGTATTCGCTGATCGACTGGCGCCGCCAGATCCGTGAGCCCTCGTGGAAATTGAAGAGAGCGGCGTCGGAACCGCGTGTTTCCGAGGCCCATGAGCAATAAGAAGATGGCTCAATCATTTCCGTTAAGTGGATATCATAACTTCCTTGGGTTTTACCGCTGTCATACAAACCAGCCAGCTCACCCTGCGTCGGCATTCGCCAGTCCGCATAGCTTCCACCGCGATAACTCTCGCAATAGCTCTTGGCGTCCGACCAGTTGATGTTTGACCCATTATCCCTCGCCGCCCACATTAGTTTTGTCTTTGTATCCAAGACCGTCCCGTTATCATAGGCGATGAAACGACCGTCTCTCCCAATCTCGTTGGCTAAGGAAAGCGAAGGGGATGTCACAATAGCAAGCTGCTTCTCTCTTTCTGCCAGCTCTTGTTTTTCTCTGGCAAGGGCTTCTTTCTGTTCGAGCAGTTCCTTTTCCTTCCGCAACTTCTCCCTTTCCCCGTCAATCCTCCTCTGCTCGTCATCTAATTCCGCAGTGGGGGCAGCAGCTTCTTCTTTTACTGCTTCCGTGCTTTTGCCTGCCTTCCCGGGGACAAAGTAAAATTCCCCTTCGATTGAGGACAATTCCCACGGTACTTGCCCGGTCTCCTTGCGTAGCTTCTGACGAACTTTAATAAAGAGCTCCGTGATTGGTGTACCCGGTTCCTGCATATATTTGAGAAGGGCTCTCGTGTATGGGCTGTTCCTCCCCTCACCGTCTATCGCTACCCGACCGGGTGACGTGGAATAAGAAATTAATGTGCCCGTCGGGGCATTGCTCACGATGGCGAGGCCTCGGGAGGCGCTGCGGAAGCTCTTGCCGAAAGGGTTATCACGGCAGGCATCGAGCAGCACGATGTTGAGACCGTTGTTGGCGTTTTCCATCTCAGCGAGGACGCGGCCGACATCGAAGGCCTTGAACCGCACGTCCGATTCCTTGTTGATCCTCTCTCCTACGGGGATGAGATAATTGGTGCCATTCAACTGAACTCCATGACCGGCGTAATAGAAAAGGCCCACACCACCCCGTTTCAAACGGTTCCCGAAGTCCTCGATGGCTTCCTCCATCGTCTGGAGGTTCGCATCCTTCTTCAGGACAACTGTAAAGCCCGCTTTCTTCAGCACCGCAGCTATATCCGAGGCATCATTGGTGGGATTCTTCAGCCGACCAGATTCGTAGGCGCTGTTGCCGATGACCAAGGCTGTGCGTTGTTCTGTGGCAGCATGGATATAAAATGGTGAAGATAGGAGAATGATGACGAGGAAGATGTATAGAGTGCGGATGTGCCTCATGACGCCCCCCTTTATGCGATTTAATTAAATCTGCTATACATTATTGTTTAAGTCAATTGCAAAATAATTGAAAGTTGGGTGAATGGAAATATTCGGTCGCGCTGATTGACAGTTCAGATGGAATGCTCATGCAACGCTTTCCATGCGCGATCTTATCCCAGCGCTGCGTTCCAGACTTCGAAGTTATAAGCACCGTTCTCCGATGGTTTGAAGATCGTCACATAGGTGAGGACATGCCAGCCGATAAATTCACGATTCGCGGGATCGAACTTCGCCCTGTTCCATGTCTTTCGCCAGGTTCCGGTATTGAAATAAATTTTGTCCTGAGTCAACCCATTCGGGAGGGACGTTTGATCCATGGGTACGATCAGGTAGTTGTGGGTATGTCCGTAAAGGACGAAACTGGCCTCGCCGGACCGGACCTTTGGTTCCGTAAAGGCACGTTGGTCATACCCCTCGGCAGCATCGCCGGGGAACCACTTTTCTTTCAGATCGGCGATCTTTTCCAGGGACTTTTTCGATGTGTGCGATGAAAGCTGCAGGGTAATCTGAAGGAGGTCGATCATGTCCGGCCACAGAAACTTGTCTTGTCCTTTGATGAAAGGCACCTTGAAAAAGGCATCCACGCAGGCGTCCCAAGCCTCTTCAATGACCTTGCGGGCCACCACATTTTGCGTCTTATTGGCCACCATGAGCACCCAGGATGGCGCATCGAGAAGCGGCCGAATGTTATCCAGCTCTTTAAGCTGTTTGGCGATCCGCTCCATTTCATCCTTTGTGACGGAACCCGCGGCAACAAACCCGCTCAGGCTCCGGATCACCTGCTCAGGATATTTGTTGAGCAATTCGATGACAATCGCATCGCCGATCGACGAAGCGTCGCGATTACCCATGTAATTGAAGTCGTCATAAATATCGCCATGGCGGGCAAAAACCTTGTAGTCCGGCTCGAACAATTGTGACTGAAAGGGATCCGTTACGGCGGCAATGCCCAAGGCCGCCGCCACAGCGTTCCTGCAGGCGGGGTAGCGGTTGATGAGCCAATCGTGATTGCCGATGACATAGGTGATGTCGAAAGGAACTTTTTTCTCTTGAGCAAATTGCCGGAGGCCGCGAAGTTCCGACAATGACGGCCCATTCTTCTCGATGATATCAGCGAGAATTTTCTGAACAATCTTTTCCTGTTCGGGTCCGGCGCCATCCCAAGGCCTTTCAGGCACGGAGAGCCACCGTGTTGATCTGATGATGTCGAAGATATCGCCCAACAAGACCAGCCGTATCTCTTCGAGCGGCTTCACCGAGTCCGCAAGTTTTCGCAGATTTTCCGCAAAAATCCTGAATGCCGTGTGTTTAATCGTTTCTCCGGAACTGCCATCCGTCATATGGACATCACTTAAAAACACCAGCATGGTCTTCATCCTTTCAATTCATAAAAGTTCTTGCGGCTAAAAAATGTTATGCCTTCTATGAATCATGATTCCTATCGGTGCGACGCCTGCCCCACGGAAGGGCAGCCTTCCTGGAGATGCGCGAAAAACGGGCAAAGCATTTCTATTCGGAAAAACAAGGGTCAGTTCTAAAGTTGAATCAAAGAATGTTAGAATATTAGAGACAGCGCCCATTCATTATGGAAAAGCGGCGAAGCGATTCCCTGTTCGCCGGTGACATCGCAACCGATCCTTCAGCTTATTGGTCATCATGGCGCTCCCACAAAGACATGGGCTGTTACGGAACGTGTCTTTATTTTCCGAGTTTTGTCTTGATATCATCCCTGAGGACTTTCTTGAGAATCTTGCCCACAGGGTTTCTCGGGATAGCGGAAATGATCTCAAGCCTCTCCGGAATCTTGTAAGCGGCGATTCCCTTCTCCGTCATGAAGTCCTTGATCTCCGAGAGTTCCAACTGCTCCCCGCTCTTCGGAACCACATAGACGCAGACCTTCTCGCCGAGCATTTCATCGGTCATGGCAACGACCGCCACGTCCAAAACCTTGGGGTGGCCGAGGAGCATGTTCTCCACCTCCTGGGCGCTGATGTTAAACCCGCCTCGGATGATGATGTCCTTGGTACGATCAAAGAAACCGATGCAATCGTTGTCCTTGATCTGGAAGAGATCACCGGTGTTGAAGAACCCTTCGTCATTGAAGGCCTGCTTCGTGAGATCGGGGCGCTTGAAGTAGCCGGAAATAACGTTGGGGCCCCGGTACCAGAGCTCCCCGACGGCGCCTTCCTCGGTCAATTCTTTTTTCGTCACGGGGTCCAGGATTTTCAAATGAATTTTTTTCCTTAAAGGCGAGACGTTGACCCACTTCGAACCCGGCTTACCGTAGTGGGGAAAATGATCGATCCTCATCTCAAGATCCGGGATGTCGACAGGGCCGGCCACATTGGCCGTCGCTTCGTTCTGGCCCCAGATGTTGGCGAATTCGATCCCCCAGCGCCGTTTCAGATCCTGCACAGACCACAGCGACGGCGGCGCCGAGCCGATCGTGATGGCCCTCATCTTGCTCAGGTTGAACTGATCCACCTTGGGATGCTTGAGCAGGGCATTCACGACCGCCGGTACAAGAAGCGTATATTTTATTTCTTCCGTCATAAGCTGCATGATGAAGGTGGGGCCGTCAAAGGGATGGTGCAGAACGAACTTTCCTCCGGACATCAACCAGGGTATGAAAATCGTACCAATGGAAGCCATGTTCACGAGGGGACCCGCGGTGATGAGGTTGTCGCCCGGCTTGATGGGCGCCGTCTCGTACTGAAAGACGCCCTGACACAACCAGTTGTTGTGGCTCAGCGGGCATCCCTTCGGTTCGGCCTCCGTCCCCGAGGACCAGCACAGGGTGAAAACATCGTTGGCGCTGATAAGTATCTTGTCCAGCTTTCCCGTAACGGGCCCGTTGGACATCTCCCTGATCTTGGCGAGGGTAATGACGTCTTTCACGGACGGGAATTTAATCTTGAGCTTTTCCGCCATCTCCTTGTGCTGGAAGTTATTGAAAACATCTACGGTAACAATGGCCCGCGCCTCCGTTATTTTCGCGATGTGCTCTAATTCCGACTGGCGCCACTGCATGGGCATGGGCGTTATCAGGGCCCCTGCCCGTGTGATTGCCAGGTACAGCATGGCCAATTCCCACGTGTTGGGAAGCTGGACCATAATGATGTCGTCCTTCTTGATCCCGAGGGCGAGAAGTCCCTCGGCGGTTGCATCCACGGCCCGATCGAGTTCCTTAAAGGTCAGCCTCTCCGGCTTCAGGCCTATCAGGTTTTCCTTGTTCGGGGGATCGACGAGACAGACCTTATCCGCCTGAGTCCGGACGTTGTCCTTGAAGTAATCGATCAACGTTTTGTCTCCCCATGCGCCCGCTTCCGTCCATTTCTTGATCATTTCTTGTGACGCTAAAATCATTATCATTCCCTCCTTGAGAATATATTGAATAGTTTTCAGACGGATACAATTCCCGTTCAGCATTGTGTTCTATATAGTGTGCATGGCCAACTGTGTGAATTTATCCTCCTGGCTTACCTGGTTAAGAGGGCTGCAAAGACGAGAACCGCGGGATGCAATAGCAATATCCAGCCGAGACCATTTCCCATCCAAATCATAACCAATCTTCTGGCATGGTCCCATACTTTGTTAACCCCCTGTGGTTGAAAAATATGAAAAGCAATCTTTGCCCTAAAAGCACAAAACCCCGCTCTCTTTTGAGAAACAGGGTTTCAATAGTCTATTCATGGCACCACGCTTACAAAAAAGGGGTCCAGGCTGGTTGTTAACCTCTTTACGATGCCTTATTAAAATATGCTTCTTTTTGTGCTCTAAATTCCTTGAAAAAGCAAGAGACAAATTTCATTGATAGTAATAATTCGAAATTGAAAACGGGAAACTTGTGGAAGTTAAAATGATATACTTCGATGGATATTACTTTGAATTTCTAAGAATACAATACGGAAAGAATATTATAATAATATTAGAAGAATATGGGGAACATGATGTTGCAAAATTAATAACGGCAGAATGGGCGTTTCGAAAGCGAAGGGCACTATTTCTTTTACAAGCGCGCGGTTCACGCAGCGTCGGCTGTCGTTCTGCGCTGGGCGCAATAAAATGATACTACTGACGTCATTTTGCGACCTTGCCTCCGGTTACAACTTGGCTGGCACCGGACCTTCTCGAAGTCAGGATTATTAACACGACCATTACCGCGGCGATAACGAGCGAAGAGACCATGCGGCCCAATGCGAGCCCACCTTCTGCGTGGGGCTTGGTTAAGATGTCACCGAGCGTCGCTCCGAGGGGTCGCGTTAGGACATATGCGGCCCAGAAAAGCACGCTGCCGGGGATCTTCGTGAAGAAATGCGCCGCCGCCACAAGCGCGATCAGGCCGGCGAATATCAGCGCGCCGCGCTCGAACCCGACACCCGTGGTTGTAGCTACGAAATCGCCGAGCGCAGTGCCGAGCGTGTTTGATACCAGAATCGTCACCCAGTAGAAAACCTCGTTCTTCCTCGTGGTGATATTCTCATACTGGATCTCTCCCGTGGAGCGGCGCCATATGAAAAGGACCGCGAGCACGCCACAGAAAAGGAAGAACGACGACTTCACGTAGCCGAGCTCGAGGGTGCGATCGAGGTAGTCCGACATCGTCGTGCCGACGGTCGTGGTGGCGACCACGACGGCCCAATAAAGGAACGCATAGTAGCGCTTCGACGCAACCTGAGCGGTGAGCGTGATGCAGAAGAATCCGAGAAAGATCAAACTGCTGACGGCATAGCCGAGCTTCAGCGTCATCGAAAGCTCATCGCCCCCGGTCTCGCCAAATGTCGTCGCACAGATCTTTATGACCCAGAACATGAGGGTGACTTGCGGGACCTTACTGACCAGGTCGCCGCTCTTCTTGACAAGTTGCGGTTGGTTCATGATTAAGCTACAAGAAACTCCGTTTTGTATTTGAAGGAAATCTTGGCGATAAAATATGGGGTGCGGTAGCGGTAATGATTACCGGAAGCTGCCATGCTTTTACATGCACAAGTACTCTCCGGTTTCACTCTATTTGGCGTATGTTCAGACCCTTCACTTTCCCACGTGAATCGCTGATATTTTTCCCATGAATCCGAAGACACCTAATAGCCATATAACCACAACAATAATCACGACCACATTCAAAATAGTCTTTATGGTGGATTGCATCGGTATGTAGCTATTAATCACCCACAGGACCACCCCAACGACAACCAAAACAAGAACTAATTGAGTCAACGGCATAGTATTCCTCCTTTCATGCTGTCGGCGTCCCAATGATCATTTACCCAGAACCTTCTTGACTTCGCCGATCTTTTCCTGAACTTTGCCGGCTATCTTTTCACCGGTGCCTTCGGCTTCCATATCAGGATCGTCGCTGAGTTTCCCGGCAACCTCCTTGATTTTACCTTTTACTTCGTGAAGCGTGCCTTCCACCTTGTCCTGCGTACTTGATTTCATGGTATTTCTCCTTTTTTAGTTTTTTCCGAAGCCTTTCGGAAGAAGTGGATAGAACCCGTTAGAGAGATCGCATACACTGTGAAGCGAGCCGATTGAGATCTTTTTAAAAAGATTCTCCTTTGTTAGATATACTCATAGTCATTTCCCGCGCACTGAATTAACGTCATAGCCGCCCCAGCAGCACCAGGATGATCACAATCAGAAGAACCAATCCAAGTCCACCGGTGGGATAGTATCCCCAACTCCTACTGTGAGGCCAGGTCGGCAGAACCCCGACGAGGACGAGAATCAAAATAACGATCAGTATCGTACCCATATTTTTCCTCCGCTCCTGTTGTTTGAAGTTCTTGTTTGTTAGTTATTAAAGGCTGTCCGAAGCGAGCAAGAAATGCAAATGGCATAAAATCTTTCTTTATTGTCATTATTTCGCGTATGCTGCCGACAATTTCTGCCAATTCGACACCATCTTCATATTCCAGATCGGCTTTATCCCGAATATATCCATATTTCTTCTGCAAGAGCCCCAAGAGCTTCTCGCCTCTTCCTTGGATCTCGACAAGGTCGTTATCAGTGAGTTTGCCCCACCTCTCTTTAATTCCTCCCTTGATCTCCTGTAATTTTCCTTTCAGAATATCTTGATTCATGTTCAGCCTCCCTTTGGCTGAAGTTGTCGCTTATCGCCATCCTACCCATTCCCGGTTTCTCTATTCGGATGTTCGCTGACTTTAACTCTTTTCTTCAGCCTTCAAGTTGATCTTATCTGGTTGTTCATACACATCGCCGGCAGAAACACTTCAACACCCGCCGGCAGTCTTTCTGTCCCTGAACTCAGACTATTCGATATGGCTCTTTGGTGAGAAGAATAGGTGACACAAGGGTCAATAAGCAATGATGATTAACTGTACGTATGTTGGTAGGTAAAGCCTATCCCTGGAGTTTGGACGGCAAAACTCCCCCTTGTCTGAAATTGGACCAAGGGAGATTTTTTGAGGCAGCCTTTCATGAGGTTGAGATTTGATGAGCTGAGCAGCTTGGTTTTTCCCGATACCACATGATTATTGTTTGGTTCCGTTGACCGCCTGATTTCCGGGCGGTACAAGAATATCAACTGATATTCGTTAGCCACGACCCTTCGCAAGACAACTCACATGAACTGAAAATAAATCAACGCAGCGCCGGCAACGCTCATCAGTATTAATCATTAACGGATTGTCAGCTCCGAAACTACATTGAGGATGCCATTAGCGGTGTGGAAGAATAATTCATGGGCTGTAACTTGCTGGTGTTTGTCCGCTGTTTCTTGAAGTACAGGAACGACTTCAATAGCAGTTACATTCAGCCACTGGCCGTCCATATTTATGCGTACGACAACGCCCTGCGCATCACGTTCATAAGGAATGTTGTAAGAGGTCAGCACACTCGCAACGAAATCGTTTTTTTTCTTGATTATTTGATCTGCCCTCTGCTGCAGGGGGCGGATTTTGCCATATTCCTGGGCGTGAACTGCGGGCAAATAAACAAAACACACGAGTAAAGCCAGCAAACAAACACTTTTTTTCATGATAAACTCCTTTGAATTATTAAACTCTACTTCCTCTTGATCTGCAATGTGTACATCTGCAGAACCGAGCTGTTGATATAGACCGTGACACAGCCGTACCAGGTCTTGAGTCATCCCCTCCGAAAAGCCTGTTCCCGTCTATTGTATCATATGTGTGCACCGACACTTGGGCAAAACGATCGCGTGCCTTCATGCCCTTCCCGACAAACTCTGCCTTATGGAACATAGGGCGAGGTCGGCATCACGGCGGCCTATATCCGGATCTATCTTCTTGGCAGGGCTATTATTTCCTGATGTCTTCTACTGCCTTATCGACTTTCTTGCCGGCGCGCTCCATGGGGCCTTCTTTCGCACAGCACGATAGCCCCACAATCAGGGCGATTACCGCCAACGCGGCGATGATACTCTTATTCTTTTTCATCAATTGATTCTCCTTTCACAAATGGATGAACATGCCTTAAATCTTACCCACAGAATTGAGAATACAGAATTGTGCAGTGATTCACAATCAGGAATATCCTGATTTCGTTAATAAGAAGTCACTTTTTCGTGGAAGGAGTATAAAAAAGACGGCATTATGTGTCAATTAAATTTTGGCACAAAATATGGTTCTCGGCATGCGTGGTGCGGAAGGGCACTGTCGGATGATCCGCTAAGCGCCCTTATCTTTATTAGTCACCTCATTTTTCTTTTTTCTGAAGCCTTGCCACCAGAAGGTTGGGGTGACATGGCGTCCTAATATCGCGACCATCAATAAAGCCACGGCTGCTGCTACGACGTATATATATCCATAATTATCCCAGATACCCAAGGCATAAGGAACAACCAGGATCACAACGAAAATAAGTCCCCAAAGGGCCTTCATGCGTTCTTTCATCTATCGCTTGCCTTATCGCTCCCTTTATATTCTCGGCAAGAATATCGCGTGCGAGATTGCCGGATCAGTGCCTTAAACCATATGCACGCTTATCATCGATTGGAAAGGGTGGGCAGAGGCCGTGATCCGTCATTCGGCATGACCTCAGCCGTATTCAGCAGCATGCCGATGAGCGTATAGGCGCCGTTGACGGCGATCAAGTCTACGACCTGCTGCTCTCCGAGGATGGTTTTCGCATTCTTGAAAGTCGCGTCGCTCACAAAATGCGTTCGATGAAGCTCCTCACTGAAATCATAAACAATCGACTCATCGGGCCGCATATTCCGGGGGCGCTTGCCATGCGCCAAATCTGCCATGATGGCTTCGGATAGTCCGGCCTCCTTTGAGAACCGATAATGCGCAAACCACATATACTGTGAAGACACTTGACGTGCGGTTATCATGATCGCCATTTCGTTCAGACGTAAGGGTAAAGAAGTCTTGTGACGGATGTAATCGAGGAGCTTGGCAAGCCGGTCCGCCATCTCCGGACTATGCAACATAATATTCCATGGGCCGGCGATGGAACTGGAAGACTGTTTCATGATCTCGGCTGCCGCGCGCTGCTGGTCCTTGTTCAGCTCTTCTTTTGTTAACTGCCGGAAACGGTCGCTTCCGGCTTGCGCCCAGACGCAAGGGACGATCATCATTAAGAGAACGACGCCTAAAGCGGCCATGCCGATTTTTGTCCTGGTCGCGTTGACCATATGAATAACCTCCGTCGCTATCTGAAAGCCATTGTACATTGATTTCATCGGGAGTCGCGAACTGCCGCAGCGCCGCGATCAGCCCTGCGGCAAATCACTTCGACTCCGTTATCTTCCTTTGTGGGCGCGATCCTGAAGCTTGCGACGTACACACGTCCAGGTTTCTCTACCCAGCCAAAGAAACGCAGGAGCAGACTTATTTGACGGGCCCGCGCATAGATGCCGGGCGGCCGGGCAGTTGCAGGCTCTTGCCGGTATTGGTGACCTTCGTGCCGTCCACCTTCAGGATGGACACGTCCCTGTCGAGGAAGTTGCCGACGTAGAGATATTTTCCGTCCGGGCTGAAGACTGCCCCTTCGGGAAGCCCCCGCACCTCTACCTCACCCACCTTTGTCACCTTCTTGCCATCGATCTTTAGCACCGCCACGCTGCCGTTGCGGTTGTAGAACCACGCTTTTTTGTCCGAATTGCTGCCCTTGAGCAGCATTGCCACGGCGATCCTACCCGTGGGGCTGATAACAAAGCCTTCCGGCCCATCCCCGACCACGACATGGTCGATGACGCGCGGCGGGGTTGCCTCGAGGTCGATTATGCTTACAGTGTCCACCTGTCCGTCCGCGGCGCCCGAATTGCCGTTGTTGGCGGAGATGGCCAGCTTGCCGTTCGGGGTGACAGCGACGTTGTACGGCCAGAGGCCGACGTTCATGTCATACTTGTTGTAGGTCACCTTCTGACCGTCTATCTCCAGCAAAGCGATTTTGTGCCCGGGGAACTTAGCTGCGAGAGCGCGCTTCCCGTCCGGTGTGAAGGCCACTGCGGCCACCTGTTCGCCCATGGGGACCGTGTCTACCAGCTTCACTTCCTTCCCCTCGATGGAGAGCACGCTGATGGAGTTGTCCGCCCGGTTCGTCACCAATGCGAGATTGCCGGCCCGGTTGATGTCGAGGCCGGAGGGCTGCTTACCCACCTCAACGGTGGCGATGTGGCTGGGCGGGCTTGTCGTGAGATCGATGACGTAGACCTTGTTGTCGGGCACGAACTTCCATCCTTCGCCATCAGGGACATTGTTGACGGAGTTCGCCACGATGGCCAGGCGCCCGTTCGGCGTGATGGCCAGGTTCGTAGGCGGGCCGAAAACCGAGTTGGTCAGCGGCAGGTTGCTGATGATCCGCGGCGATTCCCGCTTGGAGATGTCCACGATGGAGACCGTGTCCTTGCCGGGAGCCGTGAGCACAAGCTTTCCAGCGTCGTTCCATGTCGCTTTCTCGTCGTTGCCGATGATCATAAGCTGCGCGCCGGCAACCAGCGGAAAGACCAGAAGCAACATTATGATCGCAATTGTTAATCGGATTCTAAGATGTTTCATGACTGTCTCCTTTCTTATTTCTGATAAGGGTTCATTTCAGGGCCGCACAAGAATACGAAAATCGGGGTTCAATGTCAAAGCAAAAGGGTCAGAGAGATCATATCGCAAAAACGACCGATGCCTTCTCCCGTTTCGGGAAGACATCTGCCTTGCAATCCTGCGAAAAATCGGATGGAGTCGGCTGCAGCGTTTTGTGTGTGTGGTATCCTTCTTTACTGGCCTTTTTTATCGAGGCACCATTTCACCCCGCCCCGACAGGCAATACAGAGGAAGACAAAACAATAGAGGACGGCCAATTCGCCTTTGTTGATTGCCGGAAAGAGATTGGCTCCCATTTGGAACTTCCAGTGGAATTGGAAATAGGCTACGGCCATCGTGCCGCTGCAGAGGAAAGCCGCCGCGCGCGTCTTAAACCCCAGCAGCACCGCCAGCCCGCACAAAAGTTCGATGATTCCTCCGAACCAGAGTTGTGACCCCACCGGCGGTTGCATTTCGGCAAGCACACCCAGAATTTTCTGGGCGCCATGGAATGAAAGCATGAATCCCGTCACGATGCGCAACAGCGCATAAGCGTGGTCCGCGTACTTTTCGAGCCATTTCATAAGCGCACTCTCCAATCAAATATTTTTGCGGCTTCTCTCAAGCCTGAATTTGCTGCGTAGACCTTCGTCTTTCCGAAGAGGCAACTTTGCACCATCACTGCATCTGCTGATTACGACGGTCTTATTTTCTGAATTGATATTTACCAATTCCACCCGTTCACAACGATTTCCCTTGCCTTCCCATAAGGATATTTATTGACAAGAGCCGTCACGGGATTGCCAGCCTATTTCTCTTCTTTCTTCAGAGATGTAACCAGCACTTCATAGTGGTTACGCCACAGCATGTCGATAAATTCGGATACCTTTTCACCGCGTACCCTCAGCATGACCAGATGGCTCTGTTCTTCCGGGATGGGGTGGATGAGGATCGTCAAAATCTCGAGATCATTCTTTTCGCACAAGGATACGATTTTGTAAAAGGTGTTGATTCTTTCCATGACGGGGATGCGGAAGAATATGCGCCGGCTATCGGATCCCATCCGGGAAATATTCGACAATGCCCCGAGAATGTCGGATTCCGTGATAATGCCTACTACTTTGGTTCCTTCAACGACAGGAACAGCTCCTATTTTATTACTTCGCATCACCACCCCGACTTCGTCGATCGTCGCATTGCGGTCGCAGGTGAGCGGCGACTTGGTCATTACCGACGCGACACGGACATTACGCAATTGCTCGGTCACTTCAGGAGAAAAAAGGGCCTTCGTCATCGCGTGCGGACCGACATAGGGATAGATATCGGAGATGACGATCATTCCGCAGAGATCGTTTTCCCCGCGGACTACAGGCAGTCGTCTGATCTTGTATCGTTTCATCAAATACAGGACTTCTTCGAGACTCATTTCTTCCGTCGCCACTACGGGTGACTTAGCCATCCAGAAATGCACAAACATGGTCTTTATTCATCCTTTGGAAAAAGAGCGGGCAAATTGCGGTCACTGATCGTTACTGTTTGTTTTGTTGCTATTGCAGCGGAGAGTTCAATTTGGTCATGGCGCTTGGATGTAGGACTGCACGGTAACGTGTGCTCTTTCTATTTCTTTAACCAGGCGGGGTGTTACATTCTCCTCAAGGTCAGGCCGCATCTTGAACATTTCATAGTATTCACTTCTGATGGGCAGTTTTTCTTGATCATTGGCGCCGTAGCCCAATGTCTTACAGATCAGGTCAGAGAGACAGATTACAAACGTCTGTTTTATGTAGGGCTCGGGGATGGATTCGGGAGGGAAGAATGAGGGGTGGTGATGGTACTCGATGCCTTTTACGATGCTCTCGGATAGTTGCCAGTTCTTAGCAATCATGCCTCCCAAACATGCGTGGTTTATTCCGTACTTTTGCTCCTCCCGTATCAGGAGGGGCGATTCGGCCGATTCTTCTCCCACCGGTTTCAGCATGTCGATAAAATACTTGCCTATGTCATGGAGAAGTCCCATCGTGCCCATTTCATATTCGGAGAATTGAAATATGTTCTTGCCGAGATGCCCCGAGCAAACCGAAACCACGGCGGAGTGGGCCCATGTCTTGCTGTATACGTCAGCACGCCCCGGGGGCATTACGTTATTAAGCGTCTCCTGTAGAACCAGCGCCCTGACGCTGTTATATCCGAGAAGGCTTATTGCCCTTCCTACAGACGTGATCTTCTCCGGACGGTTAAAATATGCGGAGTTCACCGCCCGCAGTATCCTCGCGGAAAAAACGGGATTTGTTACTGTAACCGATGTAATCTCTCCCGGGTTCGACTCCGGGTTCCGCAACAGGTTCATCAGTTTTAAATAATTTACAGGTATCGGCTTGATGGTGGAGATTTTCTGTTCAACGGCTTCTCTGACTTCCGGACTCATATCCTCTATTGATTTTGGCGAAACGCCCTCAGCTATAGGGAAATAGGAGACTTCCGTGAGCACCGGGTAGGATTCGAGGAAGGCTTTTCTTTGGGATTCCGCGCTCGGAGTCGCGGCATGAGACGACGACGCCGGCGATTTTTCTTTATGACGTTTTCCCGTATCGCGCACAGGCTGCGAATGCTGCGATGGTTTCCGGCGGGATTTTTTTCTCTGCGATGATATATAAAATAGAGTCAGAGCCAGGGCAGCAAGAATTAGGCTCAAGAAGATGTTCATTTTAACCTCTCCTCTATACCTGTACACATGAGAAAACAGTTAAGGTTGATATATTTCTTTTCTGTCCAAATATGACGCTGAAGCTTGATCCCCAGGCATTTATCTCACAAAAACATGAAAAATTGCAATCTTTAAATGCAGTTGGGCAAACTGCCGCGATCGCACGTCTCAGGACATGGTTCTGCCGTTTGTCTTTACGGATTAACAGAAAAACGGCAAGTGCCGGAGGTAAATATGAATCGGCGGAGAATTTTGACCGCGAGGATCGATGTATATCTGAGAACGGAAAATCTTAGAGGGAAGATAGCGAGCCGTTCCATTTGAAGATGAAACGGCTCAAGAGTGTACGCAACGATAGTCCAGTGTCTAAATGCTTGGCGGGCTTTACTGCCCCTTGAAGCTGGGTTCTCTCTTTCCTATAAAAGCGGAGATTCCTTCTTTCGCGTCCGCTGTCTTGCTGACCCAGATCATCCCCCGGCGCTCCAATTCGAGCTGCCGCTCTAACAGTCCGAAGAAGGCGTTATTGAAGTTCTCCTTTACGATAGAGTAAGACACCATCGGGCCTGAGGCAAGCTTGAGGGCAATATCCATCGTGGTCTTTTCAAGCTCATTGTCGTCGACCACCTTATTGACGAGCCCCATCTGGAGGGCATCCTTAGCATCGAATACAGGGTCCAAGTACACCAACTCTGACGCCTTGCCGAATCCGATCAGCAGCGGAACCATAAGGGTCCATGCCCCGTCGGGAATCATGCCGATAGAAGTGTAAGCCTGCCTGAACTTTACAGATGAAGCGCAAATTCTCAGGTCACATGCGGCGGCAATGCTCACTCCCGCACCGGCAGCCGTCCCGTTGATCATGGCAATGACAGGCTTTGAAGTACGGCGGATGCCGACGATCGTAAAATGTAAGAACTTCGTCAGTTGCCGGATTTTCTCGCTTACATCGGGGGAGCTGTTAAAGAGCGCCACGTCTCCTCCCGCGCAGAAAGCCTTGCCCTCTCCCGTGAGCACAATTACTTTTACATCCCTGTCGTCTGCGCAGATTTCGAGGGCTTTGATGATATCGCTGAATAATTCAACATTGACAGCATTAAACGATTTGGGACGGTTGAATCTGATGACAGCTACCTGATTGGCCTTTTGGAAAATAATATTGTCGAACTGCATGTGCTTCCTCCTCGTTGGTTATTTAGATATTCAATCCCGCTTGTTAATAGTTTGACATCAAACTCTATTGCAGAAAAAATTAGAGGTTCGCGTTGATCTTGTTGAGCAGATTAACCAACGTTTCCCTTTCGTCGTCCGAGACCCCCTTGTATGAATGAGCCCGCAATTTCTGAGCGATGAGAAGAAAGCTGGGCTTCAAGGCCATTCCCTTGCGAGTCAAGGCGATGAGGCTGATGCGACTGTCGGCGGGATCACTCTTCTTTTCCACATAACCTATTCTGATCAACTTGTTCACCAGAGCTGTGATAGTGGATTTGTCTTTGGCGATGATCCTACCGATTCCGGACATGGGCAAAGGCCCGCGCGCCATCAAATATCCCAGGATTTCGCCGTGGGAAGGGGCTAGTCCTTTAATACCATGGGCCTTCATTTCCTGGGAAAGAAACCGATTCGCCTTGTACTGGATGCGCCCGATCAGGAAAATGATGTGATCCTTTTTCATGGAGACAACATAGTTTGATATCAAACCATTGTCAAGATAATTTATGCGGGAATGTGTTATGTACAAACGTAGTAGCGAAGACAATATTGGATGAACGGGGGATGCGGGAATGGAGTGATAATCTTCTGGAGGAGATCATTAGATTCACTCTTATGCAAGGCCCTGATGCATTTGGATTTTAAGGGCCTTGCTTCGGGAAGACGTGTTTCCGGAGTTGAGGATAGTCTACGATCAGAAATCGGGCGGTCCTCGCTCCGGCATGTTGACGCGCGGCGACGGACTGTTTACGATCCGTCGAAGAGGCGCGCCTAACGCATGCCGTGGGACCGGCGCGATTTCATTTGGGGCGAACCGGCGGGAAACGGGAACTGGGAAAGATCCTTCCGTCCCCTCCTCGCGCCGGAAGTGGGCCGCGAAGCCGGCATGGAAGAGCGGTCATTCCGTTCCGACGTATCTCTGACAACTCTTGTTGAGCCCGGTCTCTTCCTTGAGGTCGGGAAGTGGCCGGATCCCTTGCTGGTGACCGGCGCCGGAATGGTGTAATCGAAATTCGGCAATATTCGTCTTTCGAGCTTTTCACCGAGAACATTTTCGATGGTCCACACAAAAGCCCTGTCCGGGCGCGTCACAAAGGTGAAGGCATCACCTGTTCTGGTAGCCCGGCCGGTGCGCCCGATGCGGTGCGTGTAGGCATCAACCGTATCCGGCATGTCATAATTGATCACATGCGATATCTTGGAAACATCTATGCCGCGGGCGGCAATGTCGGTGGCCACGAGTACCTGGTACTTGCCGTTGCGAAAACCATCGAGCGCCTCCTGGCGTTTGTTCTGGGGCAGATCGCCCTGCAGCGATGTCACAAGAAACCCGGACCTTTTCATTTGTCTCGCGAGGCGAGTAGCGCGGTCCTTGGTGCGCGTAAAGACCAGCACGGAAGCGGTATCTGTGCTGTCCAGAATCTTCATCAAGAGCGGGGCCTTGAGGTGCGGATCGACAGGATAAATTGCATGGGAGACGGTAGATATCGGAGCCGCATCGCCAACCTGAACCGCGACGGGATTGCGGAGCACGCTCTCTGCCAGGTTCCGGACATCATCCGGCATGGTCGCCGAGAAAAGAAGAGTCTGCCGCTCCACGGGAAGACGCTTCAAGATATTCTGGACATCCGGGAGAAATCCCATGTCGAACATTCTATCCGCCTCGTCGAGGACCAGCACTTCAATGCGTTTTAAATCGACAATGCCCTTATCCATAAGATCGATCAGACGTCCGGGGCAGGCCACAACAATATCCGCTCCGCTCTGGAGCTTCCTGATCTGGAGATTCTGGTTCACGCCGCCATAGATTGTGACGCTCTTCAGTTTCGTATAGCGGCCGAGGTGACCGATGGCCTCATGCGTCTGCTCCGCCAGTTCTCTCGTCGGGGCAATTATTAGAGCCCGGATACGCTTCCGCGGCCCGTCGATCAGACGCTGCAGAATGGGAAGAACGAAGGCGGCGGTTTTCCCCGTTCCGGTCTGTGCCTGTGCCATTACGTCCTTGTTCTGAAGAATGGGAGGTATAGCTTGTATTTGAATCGGCGTGGGCTCCGTATATCCGATAGCCCTGACACCTGATTCGATGTGGGGGTGTAGATTAAACGACTCAAAATTCATTATTGTTCCTTTTTTCTCTGTATTACCAAGTTCAACCTTGGGACGGATGATTGATTGCTGCTGCTCAATTGTTCGAGGTCTCCCTGGGCTGTTCGAATATGTGGGATCCGTCGGACGCCGTCGTCTTATTCTGTTCACCCTGCCTCCTTGCCATTTTTTACTTCGCGTTTTGTATGCGCACGAGTTTCTCTTACGCTTATTAAACCCGTTTTGACTTTGCTTCCTTATGTTCCGCCTGTCTTCGACAGGAATCGCTCATACATCTTATTAAGCAAAATTTCTTTACGTTAAAAAAAATCCCCAAAAAGCCTTCGTCAGGCCCTGGGGACATGAACCAAAACCATCTTGTTAAGGAATATAAGCTTTTTTCCAGCCAATGTCAAGGATTAATGGCGTTACACTTTCGTGTTTGATCGAAACTCTGCTCTCTTAGGGATAATCCGACGACCAATGAATATTAAGGTTTTTGGCGACACGAGAGAATCCGGTTCTTCTTATATGAACTATGTCAGGAGCATGTTATTTTTTTTGCCGCCTGACTCTCACGATTTTAAAATTCAGGTTGCATAGACACACCGAACCTCTCACCCGGTCCGGGGTAAACCTGTGTCAACATATCAGGGAATTAAAGATCCGCACCAAGCTGCAGAGAGTCTTTGGCTCTTAAGGAACAGTATCGCTCGGCATTCGTTCGCTGCAGAATTCAATAAAATGGCCATTCAGGTACCTGTATACCCCCCTGCCCATAATCAATTGAATATTTTAAAGCATAATATTGTTAGACGGTTATGGTTATTTAGGGCCTCTTGGCGGTCGAGAGCGTCATCATCGCCTGCGGATTTATGCTTGTTCTGAACTCATATAGCGATCTTGATAATAGATAGAAATCTTCCCCCGATTATGTGACGGCAATTTACCGGGGTTGACGGGGCGGGTTTCAAGATATGGAAGTATATGCGGCTTCCGTCTTCATATGTGATTTAAGAACGGGACAGCATAGTGAACATATCCGGACGATTTAGCAGGATACGCCCTTCAGGGTTTTCTCAGGTAGAAGCCGAGCTCTGAATCTATGTAGCCAGGGAGTTCACAAAATTTACAGCCGACGGAACGCTCTTCTACTTCAGAGATGACGGCTTTTTTTCTGATAATGGAACTCCGCGGATTGTCCAACGTAAATTGGATATTTATTTCTTCGCCTACTGCCAAAGGGTCTTTCCTGATCATCTCAAACCTGCACCCCACCATGGATAGATTTATTACGATCATTTTCCCCCAATGACCCTCAGGAGTGGTTCTGTAATATAATCCTTCGAGTTCTGTATCTTTTCTGAAGAACTTTCTGAACTCAAGTTTCACTTCAGAGTCATATCCGCACACACAACTCATTCTCACTGAGCCTATATGGTCTCTGTATTTTATCACGGATTGCTTCCGCGAATCGCCGCACTTGGGGCAGAGGAAGGTCACCATGCCGGTTTCGTCGACATACAGTATTTTGATGCTATCGTTTGACACGCTCTCTCCTGCATCCGTTTTCATTGTGATCTTTTAATACGCAGTTTCCGCTAATACAATACTAGAAAAATACTGTTAATATACCAGTATAAAACTACCATTTCATAGAAATAGTCTATCCTTGACCGGTTCCTCTTCCTCTTTTCAAATTGGCGTATCCTTTTCGCCGCCAATGAGGGTCTCTTACTGGGAGTCCGTTAAGCTGTCAAAGTCAACGACTCTGTTGCGTCCCTGCTGCTTCGCCCCATAGAGGGCCTTGTCGGCGCGATTGATGAGGGACAGATTGTCAACAGTCTCCTTATCCAATCCTGAAACGCCAATGCTGACAGTTATGGTTATCGCCTGCCTCTTTTCGTATTCGTTGGCCGGGACCATGATTGATTTTTCAACGGATCGGCGCAGTCGCTCCGCCAACTCGAGCGCGCTGGCGACAGAGGTGTGTGGCGCCAGGACGGCAATCTCTTCACCCCCGTAACGGGCGACGATATCCGTATCTCGAACCTCCCTGAAAAGGAGCTGGCCCAGGCTCATCAAGACACGGTCTCCAATCTGATGTCCGTAATTGTCATTGACGATTTTGAAGTGGTCAATGTCAAGCAGCAACAGCGAGAGCTGCATGTCATATCTGCGAGCCCTGGAAATCTCTTCATCCGTTCTCCTGTCCAGATACCGGCGGTTGTGGATGCCGATCAGATGGTCAGTGATGCTTTCATACTGAAGGGCAGACATCTGCTTTATTTCGATAGCAGTCTGCAGGGCAAGTGTGCCGACAAAGAGTATTAAAACTGCGCCGAGGAAGAATACCGCCGGCACAATGAGATTGAAGGCGTTATTGTATTCCATCCAATAAAGGAAAGTGAAACATACATACCCCATAATGAAAAAGAGGATCAGCGCCCTTAAGTCATTCCATCTTTTTCTCAGCGCCCCCTCGGGCAGTTGCCCTACGAGACGCTGTATGGGGAAGAATGAAATGCAAAGGAGACATGCTCCCAGCAATAGGACCCCATTTATGATATAAATAGTTACACCTTGCATATAGATTTTCTCAATGACTCCGGTTCTTCAGTAAGAGCATAACGAGAGCCGATGATACAGCCGTAGAGAGGCCTGGTGTCTCAAATACCATGTGAAACATGAAGATATGCAACGACGTATCGACTTCCTGTCGAAGCGTAAGTTGCATTCCCTTAATTAGTTGCCATCCTTTATCATATTATCGGTTATCTGCCCAGCTAACTTTATGACTAATCTAAAGTTTTTTAATTTTGCAGCCGAGGCGCCGTGATGCCTGCAAAAATTTTTGCCGGGTCTCGGCTCAAGAAGGCGAAATGGCGACTTCCCCTCGTCCTCTCTTTACGCATACGTGGTGATTATATCTCTTTTTCGCACTTGATTCGGGATGGAAATATTGATATACGAAAATATCTCGCCTCATCCCTGAAAAAGCATCTTCTCCCGTTCGCCGGCAGTTAGATGCAGTAGTCATAATTCGTTGTCAAGGGAAAAGCCGCTGCAGCAAGAAGGCAGGTGCCAACATGACGATAATCGCTCCGGGTTGTTTCAACATATATTCTGAACAGCAATATAATAACTATGAAGGCAGGTAAGTGACAGATGCATTTCAAGAAACATTTCGTTTTCTGTGTGATGATTGTGTTGATATCAATTCTTATGATCTTCGTCTCATGCTCCAAGTCAGGCGGAGATGCAAAGAAGGGTGTTGCATTGGAGGTAATAAGCGCGGGTTTCGGCAACGCGAAGTCGATGTCAGACAAGTATACGTGTGACGATGTGGACATATCGCCTCCCTTGGAGTGGAAAAACGTGCCGGCTGGCACGAAGTCATTTGCCGTCATCTCTGAAACACCGGACGCTCCCACGGGCAACTGGGTACAGTGGGTGATCTTTGATATACCCGCCGCTGTGACGAATCTGCCTCAAGGCGTAGCCAAAACGGGAGAGCTCGATTTCGGAGCAAAACAGGGCAAGAACGACTTTGATCAGGTGGGCTATTTCGGCCCCTGCTTGCCGGCAGGCGAGCATCGCTTCTACTTCAGGGTTTATGCATTGGACAGCCTGACGAATCTGAAGGCAGGTGCGAAAAAGGAGGAACTCGTTGAGGCCATGAAAGGCCACGTCCTTGCGGAAGGCTCATTGATGGGCGTCTACGGGCGCGAGTAGAGATCGGAACAGAGTAGAAGCAGGTTTCGAAGAATTGAAGCCTTACAGATTGTAGTTAATTTTACTAAGGGGGTGCGGTTATGGATTTTTTGACAGGCATGGCTTATTGGGGGATCATCCTTCTTGCCGTAATCAATGCGATCATCGTTTCGCAAATGAAGGTGGTGATTCACGGCGAAGAAGAAGAGGGTGACGAAAAGGGAGGCTCATGCAGTGTGGGCTGATCCTCAATATTACGGAATTGCGACTGCCTGCTTCACAGGGGGTCGGTTATACCTGTGTCGTTTTTTCACTTAGAAGGAGAACAGTCATATGGAATACTTAGCGAAACATTGGGCCATAATAGTCATCATGATTGTTTATACTGCGTTCTGTCTGGGCATCGGGCAGTGGTTTAAGAAGAGGGCCTCCGAAGGTGTCGATGCCTTTTATGTTGCCAAAAGGTCAATACCCGGCTGGGCCATTTCGCTCGCCTTTTTTTCCACGTTCATAAGCACGAATACATACATCGGGCAGGCGGGGTTCTCGTTTCAGGCGGGCCTCTCCTGGGCCTGGGTCGGTGTTTTCTGGGTGGTTTTCTGCATGATCTCCTGGCTCCTCCTGGGTCCGAGGATGAGGGTACAGACGGCCAAACTGAGCTCTGTCACAATTCCGGATTATTTTGACTTCCGCTACAAGAGCACATACTCCAAGGCCATCAGGATCTTCTCCGCCGTCATCATCCTCTTCGCCACTCTGTGGTACATGACGGCGATTGCCAAGGGCTGTGCCCATTTATTGGTCTCCACGCTCGGTATGTCATATGCCTGGGGTGCCTTCCTCGTTATTTTTGTCACGACGCTCTACTCAGTCATGGGCGGCATGTACAGCGTACTCTGGACGGATGCCGTGCAGGGACTCATCATGTTCTTTGTTGCGATTCTCATGGTCATGATTCCCGCCATGTACGTGGGCGGTTGGGAACCCCTGATGGCGAGCGTTGCCAACACGGCGCACCTGACGCCAAAGGGTCAACCCATAGGAAACGGCCTCATGACCTTTTGCACACTTGTCTCTTTCGCATACATCACCAGCATCGGCCTTGCCGTCGGCATGAAACAGATAGCCGAACCACGCTGTCTGATCCGGTTTTACTCCATCGACAACGCAAAAAGCATGAAGTTCGCGATGATCGCCACCCCGATCTTTCTGGGCATTTCCCTTGCCTGTGTCTTCGCGGTCGGCGCCCTCGTCCATGGGATGGCTACAGACCAGGAAGCCTCCTATCTCATCAGGCACACGGATGAAGTCGTCGGGTTCATGCTGGCGAAATTCAATAATCCCTGGGTAACGGGGGTCGTCATGGCCGGTCTCTTTGCTGCCGGCATGTCTTCTTACGCAGCGGTTTCGATCATCGTCGGGACGGCCTTCGTCGGTGACATATGGACGGTTGTAAAGCCTATGGAGCCGAAGAAGCAGGTAAGGTTTACAAAATTGCTGATGTGGATCTACAGCGCCATCGTCTTCGTTCTCACACTTTACCCCCCTGCCGGCATCGTAGAGCTGACGGCCTTTTCCGGGGCCGTGTTTACGGCGGGCTTCTTCCCGGCCGTATTCGGCGGTCTTTTCCTGCGGTGGGGAACAGGGAAGGGCGCCTTCTATTCCATGATCATCGGTATCGCTACAACCGTTATCTGGCGGTTCGGCCTGCGATTCTATCTTCCCGGGATGAAGGATATCCACGAAATTATACCGGGGTTCATCATTTCCCTCATCGCCTATTTCATCATCTGCAGGTTGACGGCAAGCGATATACCTGACAAGGAACATCTGGATCACGTCTTCCACACAAAGACGAGCTGATCATGAGTCTTTAATGAGAATGGTGTCCCGCACGTCTTAGAGTGGGGCACCATTTTTTTACATCCCCGGAGGTGAATTTATGGGAGCACAGATTATACATGCAAGAGTTGACTGGGAATCCCGCAAGAAGGAATACAAGACGCGGATGGCCCAAGCGAAGGCCTTGACGGAAGGAGGGAAAGGCAAGGTTGTTGAGCCCTCCCGCGCCGTTGCCCTCCTCGAGACGATCATCCGTCCCGGAGACCGTGTGGCCCTCGAAGGGAACAATCAGAAACAGGCCGAGTTTCTGGCCGACTGTCTCTGTAATGTCAATCCTGCGAAGGTGAACGGACTTCATATGGTGCAGTCAGTCATCGCGCTTCCCGCCCACTGCGAGTTATTCGTCCGCGGTATCGCCAAGAAAGTTGATTTTTCGTTTTCGGGTCCGCAGGCTGTGCAGGTAACAAAGCTTGTGAATGAAGGGAAGATGCAGATCGGGGAGATTCATACCTATCTCGAACTTTTCGCGCGCTATTTCCTCGACCTGACGCCGCAAGTCGCCCTGGTAGTCGGTGTCCTCGCGGACAAGAACGGCAACCTCTACACGGGCCCGAACACAGAGGATACGCCTGCCATCGTGGAGGCCACGCGGTTCAAGCAGGGCATAGTCGTGGCGCAGGTGGAGAAGGTTACAAGCAAGCTGCCCCGGATCGATATTCCCGGCGGATGGGTGGATTTCGTCGTCCCCACGGGAAAGCCGTGCTATGTCGAGCCTCTCTTCACCCGTAACCCGGCGCAGATCAGGGACGTGCATGTCCTCACTGCCATGATGGTGATCAAGGGGATCTATGCGGAATACGGACTGCGTTCCCTCAACCACGGGATCGGCTTTGCCACAGCGGCGATCGAGTTGCTGCTTCCGACTTACGCCACTGAGCTCGGTCTCAAGGGCAAGATATGCACCCACTGGGCCCTCAATCCCCATCCCACTATGATCCCCGCGATTGAAGCGGGCTTTGTGGAATCAATCCATTCCTTTGGTTCCGAGGTGGGAACAGAGGATTACGTCTCATCCCGGTCCGATATCTTTTTCGTGGGACCGGACGGCAATCTCCGGTCGAACCGGGCCTTCTGCCAGGCCGTCGGGCATTATGCAGTGGACGCCTTTGTAGGCTCCACGCTTCAGATCGACCGGTACGGAAACAGCTCCACTGCCGTTGCCGACCGCATCGCCGGATTCGGGGGCGCACCCAATATGGGCTGCGACTCGCCCGGCAGGCGCCATTCGAGCGAGGCCTGGGTCAAGGTGGGGAAGGAGAGCGGTATGCGTGCAGGCCTTATCGGAGATATGCCGCGGGGCCGCAAACTCGTCGTCCAGATACTGGAGACGCGGGGGCCGAAGGGCATACAGTGCTTCGTGGACAAGCTTGACGCCTGGGAGCTGATGAAGCGCGCCGGCCTCAAGGTGCCGCCCGTCATGATATACGGCGACGCAGTTACACAGATAGTCAGCGAGAAGGGAATTGCCCATCTGCACAAATGCGCCACGCTTGCGGAGAGAGAGGCTGCCATAAAGGCCGTTGCCGGCGACACGGACCTCGGCAAGGCGGCGAAAGCGGACGAGACTGCAGAATTGAGAAGGCGCAAGTTAGTCCAGACGCCGGAGGACCTGGGGATCGATATAGCTCAGGCGAATACATCGCTTCTCGCTGCGCGAACCATGGACGATCTTGTGGCCTGGTCAGGCGGCTTGTATAAGGTGCCGGAGCAGTTCCGATAGGCGAAAGATAGAATACTTCTTTTGAGACGATGCTCCCTGCGCTTATCAGCGATAGAAGAGATACCAGACGAGCGTGAATATCGGGATCAGGATCGGGATTGAGTACCTGACCATATAGCCCCCGAAACTCGGCATCTTTACATGGGCCTGTTCTGCGATCGACTTGACCATGAAGTTGGGACCGTTTCCTATGTATGTGCACGCTCCGAATGTGGCTGAGCCTGCGGCCGTGGCCGCCACATACTTCCATGAGAGACCGTTGAGCAAGCGCGGGGCGTCGGCGGCTATCTGGAGTTTCGCCAGTTCGTCGACGGGCAAGAGTCCGAGCATGGCCTTCACGTGTATGACATTGTCCACACTCAGGCCGTGAAGCCCGCAGGCGGCGCTCAGGAAGTTCAGATAAGTAGGGGCGTTATCGAGGAAACTGGATAGAATGCCCGACGCCCAGTAGAACTGGCCCGGCTCGGTAAGCCCGACCTTCCCTGCATTCAGCTCCAGCCAGTCTAAGACGGGCACCATCGTCGCAAAGATCCCGAAGAACAGGATTCCGACCTCCTTCACGGGGATGAAGTTGAATTCGTTCTCCTTGTGAATTTCTTCCCGCATGACAAGGTAACTCAAAAAGCCAGCAGCGATCATTACTATCTCACGGACAGGCGTATCGAGGAATACGGCCGCAAGGATGACTGCAATGAAGACGCTGTGGTGCCAGCCCTTTATAGAAAAGCGCTCTTTCGTCTTTTTTGCGTCAGGCGCGATTGCGTGCTTGGCCTTATTGTAGAAGTGCCTGTCGATGAGATAGAACACTGCGAGGACGAGGGCAGTTTCCAATGCCCAGATAACCCACAAGTGGGCCGTGACCCAGAAAAAAGGCACACCCTTCAAATAACCGAGAAAAAGGGGCGGGCCTACGGGAGTCAGCAGCCCTCCGATGTTTGATACGGTAAAGATGAAGAAGACAACGTGGTATGCAGAGAGCCGGCCCTTGTTCATTCGGAGGTAGGGTCTGATAAGGATCATCGATGCGCCCGTATTGCTGAATATGGCCGTGATCGTCGACCCTATGAGCAGCATCAACGTGTTGGACAGGGGCGTCGCCCCCCCGGGTATCCTTATCAGGATGCCGCCGGACACCACGAATAACGAGCCCGTAATTGCCATGAAGCTGAAATAGTCGAGCGCGGTGACGCACATCCTGGGGCCGTTATGAAGGACAAATAAATAATAGATCACAACTACCGCGGCGAGGACGAAGGAAACATGCGGGTAATACCTTGCCCACCAGTCGCTGCTTATAAAAGGTACAATGGCTATGGCAAGGAGAAGGAGGATGAAGGGCGCGAGCATATATGTTTCCACGGGTATAACCCGGTGACCCTCTGCCATTCTCTGGAATGCAATGGCAAGCGCACACGCCAAGATGAGCAGCACGAGAGCTATAATCTTATGAAATCTGCTGCCCTTCGCGCTTCGTTCAGGATGGGCGTCGGTCATTTGGGCCTCACTCTATCCTCTCTCTTTTTTCCTTAGCTTTACGAGTGCCTTAACGGCTTTTTTCTCGGCCTTGCCCTCGGTATTGGTAGTTTCAGACATTGATGCTTGCGGGGCTGACTCTGCAGGCGGGCTGACTGCCCCCTCCGGTTTTCCAGAAGCAGCGTGAGATTTCTTTTGTCTTGCCCTCTCAATCAAGTAAGTGGCGAAAGATTTTCCGAACTGTCCGAGGAAACCGGCGGCTATCACGATGATAACCCACATTATGATCTGCTGATAATCGATGTCATTCATGTCTCTATCTTAACCGGCGGCATCTGCTCTATCTCCGACTGCAATTCAAGATAAAGGCTAACATAGAAAGATCGAAATTGCATCAAGTAGCTAATGCGATGATTGGCAGGATATTTCTGCATGTCATCCGATGGTCAAAAATTCTTAAAGGGGACATCCCGCGTGATCCGCATCAGGAGCATGATTCCCGCAACAATCATGATGATCATGATACCGGAGAAGATATAGATGAACCCGAGATGCCATGTATCCTTCACCCAACCGACGAGGTAGATGGAGAGGGAGCCGACTCCGAAAATTAAGACGGATGCGAAACCATAGCCGGTGCTGCGCCACCGCTGGGGCGTGAATTTGGCGATGAGGCTGTTTTCGATGGGCTGGATGCCCAGGGCAAAAAAGACGTAGGTGGCGGAGGCAACGAAAAGGAATTGTTCTGTCCCATATGCCATCATGATCACGAAGGGCAGGCTGATGATATTGAAAATGAGATAAAGCCGGCACAGTTCATAGCGGTCCGCCATTTTCCCGCCGAATAGTTGGCCGCCGATTCCCACTATATAGATAACCGATGTCAGTATACCGGCAGCCATCGTAATTGCCGCCGGCGCCTGGAAATGAAGGAGATCGGAAAGGAAGGATGCCTTCCATTCGAGGTATGCGGGCAGGACTACGATGTTTATTCGATAGGTGAGACCTCCCAGAGTGACGATCGCGAAAAAAAGGATGAGGGCGGGGAGGTAAGCTCCATGTCCTCTCTTGAAAGTCGGGTTCTCGTCGTGCGCCTGGATGATCGGGGCTTCATCGATCCTGGCAAACAACAGCGCCACTCCCCAGAAGATTGCAAATACAGCAGCGGCGAGGTACGCGGCTTTCCATCCCGCCAGCCAGTTGAGCAGGCCCGCAAGAAAAGGTGCGGCCGTGAGGCCGACACTCCCGGCAATGGCGTTGATCCCCAAGGCCATCCCGCGATTCCGTACGCCAAGGGAGATGAGACCCATGCCTGCGGGGTGACAAATGCCGGCGAAGACGCCGATCACGGCCAAAGACAACATGATTTGCAGATGAGAGGTTGCAAGAACCGTCATCACGGCGCCTATGCCGGTACCGAAGAAACATATGATAAGAGCGAGCCGGTTGCCGAAACGGTCGGCAAAAAAGCCCCAAGGCAGGGAAAAGAGGCCGAAACCAAGATACATGGGGAAACCCAGCTGCAAGACCTCTTCGAGATTCATCTTTAATGAAAGAACAAGAGGAATCGCCAAAGCGGGAAAGGCCAGCTCGTAAAAATGAAACAGGAAATGCGCCATAAAGGTAAATAGGACAATTTTTTTTTCGTTGCTGATTGCAATTTGTTTCATATTTGCGATCCTGGCACAGGAGAGATATTAAGAGATTGTTGATCTACTGCCATTATACGCACGAAATTTCAAGCCAAAGTTGACACGTTTCTGATAGTCTTTAGGCATCTTTTTCCTGAGCTGGTGCTACGGCATTTCGCACATGCAATTCAGTCTTTTCATGAATTGCGGAATATCCATAAGAGGGATAATATTCGTCTGTTATAAAAGCACACGGACGTATCTATTTTGAAAATCGATGAGAAAAGGGGGAATAAGAATGAAGACAAGAATAACAATAAAGATCATGTTTGCCGTGTTCATATTATCGGCCATGGGGCTTCTTCCCGTCCACACCTCTTTTGCCGCCACAGCCAAGGAGATTGACGTCAGCGCTGATGTGGCGCTCGATCGCTTTGGGCGGGAAGTGAACGGTGCTCAGGAGTTTCTCAAGGCCGCCAAGGGTATTCTTATCATCCCTAATGTCGTGCAGGCCGGCTTTATCGTCGGCGGCGAATATGGCGAAGGCGCCTTGAGAATCGATGGGAAAACCGTCGTATACTACAACATAGTGGCAGGTTCTCTTGGCCTTCAGATAGGGGCGCAGCGAAAAGACATTATTCTGCTCTTCATAGATGAGGCTGCCCTGAAGAAATTCCGCACCAGTGACAACTGGCAAGCCGGTGTTGACGGCACGGTGACGGTGGTCAATGTCGGAGCCGAGGGCTCCGTGGACACGACCAAGATCAATCAGCCCATTGTCGGCTTTGTGTTCGGTCAGAAGGGGATCATGGCCGGCGCAACTATAGAAGGCGCGAAGATCACCAAGCTGAAAAAATAGTACTGCAGCAGACGGCTACACAGCTTTAGGGAAGCCAAAGACCATAAAAAGTCCGCCCAGCGAGATGCGGGAGCGGTGAGTGTCTGAATCGTTTGAGGCGCTCCGGGCACAGACGGTGCATGGGCAGCAAAAAAAATATTAGGATTGATGCGATTTAATGTTGCTTTTTCCGCGCTCAAAATTTATATATACCCCAATAAAAGGTTGTATCGGTCCTGAGGGATCGATGTTGCCGCCCATGGCGGGTATACAAAAACAAAAGGGAGGATGAAGAATGAATAAGGAAGATCTCGTCAATGTTGTTGCAAAAACGACCTGCAGCAAGGCAGAGGCAGCCAATGTCGTCAATGCCATCCTAGATGCAATCAAGAAGGGGTTGAAGAAGGGAGGCAAGGTCACTCTCGTCGGTTTCGGTACCTTCTCCGTTTCTAAGAGAGCTGCCAGAACAGGAAGAAATCCTCAGACCGGCAAACCGATCAAGATTGCCGCTAAGAAGGTTCCCAAGTTTGCGGCGGGCAAGGCATTGAAAGATGCCGTGAAATGATTTGTAGTCATGATAAGAAAACCTGCACGTATTTAGTTACAGATAAGACGAGAGAGGGTGGGAGCTGTTCCCCACCCTCTCTTGTTTATAGCTGAAGTCTTATTTTAGAATTTGCCTATAGTATATTTAAGACGTATTTGCGCTGCATGAGAATGTAGGAAAGGAGCGCGACAAAATGTTAGTAGCTGCAAAAGATTCGTTGGATCTGGGTATAGTCGTCAGTGACATAAAGGCCAGCCTCAACTTCTACCAGAATATTCTGGGGCTGGAGTTTGTGGGAATCACGCCTGTATGGTTCGGAACCATGCACCGGCTGAGATTCGGCACCAGCGACTTCAAATTGCTCGATCCGAAAACTGTTCCCCCCAGGGGAACTATCGGCCTGGAGAATCAATTGGGATTTCGCTACGTGACCTTCGTCATAAAGAATATCTCCCAAGTATGTTCTGAACTTAAAGCTAAGGGCATTGAATTTTCGCTTCCGGAGACGGAGATTCGGCCGGGCATGCGCATCGCCATGGTAAAAGACCCGGATGGAAACATCGTGGAGTTTGTCGAACGAAGCTGAAATCGCCTATTGAAATAGGGCTTTCGTTGTTATAAAATCATCACCAATCCAAAGATTACGGGGAATCGTTAATATACAAATGCGTTGTAAAGTCTCGTGGTGCTTCATCCTCACGGAATTCTATTTATCATATCGTATCAGCAACACAAGGAGGCTAAAATGAAATCGCTCATCTGGAAATCCGTATTGCCGCTGCTTCTGGGAGTCGTCATCGCATTGTTCCCGGCGCCGCAGGGGTTGAGTCTCACTGCCTGGTATTATTTTGCCATCTTTGCGGCTGTTATTCTCGCCCTGATCCTGGAGCCAATGCCCGCCGCAGCAATAGGATTTATAGGTGTTTTCCTGGTCGCGACTCTCGGCCTTGCAGGTCCGAAGCCGTCAGATTCAATCAGGTGGGCATTATCCGGTTTTTCCAATACTACGGTCTGGCTCATATTCGGGGCATTCATGTTCGCCCTGGGCTATGAGAAGACAGGGCTTGGCAGGCGCATTGCCTTGGTCCTTGTGGAATTTTTAGGCAAGAGGACCCTGGGTTTAGGGTATGCGGTAGCATTTTCTGATCTGATTCTTGCGCCCTTCACCCCCTCGAACACCGCCCGAAGTGCGGGCACTATTTTCCCCATCATCCGCAACATCCCAGGCCTTTACGGTTCTGCTCCGGGGGAGACGAGCCGCAAGATCGGGGCGTATATAATGTGGACTGCCTTTGCAACTACCTGTGTGACCAGTTCTATGTTCATCACTGCGTTGGCCCCGAACCTGTTGGCCCTTGAGTTAGTCAATAAGACGGCGAAGATAAGCATTTCCTGGACTGAATGGTTTCTGGGGTTCCTGCCCGTCGGGATCATTCTGTTTTCCGTTCTGCCCTACCTCATTTACAAGATCTACCCGCCGGAAATCAAAGCGAGCACAGAGGTCCAAGCCTGGGCGACTGGGGAACTGGGCAAGATGGGCAAGTTCACCCGTAAGGAACTGGTGATGGCGCTCTTGGCGATTCTCGCCCTGACTCTATGGATATTCGGAGGAAAGATCGTGGATGCCACGACTGCCGCAGGAGTGGTCATATCTTTGATGGTGATTACCGGAATCGTCACGTGGGACGATATTCTGAGCAACAAAGCCGCCTGGAATGTGCTTGTCTGGTTTGCCACACTCGTGGCCATGGCAGACGGCCTAAATAAGGTAGGTTTTGTAACCTGGTTTGCCAAGAGCGCATCGGCGCTCCTGACGGGGATGTCGCCCATAGTTATCATGGTCTGCCTCGTAGCAATATTTTTCTTAGTTCATTACATGTTTGCGAGCATAACAGCGCACGTAACGGCGGTGCTGCCCGTAATGCTGGCTGCAGGCGCGCTTGTGCCGGGCATTCCCGTCAAGGTTTTTGCGCTTCTTCTCTGCTACAGCCTGGGGATCATGGGTATCATATCTCCCTATGCTACCGGTCCCGGCCCGGTCTATTTCGGGAGCGGCTATGTCAACCGCAAGGATTTCTGGACACTCGGACTCATCTTCGGACTGATCTTTCTTGCTGTGCTCTTAGCGGTGGGTACTCCGTATCTTCTCTCCATCTATCCGTGATATTGATGGGGAAGAGAGACATTGTCTCAAGGTCGTATGAAATGATAGAACCTGCCAGAGAATGGGAGGAACAATTCGGATAGAAAGGGTAGCATATGTCGTCTTATCAAATTGCGGTCATCCCGGGGGATGGGGTTGGTGCTGAGGTCGCAGCGGAAGCCGTAAAGACCCTACGGACAGTTGCCGATAAATATGGCTTCAAAGTGAAGATGGCAAAGTTTGACTGGGGGTGCGACTATTATTTGAGGAATAGAATCATGATGCCTGCAAATGCCCTCGAGTTATTGCAGGAATTTGATGCAATTTTTCTGGGCTGCATCGGTGATGCCAATAAGGTCCCTGATCACATATCGCTTACACTGCTTATCGCAATTCGAAAAGGTTTCGATCAATACATAAATCTGCGTCCGATCAAGCTTTATCCCGGGGTTGAATCGCCGGTGAAAACCGCCACACCTGAAACCGTTGATATGGTGGTAGTCCGCGAGAATACGGAAGGAGAATATGCGGCCGCAGGAGGTTTTTTCAAGCTCGGTACCCCCGATGCGTTTGCCCTGCAGACCGGCGTTTTCACGCAGAAGGGGTGTGAGAGGGCGATGCGCTACGCCTTTGAGTTTGCCCGAAAGCGGAAGAAGTTTGGGAAAAAAGTCCCCGTGGGCATGGTCACCAACTGCACGAAATCCAATGCACTCAACTATTCGATGGTATTTTGGGATTCAGTGTATAAGAAAGTGGCGGCAGAATACCCGGACGTAAAGACCGACATGGCACTGGTCGACGCTATAACCATGTGGTTTGTGAAGAACCCCGAATACTTCGACGTGATCGTGGCCTCCAATCTTTTTGGTGATATCATTACCGACCTCGGAGCCATGCTTCAAGGAGGGATGGGGTTTGCCGCCGGCGGCAACATTAATCCGGAAAGAATCTATCCATCCATGTTTGAACCGATTCACGGCTCAGCCCCGAAATATGCAGGAAAGGCCATAGTCAATCCTATTGCGGCGATTGAATCGATACGAATGATGCTTGATCATCTCGGAGAGGGGCGGGCGGCCCTGGACATACAGGAAGCCGTGGTGAAAACCCTGACCCTCGGAAAGGTGAAGACCGCTGATATGGGCGGGAAAAATAGAACTCATGAAATGGGCGATGCAATCAGGAAGGCCGTTCTAAGAAAATAAGTCAAGCAAGAAACATCTCTGACAACTCTTGCGGGGTCTGAGAATGTGTGGACTCCCGCAAGACCGCTTCAAGCGTTTGGCCCGTCTAAACAGCACAGCCTGTCACTCTTGATGCAGCAGGCCGATTTGAAGAAGAAGGTCAGTTGTAAACCTGGCGCAAATCTTCACCCGCGGCATAATGGGTAGCCGCCTCTGCTTTTCTGTAGTCGTAAACGGACCTGATATAATTTGCCTCCGCATTAGTCAGAAGGGTAACAGCATCAAGAACCTCCGTTGCCGTGCCCACACCCTCATCGTAGCGCGCTTTATTGATGCGAAGATTTTCCTGCGCCTGGCTCGCGGCATCCCGTGTCACTTGGATGCGCTCATATGCATCCTGCAGGTCAAGAATGTACCTCTGGACTTCAATCTTGATCTCATCTGCAAGCTTCGCTCTCTGTTCGACGAGCCGCGATTTTCGATATTTCGTCTTCTTGAGATCTGCGAGTGAACTTCCGCCTTCGAACAAGTTAATGTCGATACCGAGGATTAGTGACCAGTTGTCGTCATGAAGCGAGTACGTATTCTCCATGTAATCATAAGAACCCCTTGCAAAGAGCTTTGGCAGAAACTCTGATTTTCTTGAAACAGTCTCGAGGTCGAGGGATTGCAGTGTCCTGTCGACAATCTGGATCTCTGGTCGTCCCGCAAGGGCCGTCTGCCAGGCCTTATCGAGATCGAGGCCTCCGGGCGCCGCTATCTCGCGCTGCTGTTCAACCGCTTGAATCCGCCAGTACAGAGGTCGGAGAAGAAGGTTATTCAGCCGTGAGGCGCGTATAGATTGTATATTCTTGGCGGAAAGGAGCCTCTGACGGGCATCGGACAGCCTGACCTGCGCCTGAAGCAGGTCGTTCTTTGTAATCACGCCCGCGCCATACAGGTTTTGCGCATTCTTGAGGTGGGATTCGACACTTTCTACTTCTCTTGCTGCGACCTCGACCAGCCGCTGCGATTCGAGGAAGTCATAAAACCCGATGGTGAATTCGAGGGCAATGGCGTTCCTGACAGTGACGGTGTTCAACTTTTGAGCCTCCAGGAGCATGCGGCTCGCTTCATAGCGTGACAGATTGCCCCGGAAGTCGAAAAGAATCTGCCGGATGTTTATGCCGTAGGATTTATAGTACCGGTCAGATGTCGGAATCGCCTGTCCAAGATACACGGAAGCGGGCTGGTTTGCGAGAGATGTGTACGAGCCTGATGCGTTAACGCTCGGTAGTAGCCTGGCTCGCGCAAGCAGGGAGTCCGCTTCGGCGATGGCCTCATCCTGCCTCGCAACCTTGACGACATGGCTTTCGGCAGTCACGGTCTTCAGTCCTTCCGCAAGAGTGACTACAGTTGAGTCCTCCGTCATTTTAACATCTGCGACGGCATTATTTTCCTGAATCAACCTGGAAGGTGTCTCCGACACAGCAGGGACGATAGAGGCAATCCATGAGAGCCCCGCGGCAAACAGAACAAGCACGTATTTCTTATCCATATTTCTCATCCTTGGAGATGTTACGTTCTTTCTTAGACAATAATTACATAAGACGTCAGGTTAACCGGAATGAGGAGTACATCAGAAACCAGATGATCTTGACATACTCTTTTCCCATGCGCCTATAATCGGAGAGCATCGGATCTTGATGTGCCGGCTCGACTCGAATTGGTACAAAGACGATTCTCACGGCTTCTTCAGGAAATATTCTCTCTGCAATTATCTTTATGCGGCGCATGTGATCAGGTGAACTGACAAAAATTGCAGACTTTAATCCGTACTGCTCCAACATGCGTTTTGCTTCGAGTACCTCGACATGTGTATTTTCAAAATATCGTCTGGGTTTCAGACCTGAAATAATCAGTTCCGGGTTCGCTTTCTTTGCGCCTGCGGGGGATGCCAGGGATGCGGCTTCCGTGATTCTTCCGTAGGCGGGGATGAAGAGATAGTGCGCATAACCTTCACTCATGAGCCGATTCGCGTCTTCCTGCCTGGCTTTGTTATCGAGCCCCACAAAAAGCACGAGAGCGTCCGACCTCAGGGGCTTATCCGCATAAGTCAGATACCGGGGGCCATAATAAAGTGCGACAAAAAGAATAGCCAGGAATACAAGAAGAAGGTATGTCAGTATCTTTTTTTTTGAAGGCATGGGGATCAAATAAATACGCTGGTTATAGCTGTTTTTTCAGCTGCTTGAGTTTCAATTCCCAGTTCCAGGCTGTCCTTATGATAAACTCGAGGTCATCATGGCATGGCTGCCAACCTGTGATACTGCGGAGCTTGGTGCTGTCCGCCACTAACTGGGGCGGATCGCCTGCACGCCTTGGCGCTTCTTCGACGGGAAAGTTGATGCCGGTGACTTTCTTTGCCGCTGCCACTACCTCCCTGACAGAGAACCCGCGGCCGTATCCGCAGTTCACGATATCGGATCTTCTTGTCTCCATCAGGTAATCAAGGGCAAGAAGATGGGCATTGGCGAGATCGACTACGTGTATGTAATCACGGATACAAGTCCCGTCAGGAGTCGGGTAGTCCGTCCCGAAAATGAATAACTTGGCAAACTCGCCCTGCGCGGTCTTCAATGCACGAGTTATGAGATGGGTTGCGTCCAGATAGGCCTGCCCGATTCTATTCTTGGGATCGGCACCGGCCACATTGAAATAGCGGAGCGCGATGAAACGAAAATCTCCGGTCTGGGGCATATCTCCGAGGACCGTCTCGACCATGGCTTTGGAGGCACCGTAAGGGTTGATCGGGTGGAGGGGTACGGACTCGTCAACGAGTAACTTGTCAGGAATTCCGTATACGGCAGCACTTGAGGAGTAAATGAAACTGCGGATGCCATTGCGGTCCATGGCGTCAAGGAGGTTCAGGGTATTGGCGACATTATTGCGATAGTATTTGAGAGGCTCCCGGACGGATTCCTCAACCTGGATCAAGGCTGCAAAATGCATTACTGCATCCGGACGAAATGCGTTCATAACAGCGTTCAGGCGAGAGCTGTCTTCAATATCTCCTATTTCCAGCTTGCCGCAAAGAACTGCCCACTCATGACCTGTCGACAGATTGTCGTATACAATTATGTCATGACCGCGTTCACCAAGCGCATTTACGACGTGGCTGCCGATATAGCCGGCTCCTCCGGTCACCAGAATTTTCATGTATCGTTCTTCCTCTCCTCACCAAGAATACAAACAGGCAACGCTTACGTATGTCCTCAATTGAGGCAGCGAAAAAGCTTTCCGCCCACTTTTCCTCACGAACATCTCTCCCCTTGGGGGGATTTCTTATTAACGCATAACAATATAAAAATCAATGATAGATGCCATCCTTCTTATGTAGTTCAGTTCTTTTGGGGATAAAGGCGACATGTACGATCATGCCGTCGACCGATGAACTGTGACAATTCCTTCACTAAACGGCAGATTAAGATTCAATTTCGTCGCAAGTTGTGATAATTCGAACACTATGAAAATTGCAGCGACCGGTGATATCCATTATGATCTGATACGAAACTCGGCAGAGCATGATAAATTCCTCGCTTTTATAAGAAGATTGGAGAAGGAAAGGCCTGATGTGCTCGTATTGGCGGGCGATATAGCAGGGTTTGGTTCTTCGAAATTGGAAGAATGTCTGAATCTCTTTAAAGGCGTTGCGCCCGTGAGGCTCAAGGTTCTTGGCAACCATGACTACTGGAGTAGTGAAGGGGACACGTTCGGTCATCTTGAAATCCTGAAGTCAAGAATCAAGGGCAGCGGATTCAAGCTCTTAGATGAAGAACCGTTAATCATAGATGGGATCGGCTTTGCTGGCAATTGCCTGTGGTATGATTATTCCTTTTCTCCTGCAGAGACGCCTCCACGATCATCATATGAAAAGAAGGTATTCGGCGGGCACATCATCTGGAATGACGTCAATTTCGTGAGGCTCGGCAAAACGGATCCTGAATATACCAGTGAACTCCGGGAAAAACTGGAAGCAGATATACGGACACTGGAAGCCAAGGCAGACCAGATCATAGCCGTTACCCACCACGTCGGATTTATCGAAATGCTGACTGTGAGGGGGGAGTTTCCAGGCTGGAATTTCTGTAATGCCTTCATGGGAAGCATGACGCTCGGAGAGCTGCTCATCAGTCATCCAAAGGTCAGCTACCATATATGCGGCCACACGCACGAACAGAAAGTGGTGAGAAAGGGATCTCTGATATCAATCAACCCTGGTTCCACCTATGAGGAGAAAAGGTTCGTCTCGTTTGTGATTCCGGAAGACGGTTCCGATGCTTCAATTGAATTCGGCAGCTAACGCAAACACCTTCGCTTGCCGCGGAGAGCTTCAACGCAGCGGCCAAGAGGTTTAATTATGATTTATCAGCCTGAAGACGGCGCCATCTACGATGATCTCGTCAGCTTCTTTCGTGACTACGGGGAGAGATCGAGACCCATAGGCCAACTGATGCTGGCCGTGGGAAAATATTTTCTGGGATCTCCCTATGCGGGCCGTACGCTGGAGAGGGATGGCAGGGAGGCCCTCGTGATAAATTTAAGGGAATTTGACTGCTTCACCTTTGTGGAAAATTGCGTGGTCTTGGCGGGGCTGTTAAGCAAAGGCAATTCCCACTTCAAGAGCTATGCTGCGCAGCTGAAGAAAGTCCGTTACCGCGGCGGCATATTAAAGGGATATTCCTCGCGCCTGCATTATTTTTCCGACTGGCTCTACGACAACGAGAAGAAAGGGATTGTTATAGATGTTACAAGCAGGTGCGGCGGGGAACCATTTCGAAAGAATTTCAATTTTATGACAAGGCATAGGGAAGATTATCCCGCCTTGGGCATGGAGAAATCTTATCGAGATATGGCTGCAATTGAAAGACGTCTGTCCAGACGATTGCTGCATAGTATCCCGAAGGCTGCGTTAGGAAAGTCGCAGAGTGCGGTTGAGAACGGGGATTTGATTGCGCTTACCACGGGCATCGAGGGACTGGATGTCGTGCACGTCGGCCTCGCCGTCTATCTTAAAGGCAGGATTCATCTCCTGCATGCATCGGAGGTGGAGAAAATGGTTGTCATCTCCGATCTCACCCTGCATCAATACATTTCGAGACGAAAGATGATGACCGGAATTATGGTTGGACGCGTTATCCCGACTTATCAAAATGATGGTAGTCCCTCTTCGGCCTGAAATGTCCCCCCCAGCCCCATCCCCGCTTCAGGAATTCTTTCACTACGGGATGTGAATCGTCAAGAGTTCCCGCACTCCCTGGAACATAGACGGCGCCAGGAGGATCGAACCGGCCGTCCTCATCTATGACAGGATTGAAATAAGGGTTGATGTCCACGGCCCTTCCGAACGCGTGGTTTGATAACCTGTTCGTGCCCAGAACAACTCGGTAGTTAAAGGCGGATGTATTATTGTCCGCCATAGAGAGGTCATCAGACCAGTCGTACTTGACGATCGGCACAATCTGAAAAACAGGAAATTCCGTCCGCTCCATGAGCGCAAAAATTTCCACGATGTCCGTTTTCACCTCCTGGTGAATCACGAGTTGTCCCTGATGCAGCCGGCCGTCGATTGAGCGGTAGCGCACGTCGACGAGGCATAATTTGTCAATTATCTCCCGGGGCGCTTTTGTCCCGGCGGTCGCCTCCGCAAATGTCATCCTGCTGTCGATAATGGTTGTCTTTTTCATAAGCGTCAGAAGGGCAGAGCTGCCGATATTTTTTGCACAGTTTCCTCGTCAACGGAGACTTCCGCGTAAATTGTCCTGATCAATTCCTCATGGACTCTGTCGAAATCCTTTCCTATTGGTGTTATGATGATGCCTCCCATCTCCACCATTCCGGGTGAGATTAAAATCCTTTCGTCGCCGGGCAGGAAATAGACGGAGGGACGATGCCTTTGCCGCGGAAAAATCATAACCTGCCATCTATTTCCGGCATAAGAGCAAAAGAGGTTCATCCGCGGTTCTGCCGGTGATGCGAGGACGCTTTTCATGGCCGAGACAATGTTTGTCAGGGCGTCACCGATAGTGGTGCAATCCTCTCCTTCCAGAATAATTACTTCCCTCCCGAGATGTCTTGCCCTGAAAAGGGAAGTGGAGTGAATGCATTTGACGAATTCCAGCCTTGTCCTGTCTTTGATTTCTTCTTCAATCGGCAGTACCCCCCGGGAAGTCGCCTGAAAGTGCAGGTGGTCAGGCGCGGAGGCGCCGCTTTCCGGGCCGTTATAAAACACATTGAAATCCGGGCTGAAGTCCTTTGCCATTTTAAGAAATTTCGATACCATACCTTCAAATGACTGGGGGCAATGCATAATTTGCGCAATAGTAAAGTGCTCCGGACAGATAGGAAAGGGATTGCAGAGGACAATGAAATCCCCCCTGTATAAGATGCCGCGCTGCGGCTCGGGGAGATTTTCGAGACAGAGAAAGCAAGGTCTCTTTTCTATGGATTTTTGATCAAGCGGGGCAGTGGTGCTCTTGATCCTTCCGGGATTATGGTGGAGCCTCACCGAAAAACCGTTGCAGCGGAGTTCCTTTACCTGCACACTTGCCAGGGCTTTATATCCCAGAGAAAGATCGGGCCATGAGGCCTTTTGCTCTGCGAGGAGATTGTGGCAGAGCGCGGGAAGAGATGGAGCGGGTGTCTTTCCGTCAAATGACGCCGATATCTTCTTTTGCAGAAGCACATCCATATCCGTCATCTCATCTTGCCTTCAGCTTCCGGCGTGCCATGATTTCAACAGTTCTAATCTTGTCTTTGAACGCATCATGGCGATTCCTCATCTCTATGGAGATGCGGGCGTCCGTATTGCCCGCCCACCGGCGGCACAGATAGAGGCTCTCGTAAATCCTGCCTATGCGATAGTCTCTTGATAATCTGAGAGCCATTGCATAGTCTTCCCCATAACCCACATTGAGGAAACCGATTTTACGAAGAAGCGCCGTATAAAAGGCGCGCGGTGCTCCCAGTCCATTGACACGCAAGGCGTTGTTGCGTCCGTTGTCATCCGTCCATTCCCTGTGGTCTATTATGCCGGGTGGAATCGTCTGCAAAGATTCATTGACGAGTGTGTAAGAACCGATGACCATGGCAAAATCTCCGCTTCTCATCGCGTCGATGAGCTTCTGCAATGTCCCCGGGGTTTGATAAAGATCGTCTGAATCCAATTGAACGGCGTAGCGGCCGCAGAGGTCAGAAAAGACTGCTTCGTTCCAGCAACCGCCGATGGTGAGGTCATGTCTTAAAGGGGTAATATGCTTCACGGCGGGATTGCTGCCGGCAAGTTCATTCAGGATCGCAGTTGTTCCGTCAGTGGAATGATTGTCCACAACAATCACATTGTACGGGAAGTCCGTCTCCTGCGCAAGGGCGCTATGCACTGCGTCGGTGATTGTATGCACCCGGTTCCGCACGGGTATTACGACACTTGCCTCAACAGGAAAATCACACTGAGATCGAGGTAAATATTTAAAGCGCGGTTCCAGGAAGGCGCCGATACGTTTTAAATGCTCTGTTGCGACCAGTTCCATTTCCTTTTGTACCGCTTGGTTCTCGTGAGCGACATAATTGAACTGATCCTCACCCTCAGATCCGACTGCGTCCGTATTTGCGACTGATTTTTTCTTCGTGTAGAGAAACTCCTGAATGTGGAAAAGACTGTGGTCGACGGAAACTTTCAAGCGCAGGTCATACAATCCTGCATAAACGACGCCAGGTATAGGGCCATATTTCTTTAATGCCCGTTGTATTGCAGAGATAGAGAATAGGATCAGGCATCCGAAATCAAATTGGTCACGGATGCTTCCCAGTTGACAGTCATTGACGGGATGTTCCACGAGGTCGCCCTGTCCTCCTTCCAGGTAGTCCGAGTAGACCATGCCTGAATCTGTAGATTCCGCTACATCAATAAAGCGTTCGAGCGTGGCGGCCGGAATCTCTATTTCCGCGGGCTCTGTGATTATCATAAGAAAATCTGTCTTCATGTTTTCTATGAGTTTGTTCAAGGCCTCGCCCGAGGCCAGGGATGCGGCGTTTATAAACTTGCACTTCGGCTGCGGCGGCTTGAAGGCGCCCTTATGGAGGACAATGACTTCCTCAATCAGAGGTGATTGAATGAAGACTTGGAGAGTCTTTTCAAAGCCCGACTGCAAACTGAGAGGCATGGCGATGGTCAGCGTGCTCATGAGTTACACCCAAAAGGAACCTATCATGATTATCCTCGCGGCAGACGAAAAACATATATCCCGCATCAGCTCCTGCTGCCCTTACTGGAACTGTTGACAGAAGGAGCCCAGGGCCGCAACATGTTCATCTTTCGCGGCTCGGATTTTTTAGCATAGAAATCACTGGATAAAAAGATAAAAATCTTCTTCTTAATCATCTGTCCGACAGATTTATTGTCCTGCCCTGTATAGGGGCGAGTTTGCGAAGTCCGACACCGTACGGGTTGGATATCGCACAACCGTGAAAAATTATCGAAAGGACGGCAACGACCCTGGATCGGGGGGAAGACGGTGCCCCGGCCGTCGTGAAAACTGCAGAAGATTGTCTGAATATCTAATCATTGAAGCCTAAGCTACGGAGAATCTTCGATTCTTAAGGAATGGACGTTCGTCATTCGCTCGCTTACCGCGCAGCAAGCTACGGGGGAATGCGCTCGCTATCGAATTCAAGTTTACAGTGTTTATAGGAGCGCAATAACGACATTGACAGTCAGCCCCCTGTGTTCTATATTATGTATACAAAGATAACTAAAAGGCAAACGGCTGATGTGCAGTTCGAGGGTTTGATATGTCGAAATATCGTGATCCTGATTCAATGGATGACAGGGATGTCAAGTTAGATCCTGATGCGGTCCTTCAAGAACCAAAGATGTATCGGGTTCTACTTCATAATGATCATTATACGACAATGGAGTTTGTCGTCGAAGTTCTGATACTTGTGTTCCATAAGCCGGCGGCGGAGGCCACCAAAATCATGCTCGACGTCCACAAGAAAGGGGCAGGTGCATGTGGTGTTTATACCTACGATATCGCCGCTACGAAGGTAGCCCAGGTGCATACGATGGCGAAATTAAGAGAATTCCCTCTGAAATGTTCATTGGAAGAGGCCTGACCGACAGGGGGAATAATGAAGATAAGTGAAAGTCTGAATCAAATCATCATGGCTGCGTATGCCGAGGCCAATACGCGCTCTCATGAGTTTGTAACGCCGGAGCACCTTCTTTATGCCGCGCTTTTCTTTGATGATGGGTCTGACATCGTACAAAGATGCGGGGGCGATCCGGAACATCTAAAAAGAGTGTTGGCAAAGCATCTGCGTGAGGGCAATCCGGTTGTGGAGGGAGCTCAATCCGTCCAGTCGCTGGGTTTTCAAAATGTCTTGGAGCGCGCGGTATGGCATACGACCTCTGCGCAGAAAGATATTGTCGAATTGGGAGATGTTCTGGTTTCTATTCTTGATGAAAAAGGGTCCTATGCTTCATTCTTCCTGAAGAAAGAGGGCATCACTCGACTTTCCCTGCTTAACTATATCTCTCACGGAGTCTCCGTTATTCCCGATACGACGGAAGTGCAAAGGCGGGATAAGAAGCGGGAGGAAAGTGAGACTGAGCAGGAGTCCAAGGAAAAGGATACTGATCAAAGCAAAATACTAAAGTCATTCACGATAGAACTGACGGCGAAGGCGAAAGCAGGGGAGATGGATCCCCTGATCGGCAGGGAGGATGTGCTCGAGCGGACCATCCAGGTCCTTTGCCGGCGATATAAGAACAACCCCGTCCATGTCGGTGAGCCGGGAGTGGGAAAAACGGCCATAACGGAAGGGCTGGCGCAGCTCATTGCCGGCGGGAATGTCCCAAAGCGCCTGAAGGATTCGAAGATTTACGCCTTGGACATGGGCGCCATAATTGCCGGCACCAGATTCAGGGGTGATTTCGAAGAGCGCATGAAGCGCGTAATAGCTGAACTTCAGAGACAGGAAAAAACAATCCTCTTCATTGATGAGATTCATAATATCGTTGGCGCCGGGGCTGTTTCAGGGGGATCCCTCGATGCTTCGAATATCCTGAAACCGGCGCTCGCTTCCGGCAAACTCCGGTGTATCGGCTCCACTACATATGACGAGTACCGTAAGTATTTTGAGAAGGATGGAGCCCTTTCGCGCCGGTTCCAAAAGATCGAGATAATGGAACCGACAACGGACGACACCGTGAAGATTCTTGAGGGCATCAAGAAAAGGTACGAAGAATACCATCGCGTATCATATACGGAAGACGCCATCCGCGCGGCAGCGGAATTATCCGATAAGTATATCAATGACCGGAGGCTACCCGATAAGGCTATCGATGTGATCGATGAAGCCGGCGCCTTGGCTAATATGAAGGATGCCGATGAGGGTATAGAGAAGGTGGTCGATATTCATAATATCGAAGCGGTGATTGCAAAAATCGCGAGAATTCCGGAAAAGAGTGTTTCTTCGTCGGAGTTGGACAGGCTTAAGGATCTGGAGGCAAGTCTCAAAAGCAGGATCTTCGGGCAGGATAAGGCGATTGGGCTGGTCGTGGAGGCAATCAAGCGTTCACGTGCAGGTTTCCGCGAACCCCACAAACCCATAGCCTCCCTCTTATTTGTGGGACCAACGGGTGTGGGAAAGACCGAACTGGCGCGGCAGTTGGCGCTGACTCTCGATGTGCCGCTGAACCGCTACGATATGAGTGAATATCAGGAAAAGCACACCGTTGCAAAGTTTGTGGGAGCGCCCCCGGGGTATGTGGGTTACGAAGAGGGGGGCCTACTCACTGAAGCAATCAGGAAAAATCCCCATTCCGTCCTGCTCCTTGATGAGATCGAGAAGGCTCATGCCGATATTTTCAATACATTGCTGCAGGTCATGGACTACGCGACATTGACGGATAACAACGGAAAGAAAGCCGATTTTCGCAATGTCGTCGTACTAATGACATCTAATGCCGGTGCGCGGGAGATCGGCAGGCAGATGATCGGATTCGAGGCTAAAAGCGTCAACAGCGACGCCGTATTTACGGCCGTGGACAAGATCTTTTCGCCTGAGTTCCGAAACCGTCTTGATGGGGTTGTTAACTTCAACGGCCTTACCCACGAGGTCGTGCTTATGATTGTAAAAAAGGCGATCGGCGAATTCGCAGTTCAATTGCGGGAGAAGAACGTGAATCTTCAGGTTACCGACCTGTGTTACGAATGGCTTGCTGGCAAAGGCTACTCCGAGGAGTTCGGAGCAAGAGAGATCGCCCGTCTGATTCAGGACAAGGTAAAACGGTTTTTTGTGGACGAGGTGCTTTTCGGGAAACTGCAAAAGGGCGGTATTGCCCTCGTGGATATGGAATGTGATGACGTCGTCGTCCGTGTCCTTGAAGAATGCGAGGTTGCTTAGCTGCTGCTCGAAGAACATATTTTCTTTTGCCAAAACCTCAGCGTCATGGCTTAACGTCTCGTGGTGCCAAAAGTGCTATGGGAGTTCGGTGCTAAAATTCCATGCCGATTTTTCGACTGGTTGACGAAGTAATCTTTCCTCCCATTGATCTGACATCGGGAAATGGCATCCTTGCAGTTGGCGGCGACCTTTTGCCGCAGAGACTGATTGCCGCCTACAGTGAGGGCATTTTCCCATGGTATTCGGAAGGCGAGCCCATCATCTGGTGGTCTCCCGACCCGCGATTCATATTATTCCTAAACGAACTCAGGGTCTCGCGAAGCATGATGAAAGTGCTGCGGCGGGGGACCTTTCGAATTACGTATGATCAAAAATTTCGTGAAGTCGTTCTGTCGTGTCAAGGATTGCGGAGGAAACAGAAGGGCACCTGGATTACGGATGACATGCTTGAGGCATACTGCAAGCTGCATGAGCTTGGAATTGCCCATTCCGCAGAGGCCTGGCATGAGGGACAACTCGTCGGCGGCATCTACGGCGTTTCGCTCGGGCGGTGCTTTTTCGGCGAGTCCATGTTTTCCATTATGAGCAACGCATCAAAGGCGGCGTTGATCAATCTGGTTCACAAATTAGAGGAACTCAAATTTGCGTTCCTGGATTGCCAGGTTTATACGGCCCACATGGAAAGCCTGGGCGCTCGCTTCATTTCCCGCGGTAAGTTCATGGGTCTTCTAAAATCAGGGTTGGAACATGAGACCATGCAGGGCAATTGGGGAGTCATGCCGGAGTTCAGAGACGGTAAGGCAGTTTCGTAAAAGCGGCAGTCGCACGTGGAAACTCGCGTTTCTCGTCGAGCGCCATCATTAACTCTGTTCTTGAATCCTCACTGCTTCCTTCGGTGGTGCGGAACTGCCAGGGTCATCCTTCAGCCAATTCTGGATTATTATCCGGCAGTCGTCGCCGGCATCATCATAGAAACAGATGATTTTTCTTTCACGGACGGCATTTTCGACGGAGTCGGATGCATGTGCGGCGTTCTGCAGAATGTTCTGGCCGAAATCAGAACGGATAGTGCCTTCTGCGGCTATTGCGGGATCGGTCACGCCCAGGCGCTCGCGGATTGTCTCAACTGCGCTGGGGCCGCGGTAAAGCAGTGCCAACGCGCGGTGTTCTCCGGGCTTGTTGCGGTCGGAAGGCGACACATTTTCCGGATCAAGACCGGTCATATATTTTACGATCTGGGAAAACTCGTACAGAGAATTTTTCTCGTTGATGACTTCAGCCATGGCGTCGTATTCTTCATCTGTTATCTGAAAATTGAACAGGCCCTCCATTCCTTGCTTGAGCTGGGCTGTGATCCGCGGCTTCAGTTTCTTCTTGAAGACGCCTCGTAGGAAGCCATAGAACTCCTCACCCTGGGCCGCGCTCATGCGGATCATCCGGGCGCCGACAATCCGAAGGCCGGTCTTGGAAAACATGTCGATCATATTTCCCGGTCGGACGGAATGCTTGAAGAAATTGTCGGGCTTCAGGATGACCAGGGTTGTTTCTCCTGCGGAGCATTCGTCGTAGATGCCGGAGTCGCTAAATCCGAGCTCAGCAAAAAGCTCGAGATTATTCTTTGCATATTCAAGATTTGTCGGGAGCAGGACAGCCGGCTCGAAATACCGGACCGTTCCGTCAGGCGTGGTGACGTAGTCGCTGTAGGTCCCGCGAATGGTTCCGCGAATGGCTTCCGATTCTGCCGCCGTTGTCAGTTCACCAACTACGTCGTAAATGCGCTCCACGGCGTCTTTCCCTTCGAAAAGAAGAAACAGACAGCGATTATCCTGTCTATGAATATTTTCACGCCGCAGGTTCTGATCGATGTAATCGACGAGGGCTTTACCTACGGCAGGCGAGATGCTCAGACTCTTCACGCGCCTTATATATTCATCTACAAAAGCATCGGACGGCCGCATCATGCGAATGCCGACCAGGTCGCAGCCGGAAAGAGACATGAGTCTCGCTATGATGTTGCCGGTTCTTGACTTTATGAGGCTGTATGGTGTGATAACTACGTATGTCAATTCGGTTGTCATATATCGATTTCCTGTATACTTGAGAGAAATCTCCTTTTTTTTATATAAAACGATTGCAATCGGATGTCAACGGCAAAGAATTCGAAACAGGGCCGAGCTCTCATTAGAGAGCATCTATCAGGAGGATTGTCTCTATGAAGGGATTATCCGGTACTCATGATATACGGCCGAGAGACCGCTGACACTTCATGGCCAGATTTTTCAGCAATGGCAGACGTTTTGCGCGGGAAGCGCTGTCAACGAGATTTGCGACGCCCCTCGGAATGTGGGCGAGAAATTCCGCAAGGCCGCTCTTCAACCCGAGGAATCCGTAAGCGCCGAGGGCCTGCATGAGGCGCTGTGACGATGCGTCACGGAATCTATCCTGAAATCCCGGCCAGTCGGTTCTCAGAATATTCGTCTTAACCTGCGAGCCCGTGATGACCTTATCGCCGGAGGGTGTATAGTTCTGCGACTTATCTGTGTCGCCGCTAGCCGGAAGCTGGTAGTAATATAAAAGCAGCTCCATACGTTCATTCTCCGGCAGAAGGACATAGGGATCGTAGAGCAGTGATCCGAGGTCGTAAAATAGATTGCCGAAGCGCATGCCCTGAAAGTCTATGAATACCGGCCGGTCATTGCATATCATCACGTTCTGAGACTGCAGATCTCTGTGCACGAGGGTCGGTTTTACATCTTCGAGACGCGCCGAGAGGCTCGTTAGTTCGTCCTCTAAATCGTTCGCATCCGATGGATCGAGCTTGATGCGGCAGACGCCGTGTACAAAATTCTCGAGGAAGTAATCGCGCTCCCATCGGTAAAGGTCGGAACTGAATCCTTCCATTAAGGGTACTTTATCGAAGGGGAAATCTTCGGCCGGAAAGGCATGGAGTCTGTATGCGACGGAGAGTGTCGCGCGGTAATAGGCACTTCTTCTTGTCCGCGATTCATTCCAGCAGGAGCGGAGATCTCTGTCTCCCAGGTCTTCCATGACAATGAAGCCCTTGAGAGGATCGTGTGCCATGATCCGGGGGACGGGGACATGGATTGTGAGGAGGAAGTCGGCAATCGCTGCATAGTAGCCGTTCTCCTTGCGAGCTTGATCGTAACACATGGAGACGACAGAGCCGTGACCTTCATATCTGATCCGGTGGAAAGACCTGCCTGACCCACGTTTGGCCAAAGGCATGCTCGTCAGTGCATCTGAGCTTCCAAGCCCGAGTGCCTGGCGCACGAATCTGAGCATTTCATCATTAAGGTGCGTCATTCTTCTCTAAAATACTCCATGAGATTTAATTTTTCTGATCCGATTTAGTTCTTCCTGGTCAAATGGTGTTGCGATGAAGGTCCGCCCCTACCTCTGTCCCCCGAGCATCGCATTTATTTTTTCATATTCTGCTACGGATCCGATATCATACCAGCGGCCTTCATCAATGATTATCCCAGCCACCGATCCAGGCTGTTCCTTGATCATGCTGATGAAGATAGGGACAACCGATTCCGTGCGGCCCGCTCTCAGGCGTCGGAGAAAGATTTTCTCCACGATATAGATGCCCGTAAAAAGACAGCTCGTAACGCCTTTGTCGCCCAGTGTATGCCGCAGATCGCATATCTCGCCTTCGGCATTCAGATTGACGTTCAAAGGGGAGCCGCTGCTTCTGAGAGCCAGGGTAACTTCCTTCCTCTTCGCATAGTGTTCATCGATGAGATGAGCAAGCGGCAGGTCCGTAAAGGTGTCGCCATTGTAAACGAGGATCGTTTCGTCGTCAGCAAGGAGATCTTCGATGTTCTTTATGCCGCCTGCGGTATCGAGAAGCACGGGTTCATGGCGGAAAATCATGGGGACTCCCCGCCATTGCCGATCCGGGAATACCTTATTGTATGACCCAGCAAAGTAATGGGTATTGATGATGAAGCGTTCTATGCCGGCTGATATGAGATGATCCATGGCATAGGTAATCATCGGACGTCCGCCTGCGGGCAAGAGCGGTTTCGGACAGTCGTCTGTTAAAGGGCGCAGGCGGGTTCCCAGGCCGGCGCCGAGAATGAAAGCTGTCTTGATAGATGATTTCCGCATAGTCTTTCTTCAGTAGAGTTTCTGAAGCTCCGCACCACAAAAGTAGTGTTTCAAGATGGATTCGGCGGTGAAGCCTTTAAGAGCCATTACTGCCGCCCCTATCTGGCATAAACCGACGCCATGTCCCCATCCGGCGCCGTGCAGGGTAAAGCGGACTGGAAAGCCGGATGTATCATTCTCCGCAGATACGACAAAGGCGCTGCTGTACAGATGGCTCCGGGAAAGCCAGCGGCGGATCTCAAGTTCCTTGCCTATGGTCAGGGTTCTTTTCGATCCGGCGATCTTCAGCCTGACTATGCGGCCGGAGGGGCCCCGCTCAAGGGGAGTGAGGGAAAGGAGATTGCCGAAGTCCATTCCCGATTTCTCACGGATAATCTCCTCCAGCTCTAAGCGTGTATACGTCACCTTCCAGCGGAAAAAGTCAGTCGTTTCCTGATCGAAGGACGGGAGAATCCGCCGCAGGGTATTTGCGTCTTTGGTATTGCAGTACGCCTCCTGATATCTGAGAATCCATTGCCTGGCTTCTTCTTCCGTGCGGATCGGGTCATGAGCGACGGCAGAGTCCGAAACGGACGTGAGATAAGGAACGGTGATATTCTCCCAAGTATTTGCGAAATTATCAGTGAGACCGCCGCAGGCTTTATGATAGCGGGCATCGCAGATATTGTTGTCATAGACGAGAAACAGGCCGCGCGTCCTCTCAACTGCCTCCCGGGCGTTTTCGGAGATCATCCGGGTGATACCCTGATACCTCTGGCAATGATCATCCGCACAGACATCGAAAAGTGTGTGGTCAACCCTATGGTAATACCTGACAAACTCTTCAGCTTGCAAGGCCGGGCCGGGCGATTCATGTTCGGTATGTCCTGCATTTCCGATAGTTCGGAGCGTGGACATAAGCCAGCTACGTGACGCGACTGCGTGGGCCTTGAGGAATTCCGGCGCCGCTTCAGCGCTCATTTCAGAGGAAACGACGCTCGCCAAATAATCTTCCAAAGGAATTATATTGATGGCAGTGAGAGTATCATTTTTGTCGCGGATAAGTTTCAGCTCTCCCCGGAATGTTTGCTCCTGTTTTCTTTCCCAGTGAAAATTTACGCCTATCGTCACGTCAAGGAGAGCGAAGGTTGCGTTGTCGAGAGGGGCACAGTGGATTTCCTTATCATGGATTATCTCATTTCCCGCAGCATCGGAAAGAATAATGCGACCCTTCCCCACGCGCGCACTGAACCCTCCGCTGAAACTTGCGGTGCCATTGAGCAGGAACGGGCCTTTCAACGTCCCTGCGACTTCCCTATATGCCTGCAGGATGCCTACTTTGAGTATCGGTTCTTTTTCCATAGCGCGATGAACAGCGGATCGTGTGCCAGCCCGGCCCCAAGGTAATGATGCCTTCCGTTCCTCAATCCTGTACCTCAAAAGCGGTTTAGTATAACACGCACGCCCATATCAGAAACAGGGCGATTATTCAATGTCTAACCGTTGGTTTGCTTCTTGAAGGTTACAGGCTTCAACCAAAATGAGAGCAATACCAAAGCCAGAAATGTGATCGTCGCATAGGTAATTTTCTCAAGGGTCAGGTCTTCAACATAGATCAGCTTTTCAATCGTGTCTATGGTGAACTGGCCGGGGTAGACCCCACGCGATACACCTTTGGCTTTGAGATAAACTTCGAGGTAGGTGAGGGGGCAGATGGTTCCGGTCAATTGCATGATGACTGTGACGATCAAGGAGAGCAGATGAATCGCCCTCCATTTCTGGAGATTAAAGTACAGGAATACCGGAAATCCCAAAATGACAAAGGCAATCCACAGGAAATGGACGAAGATCACCAAATCGGCTGCTATCCTGTAAATCATATGCGTTCCACAAAAAGCACTTCCATGGAGGAACGAGTACACTTTCTTGCGGCTATTAGACAGGACCAGGGGCTAAGCCCCGTCCCAGAGTGCGATTGCATGTGCGGCCAAGGCGCGGCCCTGATTATAGCCTTCCTCGAGGATAGAACGATTCTGGCTGAGCCGCGATACACGGAACCTTTTGGGTGGACAGATTTCAACGATGGTTACGCCTTCCGGCGGTTTGCGAATCAGATTCACCGATTCATTGTAGCGTGAAACACGCTTAGTCATCGTCTGTTGCAGCGCAGGATAGCGCCGCATGCTCCAGCGCACGAGGCAGTCAAACGGATCGCGCCGTTTGAGGTAGTCTCCACTGCGGGAGCGAATTACCATGATCCGGCGGGCTCCCAGACCAATCGCCTTGCCTATGGGAATGGCATCCGCTACCCCGCCGTCCGTCGTTTTGCGACCATCGACAATCGGGTGAGACCGGTAGAAAAGAGGCATGGCGCTCGATGCCTTGAGAACATGCTCAAGGTCCTGAGCGCCGGTCTCTTTATATACTGCCTTCCCGCTTTGCACATCCGTAAGGACGACTATGAAAGGTTTTCCTTTGGTATAGATTCTCTGCAAATCGAGGCGGATTTCCCTAATCGTAGTATCCCAGAGCCAGTCGAGATCCATCAGATGACCGCCACGGAGGAACCTGACCGGATCAATAAATTTGGGCCGCAGCGAATAGTCCGTATATATTCTCTTGTTGCGGCCGATCATTTCGGCAAGAAAAGCTGCAAGATTGGATGCTCCGGAAGAAACACCCACATAGAAATCGAAAGGATTGAATCGTTTCTCAAGAAAGCCATCCATGATCCCCGTTGAGAAGACTCCACGGAGGGCGCCACCTTCAACAACGAGAGCCTTAGCCATAGATTGATTTGCCGACTTCTCGGTCCGATCACTATGTGAATCGGTTGGTATCGCCATTTTGTATTTGCTCTCAGAAAGATATTGTTTTACTTGTGTCGGAATCAACGTTCCGTCTCGGCCGCGATACACGGAAAGGAATATAAATGCCATAAGAACAAACTGCAATATAAAAAATCATTGACACTTTTTTGTCGGGATCGGATAGTTATCGAAGAGCGCCTCCAATTTTTTCTCGTGGGTCCTCTGCCATTTGTCTTGAATCTATTTTTCTAATCCTTTTCCCAAGCATAATTAAGGAATTTCGATGGTGCAAAGCGGGGTTACCGGTATTGCAAATCGTAGGTCGGTCTGATAGTATTTTAGAGCATGAGCGATATCCCAGTGGAAACGGAATGATTGGTTTTTTGCGAGTGATGTTCATCCGAGAGAGAATCAAAATTGGGGATCGCAAGGAATTATGGAGGTCCTTCCGTGAAAAAGCTGACTGTAACAACGCTTATTGCGATCAGTATTGTCATGATTTCAGTGCCCGCTTTCGGGAATGATCAGATCTTGGACGCCACTGTGGATATTATCCTCGTCAGGCCGGCGAGTTTGGCTGCAACGGTGGTCGGCACGGCGGTTTTTATTGTTTCACTGCCGTTTTCGATCCCAAGCCAGAGCGTTGGTGCTACTGCAAAGACACTTGTAGCAGAACCCTTCAATTTTACATTCACGAGACCGATCGGAGACTTCAGTGGTGACCGTATGCGAAGCAAAGCTCCTACCAGAGAACCGCTGCCTCCAGCGGTTGAAAAAGGTGCTGAGACAGAAGGGTCATCCAATCAATAAGAGAAATTGAGTAAATCGAAAGTTGCTGTCGATGCTTGGGCCTTCTGTGCGCCTTATCATGCATGATCATGCATGGTCTAATACATTGTATATTTGGTTGGCTGATATAGACGGAGACATGAGACTGGATGTGGCTGAGCTTGTTGATACACCTGTTGATTAATTCACTAAGTATTTGAAAAAAATTGAAACTTAGCGGAGAGAGAATTTATGGCCAAGATGAAGGAAAAGTCAATGGCTGGCGGTTCCGACCTACTGCAAAGCAGCAACGTGGCGGGAATTGAGATATAGAGGAGGCACCGGATTTCCTGCGGCGGACAAATCTGGCAGGGAGATTATGGTACGCTCATCTTCATACCGACGAGCTTCCTGGCAAGGACTGGAATGCCGGAAAGCAATTCCTCTTCTTGTCCTGACGAACACTTGAGGGTGCCGAGGCCCAGGGTTCCCATCGTTCTTATGTCCGTCCGCTTCGCCTGGAGAACATATGAATTACCCAGCATGGCAAGTCTTCCCGTAACGGCTTGATTTGCCGCAAGCCATTTTCCGAGCTCTACGATCTCCTTCTCATCAACCAGACCTGAATGCTGCAGCTTCAGTTCCTGCATGACCTGCATCATATTTTCACGATTAACCAGCGAAAAACGGCCCAAGATGAAAAGCTCCTCGCGGAGCGCGTCAGTCAGAATGAGTGCAACAACACTGAGGCGATCGACCGTATCAAAATCATAGACGACAAGCTTGGCCTTGTCCGTTGCCGAGGTTTCGGTTAGCACATCCTGTTCGAGTTTCTTCTCAAACTCCTTGCGTTTCTCGACAGCTTTCACCTCAGGCTGCGGAGCAGAGCCGATTGTTGCGATGACCTTTGGAGCTTCCGTATCTTTCTTCATATCAGGTAGAGGTTGCTTGACTGTCGTATCCGGCAGTCTTGCCACTGGGGGCGATGGCAGTACGGATTCCTCAACAAGGGTCTTAGCTTTCGGGCGTTCTATAGGCAAGGCAGGCCCTGCTGCAGGCGCAGGCGGCTCTATGAGCGGCTGAATGGGTGCTTTTGCCTCCTCTTGTGCTGTGGATACAGGAGGAACTGGTTTTTGTAGCGCTTCGAAAATGGGAGCGGGATTTTTCCCGATTGCAATTTCGGGCATTGCCGGAACAGGTTGAGATACCGGCGGTGGAGCTAAGGCGATCCTGGTTTCAGCAGGTGCAGGCTTCGTTATCTTTCCTTCCGGCATAAGCCGCCCTTTGCGAATAGCCGTGGCCAGCAGATCCCCTTTGGCATCATAGAACAATTTCCTGTATAGAGCTTGGAGCAATATATTAGCGCGTTTAATCATTGGAACTGGCGAAGGAGTAATAAGGAGGGTGTCTGAAGCCGTATATTGCGTGCCTGTCTCAATATTGATCAGTACCATTTTGTACGTTGCATTAAACGTGAGACTCCTTATAATGATCATGACATAGTCGGCATATAATGCCTTGCCGGCCTCCTTCAGTAATGCATAGTCTTTTTTCACCCACCAATACTGTTCGGAACCCGGTGCTCGTGTTCCTAAGACAGGCTCTGTCTCTTCTTTGCTTATCACTTCATATACGCCCGTGGCCTGCAAATATTTATCAACAGCAGCAGTCATCATCCTTTCCCATTCATCGCGTGGCATTGCGTAACTCCAGCGGTCTCGTGGCGCTTCTGAAATGAGCTGCACAAAGACCCGCAGCTTGGCAGTGGGAGGAGGGGGTGGGATTGCGTTCAGGCGCACAGTGCTGCAGGCATTAAGGCAAATGGATGCCATAAGCACTGCGACAAAAGCCCTCATCAAAAACCTATTACTACTATTTTTACCATCGTTTCGCATATCGGTTTTTTAGCTAACATCAAGCTCGAAAAACTGTCAAGTAATTTCGGTGCTGTCTTTGGGTCGTGCAAGCTGCGAGTAAGCTTGCTGCCGCCGGGTTTGTCAGTGGCTTGTTTCATCTACTTCGCCCAATAAAATAGCGATTCCTGAGTTGTGTTCCAGTCGGAAAGAAAGACGGAAAACTAATCCCTTTCTTGAGGTCGAGACAGAAAAAATTGCCGCATAAATTTCATCAGCGGAGGACGGTACTTTCACTTCTTTCTACGGCTGCTGCCTTTTGGCAATTGCGCTGACCGCGGCTATGCGGAGTCGGTTGTTACCGGCAGTTGCAAGAACCCGTTAACAAGAATAGATTTCGAACCTATATTGTTTCTTATTAATACATTCATAAATCAATATCTTACATCTATAAAAATACTTGGAATAGAACCTCGGCAAATTTGTCTCACAGTGCCGTATAATTCGGCTATCATCGCCTTTTCACAGACAATTGAGACGTTGAACCAATGAGAGATGCATTTATGCCCGGCGGAGGTATGCTTCTTGCTTTTATGCGGGTTGAACCCCCGGACTCTCACGAGAAAGGAAGATTCAACGCAAATTGAATGGTGATTTCAATGTTGGAAGCTGAGACCATAGTTACCCGAGACGAAATTAATATTGTACGAGAATTGCGTGAGGATCCGCTTTCAGATCTTATGCTGCAAAAACATTTTCTCGGCAGCTTGATTGATTCCATTCCGGACATTATGTTTTGCAAGGATGCCGAGGAAATATATTTGGATTGTAATACGGCATTTGCGCTGCACATGGGGCTTGCCAAGGATGAAATAATCGGCAAAACGGACTTTGACATTTTTCCGCTCGCAGAAGCGGAGCTATATCATCGAAACGACCGGCTGACACTGAACCATGAAAAGCAAAGGTATGATGAAGAGTGGATTGTATGCCCGGATGGAAGACGCGTATTGATAGAGATGTGCAGAACCCCTTATTATGGGCCGGACGGGAAGCTTCTGGGAGTTATCGGCGTCGGTCGCGATATCACGGATCGTAAGAATATCGAAGATCAGAGTCAGTATATGACCGCCAAACTCCAGCAAATGGTTGCGGAGCGTACGGTTGAGCTGAGAAAAACAAATCTGGCGCTGCAGCGGGAAATCAACGAACGAAAGAAAACGGAGGCTGCCCTCAGGGCGAGTGAGGAGCGTTTTCGCTCCCTCGTAGAAACAACCAGCGACTGGGTCTGGGAGGTCAACGATAACGCCGTCTTTACCTATGCAAGTCCTAAAGTCAAGGCACTGCTCGGATATGAACCGGATGAAGTATTAGGAAAGAAACCATTCGATTTTATGCCCCCGGATGAGGCGCAAAGGCTGGCGAAATTAACAGATGCGATAATAATGTCGCACGAGCCTCTTGCAGGATTAGAGAATATAAATCTATGCAAAGACGGGCGGAAAGTGGTGCTTGAGACGAGCGGTGTGCCAATATTTGACGGGGAAGGGAACCTTCTGAGTTATCGCGGTATCGCCCGCGACATAACGGATCGCAAACGGGCGGAGGCAGAACGTCTGCAGCTGGAGCACCGCTTGAACCGCGCGGAAAAGATGGAGGCACTGGGGACACTCGCGGGCGGCGTCGCGCATGATCTCAATAATGTTCTGGGTGTTCTTGTCGGTTATTCGGAATTGCTCTTGGAAAGACTACCGGAAGGAAATCCCCTAAGAAGTTACGCTTCCGGCATTCTGCAATCCAGTGAGAGGGGCGCTACGATCATCCAGGACCTTCTGACGTTGGGTCGGAGGGGGGTTGCGGTGTCCGAAGTTGTCAACCTCAACAGGGTGATTACAGATTACTTTGAATCCCCGGAGTTTGAGAGATTGAAGGCATATCATCCGTACGTGACATTTGAGAACGATCTTGAAGAGAACCTGTCGAATGTCAAAGGGTCACCCGTGCATCTGGAGAAGACCATAATGAATCTTGTCTCCAATGCGTCAGAGGCGATATCCGGTGAGGGAGAAGTGATAGTCCGGACAAAGAACTGCTACGTCGACAAACCTATCGGGGGATATCATGACGTACGAGAAGGTGACTATGTGGTTCTGACGGTATCCGACAACGGCAGGGGCATCTCGGCTTCTGACATCAAGAAGATATTCGAGCCATTCTATACGAAGAAGGTCATGGGAAGAAGCGGGACAGGTCTGGGACTTGCGGTCGTGTGGGGAACAGTGAAGGATCATGACGGATACATAGATGCGCAGAGCGAGGACGGTAACGGGAGCACTTTCACGATCTACCTGCCGGCCACGAGAGAGGAGCTGACGGGGGATGAGCAGAGGACATCTCCCGAGCATTATACCGGCGGGGGCGAGACGATTCTGGTGGTGGATGACGTGAAGGAGCAGCGCGAGGTGGCAGGGAGCATGCTGACGAGGCTGTGCTACAAGGTAGAGGCAGTTTCGAGCGGAGAGGAGGCGATAGCCTACCTCAAGGCCGGCAGGGCCGATGTCATCGTCCTGGACATGATCATGGACCCCGGGATGGATGGTCTGGAGACCTACCGGCGGGTACTAGCCGTCAACCCGAAGCAGAAGGCAATAATAGTGAGTGGTTTTTCGGAGACGGATCGTGTAAAGAAGGCCCTGGAGCTCGGTGCAGGCGCCTATGTCAGAAAGCCCTATTTGCTGGAAAGGATTGGTCTGGCTATAAAGGGGGAGCTCGCGAAAGTGGAAGCCCCTGATTCCTGAAGCTGAGCGTCCTGATGAACATGATAACTTTGGGGACGAAATTAGATCAACGATTTGGTCATAAAGGAATTGGTTCCTTCAAAGTGTCGCAGCGATCTGAGAAATGATCATTGCCGCTCGTTAATTTTCCCGTCCGCAGTCAATGCATCCTGGTCCACTAATATCGGCAACGTCCTCCTTCGTATTCCAGGCAAGAAATCTGCACATAGACACCCCTGTAATTTTATGGTAGAAAATTGCAAAATCGCATGCAAGGGATTTCCATGAGCATTGAGAAGATCGGTATAATTGCAAATATCGAAAAAGAGCGATCAGGTGAGTGTGCCATAGAGTTGAGAGACTGGGCCGCGAAGAAAGGGATCCAAGTCTTTTTGGAAGAAGGAATTGCCCGAAAGATCGGTGCGGGTAAGGGTCTGGATAGAAGGAAACTGGCGGCCCAAGTTGATCTCTTAGTTGTCCTGGGCGGTGACGGAACCCTCCTTAGGACAGTGCGTTTTGTCAGCGAATATGACATCCCCATAGTCGGCATTAACTTAGGAGAGTTCGGCTATTTGACGGAGGTCAATCTGAGTGAGATGACGAGCGCGCTGGAATTGATCGTCAAAGGCGATTACCAGATCGAAAAGCGGATGATGCTCGATATAACGATTTCTTTGGGAAGGGAAACGATCCGGGAACAGGGCATTTTGAATGACGTGGTGATTACCCGCGGGAATCTTTCACGCATTCTCAACCTGGAAACAACAGTTAATAACAAATATCTGACTACCTTCAGGGCCGATGGTATCATCATTTCCACCCCGACGGGCTCCACCGCATATTCTTTGTCTGCAGGGGGCCCCATCGTTTTTCCTGAACAGGACTCCTTTATCGTAAATCCCATATGTCCTTTTACACTGACGAATCGTCCGATCATTATTCCCAACGATGTGGAAATAAAGGTAATCATGTGGACGAAGGGGGAGGGTGCGACAGTAACCCTTGATGGACAGGTTCCGCATACCATGAAATCAGGCGATAGTGTGGTAATTAGGAAGTCCCCGTACGTGACTAATCTTGTGTCGTCGCCTCACAGGGACTACATGGAGATCCTGCGAACGAAGCTGGGATGGGGCGGGTCGCCGACGGGAACAAATAATCTGTGATATGTTAACGGAACTCAGCATCAGAAATTTTGCCATCATCGATGAAATGAAGGTTTCTTTCGGCGATGGTCTCAATGTGATTACCGGTGAGACGGGGGCCGGGAAGTCTATTATCATAGGGGCCGTGAGCCTCCTTCTCGGGGAACGGGCATCTGCCGACATGATCAGGTCTTTCGAAGAATCGGCGACGGTTGAGGCCCTCTTTGACATTGGCGAAAAAGATGCCCTGAAGAAAAAAATACGGGAAATGGGCTTCCACGTGGGGAAGGAACTGATCCTGAAGAGGATCGTTACGCGCACGGGGAAGAACCGCGTATATATAGACGGACAGTTGGCCACCTTAGGCATGCTTTCCGCCATCAGTGAATCGCTCATCAACATCTGCGGCCAGCACGAGCACCAGGTAATTTTGAATGCGGATAACCACATCGATATCCTGGATGAGTTTGGCGATCTTGTTCCCCTCAGGCAGGAATATGCGGAAATGTACGGGCAATATCTGTCTCTAAAGGAGAAAATCAGAGAGCTCCTGTCCGTCAAGAGGACCAGGGGCGAGAAGGACGATCTTCTCCGGTTTCAACTTAAGGATATTGACGACGCAGGAATTCGCCCGGGAGAGGACGCAACTCTCCTTGAGGAAAAGAAGGTTTTAAACAATGTGCAGAAATTGGTGGACTACGCGACAGGAGCCCATGATGTACTGTATGGAAGAGAAGGTTCTGTCCTCGGAGAATTTCGAGGCGCAATCGCAAACATAAGGGAGATCAAGAAGATTGATTCAGGATTGAGACTGTCTGACGGGGATTTGGATAATATATATTATCAGCTTGAAGAGACTGCCTTAACGCTCAGGGACTACATGAAGAACCTGTCATACGACCCTGCGAGGCTTGATGTTATCGATGATCGCCTGGAGGTCGTGGGCAGGCTGAAGCGAAAGTACGGCCGCTCCTTGGAAGAGGTCCTTGAGAAGAGAGTGCAAATCGAGGAGGAACTGAAGGCGATTTCGTCCGTTGACGATGAGATTGAGCGGATGTCGAAAGACTTGGAAGCGCTGAGCCCGAGATTGCTCGAGAAGGCGCACGGCTTGTCGGAGAAACGCCGGGAAACCGCCGCCGTTCTGAAAAAGGCCATAGAGGGGGAGATTCATTCATTGAGGATGGAGAATGCCGCCTTTGAGGTTACCTTCAAGGCACCTGATGATCACCAGGGAGCGGCGCCGTTTAATCCGAGAGGAATCGATGAAGTTGAGTTCTTTCTTGCTACGAATGTGGGAGAGTCCTTGAAACCTCTGAACCGTATTGCCTCCGGCGGCGAGCTTTCGCGCATCATGCTCGCCGTGAAGAATATCCTGGCAAAGACCGGTTCGGTGGGAACAATAATCTTTGATGAGGTGGACAGCGGCATCGGTGGAGCGACGGCGGAGGATGTGGGCAAGAAGCTCAAAGGAGTCGCGAAGAATCACCAGATCCTGTGCATAACCCATCTTCCGCAGATTGCCTGCTTCGGGGACACGCATTACCGCGTCGTGAAAGCCATCTCCGGTGAGAGGACAATTGCATCCGTAGATGTCCTTTCTGACAAAGACAGGCTCGATGAAATTACGAGGATGCTCGGCGGCACGGAGCTCACAAAGAAAACCAGGGAACATGCCCGGGAGATGATCGAGCTCTCCCGCAAGTGAAAGGGCAAAAGCATGCTGAGAAAAGCGCGGGTCGGTGATGTAAAGACGATCCACAGGATGATCAATGTGTCATCAGGCAAAGGGGAGATACTTCCACGCTCCCTGATGGACATCTACGGCAGCCTGAGAGATTTCTTTATCTATTTTGATGAAAATGAGAATGCCGTTGCAGGCATCTGTGCCATGAACATCATCTGGGATAACCTGGCGGAGATCCGTTCTCTCTATGTAGAGGAAAAATACAGAAAGCAGGGAATCGCGAGGAAACTCGTCGAAGGATGCATCTCCGAGGCCATTACCCTCGGTTTTTACAGGATGTTTACGCTTACAAACAGGCCGGAATTCTTTAAGCGTCTCGGATTCAAAGAGGTTGAGCGGTCGACCCTTTCCGAGAAGATATGGTCGGACTGCTTCAGATGTTCCAAATATCCGGACTACTGTGATGAAGCGGCAATGATCGTTGAGCTTTGAGGTGCATGTGGGACCAGTTCGTATTCTCTGCCTTCTCTTGATTTTCTTCTTGGCGGTCGGCTGCACGGCGGGAATTGGAAAACCTCGGGAAAAAATCCTACCCGCTCTCGCATTGATTCCCCGTGATGAAATCCCCCCCTTGGCAGATGATCTTGATGGTGAATTACTGGAGACGGCGCTCGGGAGAAGTATCGAGTACTATGAAAGAATTGCCGGTAATAATACGTATGGAATTGGCGGCGGCGATATTACAGGCAGAGAATTGAGAGAGTCGCTTCTGGCATTTCGAAAGATTCTGAACGGTTTCGATTCGGACGATGTTAAACGGAAAAAAATACTGGATACATTTGACGTATACAGAGCCACCGGAGTTGATAATCAGGGGAGGGTGCTCTTTACCGGATATTTCGAATCTGTCTTGAGAGGTTCGCTCGAAAGGACGGATGAATACAGGTATCCGATATACAGGACTCCAGATGACGTAATAGTGGCTAATCTGGGAAAATTCAGTGAGAAATACAAGCATGAAAAAATCATCGGCAGGTTAAAGAACGGCGAGCTGGTGCCTTATTTTAATAGGGCCGACATTGAAAAAGCCGGAGTTCTCAAAGGAAGGAACCTTGAGCTGATCTGGGTTAATGATCCCATTGACTTATTTTTTATGCATATCCAGGGTTCGGGAGAAATAAAGTTAACCGACGGGCGATCCGTGCAGGTCAGTTATGCCCAGAAGAACGGGCGTCCGAACAGGATGGCAGGATACCTTCTTGATAAAGGGAAACTTTCCAAGAGCGAGATGACGCATCAGTCAATAAAGAAGTACTTGCGGGAGCATCCCGAAGAACTATCGGATATTTTCAACTACAACGAGAGCTATGTATTTTTTCGCATTGTCGAAAACGGTCCCATAGGCGCCCTGGGCCTTACCCTCACCCCGGGAAGGTCTATCGCTACGGACCTTGACTTGTTCCCGAAAGGTGCTCTTGCCTTTATAAGGCTGCGAAAGCCCGTTTTTGATAAGGACGGAAACATAAAATCATGGGAGACATTTTCCCGCTTCGTCCTCAATCAGGATACCGGCGGCGTGATCAAAGGGCCGGGCCGTGTCGATCTGTTCTGCGGAACGGGAAGCGCCGCAGAGCTGCTGGCAGGGAGCCTTAAGGAAACCGGAGAGCTCTATTTCCTGGTGAAAAAGAAAGAGGGCGAGACGGGCGCCCTGCCTGTTGCGGATGCCGGCTATTGAAATCGCCCCGCATTTGTTGCCCTTGCTGGTGAAACAGCCAATTCGTGGCTAAATAACAGTTAGTCCACACAAAACTGAATACAAAAGCGTCCATCGTGATGTGGGATTGGCGCACGTTTCATAATTTGCGTGCCTTCCAAGACCCGCAGTGCGCAAGCGTTTGCAAAAATATATTCTTCTAAAAAGATAAAATTGTCTTGCTTGTTGCTTTTCTTTATGTTACCGAGGGCGCTACATTTGAACCTCAAGCATCGAATATTATAGATCGGTGGCGTCTCATGCACAGATGCGCCGCCGGATGGAATTATTTCAAGAGAATATTTTATTGAAAGGGGATTTTAGATAATGACAAAGGCAGAATTAATAGCGGTAATGGCGGAGGCGGCGGGTATCACGAAGGCGGCAGCGGCGAAGACATTGGATGCTTATGTAGGTGCGGTAGCCAAAACGCTGAAGAAGAGCGGGAAATTGGGCCTCGTTGGGTTTGGCACCTTCTCTGTCGTAAAAAGAAAGGCAAGGGAGGGAAGAAATCCGCAGACTGGAAAGGCTATCAAGATACCGGCGAAGAAAGTTGTAAAATTCAAGGCAGGCAAGGAACTGTCAGATAAAGTAAAATAGAAAATCATATCATTAATAGGATAACGGCATCTTGCGATTGAGGTCTCCGGTTATTTGGTATCGGGGGCCTCAATGCATTTTGGGGCATTTAGGGTGTTTAGGCATCATGGCGCATTGACAGGAACTTTGCTTTTTGTTATGAACCTCTTCAAAAATAACGGGGGTTTTGAAGACCGGCGCCTCAGGCTAATGAAAAGGCGGGCACGCTGAAGTATTTCATGGTCTATCCGTAACAGTCAAACCGGGGGATATGAATTGGCAAAGAAGCGAATATTGAGTGGCATGCGGCCCACAGGTAACCTGCATCTCGGGAACCTTCACGGGGCACTCAAGAACTGGATAGAGCTCCAGAACAGCGGTGATTATGAGTGTTTTTATTTTATTGCCGATTGGCATGCACTCACGAGCGAATACAATAATACGGAGATGATTAGAGAATATATACTCAATATGAGCATTGACTGGCTCAGTGTAGGCCTGGACCCGGGAAAGAGTACCCTGTTTATCCAGTCCCGCATAAAAGAGCACGCAGAACTCTTCCTAATCCTCTCTATGATCACGCCTCTGCCGTGGCTGGAAAGAAATCCCACGTATAAGGAAATGAAAGAGGAGCTCACGGAAAAAGACCTGTCCACTTTCGGATTCTTGGGTTATCCCGTCCTCCAGGCAGCGGATATTATCATGTACAAGGCCTACGGAGTGCCCGTAGGGGTGGATCAGCTTCCCCACGTGGAACTGACCAGGGAGATTGCACGGCGTTTCAATTTTCTCTATAGAGAAATATTTCCCATTCCGGTGCCCTTGCTCGCAGAGGTTCCTAAGCTCCTGGGGATTGACGGGAGAAAAATGAGCAAGTCTTACAATAATGCCATTTACATCAGCGATCGGGGGGATGAATTGAGGGCAAAGATTGAAGCCATGTTTACCGATCCTCAGCGCATGAGAAAGAAGGACCCAGGCAGGCCGGAACTTTGTAACGTTTTCACTTTTCATCAAATCTATTCGCCGGCCGGGTTTGTGAGTGAAGTATCGGCAGAATGCAAGAAGGCGGGCATAGGCTGCACGGATTGCAAGCGGCGTCTTGCTGATCGGATAATAGAAGGTCTGCGGCCCATTCACGAACGGCAGGACTATTTTCGCCGGCATATCGACGAGGTCAAGGGCATTATCGAGGACGGAAATGTCAGGGCGGCGAACGAAGCCCGCTTGACGATGGAAGAGGTCAGGGCAGCGATAAAAATCTGATTCTGCCCGGCCGGATGCCTTTTCTTTCACCGGGGCAGGTTAAGTGGTTCCTTAGGCTTCACACCTGCCCGCATCACTGAGGCTCAAGTCTTATAACACTTTCTAATTCTGTGTTTATTTGTGATTTGCAAGAGTGTCATTATGGAATACGAGGTCAAACTCGATATATTTGAAGGGCCGCTTGATCTCCTGCTTTATCTCATCAAGAAAAACGAGATCGACATCTATGATATCCCTATCGCCCTTATTACAGAACAGTATCTCCAGCACATCGAAATGATGAAATATCTCAATCTGGATGTCGCCGGGGACTATCTGCTTCTCGCATCGACACTGATACATATTAAATCGAAGATGCTTCTTCCCGTTGAGGAAGGCGACGCAGGAGAGACCGAAGATGAGCCGGATCCCCGCGCGGAGCTTGTCAAACAACTACTTGACTATCAGGTTTTCAAGGAAGCAGCGTCACAACTGGACCAAAGGCCTCTTTTGGAAAGGGACATTTTTAAGAGAGGACTCTCTACTGAGAACGGGAATGCCGGAATAAGCGAAGACGAGACGCCTATGGAAGTCAGCGTCTTTGCGCTTGTGGAAACTTTTTACAGAGTCATCTCGTCCATGAAAGAACCGGAATTGATGGAGATTGACGTAGAAAAGCTCTCTCTTACCGACAGGATAAACGAGGTTATGGCGCAGCTTACGGAGAAGAAGATGCTTTCATTTGTTGAATTGCTGCAAGATTCCTCGGATAAGAGAATGATGCTGTATACCTTCCTCGCTATTTTAGAACTCATGAAATTGAGAATGATCAAGGTCTATCAGGCCAGTTCCTTTGGTGTGATCAGAGTCGTTCTTGCCGCGGAGTTATAAATGGGGACTGAGGAAACGTCCCGCGCCTGTAGAGAGCAGGCAGGAATTCCGATTGGGCTTCATACTCATACCTGCGGGAATTTTTCATGAAGCTCTCCACATAAAACTATTGCAAATTTTTAGAGGTTACTGCAGATGGAAGAGACAAAGGCAATAATAGAGGCCATCATTTTCGCATCGGAATCTCCGCTTACTGTAGATAAGATTAGAGAAGTGCTGCATGAGGTTGAAAAAAGTGAAATAGCCCGCCTGGTGCAGGATCTGATTAATGAATATGATGAAAGGCGAGGCGGCTTTGTCCTTCAGGAGGTTGCGGGCGGTCTTCACTTCAGAACAAGGTCAGACCTGAGTTTCTGGATCAGTAAATTAATGAAGGCGAAACAGTCAATGCTCACGAATGCGGCCATGGAGACCCTCGCTGTAATTGCATATAAACAGCCCGTGGTGAAATCTGAAATAGACCGGATCCGGGGCGTGGACGCCGGGAGCCCATTGAAGGGATTGTTGGACAAGAAACTTGTGAGGATTATGGGACGAAAGGATGTTCCGGGCAAACCGATCATGTACGGTACGACAAAAAGATTTCTTGAAATATTCAGCTTGAAAGACCTTTCGGAACTGCCGACATTGAAGGAATTGAAGGATTTGCAGGATGGAACAGAGCCCCTCGTCACTGAATTACCGATATCGGATGATTCGGAAATCTGAGTGTCCGAAACTCTTGTGATTATAATATTTCAAGTTCAGATTTGTCCGGGGATTGCATGAAGGAACGCCTGCAAAAGATTATAGCCGCCGCCGGGATTTCATCAAGGCGGGCGGCCGAAAAAATGATCGTAGAGGGCAGGGTGACTGTAAATGATGCAGTCGTGAGGCAGCTCGGGGCGAAGGCCGATATTGATGCGGATGAGATCCGGGTTGACGGTAAGTTGATATTGCCCGAAGTATCTAAAGTCTACTTGATGCTCCATAAGCCGAGAGGGTATGTGACGACGCTTAATGACCCTGAGGGGCGGTCGGTCGTCACGGACTTGCTCTCCGGCATAGCGGAAAGGATTTTTCCTGTTGGGAGGCTGGACTACGATTCCGAGGGCCTCTTGCTTCTGACCAGTGACGGTGATTTTTCCCAGCGTGTACAGCATCCACGGTTTAAGATTCCCAAGACTTACATGGTCAAGATTGAGGGGAATCTGACGAGAAGCGAGATGCGTGTGCTGTCAGAAGGCATACGGCTCCCCGACGGAAATTTTAAACCGGAGAATCTGCAGACAGTGAGGGCAAACAGAAAGACAAGCTGGCTTGAACTATCCATCGCGGAGGGAAGAAACAGGTTGATCCGGAGGGCCTTGGACTCATTGGGCCATCCTGTCGTCAGGCTCATCCGGACGGCGATTGCAGATATAATCTTGGGCAACATGAAAGCAGGAACGTTCAGGCATCTCACAAAGAAGGAAGTGCAGCACTTATTGTCATTCTGACAGATATACGACCCTTTCAAAGACTCTACGTTCGGCGAAAAAATTTGTCTTGACAATAAAATGAAAATAAATAATGATCGTCAAATCTACAGATAAATTATCATGTTATTTTGAAATGAGCCATTCAGACAGCACATTTACCATGAGGTGCTGTGAGATGAAGCATAACAAGGAGGAGGTATGAATAAGTCTGGACTCATTGAGGCCTTAAGTGCAAAAGAAAACCTGACGGAGAAGAAGGCAATTGATGTCGTCAATCTGGTCTTCAAGGGTTTCACCGATGAACTTAAAAAAGGCGGCAGGATAGAAATCAGGGGTTTCGGCAGCTTTGTAGTGAGAAATTACACGGCCTATACCGGCAGGAATCCGAAGACGGGGAAGAATATAATGGTATCCCCGAAGAAACTGCCATTCTTCAAGGTGGGTAAGGAACTTAAAGCTAAAGTTGATGCCCAGAAGTAGATTAGTCATACCGTTCAGATAAACCATAGTCGATTAGTTACTTAAAAATATTCAGGCTGAAGTGTAAGGGGTCATTTTATGATCCCTTTTTTTTACCACTCTCTCTCTAATTTATGGGAGTGCGAATCTCTCCTGCCGCCTGTCGCTCCTCTACAACTGGACTGATTCAGTATGTGAAAGAAATGATACGGAGATTGCCTGTTCTTCATATTGGTCTTTTTCTGGTGACTATTTTTAGCACCCTCGTTGCGGGCACGCTGCAGCAGGGTATCAATCCGCTCGAAAACCCATTGCTCCTCTGGAAGGGAATACCATTTTCATTTACACTCTTACTGATCTTGGGCGCCCATGAGTTCGGCCACTATTTCATGTCCAGGAAACACCATATCGATGTAACACTTCCATATTTCATACCGGCCCCTTCGCTTGTCGGCACTTTTGGGGCGTTCATCAAGATGAAATCGCCTATCATGGATCGCCGGATACTTTTAGACGTTGGCGCCGCAGGCCCTCTCGCGGGATTGTGTGTAACAATTCCGGTTCTGCTGGTCGGTCTTTATCTTTCGGAGGTCAGGTATGAGACGGTTGAAACGGAACTCGGCAGCCTGGGCTCATCCATGCTTTTCTATCTGATGAACTGGATAGTTCACGGCTCCGTGCCGGATAATGCCAATATCATTCTTCATCCCATAGCATTTTCCGGGTGGATCGGACTCCTGGTTACCTCTTTGAATCTCCTGCCCGTGGGCCAGCTTGATGGGGGGCATGTAGCCTATGCAGTCATCGGCCGCAGGCAAGGCATTGTCGCGAAGGTAGTGCTCGTAGTTCTTGTCATCCTCGGGGCAACCGGCTGGGTCGGCTGGCTTGTATGGGCGGGCATCCTGTTTTTTATGGGAATGTATCACCCGCCGGTTATTTATGACTGGATCCCGCTCGATACAAAGAGAAAAGTCATAGGCTGGCTCACGATAGCGGTCTTCGTCATGACCTTCACGCCCATCCCGTTCTGATTCAGATCAAGCCCTCTTCACGAAAGCTGAAAAATCTGTTTTCACCGATGATAACGTGATCATGGACGATGATATCCAGGATCCTCGCAGTTTCCTGGATTGTCTTCGTCAGGCGTATGTCCGCATCCGACGGCTTGACGTGGCCCCAGAGGTGATTGTGGACGAGAATGACCGCGGACGCCTTCTGTTTCAGGGCGTTCTCGAGGACCTTTCTCGGGTAGACGACAGCCTGGTTCACTATGCCTTCCTGGATCGTTTCAATATCCGTCATCCTGTTTTGCGCATCCAGATATATGACGCAGAACCGCTCATCCCTGAGACCGCCCATATAAGTCTTGCAGTAATCGATAAGCTCGCTGGTGCAGGTTATTTGCAGCTTCTCCTTTGCCTTCTCTTTGAGATAGAGCACTCCCATTTCCTTTATGAGTTTTATGAGGAGTGCTGCATGAAGGCCGATGCCTTTGACCTTCTCGAGGCTTTCTTTTTCTGCATCCATGATGGCCTTGAGAGAGCCGAACTCATTGAGGAGGTCCTTTGCCAGGGGTTTAACGTCTTTCCGCGGGATGGCATATGATAAGAGGAGTTCCAAAACCTCATAGTCGTGAAACGAAGAAACGCCTGATTCGGAAAATTTCATCTTCAGGCGTTTACGATGATCTTTATAGTGAGGTGTCGCGGAAGATATACTCACGGCAATTTTTGTTCTTCCACCTTTTGGGTGAATCAGCCAAGATTGGATTTGACGAAATCCCAGTTGATCAGCTTCTCGATAAATGTGGCCAGGTAGTCCAGCCTCCTGTTCTGGTAATCAAGATAATATGCATGCTCCCAGACGTCGACGGTGAGCAGGGGTTTTACGCCGTGGGCAATCGGTGTATCGGCATTGGCGGTTTTTGTGATTTTCAGTTTGCCGCCCTCCAGCACCAGCCAGGCCCAGCCGCTGCCGAACTGGGTGACTCCCGCGTTCTTTAGCTCTTCTGCAAATTTATCAAAACTTCCCCAGCCCTCATTGATCTTATCGGCTACTTTTCCGGTTGGTTTGCCACCCCCGTTCGGCTTCATGCACTGCCAGTAGAAAGAATGGTTCCAGACCTGTGCGGCATTATTGAAGAGACCGCTTTTAGCCGCATCGCCCACAGTCTTTTTCATGATAGATTCCAACGACTCGTTGGCGAGATCAGTTCCGGCTATCAGTTTGTTCGTGTTATCAACATATGCTCTGTGATGCTTTCCGTAATGAAACTCCAGAGTGTTCGCGCTGATGTGAGGTGCGAGTCCGTCTTTTGCGTAGGGCAGGTCGGGTAGTTGAATAGCCATAGTGGTGTCCTCCATTTTTTCCTTTAAGTATACCATATCGAGATTTACTCCTGCAAGAAGCAACTGGGCATATAGTAAGTAGAATTGTGAAGGAAGTAAGTCAGGCCCATCGCAATTTGAAATCCAGCCACGCGATGTAAATCATCATAAAGATCATGAATACCGCCGCCGGCAGGGCCGCATCCTTACTGAAAAGAGATAAAGCTAAACCTGCAGCGAGCGCATAGTTCTTAAGAGTGCCGAGCAGACAGAGGCTGGTCAGCTTTTCCTTGCTTATGCGAAGCCGCGCACCGATCCATTCTATCAAGAACCCCAACAAGAATGTGCTCGTGAGGGCGATCGCTGCTACGGGATATAGTGAGGAAGGCTGCCCTATTATTGTTTCTCGATTCAGTCCCACAATCGTGTAGAGAATTAAGAAGTGGCACCACTTGATGATAATTCCTTTTAGAGGTTCTATTCTTGCCTGCAACCGTCTCGTCACGATAACCTTGTAAAGCAGGAGGGGAAGGAAAATCAATACGACTGCCGCCACGATAATCCCGGTTATATGGAGGGAACGCATGTCCAGAAGGCCGGCGGCTATTACGGGGATAATGACAAGGGCCCCGATGTAAGCCCCGATGGTACCGATAACAGCATACATTTGGTTTCCTCCCCGAAAACGGGCCAAAGGGACAACTGCTAAGGCGGGGGGAACCGCTGCCATGATGATGAACCCGGTCCACAATCTTTCCTCATGGACCAGGAACGCACCCAACCCGACAATGAAGTTTCCCAGTATGACATAGCTCATGAATACGCCAACAAGCGCGGGGATTAAAGGAGACCTCCTGTATTCATAGACCTTGCCGGAGATATCCGTCATGGCAAGAGTTAAAATGAGGGCCAAAGTCGGCAGCACCAAGTGTTTTGTCCATTGTGCGGCATGATCGAAAAGCAGGCCGGCAGCTATAGCCATAAGCAGGATGAAATTTCGGTTATGCAGAAGTGCTCTTAGTTTAGCCACCGCACATCTCCATCAGTTTCACGCTTTGACGATTCTTCTGTAAGTGAGGCCCGTGAGAAAAAAAACGAAATTAATCAGGACAATCGTTGCTCCAGTAGGGAGATCAAGCGAAAAAGAGAGGACAATTCCCGAGACAACCGAGGCCATAGCCGATAACGAGGCAGTCAACATTACCGCCTTAAAGCTTCTTGCGATCTGGAGGGCGGTTACCGCCGGGAATATAAGGAGTGCGGAGATGAGCATGATGCCCACGACTTTCATGGATAGGACGACCGTCACCGCGGTGAGAAGGACAAACATCGTGTTGATCGATTCCGTCTTTATGCCTGAGGCTTTTGCCGAATCCTCATCAAGGGTAATGGACAAGAGTTCGTTGTAATAAAAGATGATCAGCAGTAAGACAAATATGGAAAGTCCGATGGAAATATAGACTTCTGCTTCGCTGATTGACAGGATGCTGCCGAAAAGATAGCTGAAGAGATCAATATTAAAGCCGCCGGCCATACTCGACAACATGACGCCTCCTGCAATGCCCAGGGAGGAGACGACACCGATGGCGGCGTCTCCGTAGATTCTCGCCCTCTCGGTCAGCTTCAGAATACCGAGCGAGCACAGCATGACGATGGGTATCGATACATACAGCGGCGACATCCTGAGAAGCAGCGCCAGCGCCACACTGCCGAATGTGGCATGGGCAAGGCCGTCACCTATGAGGGAAAATCTTCTCAGTACCAGAAAAACGCCGAGGGTGGAGCAGAGAATCGCTATAAATGAACCGGCAATTAGCGCCCTCTGAAGAAACCCGTATCGAAAGAATTCAGTCAGTTCCATGGTCACCGGGGGGACAATTGGGGTTCTGATTATGTCTATGGCAGATGACGTGCTGTGCGAACTCGCCAAAGAACTGGGTGATCTCGCGGGATGTGCAAAAATCTTCGAAGCTCCCATAAAAAACAATCTTCTTGTCGACGTAGAGGAGCTTTGAAGTGTATCTTCCGATGTTGCCAGTGTCGTGGGTGACAATCACAATAGCAACCTTCTTCTCCTTGTTCAGAGTCTGCATAATATCGAAGAAACGATCCCTCATTTCCGGATCTAATGCGTCTGTCGGCTCATCGACAATCAGGAATTCAGGATTATTCACAATAGCCCTGGCAACGAGGACCCTCTGCTGCTGGCCTCCGGAAAGCTCCCCCACGGGGGTGTTTTTTAGTTTCTTCATATCAAGGAGGTCGAGTATACGATCGACCTCAGCAAGATCAGATCTGTTCATATGTTTGGGGAACTGCTTTTTGGAAAGAAGACCCATGGCGACTACCTCACCGACTGTAGCAGGGAAGCGGGGATTCATTGCGGCAATGTGTTGCGGCAGGTACCCTATTTTATCCCATCGGGAAAATGCGGCGATGTCATCGCCGAATAGTGTAATCCGGCCGATGTATGGTTTTAGCAGACCAAGGATGACCTTTACTAAGGTTGTCTTTCCCGAACCGTTGGGTCCGACGAGGCCTATATAATCGCCCTTCTTAATTGAAAATGAGATGCCGGAGAGGACATCTGACGAGTTATACCGAAATGAAAGATCTTCGACCGTAAGTACATCTATAGGCATTGTAATCCCGCCTTGAGGTTTTCCAGATTTTTTTCCATCAGCGAAACAAATGTAACCCCGCTTTCCATTTCTTCTCTGGTCACATTATGGGCACCATGGAGCATCAGCAAACCGCACCCCGTCTCCTTCGCAATTACGTTCGCCATCTTTGGGGTCACAAGTTCCTCATAATATATGTATTTGACCCCGTACCTTCTCACAATCTTGGTGATTTCGACAAGTCGCTTGGGTGTTGGCTCTGCATCCGGAGAAAAACCTTTATACGCAGACATATACGTAATGCCATACCGTTTTGCGAGATAGCCAAAAGCAAAGTGTCCGGCATGGACGATCACTCTGTTTTTACAGTGCGCTAATGTATTCTTATACTTTTTGTCGAGCTCCTCAAGCCTTTTCTTGTATTCATCGGCGTTTTTCAGATAGAACTCTTTGCCCTGAGGATCTTTGGCAATAAGCTGAGATGCAATCGTATCAACCATTTTCATTGCATTGGAAAGGTCAAGCCAGATATGGGGATCAGCGGTTGCGGATTCGTGCGTATGGGCGTGTTCCTCATCACCATGATTATCGGATCTTTGCAATAGGATAATGCCCTGGCTCGTGTCGATTACAGTGAGGCTTCTCGTGTCAATGCCCTTTAACAGGCCGGCGACCCAGGGCTCCATGAATTTGTTGGTAAAAAGAAAAATGTCCGCATCTTGGATACGTTTTATGTCAGCAGGCCTCGGTTCAAAGGCATGAGCTTCCACCCCTGGCGGCAGCAGCAAGTTTACTTCTATCCGTTCACGCCCTATTTGCCTGGCAAAATCATAGAGTGGAAAAATAGTAGTTACAACCTTGATCTTTTTCTCTTTCACCGTGATATTTTCGTTCTTCCCGCAGGCTGGAAAAAACAGGAACGTCAGAATCGTAATTGTCAAGATGGGCAAGAATGCTTTCTTCATTTCTCCTCTTTACCGTGAGTGATGAAATCCTGATTCTCTGGGTTGCTCTCGGCCTGCATTTTGGGCAATACTCCCTGCAATGTTCCTCTTAGCAAAAATAGAACTCCTTTGCAAATTTCTCATGCTGTGAATAGATGATTTTTCTTGACAAAGCAGATAATTAGTATCAGAGTGAGCGTCAATTCATAATATGAATAGCCATTCTATTACTTGAACGTTAGCCCCGAGATGGAAAAATCAAAAAGAAAAGAGATGGAATTTCAACTCCGCCGGGCGGAAATTCTCAGTCAGGCGGAAAAGATATTTGCTGCGAAGGGATTCCATAATGCGACCATGGCGGAGATTGCCGACGCTGCCGGTTTTGCCACTGGCACTCTGTATCAATTCTTTGAGGGCAAGGAAACCCTGTACAATGTCATGGTAAGCGAGAAGATTGACAGGATGCACTCCGAAATCAGGGACTCCGTCAGCAAGGAAGAGAAACTCACGGATAAGATCGAGAAACTGGTAGCATCACATTTTCACTTTGTGGAGAACAACGTCGCTTTCTGCGACCTTCTTATACGCGGCGAAGGCTTGACCCTCTCGGATAAGGGGACGATTTTGAGGGATAAGCTAATAGCAGACTATTTTAACCATGTCTCTTTTGTGGAAAGCATCATGCGCTCCGGGATGGAGACAAGAACCTTGAAGAGCGGTGATCCGCGCATGATGGCTTATACACTTTTGGGCATCATCCGCTCATTCTTTTATTACTGGATGCTTACAGATCAGGATACTCCGTTGAGTGATAAGGTGGCTTGCGTCTCGGACATCTTTCTCAAAGGAGCAGGGTTGGAGTTGCCGGGATGAAGGATTGGCGGCTTTCCTTAGCGGTCGGCATTTTACTGGTCGTGAATGCGGCGGCAATGCCCATCTACGCGCATGCGAAAGAATATTCTCTTGATGAACTGTATCGTATCGCCCTCGAACGCGCTGAGAGGATTAAGCTGTCGGAAGAAGACCTGAATATAGCCAAGACGGGCAGAGACAGGGCCTTGTCATTCTTGCTGCCCAAATTATCGGCGTTTGGCAATTACACGAAATACACCACAGAAAAATACAATGATACAGGAACGCTGCTGCAGCCGGATAATGCAACATCCTGGGGTGTGCGGGCTGATGAATCTGTGTCGTTAAGCGGAAGAGAATTTACGGCACTTGGCATCTCACGGGAGAACATTGTAAAGAGCCAGCATGACCTTTATGCCACGAGGGAAGGCTACCTCTTGAGCATCGCCTCGGCGTACTATGATGTTATGAAGACTAAGAAGGCCTTGGATATCGCCGAGGCGAATCTGGAGAGGCTTCTCAAATATAGAAATGCAGCGGAAAAGCGGTTGAAGGTTGGGGAGGTGACAAAGACAGTGCTGCTCCGCGCGCAGGGGGAACTTTCCGGCGCTCAGGCCGATGCCATTAAGGCAATAAATGCACTGCAGCTTGCGAAAGCCGTTCTCGCAAGGACTGTCGGTATCGAAGGAGACTTTCAGCTGAAAGAAGCGCCCCCGGAGGACATGAAGGTTACTCCTGAATCTTCCTTCCAGGAGTTGGCGTTCTCCGGGAGGGCGGATCTCAAGAGTCTTGAAATACAAAAAAAGATGGCGGAAGAACAGGTGAAGTATGCCAAGGGTGCATTCTGGCCGTCGCTCTCAGCTTCCGGGGTCTACTCATCTGCCGACCAGTCGCCGGCAACGCAGACACTGGTGAGAGACAGCACTTACGGGCTCCTGTCTTT
>Ga0182021_10000072_pt1 | contig 85833 bp, 55 predicted proteins | sample 612E3MmetaG_FD_120493 | JGI IMG/M metagenome (GOLD analysis project Ga0182021, IMG submission 120493) | Permafrost microbial communities from Stordalen Mire, Sweden - 612E3M metaG (Illumina Assembly) | ecosystem: Environmental > Terrestrial > Soil > Wetlands > Permafrost | place: Sweden... | reverse complement strand
GTCGTATGACCAAGATAGAATGCGACCGTCGGACAGGACCAGCGCGCCGTCGACCGAAGCAGAATGACCTTCGAGAACCGCCAACGAGCTGCCGTTCTTGGAGTCCCAGATGCGCAGGGTTTTGTCCCCTGACCAAGACAGAATGCGACCGTCGGGCAGGACCAGCGCGCCGTTGACCGAACCAGAATGACCTTTGAGAACCGCCAACGAGCTGCGGTTCTTGGAGTCCCAGATGCGCGGGGTCTTGTCGTATGACCAAGACAGAATGCGACCGTCGGGCAGGACCAGCGCGCCTTTGATACAAGCAGCATGACCTTCGAGAACCGTCAACGAGGTGCCGTTCTTGGAGTCCCAGATGCGCAGGGTGTTGTCCTTTGACCAAGACAGAATGCGACCGTCGGGCAGGACCAGCGCGCCGGTGATCCAAAAAGAATGTCCTTCGAAAACCGCCAACGAGCTGCCGTTCTTGGAGTCCCAGATGCGCAGGGTATTGTCGTCGGACCAAGACAGAATGCGACCGTCGGGCAGGACCAGCGCGCCGAAGATACAAGCAGAATGTCCTTCGAGAACCGCGAGGCAGGGGCTGACTTGGGCATGAGGAAGACGACGGTTGCGCCGGAGCCAGATCCAGTCGCAGCGGCCGTCAGAGAGGAATTTCTCGGCGCCGATGGTCAGCGGACTATCGTCGGCGTGCTCGACGGCCAGTTGGAGGAGGATTTTATACGCGGGCCACTCGGCGTTTCCGCGACGGAGGATATGCGCTCTCTCGCGGAAGAAGGCAGCCGGGATTTCGAGCCTGAGGACATCGTTGGCTGGAGCTGCTCCGCGGAAGAGTTCGTAGTCCTCAAACACACCTTCGAGCAGGCCCACGCGGGTCTTGTGCAGGAGAAACGGAAAATCGCCCAGGAGCGTTCGGGCTTCGTCGATATCTCCCGCCTGTGTGAGATGGTAAACGCACTCGGAAAACCCACGGACAGCCTCCGTCTCCCATTTTTTCGCTGGATCATTCCCTCGGGCACACTCCGTGAAATACTCCGCCATCTCGTGGTGCAATTCTCCGGGGCCATCAATGCTCCGCCTTTGCGTCTCGGCGTCTTTGCGTGAGGCCGTTTCGATCGTTTCCGCTCCATCGGTATTCCTTCTTTGCTCCTTCGCGTCTTTGCGTGAGGCCGGTTCGACTGTATCCGGTCCGTACTTCTCCAATACGGCCTGCCGGAGCTGCCCGTGGAAGAAGTCGAGTTGTCCGCCTCGGCGCTGGAGGTAGCGGCGGAGTCCGCGTTCAATCAGCAGCGCCTTCGCCGCGGCCGCCTCGCCGAGCTTTCTCCGGAGCAGGTCGGCGAGTTCGCGGCTGGCCATGCCCACGCGGCCCAAAGCGAGATACAGACACCAGTGCTTCACTTCTTCTGCGCCGAATACTTCCAGCCGTTGCAGCACCCACTTGAAGAGGCTCACCGTGTCGGGATGAGTCTGCGGCAGCGAGGCGATCATTTCCGGAACCTTCCGGTTCATGTCGTTGCCGCCGAGCGTCCGGAGTTCGCCAAGCGCTACGAGCAGGTAGAGCGGATTGCGCGCCTGCTGCAGTGCGCAGAGGGCGTCGACGTGCGGAGCGTCGAGTTCCTTACAGTATTCCTTGAAATAATCGACCACAACGGTGCGGACGTCCTCCGGCGTCAGCGGGCCAAGCGGTATCCGCAACGCCCCGGATTGGCGGCTGCCGAGCGCCTGTAGGACGCGTTGCTCGGGAGTGAGGCCATTCCCAGACTCGGAACTAGGAGCTCGTAATCCGGAACTTTCAGCTCGCAACTCGGAACTCGGAACCCGGAACTCGGAACTCCGCGGAGCGTCCTCCACACAACTGACGACCACCCGCACGCCGGGGCCGAGTTGCTGCGGCAACCAGATCAGGTCATGCCCGTCGGAAATCTGGTTGAGAGCGTCGAGCAGCAGAACAATCCGGCGCTGGCCAGCATACTCGCCGAGCCGTTTGGATAACCGTGCGCACAGGCTGTCGAAGTCGCGCTTGGGCTCCCCGTCGGTTTCCTCTTCCTGCCATGCGATGCCGCTCTGGTCGAGTTCGTCCAGCAGACGTTGGACGAGTGCGTGAACCGACGCGGAGCGCTCCGTGACGCCGACAAAGTGCGTGATGAGGACGGCGGCGGCGCCGCCAGTTATTGGTGATTGGTTATCGGTTATCGGTGATGCAACCGGATGAAGAGACTGCCAGAGTTTCGCCAGCAACGCGGATTTCCCCTGGCCGGGGACGGCGGCGACGACAGCAAGGCGGGGCGCGCTTTCATCGGTGGAATGGACGAAGGTGCTCAGTGTCTCCAACTCATGGGTTCGCCCCTGAAACCATTTCAGGCGCGACGCGGCGAATGCCTCCATCTGCTGCCGCTCGGCGTCCAACGGCAACACCGGCGCCGGCTTGGCGAGGGCCACGATCTTTTCTGCGAGCTCCGGCGGCACGGGCTGCGATTCGTCGGTGTAGCGCGGATCGATGTCGGGATCGGCACCGAGCGCCTGCTGCCACAGCTCCTTGCTCACATAGCGCGGGTCGCGCAGCACGCCGGACCAAAGATCTTCCAACACGCGGTGACCAAACTCCTCCAGGCCGGTGAAACCGCTGCCGGTCCACTCGCACGGATAATCCCGCAGCGGCCGGCCACAGGAGCGGACTTCGCTTTTCAACCGGGCTAGCTTTTCCGCCAGCGGCGGCGGGTCGACGAATTCGCTGGCGGTTGCCGGTGCCTCGGTCGAACGCAGGTAGAAATAGCTGCGCCGTTTCCTGCGCTCGTTGAGCACGGCATGGCGCACTTCCAGATCGGTGATGGAGCGGGGCGCCGACGCCTGACGCGCCCGGTCCGCCTCGTCCTTGAAATCCGCGGCCTCCGGAACCCAGCCGTAGCGCTGGCCGAGGATGCAGATGAACAACGGCTCCACGCGGTCGATCCACTGCCGGCAGTATTCCCAAGAGTTGGCAGTCTCGCCGTTGACGTCCTTGTCCGGCACGCCCCAGCGCAAGTCCACGTCGAAAAACTCCAGTCCCAACCGCTCCACCCGTTCGCGCAGCTCCGGGAATACCACCGTGACGAGGTGATCCCGCTCCGCATGCATGTCGCGAAACGTGGAGGAGACGAACACGCGGATCTGTTTCTCAGAGGCTGGCACGTGTCCAATCCCTCGTTTCGGTTTCACGCTGATACGATTTGAGGGGGTCGCGAGTCGACGCTTGATTGCCATCAATCATGATTGAGAGACCCGCTGGGCTGCCTGGGCCAGTGCGGTTTCCAGCCCACATTGATCAACCGTCACGGCCGACTGCTCACGCAACGGGCGTGGCAGGTCGTGCGGGTCCATTCCCGACACGATGGCGAAAAAGGGGGCGTCCTCGGCCTTGCGCTTCGATTTCATGTCGTTGTGAAAATTCCGCCATTCGTATTTGACCCAGGACTTATTCAGGTGATCGACGCTGGTTCCTACAGCCACGAACGACCGGACCGCGTCCAGCGCACTGTCAATCTGGTCCGCAAAGCCGCCACGCGTGAGGGTCAGGTCACTGAAAAAGACGCGGCGGCTCGTTGAGAAGTGGTCGAACACCTGCCGCGCGAGCCCACGATCCTCGGATGCGAAGGAGAGAAAGACATCGAACGGATCGGCTGGAGGCGGAGAAGGCGGGTCGGCGTCCCGCAGCTTCCGATGCCGCCCGATGATAGTGCGAGTGACCGGACAGAGGTCAAACGGATCGCCCGGTGGATGAGGTGATGCATCCTTGCGGAGGTTCTCCTCAAGTTGCTGCCAAGAAGAGCCGCGGCTCTTCAGAAAGGCTTCGATCACCGCTCGGGGATCTTCGCTGCTGCGTTGTTCTCCATCCCAATAAATATGGGTGGGGGCGAAACAGTGCTGCCCGGCCGCCATCTCCTGGAGAACGCTTTCGACCGGGAACAAACCCACTACTCGATTCAGCAACTTGTCCCCACGCAACTCGCCGTCACAGAAAATGGCTTCGGGGCTCACCGTGAGCTTGGCAATCCGGTCGAACTCAATGCCGAAATCCTCAGCATTGATGTTAAGGAATCCCTGGCCGGTGTAGATGGCGGGGGAATCGCCGCAGCGGATGCGCATGGCGTCGTGCTGGCGCTGATCCAGCACCTGACAATCGGCGTCGGGCGGGAGGGACCACTTCAACGGGAGCAATATCCTCTCGAATTCGGTGAACCCTTGCCGCCGGAAACGCTCGGTCCACAGCTCCTGCGCGAGGGCAAAGTCCGGATGGTCCCGCAGCCGGGCATCGTGCCAATCGAATACATACCAATGCTTTCGCTCCGGCTCGACGATAATCAACTCCTCACGCAGTTCGCGCTCGACGATGGCATCGGGATGCAACACATCGTGCCGGGTATTGGCTCCGCCATTGGCGATGTTCCAACCCGTGGGATGGCTATCGCGGTAGAACAGACAGTAGTAGTCGGTGCCCTTCATCCGGACAATCGGCAGCGTTCCGCCGTTGCCGAGCCGGAAGGGAAAGGTTGGATCGTGGTGATCCAGGACTTCGTCTTTCGACGCGATAAATTCATCGACTCTCCGCTGGATGGCGATGCGTTGCTCCCGCGGTAGCGTTGACCGGAGCCGGCGCTTCGCCTCTCGCTGCCAGATTGAGGGCGATTCGTCGGTAAATCCGACCTGCAACTCAAAGCCGTGCCCTTTCCGAAGAATCCGAAACCGGTTCACCAATACTTGCAGGAATTGGTTTTCGGCCGCGGCCAGCGGCCGGACATATGCGGAATCAAGTTGAGGCGAGTTCATGACTGGGGTTGGCGCGGCGCTGATGATCGGCACTGCCATGCGCGCCGTGATCAATCGTCACCTTGCGCGTAGCGGCGGGCGAAAGGAAGGAAGTGGGAGCGAAGTGCGGGGGGGGCCCATTGAGATCGGGGGATCGAGAGATGGGCGTCGGGTTCGCTGCTCACGGGGAGGGTGCGGGACTCGCGGTGGATCACCACATTGATCGAAAGGGCGAATTGGTTGGGGTTCATCGAAGGGCTGGCGTCAGGGTAAATTCGACTAGAGGAATGGCAGGGCTTTCGCGGGGTACGGGCAGGGCTCAGCATCGAAGGCTGGGAGCCGCGAATGAATTTGCCAAATGAAATTGAGGGATAATGGCCACAAAGAGGCCGGGCGCGGCAGAGCCGCCAACAAATCCGACTGCGGATTTTACAGGAGATAACGGAGGGCGCCGAGAGCTTGATTGGGGGTTCTGAGTTTTGGGTTTTGAGTTGCAGCTTTCGCGGGCTTCATCCGTGCGCATCCGAGCAATCCGTGGTCAAATTCATCCGTGCCTTTCCGTGTATTCCGTGGATACCCCATTCGCGATCATTCGCGCCGATTCGCGGGCAACCTTCCCATTCTGTTTTCGTGTCGTTCGTATTACACACCCGCAGAATTTTGTTTTCTGATTATGTTTTTTCGTCACAGAGGGCACGGAGTTCGAAGGAGGCCACGGAGGTAGATGCATTCCTCTGTGACCTCGACCCAAGTCTCTGTGCGCTCTGTGTCTCAACTCCGTTGCTTTGGTTGCGGCTCCGCCGCGCTAGGTCATCTGCGGGAAAAAGATTGGGAGGATCGGGGACTATAGATAGGAAACAGGCGGCACCTCTCAGAGGAGGTGCCGCCCGGAAAAGCCTGGTCGTACAAACACAGGTCGAAGCGATCAGAACTTGAACGTTATGCCAGTATAGAGAGCGCCGGCATTATAGTGACCGTTCTCGACTTTGGCCGACGTGAAGCGATAGCCCACATCGAGGTCCGTCTTGTCGGCCAGCTTGACCGCAAGGCCCAAGGACAGCGCCCAGGTGAAGCCGTTCTGGGAGTCGGTTATGGTCAACGTGTCGATGAATCCCGGGCGAGTGCCCGCCAGGACTTCCGTATACTTCACATTGGTATAACCGATCGAGGGACCAACGTAAAACCGCGTACCGTCGGCCTTGGCCCCGAAATAGTAGCGATAGTTGAGGAGAACGGGCATCGTCTTTAACTTAACGGAATCCGACCCCGTGGTGTAATTCGTGCCGAGGAAGTTGAACGGCGTCGAGGACGAGATGGAACCCTTGACGTCGGCCAGGCTGAGCGAAACGCCGATTTCCTGCTCGTCCTGCGCGCCGAAGACCACCCCACCGGCGATGCCATAGCCGGCCGTCGACTTCAGCTTAGCCTCAAACTGGCCAGCCTTGGTCGAGGGCATGACGAGCGACAACTCCGGACGGATGAAGCCCGACTGGGCGTAGGCGGAAAGGCCGAGGGCGAAGAAGGCAGCAACGGCCGCGATTTTGATGTGAGTTTTCATGTTAGGGTTTGGTTTTTTCTTAGCCTCACTCTGCGGCATTCGCCGTTCCTGACTTGGCACAGGCGGTCGATAATAGATGGAGATTATCGGCGGTGAGTTTACTGCGTGACACTGGGTTTTGATGACGTGGAGCAGCGTGGTGGCGGCGTGAGGCAATTCCCACTCCCGGCGTTGCAGGCAGCCTGACCCTGCAGTCAGGCTTGGAGCGGGAGGCTCGTTCAACCCGGGCGTCACATGCCCCAAAACGCGTCTCCTCCTTCCGGTAGTGTCCGGCCGGCGCACCAGTCATCCCACCGGTGCAGGATTTTCGCACATAGCGGGCAGGCGTGGAGCGAGGGCAACTGCTCCCTGAGTGCGAGTATCCGGTCTCTGGTTTCGCCCGCATCCACCTGACGGCGGAGAAGCCGTGCCCTCAGGATATGCGTCCTGACAAGGCCCATGCGGTTGTTGGCATCGAGTTGGATTGCCTCGGCCCGGTTCAGGAAGCAGCTGACATCGCCGCTCGCAGACTCGAGTTTGGCCAGGTTCAACAGGGTGAACTCGGACAGGTCGCCAAGAGCCATGGCATCCGTCTGGAGGCGTTCCGCGTCATCGAGGCAGGTTCGCGCCAAGTCCGGCTCGCCGAGCCGGCGGTAAACTTCACCGAGGTCGGCGGCCGCGAGGGCATACATCCGCGGATGCGTGCGGCGGCGCCCGTTTTCGGCCAGGACTTGCCGCAGGAGGATTTTGGCTTCGTCCAACTGTCCGCGGTGCAGCAAAGCACAGGCCTTGTGCTCGCGAAATCCGAACGCCTGGGCCGATTCGGGCTCCGGGTGCTGATCCAGCAGGGCATCCCCCAGCCGGATCCATTCCCAGATATCGTCCCCCGGAATCAGCCCCTGGAAGCGGTGGATGGCGACGTGCTCGTAGACGGATGAAATCGAATTCAGCCGGGTCTGGGCCCGGGCATTGAGGGAGGCGATGGCGGCTGGGAAAAATCCCCGGCGGCACTGCACCAACGCCATCATGCTGTGGTATTGCGACACGAAAGACGGAGTCGGCCAGGCGGGGCTGGTGGTGATTTCTCCGAGGCTGGAGAACGCCTGCTCGAAGTTGCCGCGCTCGTATTCGCTCTTGAGGAAGTCGAACCGCTGCTCGATGTCGTCGGGGGCGGAGGCCCGGGCCGGCAGCGGACGCGGGGTCCATGATGGCATCTCCTGCTGCAGGGGGTCGGACAGGTCGAGCAACGTTTCCTTCGACTCGGGCCACACCGCGTGCCAGTCGCACAGGTGGCCGCCGCGGCCGTGAAGTTGCTGGATGGCGCGCCCGCGCAATCGGGCCCGGCCCGACGCGGGAGGCTCGCGTAGCGCCTGACGCACCCGCTCCGACGTGACATCGGTGAGGCGGTGCTGCAACAATCCGGCCTGGTCGAGCGCGGCGAAAAGGCCCTGGGGCCCGAGTTGGCCGAACCGCACCTCCAATTCGCAAAGCTCGGTGCGCAACTGCTGGAGCTTGTGGCGTTGGGCGTTACTGAGCGCGATCGTTCTTCCCGGCGGGACCGGGACGCCTGCGCCGGCCGGAACCCGGGCGGAATCGAAGCCGCCGGCCGGTTCGTCCGACAAATCGGCGGACGGGCGGAGCCGCCGCATGTCCTCGTTAAACGCGGTCAGTTCATCCGGCGATACCTGGCGGTGACGGAGGTGTTCGAGATAGAGCGCGTGCTTGATGGCCCAATCGATCCGGGTGCGGGCACCGGCGGGACCGCGCGCGAGCCGCTCAAGCATCTCCTGCCAGGCCGTACACACCGCTTCCGCCCAATCCGGGAGACACGGATGCCCCAGATGCTCCTGCACGAAACGGAGGTAATGCCATTGCAGGTCCAATGCGGTCAGGCGCCGTCCGTTGAGCAACTCGGCCGTGCTGCGCAGCGTGACGTCGCGGTTGAAACGGCGCATGGCCCGCACCGGATCCTGCAGCCCGACCGACTGGCCGGGCTGGAAACCGCCATCGACCAGGGCCACCACGAGCGCGGTGGTGCCGGCCTTGAGCCAGGTGCCCAGTTGCGAACAAAGGCTGTCGCCGCACAACACGTGCAAACGATGCCAGCCCCGCGCACTGAGGGACTCGTCCTTCAAATGGAAGATGCCACGACTTTCGGTCGAGCTCGTGGAAGTGACGCGGTCCAGGTGGTACACGCGCGGCGAAAGACAAAACTCCATTCCCGGGGAAAACGGATTGAGCCCCCCCGCGCCGGTGTAGATGATGCGGGAAACGAGATGCGGGACGATCTGCCGGGGCAGGCCGAGTGGATTGGCCCGGTGGCCATAGTTTTCGTGACAGGCCCACGTCGCGCCCGTGAGGTAATCCACGTTGCACCGGAACAATCTCAGGCCGGGCCCGACCTGCGCCCATGCCAGTTCGTTGGCGAGCCCCTGAAGCAACTCCGCGCCGGCATCGGTGTAGCAAACGATGTCCCAAGGATTGTCCACCTCCGGCGTGCAAAACTCCGGGTGCGCACCGCAATCGATGTAGAAACGGGCCCCATTGCCCAAAAAAATTCCGTGGCCCTGGCCCGCCGGGAGGAAGGGATACCTGGCCATCGCCAGGTTGATGAGTTCCTGGCCGATATCGCCCATATCCGCCTCCGGATTGCCCCCGGGGTTCTGCGAGAAGCCGTACTCCGTCTCAATTCCCAGCAGGCGATTGGCCATGATGCGATCGCGGCGTTTCACTCCCCGCCCCGCTGGCGGTTGGCTTCGAGAAAGGCCTGGCTGTCGCCGGAAAGGGCGGCGTTGATGATGTCGTGCCCGGCCGCAAGAAAGGCGGCGCCTTCCTGGGCCAGGGCCTCGAGACCGCCGCCGCCGGCGTCGCCCGCTCCGGTGGCTGGCGGCGGAGGTTGATGGTCGGTTCGTTCGCGCAGACTAGTCGTCGTATTCATTTTGTTGGGAGGTTCCCCCTTTGTTCGGTTGAAGCGGCACAGAGACAGGAAGCGCCGCCGAATTGATGTACGACCAGGCATTGGTCGCGGCCTTGACCCAACCGGCGGCTGCGACCGGTGGCGCGGTCTCCACGGCGGAGAGGGCGGTCATGGCGTCCCGCATCGTGGGCGCCCCCGCCAGCAGCGGGGCGACCTGATCGCGCGTCCATTCCAGCGGGTTGGACAGATTGACGGTAAAGAGGCGGGCCGGGCCATGTTTCTCGCCAGCCAGACGGAAACGGATGAAGTCCCAGTCCACCTCCTCCACTTCGTCCGGCTTCGCTTTCAACAACAGAGCGGCGCGAGTCCACGCCCGGGTGTTGGCCGGCGGCTCGTGCACGCAGCGGTCGATTTGCTCCTCGGCTACGAGTCGCTCCACCAGCCCGCGTCGCTCGTAAGCCTGGAAAAGTCCGTCGGCCGGATCGAGGCTGGCGTAGAGGTGATCGAGATGCTTGAGGCCCGGCGATTGCCAGCTCAGGTCCGGATGCGTGCGCAATACCTGCTGGAGCATCGAAAGCTTGAGCACCCAGTCGAGGCGCGGTGAGAGCGCGGCAAAATCGCCCGCCTTCAGTTTGTCGAGCGTATCGCCCCAGAGACGGAGGATCTCCTCCGCCTGGGGAACGGCTTCGGCACAGGCGCCGGTGGCCACAAAACGCTGCGCCGCGTCAAAGAAGCGCAGCTGCAGGTCCACCGCCGTGGTTTCGCCGCCGGAGAAAAGCGGGGCGCGGCAGCGCAACAGCGGGTCATGGCTCCACTGCACCGCCGTCTCGATGGGATCTTCCAGCAACAGGTCCGCATGAGCGGCGCCGGCCTCGAGCATCGCCAGGATGATCTGCATGACGCCGACCTTCAGCACGCTGGCGACGTGGCAGAGATTATGGTCGTAGAAGATGACATGCAGCCGGGCCAGGTCGGCGGTGAATTCGTCGTGCCGGCCGCTGCGCCAGCTCCCGCACAACGGCTCCGCCCGGCTGTTCACGATCGGGCGCAGATAGGTCGTCTGCGGACCACACAACATTTCAAAAAAATCCGCGCGCTGGGACAATTGATAGCCCACCGCGGGGGTGCCGTTTTCGGAGCCGACCTTGCCCTGTCCGGTAAAGACGATGCTGGAGACCTGGTAGGCCGCGAGGTATCCCTGGTGCAGCAGGCGCCGATACAGGATGTTTTCCCAGGCCTGGCGGTGGAGCAGGAAATTCAGATGGCTGCCATAGCTGTTGCCCTGCCCATCGCTGTTGTTCGCCAGAACGTGGATCTTCTGCCCGGCGGGCCGTCGTCGGTTGGCCGCCTCGGCCGCCTGCCACGCCATCCGATAGAGCGCATGGGTGTAGGCCAAGTGATCATAGGCGCTGAGGACTTCCGGAATGCAGAGCTCCAGGTGGTTCAAATCCACATAGGCACAGCCACCATTGAAAAGGTAGCGACGGCCCCAATCTTGGGATTCGGATTCCGGCTCGTCATCGTGCGCGCTGGCGTGGGGCAACACCGTGGCGGGCAGACTGCCGGACCAATGCGTGCTCGCCGATGCCTGCGCCGCGCCCGTGTCCCACGAACAGCCCAGCACGCCGCCCATCTCCCGCAACAAGGCGCGGGACGCCCGAAACCCCGTGCCGTCCCGCTCGGACAAGCCGGTGATGAAGTTGCCGAGTTCCACATCGGCCCCGCAAAGCTTCGGCAGAATTCCGAAAGAGGCGGCAGCGGGAGATGGCGATGACGCCGGCGAGTGAGATGACGATTGGTTCATGGGAGGGGAAGCGGTCGAGGTCAGGCGACATTCAGGTAGCGTTGCGGACGGGCCACCCTGCGCAGCACCGGCTCGACGTTCACAACATCGAGATCGTGAGGCATTCCACTCAGATGGTGCCGGCAGTTTCCCGGCGTGATCGTGCCGGCCGCCTCAGCGAACCATTGATCGATCGCCATCGCCACGTCCGGCCAAAGGATACCCGCCACGCCGGTTTTGGCTTCGCGGAACAACGCCCGTCGGCCTGATTGTTTCGTGATGTTGGCGATCACCGCACCGGCAACCAGATCGGCGGCGTAAACGGTTCGGCGTTTGCCATCCCGGAATGTGATCGTGGCAAGTTCGTTGTCGCCGTTGGGCGAAAAAATCTTGGAGACCGCGGCGTCGATGATCTCGGCGCGCGTCGCGATGAAATCGTCACCGTGCCCGTTGCGGGCATAGGGGATGTCGTCCGTCAGGTGCTTGGAGAAAATCTCCCGCGCCGCCTCGCGATTGGGTCGCGGGATCTCGATGACAAGATCGCCCAGCCGCCCCGGCCGCAGCAGGGCCGGGTCGATTGCATCGCGGCGATTGGTGGCGCCGACGACGACCACGTCGCCACGGTCGGACAACCCGTCGAGTTCGGCGAGGAACGCCGTGAGGACACTGTCATTCACGCGCATCTGGGAGTTACCCCGGACACCACCGATGCTGTCCACTTCGTCGAAGAACATGACGACGATGGAGCCGGGATTGGCCGCGGCCGTCTCCCGCGCCACCCGGAAAACCTCGCGGTAGTTCGCCTCGCTCTGGGAATACCACATGCTGTGGAGAGACGAGGGTTTCACGCTCATAAAGAACGAGCGCCCCCCCGGGGCGATACGCGCCAGCTGATTGGCGAGCGCTTTGGCCAGGAGCGTCTTGCCGGTGCCGACATGGCCATGCAGGAGAATGGAGCCCACGGGTCGCAACCGGTACTTGCGGGCGAGTTCGCGGTGCTTGAAGTGCAACAGCAGGGAGTCGGTGATGTTGGCGATCTGCGGGCCGAGGCCGCCGATGTCGGCGAAGGTCTCCCGCGGCGTTTCCTCGAGGAAATACTGGCTGCCGGTGGCGTTTTCGATCCGCTCGAACGCGAACATCGAGTTGCGGTCCCAGCGGAGCAGATTACCGGGCTTGAGGTCCGCGGCGGCGAGCGCGGGCAACGCGTAGACCACGTATTCTTCGTCGTGGGTCTTGATCACCATCCGCCCGTCACCGGTCCAGCGTTCGAAACTGCAGGTTTCGCCGGTGCGGCTAAACTCGGCCGGAGCGCGGTCCATGATCACGTTCAACTCGCGGGCGAGGTAAACCGAGTCGCCCACTCGGAGGTCCGTTCCATCCACGTCATCGCCGAAGCCGACAATGCGCTCGGTGGCGCCCTGACGCACGAACGCCCGCGGGCCGTTGGGCGAATCGATCAGCGAGATGAAAACGGCCGGGAAGAAGGGCGGGGCCTTGAATTTTTTGATCACCTCTTCCAGACCGCCCAGTTGTTCCTGCGCCTTGAGCAGTCCCTGGTGCTGGCAATAAAGCCGGTGCACCAGACTCAAATCGAGCCACCGGGAGGCGGCGGCGTCCTTGCGTACCGTCGCGAACCGATCGACGATTTCCTCGAGATTGGGATTGGTCTCGTCGAGATCGATCAATCCATCCAACGCGGGTCGGTCATTTGCAGAGGGTCTCATGCGGTTTTTCTCCTTGGATCGGGGCGATGGTGGCGTTCACCGGCTGCCACGGCCGGTCGGGGTTGAGGATGTGGAATCCGCGCTGGCAGACCGCGCCACGACGCCAGCCAAACAACGCGTGTTGCAGGCCGTCGTCGGTGTTGGTCACGACCAGCGCGGTGTGGTACGCGGCGGGGAAGACGGTCTCGTGCAGGCACACGTCGTCCTCGCTGAAAAAACTGCGCATGAGCGCACAGGCGCGGCGACGCTCCGGCGGACATTCCTTCGCACACCAGAAGCGCGCCGGATGCGAGTGCCACCAGCCCAGCATGACCTCATCGCTCCGCCGCAGGGCTACGGCGGCCTGCACGGCCGCCCACGTCTCAGCGGTGAAGGTGAGCTTGCTCAGCTCTCCCTGGGCGTGCCGGGCCGGAATCTGTGCCGTCACGGTGGCGCCGATATCCGGGATGCTCGCGTCGCGGCAAAGGTGCCCGATGAGAATGCCGCCGGTCTCGACGCCGCCGGCCTGTTCGGTAAGCGCGGATACTTCCTCGAGGACCGTTTGGGGAATGAAGACCGGCATGTCCGCCTCGTCGATTTCGCCGAAGGGCACGGCCGCCGCCCGCAGGGTGGCGAACGACGCGGGCTGGAGCGGCAACGTCGTGGGGACTTCCTCCACGTTGAACATCGCCGGCGCGGGCGCCGCGCCGTTTTTCTTTTCGCGCTGAAACGCCAGCAGCTGATAACGAAAGGTCTCGCCGGCCTTCAGCAGACCCGTGGTGACCATCGCGGACGAAACGGCGCGCGCCTGGGCGGTGAAGTAGGTGAGCGGGAAATCGCACCGGTCGAGGGGCTCCCCGTTGGACGCGAGGGTCACGCGGAATCCGCTCGCGAACGGAAGGCCGACGGTACGCTGGGCGACAGGCTCGATGATCGCGTCCGCGGCGGACGCGGCCACCGGCGCGCGGGTCTTGCGCCACCAGGCGAACCGGGCCCATTCACAGGCCGGCTCCCAGTTGGGCTCGACAGGTTGCTGGCCAAGTACGCGCCCATCGTGGGCGCGTATCTCCAGCGCAAACAGGTATTCGTTGGTAAGCATGGTTCGCCCCGCGTTGGGGATCGACAGTGCGATGAGGTGGTGCGACAGGAGAGCGCGATCAGACCGGCGTGCCCCCGGCGAGGATGCGGGGATGCATGGTCAGGTGATCGTCGGTCTGCAGGGCATCGCCCACGAGTTCGCTGCGATGCAGATGACGCGCTTCGCGATCGAGCCGGGCATCGTACTGCACGAGTTGCCCCGCGCGGTCCCGGTGTTGGAGTTGCATGCGCGGCAGGAGACCGTCGATCATTTCACCCACGGAGTAGGTGACGGGAACGTCGCGCACGGTGACTTGCTTTTGGCCCGTCACATCGCTCGCGGTGAGACTGATGGTGTTGATTTGTACCATGGTATTTCTTCTTTCGTTTGGCGGTTGCGGTTGGGAACGGAAACTGGAGCCATGACCCGCAGGCATTCCTGGGCGACGGGTTCATCGAGGAGCGCGTTCGCCTCGGCCGCGCACCACCGGCTGGCGAGGGAAAGCCCGCACAATGCGTCTACGAGGTTGGCGGCGGTGGGGGCGGTGGGGAGCAACACTTCGAAAACCGCCACGCATCGGTCGCCGATCGTACGCACCGCCGGTCGCACCCAGCGCAAGACACCGCCGGCCAGCAATAGCAGGATCGCGATCGCCTCGCGCGAAGCGGTGGACCCGGCGCTGATCGTGGCGAGTTCGACCAGGACCAATGTCTCGTTCGACGTCAGGGAAAAGAGGTGCGCCGGCCAGTGCCCGCCGGGGACGTCCAGGTCGACAACCAGGGTGTCGTCCGCCCGCATGTTTACCGTCCAACCCGTCTCGGTGCAGGCTTGGACCAGTTGCGCCGGGAGTGCGGCGGTGGGCGGCAGCGGTGCGGCGCGCGGGGTGACATCGACCTGCCGCCAGAGTCGTTGTGCCTCAGCGAAGCCGGCCTCGACCGCTACCGCGGCCGCGGGCACGGCGCGGCCCTCAGTGCACGGCAGTTCGGCGCGCAGACAAACCCGGCGCTCGGGCGAGAGGACAAATTTCACGCCGCCGGGCACGACGGCGTTCCACGTGAGGAGCGTTTCCCGCGCCGGCGGCGGTACGCCCCCAGGGAGGGTGTTCTCGTCGCAATCAGCCGCGAGCAACTGCCAGTCGTCCACGATGCGCTGTTGGCGCGGAGGGGGGCCGGTCGGGATCAATGTCGGCGCGGCAATCATGGCTGGCCTCCCGTGGTGAGCGGCTGAACATCCAGCGTGACCGTGCGCCGCTTGAGCGGGCGTCGATCCACCGGGAAACGCTTGGGATCCTGGTGGCGGGACCATTGCGCCGCCGCGTGATTGAGACCTTCATCTCCGGTCGCGAAAAGGTTCCAAGTTAGAAGATCGTAGAGCCCGAGGGTGATTTCCACGAGCGAGGCACCGGGCGTGAGGTGCATGCAGATCAATGAGGGCGCCCCTATCCCGATATTTGGATGCCAGGGTTCGGGAGCCGGGCCCCAATAGCTCAACACCTCCCACACCTTCACCGCCGTGCGCAGATAATTTTCCGGAAAGAAAACGCCGATATGCCAAAGGCTGTTCTCCACTACCCTGCCCGCTTGGCGCGCGAGTCCCTTGCAACGGAACTCCAGGAGGAAATGCGCCGCCGACTGGCCGGAGACTGGCTCGGGCGTGATCAGACTGAAGAGATCGCTGCTGGCGGCCAGGCGTTGTCCTTCTTCGAGCTGACGGGCGAGAAAGGCGTTGTAGATGGGATCGCTCATGGGTTCGCGGGTTTTTTTCTGTCGTCGAACTCTATCACGAGCCGCGGGCGCTTCTTGCCGGAACCGGCGCAGTCACACCGCGGCGGCGGCGAAAACGCCCCGTTCGCGAGGGACCGCTCCGCCACCGGTTCGCTGGAATCACAACGGCTCATAGGAGATCACAAAGTGGCGTTCATGCTTTCTGGTGTGGACCCGCACGACATCACCGGGCTGGAGTCCGACCGAGCGTAGCGAGCGACCCAGCACCTCCCGGGGTGAACCCGCATCGAGGGAGACGATCTGGGCGAACCCAGCCGCCAACAGATCGCGGCCGTGGCAGTGCGGACACCGCCGCGCGATCCGACCGATCAGGTGCAGGCCTTTTACGCCGTGCCCGCACTGCCGACAGTGCAAGGTTTGCACCAAGGGATGGCCCGCGATGCTGAGCGACAAATCGGCCTGGCCCCGGCCCGCGCTCCGGGCGGCGCGCCACAGGTCGGCCAGCGTATCCGTCGGCCGGAGTCCGCGCAACGACTCCAGCCGCCATACAGTGTGATCGAAACGGCAATGCCGGTTGGGCCGGAACGAAGTGACGAAGTGGCGGTGATGGGCCACGTCGAGTACGACCTGGCGGCCGATCAGCGAGCGCTCGAAATCGCCGGCCAGAATCTTCTCGCACTCGACCGCCAACAGCGCCCCGGCGAGCGCGCCAAGACCGGACGAGCCGTTGGTGGGCAGTTTGGCGTGGACCGGCTGACACGGATAAAGGGCGGCGAGATTCTGGTAATCGGTTTCATCCAGCGCGCACTCCAGGCACGGCCCGCCTGAAGCGGGCCGATAGCCGTTGATGCGCACGAGTTGCTGCGAGGGCTCGATGCCGGCGTCGAGCCATGGCACCCCCAGGCGCCACGCCCGCTCGTTCACGACCAGACGCGCTTCAAGAGAGTCGAGACCAGCCACGATGACATTCGCCTGCAGCCGGCCCAGCGGGACGTTGGCCACATCGTCCACCACGGCGCAGACCTCGAGGGCCGGATTGAGGGCGCACAGAATCCGGCGCTGGGCCTCGGCCTTCGGCTTTCCCAATTCCCGCGAGGTGATTTTTTGAGTGCGCAGGTTGGCCGGTTCGTAAACATCGCGGTCCACGAGCACCACTCGGGCAAGGCCGGGCATGCGCCCGACGTGGTCGACGAATTGGGAGCCGATGTTGCCCAGCCCCACCACGACGAGGGAGCGCCGTTTCACGGCGCTCCCTCCGGTTGCCAGCGGTAGCCGGTGTCGAGCGCACTGGACTGTTCGCAAACCGCGCAGGTGGGGCCGTAGGTCCAGCACTCGCAATTGGCCGATTGATGATGCCACATGCGGCAGCCGGGACATTGCACGGCCGGGGCCCCGGCCTCGATCACCTGCCGGCATCGCGGGCAATGAGCCGGGCGCGCGAAACCGGGAAAGGCGGCCACCTGCGCGAGCACCTCGGTGGAGAAGAACATCGGGGCCGCGCCCCGCCGGTGGATCTCGTCCCTGTCGCGCAACACCCGTGCGCCCACGCCCAGCTCCTGGCCATTGATCCAGACCTCCCTCGGGGGGGCCAACAGCAGCCAGTGTTCGCCGGCATCGCCGGCGACCGTGCGCCGGAGCACGACGCTGCTGGGTGAGACCTGGTCCGCCGGCCGGGATTGGACCGGCGCTGCCGCATCGGTGCTCAGCGTGAACCGGTCGGCGGCCAGCGGCAGAACGGCCCAGCCTTCCGGCGATGAATGAATCCAAAGATGGGCCATGTCGTGTATTGATTGAGGGTGACTCTGCTCTTCAGGGCGGCGGGATCCGCCGCCGGTGTGTCCGTGGTATTTGGTATCGGGAGACCGTGAGTTTACCCCGCGCCGAGCATGCCCCCGGGAAAAAGCGGCGAGTCACAGACCCATCGCGCGGGCCAGCACCCGCACCCGAGTAATTCCGTGTTGGGAAAAGTTGGTGGATCACAGCGAATCACAGCCGCTCTCAACGCCATGCGGCGGCTTTTGGACGGCGAAGCGCAGGCCATGCACCGGATCGACCTGCACAAAATTACGGTGGAAATCGATCTGGCGCTGGAGTTCCTTGCGCAAGCGGGAGACCAGACCATTCAGGGCATGCTCCGTGATGGGGAGCCCGGACTTGGGCGCGAGAGCGCGGCGCACCTGTAGACGCGATTTCCAAGTAACCAGGGCGTCGGTACTGGCGCCCCCGGACTGAATCAAGATTTGCAGCAATGCGGCCAGCCGCGGCGGAAGCTTGAGCCGGTACTGTCCATCGATGATAAACTCGTAGGCGCCGCCGAGCAGGGATTTCAACTCGATCGCTTTCGCGCCCGTCGCCGCGTATTGCTCGCGGGCCTTTTCCCGTTCACGGATTATCGTCACAACATCCTGCCCTACCAGGGACCTTTCGCTGGGTGGCTCCTGGCCTGACTGGCGCAGGACGGCCCTCACATCGCAGAGGATGGCGTCGATTTCCTCCTCGACTGCACTCCATTTGCCGAGCACACGGTCCAGGCGGTTCATAATCCGCCACAACCAGGCATTGTGGTCTGCGATCATGGGATTCCCTCCTTGTTTGGGGACCAAGTGGGGCGGTGGCCGGGAAAGTTTAGGGTGGACGGTCACGGGATCTCGCAATTCTCGGCGGGCGCGCCGCCGCAGCATTTCTGTCGGTTGTGGGCGGGGCGGTCCGATCCGAACGCTAGCGGCGGTCTGTGACCGCCGACCAGCCATGGCAGTCTTCCCGCGTAGTTCGGGCGGTCACAGACCGCCGCTCCACGCAGGTGCCAGGCTGCAGAGTGGCAGAATCGACAGTGGGTTTTCATGGCACCGGGCAACGTGGCGGTGGCATGAGACGGTTTCTACCACTGGCGTCGCAGCCAGCCTGACGCCACAGTCAGGCTTGGGCGGTGGCCCATCAGTCTTCGCGGCGAATTTCCGAACGGATCGGGGAACGACACCTGCAACCACGGATTTCGGATGGTCGCGGATTCCGAAGCATCCAATCCGCGCGTATCCGCGTGATCAGCGGGATAGTCATTCCCTCTGCTGCCTCCGTTACCTCCTGTAAAACCCATTCCGGTTTGGCTGCGGCGCTGCCGCGCCGTGCCATCCGTGGCCGGATTGAATTTCCGGGTTTCGGATGAGATCACCGGCAGTATCATAACGGCACGCGTTCCCGGCGTTGCGCGTCCCAGTTTTTGCGAAATCCCGCCGCGTGCCGGGCGACCCACTCGGCGAATATCTCCCAGGCCGGGCGGTCGTTTTCAGGGTCGTGTCCCAACTTTTCGCCGAGATACCATTTGTATTTCAGCATCTCTTCGCGCTCCGCCTGGGCGGACTCTCGCAGTTCGTGCTCGGAATAGGCTTCGCTCGGACCATCGAAATTCTGGTTGTTCATGGGATACCTCCTTGGGGTTGGGTCGGTAGCTCGCGGGGTTGGCACGGCCACCGGCGGTTTTTCAGGGCAGACGCTACACTGCACCTACCGTGGCCCCGGTCGGGCGGGGGTCTAGAAAGTACAAAAATATCTTCCCCGCCAGACGCACTCGGTCGGGAATTAAATTTCGCGGCGAAATTTCCATTTCCCCCGCTGGGCCAATTCGGCTGCGATACGCTTGTCCGAGATCCGCGCGCAAACGCGCTGAACAAATTTGGAAGGGAATTCGTGATGGCCGAACTGATCTTCAAGGAACTCCAGGGCAAAGACGCCCGCCCTCCGATCACGATCGCATTCGCCGACAGGATCGTCGACGTCAACATCCTGGCCGAAGCCGGCCCCCTCCCGTGACGCGGCTCCGAGCCTGAGACCGCGTTCCGCGCCCAAGCCAACCGATGGCCTGCCGGAGGCGCCGGTCTTCCAGCAAACATCAAAAAGCGTCGGACGAGGCGGAGCTTGACATCACCTCCGCACTGTCCATTTTAAGACTAAGGAGAATACCAAATGAGACCAGCAATCCTCACCGCCGCAGGCACCGCCCAAGCCGCCATTCGTCGCGTCGCGCTGGGCCTGCAATGGGAGGATGCCGAGTTCGTGGCCACTGCGCTTGGCGTCCCTCTGGACCGCTTGGCGAACCTCACCGGTATTCCACGCTCGACGTTCTTCCGTCGCCGCAATCGCCGTTTCCCCGTCTCTGAAGCGGAGCATCTCATGCGCTTCGCCCGGCTGTGGCATGTGGCCTGCAAAGTCTTCCCGACCGAAAAAGGTGCGCGTTCGTGGCTTTCGCGTCCGCAATTTGGCCTGGATGGCAACGTACCGCTGGACTACGCCAAGACCGAACTCGGCGCTCGGGCCGTCGAAGACTTGATGCAGCGGATTCACCACAGCGTTCTCGCATGAGCCTGGTTTCGATTTGGCGGGTCGAGAAAGCGATTTTCGCCCGACAAGTTCGGCAGGGTGACGGCGCACGGCTTTACGGCGGTCGCTGGAATAGCCCCGGGCGGGCCGCCATTTATTGCGGAGGATCGCTTTCCCTTACGTTCCTCGAAATCTTGGCGCACGTCGAAACCGAAGAAGATGCCGGTGAGAAATGGATTCTCTTCCGGGTGGAGTTGGACGAACAAGCGGTGGAAACCATCGACCTCGCCTCATTGCCCAAAAAATGGCGTTCCGCCCTCGATACCGCGGCGTGCCGCAAGCTCGGCGATGCATGGCTAGCCCGCGCGTCATCGGTCGCCCTCAAAGTCCCGAGCGCCATCGTCCCTATTGAACACAACTTCATCCTCAACCCCGCCCATCCTGATTTCACCAGAGCGTTGCGGTGGAGCAGAGCCAAGCCGTTCCAACTCGACCCCCGACTGATACAAAACATCGATCCCGCATCGGGTCTTTCCGTGTAGCGCAGATAAATCGCCGAAACCATCAGCGAAATCCGCGCAATCCGTGGTGAAAGGATTGGAAAAGATCGTCGCCGCTAGCGTGCCTTTTCAGGAATTGTGAACAAAGAACGGCTGCGTGATGGCTGAGCTGGTCTTTAAGGAACTCCAGGGCAAAGACGCCCGCCCGCCGATCACGATCGCATTCGCCGACAGGATCGTCGACGTCAATATCCTGGCCGAAGCCGGCACCCTCGCGTAACGCGACTCCGAGCCTGAGACAGCGCCCCGCGCCCGGGCCAATAGACGGCCTGACAGAAGCGCTGTTGCTTTTGCTGACCAGCAACGTCTCGAACAGAAAAACAAGTTCACCGAAGGAGCCGATGGTTAGTTTACGGATGAATTGGGCTTGTAGCGGAATTATAGCCCAGCCAGCCTGACCGATATGATGCCTCGGGCGTCAACTCACCTCGCCGATCTTGGCTGCCTTCGCCTTCTTGCTCCGCCCGCAACTTCGCTCACTGATACGTCGCAACTTGCTCGGTTATCGCTTACCTGTAGCATTCGAAAAGTAACAATACTAAAGACATCAAAGCCGCCTGAATTGGTGTCCCTCTCCCCCAGGCAAACCTAAAATGTTCAACTGGTCTTTATCACGACCCATAACCCATTTTTTGTTAATCGATACTGAATCCGCAGCCACGGTTCAGGCTTTGGTGAAAAACGCGAAGGAGCTTTGTCAACGGTTTTGCGAAATCACCCACGAACCTCGCCTCCCTGAGCATAAGTACAGTTTGTATCTTGTTTTCCCCGAGTCCCGCAGCGATCTCACGGCGCACGCCGCAGCGTGGGAGTCCGAAGCGAAGCAGTGGGGCGCGTATTGCTCCGTTAGAGCTCTGCCCGACTCCGAGATGTTCCTTGTTAAAGGGAAGGCTGGCCTTTTGGCGTGCTCTAAGTCGATCATGGCCGGCGCTATTCTGCTGAACGACGCCCCTATTTCTCCGGCGAATGCGGAATTGGTGCTTTCTCTTGTCAATCATCGCCCACCCCAAATTCATCTAATTGGTGATGGTGGCCACGCGGCAGTCATTGGGAGCGAGAGCTTGATAGGTTCTTCCCTGCTCAGATTGCCCGAAAACCACACGCTCAGCGACCTCCTTAATGCGCTCGGGGCAAGTAGCAGAGGCAGCAGCTCGGCGCGAGTGCCCGAACAGAAATGGTGGCAGTTCTGGCGTTAGACGGGTAAAAGGATGTGCTGAGGATGTGCTGATAATGAGATGCCTGCATCATTCTGGACATTGTCGGTATTTGAACAAGATCTTTGGACATGAGAAAAAACTAGGCTGTATTTCGATCCGCCGGTCATTGTTGCCCGCATTGTAGTTCACTACATAAAGAATCTGCCACCGGACGTAAAGGTGTGAAGAGATCAAAAGACACGAAAACCGATCAATTTCTATGACGTATCGAGACAAACAGTGGCAATTCGAGATCGACCTGCCATCCGATTGGCGACAGGCGGGGTTCTTTCACCGGCTCAAGAATAAGGGTGCCCCGGAATTCTTCAGCCCGCAAAACGCCTCCATCAAGTTCGCCATCGGGCCGATCACGCCCGTGCCAGACTATAGGGAACACATGGAGAACTTGAAGCGCATCGCCGGCCAGCACGGACACACGGTGTTGGCGGCCGATGGCATCGAAGTCGGCGGCAGACAGCATGCCACCATGACCGTCGCGATCCCTTTGCCGTCGGGGCACGCGCTTCGGTGCAAACACTACGCACTCATTTTTGACGGGATTGAATACTTCGTCAGCGCGTCGTTGGCGGCGGGAGATTCCGAGATCGATTCGATCATCAAGACGTTCAGGAAGCCGTGATCCCCTCCTTGGGATGCGGCACGCTGTGCTTCAAAACCAGGACCTCCACCACTTCTTCCCGCTGCCAGCAGACGTTGGTCGTGATTTCGGGGCCAGTGGTTGACCGCCTTCACGCATCAACCGGAGAAGCTCGTCATCGAGATGCATGCCCGCGTCGCGCATTCCGTTTACGACGGCGTTGAACCGCGCAAGGAAATCGCGAGCACGTTCGGGCTCGCCGGCTTGGGCGTGGCAGGAGGCCGCGTCGAAATACAAGTGGGCGAGATCATCTTGCCACGCTGCATCTGATCTATTTTGCCTCGCCAGCGGTTCGAACAACCGCACTGCCTCGCTGAACGAATGCAGAGCCCCTTGCATGTTACCGAGGGTCTGCAACGTCTTGCCAACGCTCGCATGACCAAGCGCCCACCCGGCAATGTATTCACCGTTGGTAGGATCATGGTGTACTAGATAGTCGGCAACACTGAGCGCCTCCTGGTGTGCCTTTAGCGCATTTACGGTGTCCCCGCTTGACAGCAATGCCCCGCCGATTTGTCCATGACTGGCCATTAGTTCGCGCCGCCAGGAAAGATTGTCCGGATCTCCTGCCACCAACCGTTCCGCGGCACTCAGACATTCGCGGAATTCACTCAACGCCTCCGCGGTTTTTCCCGCAGCAAGCAGCATGGCACCGATCCGGGAACGGCAGCTTGCCAAGGAATGCTGGAGATCCGCGTTAGACGGATCGTGCCCCAGCAACCGGTCAAAAATTTCCACTGCGTCATGTTGGGCCCGCAACGCCTGCCTCAGATTGCCCTGTGCTCGATAGACTTCTCCCAACCTTTCGCGGCTAACTGCCACTTTATTCTGTACGACCTGCGAGATCGGATTGAGTCGAGCCATGCCCTCGGACGTCTTTAGCGCCTGACGGTATGCCTTCTCCGCCTCACGCATATCGCCTCTTGCCAGCATCAAGTCCCCAACGCTCACCTGGCCAGCCCAGAGTTCAGCCTCCATGCCGATGCGTCCGAGCGCCTTCAATTCCGGCAACGTGGATTGTACGGTTCGAATGAGCGTCAGGCGGATGGACGCACTCGCGCCCCTCTGCACCAAGGCAGTCTGCAGCTGGGCCAGGAATTGGTGGCAGATCATCAACTTCGTGGTGCGCGCAAGCCGTTCCTGACCCAACCAAGAGACGATTGGATGGGGACCGGAATGTGTTTCCAAACCCTCATTGTCCAGGAGGCACTGGGCCAGCACATCAGTCGCACCGGCGAGTTCGCCCTCCGAAAGGCCTCCGCCATAATACCTGGCCGCTCGAATCGGATCATCGGCGCGAATCAAATGAAACATCAACTCAGTTTGCCTTTGCGGGTCGTCCGCGGGCAGGGAATTCAGATAGTCTGCGATTGCGGCATGCAGAGGGCGAACGCCCGGAGCGCCGGCATGCAGTTTCCGACTTACAGCATCGCGAGCCTGAGCATGGAAGAAGTCAAATAGCTGCATCTCGCCCCGCACGGCGATATGCGCGCGGAAGGAGCGTCGCAACCCCGCCAATTGCAAAGGCGTCAGTTCTCGCGTAGGCGAGTCCGGGAACAGCAGGCGTCCGAGGCGCGGTACGAGGGTGTGCAGGTCGCGATCACGCCAGCCGTGACGGCTCAAGGCAATCGCCACCGCGAAGGAACGCGCCGGTACTTCGCCATGCACCTTCTCGGTCTGTGCGAGGAGCCATGCGTAGAGACCCGGCACAGCGGGCGGCATCCGCTCCGCGAGTTCACGGCGAAGTTGCGTGAGGCGCGATTGGGAGTCACCCGTGAACTCACGTTCGGCGCGCGCAAAATCGTCGGCGTCGAAAAGCGAAAGTTGCTCGCACGCAAGCGTGGTCCAAAGCGGGCTGCGGAAGGCATTACCGCCGTCGGAAAACCTTTTAGCTGCGAGCGATTCCCACACGGCCTCGCTCCAAGGGCAATGGTAGCGGTTCCAGACGGCGTGCCCTATCTCGCGGGCGTCGGCTTCGGTGAGCGGAGGGAGCGTAATCCTCTCAATGCCCTCCTGCTGCCAAAGGCCCTCCGCTTCGGCGCCGGGCAACCCGGTTGCGAGGAGTCGGGCGTTGAGCGGCCATAGTTTCGGACGCCATGTGAGATGCCGCGCACGTGGCGTCGGCTCGAACTCGTTGAGTGCGTCGAGCAACAACACAACGCGCCGTTTCATCGAGGCGCGACCCAGAAGCGATCCAAAGGTTTGATCCACCTCATCGACGCCGGCGCCTGCCGGCAGTGCGTGGCTCACTCCGAGGAACGCGGCGAGTTCAGCAATCCAGCGCCGCAGCATGGCGTCCGCGTTGCTGCTACGTCGGCTGGTGCCGGCGGCGTTGGCCAAAACCAGCAGGCTGGGATCGGCCCGCAGTTGTTTCACGAGTTGTGCAAACAGCGCGCTTTTGCCAGAGCCGGAAGGGCCCGTCACGCCGGCGGCCCAGGAAGCACCGTCGGCCGCCGGCGAACGGGCGAGCGTGAGGAGTTGTTCGATGGTTTGCCCACGCCCGGTGAAGTCACGGCTGCGTTGCTCAACAAATTCGCCAAGTGCGGCGCGTTCGACTTCCTCCCATGCTGGCGCGGGTTTGGCCGCGAATGTGCGCGTCTCATCGTCAAGTTCATGCCAGAGGTCCTCAAAGACCCGATTGGCCCAGTCTTCAAGGCCAGTTAGACCCTTCTTCTGCGGATCCCAGTCCGCCCGGTAGGTGCGCAGGCGCGGACGAATCTCCGGATCGTCACCCAGACGGCGCTTCAGCGCTACCAATGCCACGCGACGGGCGGCTGCCAGTTCGTCAGTGGCGAACTGGTCGCTGTAGGTAGCGCGCAGCTCCGGTGGCATTCTATCGTAGGGCAGCGGTTCGCGTAGGTAGAAGAAACAGCGGGGCTGCTGCTCGCGGCTTTCTTTGAACATCCCGAACTCAATCTCCAGCGCGGTGACGCTTTTGCCGCCCGTGCCGGCTTGAAAGCCGAACTCGCGCGTGGCGACTTCCATCCGTTCTGCCGATGGAACCCAACCGTAACGGTCGCCAAGCAGCACAATGAGGAATGGACGGCTGCGTTTGATCTCATCAAGGCAGACCTTTAGCACCAGCAATTCGCGTTGCTCCTCGGTATCTGCCTGGCCGGACTCGAGGCCTTGCCTGAGATCAATCCATTCGAGGTGATGCCGTCGCTTGCGAAGTTCCTCCTCTAGACGTGGAAAGACAAAGTTTCTCAGGCAGTCCCGCTCAGCCTGCATGTCCCGAAACGTGGAACTAATGAAGATCGGGCGTGATTTCCACTGATGGACATTCGCTTCAGACATGGACTTTCCCTCGGTTCGGATTTGGAACGGTTGTTGGACGAACGCTGGTACATGCGCCCGTTTGCAGCGGTCTCTCCAATTCGTTCATGGGTTGTTCGTCCAACTCTGCTGCCTCCCTCACCCGGGCAAGAATAACGATATTCAATTAGTGTTTTGCTTTATATAACATCACGATTGCGATTCCGATAATAATCAGCCCTAAAAGGAGAACCAACGGATGCTTTTTCATAAAGTCATCGGGCGCCATATAACCTTCATCACTGGACTGATAGAACGCCCAACTGCCGCATTTCGGACAGGCTTTCTGCATCATGAACCCCGGCCTTCCGCCGGGGTGTTCTTCGGTAGAAAAGGACGTTCCACATGACGAGCATTTCCATTTTGTGCGCATATTGTTACCTCTGGTTCGGGATCATGATTTATTGTTGGTTTACTCTGTATTTCATACGGATATAGATATCAATTATAAGGAATTCGCGCCACCGTTCGACAACGCGTGCCAAACGGCTTACAAGGGTTTCGGATATATGAAAAACACCGAGCATCGCAAGGATTGTATCGAATGGCTGCCCAAGCTGCTTGAGCCGCGGGAAGACCTCGCGCTGCAACGCGTCGCGCTCGGCCTTCAGATCGCTGAACGTCGAACTAACGAAAAGGTGGATGGTACAAGGGCGTGGCGGCGTCGGCTTTGGCCAGGAGCGCCGCCCGTTGGTCGTCAGTCATAGACTTCCGGTAGCGGTGGAGGAATTCCCGAATAATGGCTTCGGCGTCCTCTTTCGTGAGCGGCTGCAACTCGATTTGCTTCGGAGGGATTCGCCGGTGACGGAGGGCGTCAAGAGGACCGAGGACTGAAGACTGAGGACTGAGGACTGTCTGCTGACCGCTGACCGTTAACGATTGACCACTGACCTCTGAGATCGTTGAGAGAATGACGCGCGCGGTCGCCGGCAGTTCTTCGGGTAGCCACGACCAACCGCCAAGCTGGGCAGCGGAATCGAATTGGTTGATGGCATCGAGGAGAATCACGACGCGTTTCTGGGCGGATGCCTGTCGGAGGATTTCAGCGAATGCCACCCGGAGTTTCTCCGGGTCTTCCGGTATCTCTGCTGTGAGCCCGGTGCCGGTCACCAATTCGTGGCACAACCGCCGCAAGGTCCGCCGCATGTCAGTCGACCCGGGGCTGGCACCGACGAAGTGGCGGATGACGAGGGTTGAAGGTTGAGGGTTGAGGATTAGGTGTTGGCTGAAGTGCGCGAGGAGGGCGGACTTCCCGGAGCCGGGTTCGCCGACGAGACATAGGTAGCCATTGCCGCCGGTCGCGCCGGCGTGGGAGAGCAGCTCATTCAGCACCGGCTCGCGGCTGCCGAGCACGAAGCGTTCGGTACGCTCTTCGACGAACGCCTCCATCGCGGCATTTTCCTCTGCAAACTCATCCAATTTTGCCGCGGACTCCGTCCCGAAATCCGCGTCGATGCTGGCCAGCAAATCGGCGTGCACGCGCTGGCCGAATATCGTCAAGCCGACGAGTCGCCGATGCGGCTGATCCCATTCTGCAGGATAGACAAAGGGCTTGAGATCGTTTTTACCGATGGCCGCTTTGAGCTCGGCTAGCTTTTGCTCGTTGGCACTGCCGGGCGGCTCGCGGAACTCGCCGGCCTGTTCTTCCACCATCGCCGCCGTGGTGGCCGGGTCGCGGAAATAGAAGAACGCATGACCATGCTGACCGAGGCGGTCGAGGACGCCGTAATGCACTTCATCCGCCGTAATGGAGCGGGTTTTACCGGGTGGCACCCAGCCATACCGTCCACCCAGCATGCAGAGAAACCGGGGATGACATTCATCCACGACTTCGCGGCAGACTGCCGACGCATCCTGCTCGGATGTCACGCCCCAGCGCAGATCGACGTCCACCAGGTGAATTCGTCGCTTCAGCAACTCCTCGCGCAGTCGCGGAAATACGAAGCGGACAAGATGATCCCGCTCCGCCTGCATGTCGCGGAAGGTCGACGAAATGAAAACGCGGACGGTGCGCCACGAGGCAAGCATGGTGATGGTGTTCTTTCAGGTCGAATCCGTCCTCGTTGGCATTGCCCAACCGCCGATTTGATTTGGATCAGTTCAAGTTGGGACTGGCCCGGTGCCGCGGCGATAAGCGAGAATCCAGTCGTTGAAGTGCTTCCCAGCTAGCTCCTCCGGCGGTCGGACGATATCTGGAGATACCAACGGCACCGGATCGATGAAGTTTTCGCCGCGTCTTTCCAGCGCACAGCGCCATTCCTTTTCGACCCACGGCGATGCTTTGGCCGCGGCCGACCAAAACAGATAAAACACATCGTCCTCAGCGATTTCCTTCCAGAGTCTCTGCTCCCATTTTTCACCCGCGCGGAGACTGGCGACATCGAGAAAAACCTCCATGTCAGGCACCACTTTCTGCATTCCCTGAATGCGGGCCAGCACTTCATTTCGATCTTCGTTCGCGTAAGAAGCGAAAGCTCTTTTGATCCGCTGCATCGGCGAGTACTCCTTCGCAGTGTCCACAGACTCACGCGAGACCCGGATATGGATCGGAATCCGCGCGATTTGCAGCCCGCCATCCAAGTGAACCGTGAGTAATCCAGATCGAACTCCTTCATTGGTGGTTGCAGAAACGAGGACATCGAAGGATGCAGTCCCAATCTCTGCTTCCCAGAGAATCACGTCCTCGGGCTGGTTGATGATGCATCCATCCAGCCTAAGTCGAACGTGCAAGGTGGTTCCACGAGCGATCGTCACCGGCCCCTTGGAGCGGACAATCGGCGCGGGTTGAGACGGCGGAGTCGCCATCTCGATCCGCCGCATCACGGCGGCCCGTTGCTGTTCCAAATGGGCGTAGACGTCCACGATGAAAGATCCGCCCGGTTGTGCCGCGGGTGGCGATGCCACCGAGAAATGAACCTGATCAATTCGCGAGGTTGGCGTTTCGCGAAGGCCCAACGGATTCTGTCCTCGCCGTAGTACCTTCGACAGTAGGTTGCGGGCTGCGCGAAACTTCCCGAAAACATTCCTCCGGGTTTTCGGCGGATCTGGTCGGATGACCGGAGCCGGCAGCTCGGGCGATCGTTCGACCCTGCCGGCAGCCATATGTCGATCAAATTGAGCGCCGATTTTCTGAAGCGGCTTCAGGTTCGCCTTGATGTTGGTGTTCGTCGGATCGAGACGCTCGGCCTCATGCAACAAGTCTAGCGCATGGCGGAAAACCAACTCAGCGGCACTCCTTGTGGTAGTCTCGCTTTGCGTGACTTGCTGGACCTGCTGAATGGCGTCGTTGTTGAGGACCAAGGCCAGTTTGTGTTGTAGGTCCTGCTGGTCAGCCTGGGGACATTGGGCGAGGGTCTGACGGAGTAGATCAGCGGCGCGCTTGAAATCCCCGCGCGCCAGCAAGATCATCGCCTGGGTGCCGAGGCATGTTTCCAGGTCGCTTAAATTGCCTGACTCTCGGCGAATCCGCTCCACTTTCTTGTTCAAAGCCATCGCCCCGTCTAGGTCCCCACGTTCCTGCAGGATCCGAGCGTAGGCCGCGTAATCGAGCGCATCTCGTGTGAGCGGGTCAGGTTGGGAGCCCTCAGGGAAGAGATGGTCGATCACCGCCGTGAGGTCCGCCAGGACGAGCGCGCTGAGTGCTTCGGGCGTTGGGTAGTTCTCACGCACGGGCAGTCCGCTCTGCCGAATCCGCTCCTTCAGCTTCTGCAGCTTCTTCGTGCTCTCCGCGTCCTCCGTGGTGTAATTGCCCCTTTCGCTCTCGGGAATAGTCGCGAGACACGCCGGGTCGCGGAAGTAAAAGAATGCGCGGTCGGCCATCGCCGGGTTGCGCAGCACCCATTGAATTTCCAGCTCGGTGACGGATTTGCGGCCTTCGAACTCCTCCCGGAGCCAGGCTTCCTTTTCGAGCAACTCGGCGGGGATGCTCTGTGGCACCCAGCCGTAGCGCTCACCGAGCAGGCCGATGAAAAAAGGCCAGCAGCGGGTGATTTCTTCCAGACAGATGGGCAGGATCTTGCCCTCGGCGGCCTCTTCATCGGTCACACCCCAACGCAGGTCCACCTCGTCCCAGGTGACCCCGCGCGCCGCGCAAAGCCGGCGGAGCTGTGGGAAGACGAACTTCACCAAGTGGTCACGCTCCGCCTGCATATCGCGGAATGTGGAGGAGATGTAGACGCGGATGACGCGATCGGAGTTGGTCATGGGGACGCAAGTGCAGCCCAATTGTGTTCAGTCGGAGTTTGTCATCTGAGTCCGAGCGAGGCAGCCGCTCGCGGGGCGCAGTCAGACTTAATGAGGGGGGGCATGGACAGGGGTTGGCGTCGCGGTGGAGGCTGAAGGCGGTGACGAATTGCGCTCGGGCATTTCGCGTCTCCTCGAGGTTTGTTTATCCGGCGATTTTTCAGAGGACGACGCGGGCTTCGCGCATCAATTGGGCGAGGCGAGAGTCAGCGTTTTCAAATTTCCGCGCGGGTCGAAGTCGTACTTCACCTGTTGGTTTTCGCCGCAATCAACCTGCGCGATATGGCCGTCGCGGGCATAGGAGTACGCCAGGGCGATCGCCGGAGTTTGGAGCAATCGGAGCCGGTCTTTCGAGTCGCCCTTGTCATAGTACCCGAACTGGACCTTCGCTCCGTCGAACTGAGTCAAGGTCGTTATCCGACCATTCGCAAATTCGGCGCTGCTGGTCGCCGGACCCCGGGCGTAGGTGATGCGATCCAGGCTGCCGGCCTCGTTGTAGCGATAATCCGCGCCGCCCCAGGAGGACTCGATCTTGTCGATCCGTCCCTGAGCGCTTCTCTTCACGTTAAACCCATAATTCTTGCCGTCGCGCTTGGTCGCCATGCTCGTCACGTCGCCTTGCGGACCGTACCCGACGAGCGTTTCCGCCCCGGTGCTGTCCTTGATGCTTTGCACCCGCCCCTCGGAGTCCAGCTGGGTTTCCTGCCAGTCGGCATACTTGTCATCCTTGGTCGGCGCCACGGTGAGTATGCTGGTGATGCGTTTGTACTCATCGTACCGCGGCACGACTGAATGAGTTTCGTAGTCGATGGATTTCAGCCATCCATTCGGGAGCCACTGCTGTTTGAAGACCGGACGGTTGTTCAACGCAAATGAGGTGAGCCGGCCATTCGCGTCGAACTCCTCGGCAGCGGACAATTTCTCCGAGGTTTCGATGGTCCGGTGTTTCTTGTTCCCGGACCAGGTGACGCTAACGGTTTCCTTGTTTGGATAAGTGGTTTGGGCCTTCACCGCCCCATCCGCCAGATATTGCCAGTGGGTGGAGGTTCCGTCGGCGGCGTTCGTTTCGAGCGGACGATAGTGGGTGTCGAACACGGCCGATTCATCCGATTTCTTTCCGTCTGGCGCCAGGCTGAGCCGGTATTCCGTGGCGCTGCGAGCAACCGTGTAGGCGCGCCTGCCGCCTTCCGGCGTGGTCTCGGCGATCAACTGCCCCGACGGGGTGTACTCGAAGCGCCGCACGACCTGGGGCGTCGCGGTCTTTCCGTCGCCTGATTTTGCGCTTCGCGAGATGGCAGCGACCCATGCACGGTCGTAATCGTAACGCGTAGTGCCGTTCGTGGTGGCGACGCCTTGGAGCCGGCCATCTTCGTTGTAGGTGTAGGACACGCTATTCTTGCCAGCCCGGCTTTCGCTCTGCGCGGTGGCCAACCGCCCCTGCGAATCGTACCCGAGGTTTATGAGCGCGCGGACGGCGTCACCGTAGTATCCCACGATCTGGCGGATCTGTCCGGCGTCGTCGCGGGCATACATGGTCAGGAAGGGCTTCTGCTCGGTCGCGACCAGGCGGCCGTCCGCATCGAAATCCCAGCATTGTCCGTCCCGGAGAATGAGCTGCGTCTTGGCGGCTTTGACCAACGGCTCGTTCGCTTCCGCCAAGGCGACGATCTCGCACGGCTTGTCGGGCACGAGAAGCTTTCCACCCAACTGGGGAACGAATTCGATCTTCGCAAACCGCGCCTGCGTGTTGCCGAGTGGGCTGGTCAATTCATAGGCAACCGAAAAGGTCGTGCTCTTGGCGGTCCGCTCCCCCGGGATTTTGATTTTCTGCAGTTCGGGCAGATCGAGCGTCCACGCGCTGCCCCAGGGCCCGCTCGGGTTGAAAAACGAATTGAAGCGGCGCGTGACGGAGATCGTATAGGCATCCTGCACGGGGGCGACGAGGTCGGTTTCGGCCAGCCGGCATGGCGCGAAGGCGCGGGTGTCGGCACCGGGCAGGTTGACGACCTGGTAGGTGCTGTCCTGCCATTTGACCGGCACAGTCTGCAAATCCGGGGTCTGGGCGGTGGCCTGGCGGACTGCAGGCGCCAAGTCGTTGGCGAGTTGCAGCGTTTGCTGGACGACTTTGCGTTCCTCCGCGCTGAGCCCCTTGGGTTCGGTGCCGGCTACAAAGCTCCGCATGTCCACCGTAGCCGCAGCCAGATTGACGCCGCCGAAGAGCGAAGCGCGAACAGTCCCTTTCCCCGTCGGCTTGGATTTTTCCACTCCCAGCGATGGGGTGGTCGCAGAGACAGAAACGGAGGTAGTGCGATAGTCCCGCATCCAGATGGGCATCGGCACGCCTTGGTCGCGCAGTTGCTCGGCGAGTGCCGTGATCAACGCGATCCGGCGAAGCTCGCTGAACACCGGCACCGGCTTCGTCATGCCGGTCTCCGGCGGCGGCGTGAGCGAGCATTCCCGCGCGATGGCGTCGTAGTTGCGGGTAAACCATTCGGTGAAGGCCTGGGCTCCGCGCGACGATTTACCGTTCGGATCATCGTCGAGTTTGCCGCCTTTCATGACCATTTTCTGGGTGTTCACTTTGAGCGGCACGTCGAACAGCGTCAGTTGCCGCGCACTGGCCTGGAAGGAGCGAACCTGCGCGGGCACAATCCAGAATCGCTCCCAGATGCCGCCGTGCCGCGGATCGGTGGCATCGTTGCTGAAAAATATCGTGTCCACGAGCTCGGGATAACCGGCGATTTGCGATGTGATGGGCTGGCGGGTGACGTTGTCCACCGAGGCGCCGTACCCTTTCATGATGCGGTCGGTCTCGAAGAGCACCCATCCGACGTAAGTCCCTTCCGTGCCCTTGCCGTGGATCACGTGCATCAGCGGACCATAGGGGTCGTGCTGGTCCGGATCGATGGTGACAGTGGGAGCTTCGCCGAGTTCGTACACGCTGCGGAAGATCGAGACGACGTCGTCGAGACGCAGCGGCGGGAGGGCGGATTCCTGGCCGGAATCGGCCACCAAGGTCAGCCGTCCCGTCGCTTCGTCGAGGGCCAGACCCCGGAGCTGGCCGATGCCGTCCAGCGATTTGCCCGCGCCGCCGAGATACACGCCGCCGACTGTGGACGGATCGAGTGACGAGCCGCCAGCTGCACCACCCCCGCCGCCATGATCGTCAGGGGGAAATATGGGACGCCGGGACCACGGGGAATCGGAGAGGTCTTTTTGCAGGAATTGATTCAGATTCAGCTTAATATCAGACAGCCCCGCGTTCAGATCATCAGACTCATTACGGCTTCTGATTTGAGTCACTGGACGCGTGTCTGCCCACAATTCCGTATCTTGGGGGAAATGGGGCGCTCCATGATAAACGGGGCCGGTTGTAGCCGCCAACGTTATCGTGCCTCCGAAATCAACGGGAGGCCACGCCACACCGACGTTCAGCGAGAATCCTTTTTTAAATTCTCCTGTTGACGTGCGAAAAGCATTTACGCTCACACCGAGATATTTTCCCAGACCATAATCAGCGCTGACGATTTTATCTGTTGGTCCGGGTTGGGCACCCCATGATAGTTGGGCGCCAACCCCAAAAAGCGTAGTCGGGCTATAGGTGGGACGGTTCTCGGTGAAAAAACCACCCTGATAATCGGGTTCAAGGAACGTTTGCGACTCTCCGAAGCCTCCGATTGTATGACCAACTGAAAAATCTGGGATCAACGGACGCCACCACTGATCAGAAGATTTTGGTTCTGCGCCCGTGTGGTCTACAAAGTTCACCGGATCGCCGCCGCAGTACGCGTAAATCGACAAATCCTTCTGCGAGCCCGAAGGCACGCGATGCTGCGGATCGATCTGCAGGAACCGCCCGAGCTCCGGGCTGTAGGCGCGATTGCGCGTGAGATAGACGCTCGTGGCCCCATCCCAGAACAAACCTGCGAAACCCGGCATGAAGGGCGAGTCGGCCCGAAGCTGCGCACACGCGCCAAAAGCCGCGTAATCCCGCCGCTCGACGACCCCGCCCGACTGGTCAACCACGCACCGCACCGAACCGAGGTGGTCGTGCAGGAAAAACGTCGCGTTGCCCCCCTCAACCATCGCCAGCGGAATTGCTCCCTCCCACAAGTACAGGCGCGGTTTGCCCTCCGCGGTCGTTGCCAGCAAGGGGCGCCAAGCCTCGGACAACGGATCCGGGAAAAACGTTGTCCGGGTCCCGCCGGCCGTCCGTGCGATGAGGTTGCCATCGCCGTCGTAAGCGTAGGCGACATCGTCCGAATTAACCCGCTGCAGACGATTGTCGTGGTCATATTCAAATTGCCTCAGCGCGCCGGCCAGGGGGACACGGATCAAGTTGCCGGAGGCGTCATGCTCGCAGAGTTCGCCATTGACAGAGGTCAGTCGCCCGGCCCAGTCGATTCGCGCCTCCCAGGACACGTCGCCGACGAAGCCGGCCTTCGTCAAATTGCCCATCGCGTCATATTCCGCCTGCCAGTTTCCGCCCGCAGAATCGGTCCGGGACACGAGTCGCTGGACCGAATCATATCCGCAGGTGAACTGGCGTTCACCAGCGGGAGACCATTCGGTCGCCTGTCCGATCAGCCCGTCCGCACGGTAGGTGTAGTTGAACCGGGCGAGGACCGAGTCCTTGGCGTCCACATGGGTAATCGACTCGAGTTTCCCGTTTGGGGTGTAGGCCCATTCGGTGCGCACGCCGTTGGGGAGAGTCCGCACAACCTTCCCCAGGCCGGTCTGGTATTCGTATTTGATTTCGCCAGCCGGCGTTTTCATGGCGGCCACGCGCCCCAAAAAATCGTACTGATATTCCACGGCCAATTCCGCGCCGAGGCTGTAGCTTTTCAACCGGCCCAGCGAGTCGTAGCGATACTCCAGCTTGGGCCCACCCTGGCGCTGGACGCTCGCGAGTTGCCCCAAATCATCCCACTCGTACCGCACAGCGCCCGCTCCATCCTTCATGGCCGTGCGTTTCCCGCGCAGGTCGAGATCGCAAAGCACTTCGCCGTTTTTGAAGCGGCGGGTGAGCGTCTTGATCCGCGACGGTTCGCCGGGGAAGAATTCGTAGGCGAAAACGGTTTCTTTGCCGCCGGGTTCGACCATGCGCTTGATGCGCCCAATTTCATCGCGTTCGAATCCCCATTGGAGGGATGCAGTCGGTCCAGCGAATGCGGGCGAAGCCGCGAACAGGAGGACCGTCCAGAGGCTGACTAGGGCGGTCGGATTTTTCATGAAGAATTTTGGGAGAACAGCGGTACCAAATAGAAAACTCCCGTTGGGGTAAAGCCTTGGAAGATGCAGGCACCCTGACTGTCCAGTTGAAGGGCTACGGATTCAGGGCGAAAAGGGCCCGGGAGGCTGGAAGCTTCCAGAGGTTGGAGGCATCGCGTCGCTGAGTGTCCGCTGTGCGGACACGGTGAATATGTACTGCCCGTAGAGGCAGAGAATCGCAGCCGACAAACGACCTAGCGCGCTCACCGGCCTGTCGCGAAGACATTTGCAAAGAACAGAAAACACCACTCGCCAGCTCTGGTCTAGCGGAGATTCGTCCCGATACTGTCGATCCTCTTCCTCAATCCGGGCAATGATCGCAGGATGACTTGGATTTTCGCCCTGATCTGCTGGGCATCGACGGCGTCGTCGATCTCTATCACCGCCTGCGCGGCCGCATCCAGCTGCACATTGATTTCGTCGAGTTCCGTGCGCCACACTTCCAGCATGCCCTGGCGGAGCAGGGCGGCTGCATGGCGGGCGAGCATACCTTTCAAGGGTTTTATTTCCTGCTCGAGCACCATGATTTTGAGTAGGAATGGGGCCTGTTCCAGCAATTCGCGCATGTGCTGCTCAAAACCCTGATCGGGGATCAGAAGCTTCTTAACCTCGCCGATGTTTGTCTCGATTTTCTCCAGCATCGCATGCCGGTTTTCCCACGCGGAACGATCTTTCCCGGCGTGCGCGGCCAAGGCCTCCTGTTCGACGACGCCAAGCCTCGCCTCCAATTCGGCCAGTCGTTTGAGCGATCGTTCGCCCTTGGCCTTTTCTTTCACCGGATTTTCGCTGTCCGCTCCGTCAGGGGATTCGATCTTCTCCTGGACGTTCGCCCTTAAGCCCTGGATGAGTTCCCGGCATCCCCGGGCTTGCCGCCTGAATTCCAGCCGCGTGGGCGACATCTCGTCCTTGGGCGGCATCAGCAGATTGCGGAGTCTGCGCAACGCCACGTGCACTTCCTGTCGTTCGACGATGGGTTGGGCGAGGATGCGGCCGATCTTTTCGACCAGGGCCGTCGCTTCGGTCGCGATATCCTCGGCAAAATCGGGGTTCTGCGCCCGCACGTATTCCAGCCGTTCTTGGGCACTGCAAAACTGGGCGGCCAGCTCCTCACGGGGCGGGATCACGGTGGGGTCGAATCTCACGTCGATCTTTCCGCGCAACGCCTCTTTCCGGTCCACCACCTTCCCGCTTCGATCCATGATGAGCCGGTAGATGGCGACGTCGCCCTGCACGTGATTGTCGGCAGTGATTTCAAGGGTCAAAACCACTGGCGAACCTACTCCCGCTTCCTTGGGAATATTCTTGATCTGCACCACGCCGACCGGGTCTTGCTCCTGGAATAGCCGAAGATCCATGCTGGTATTGGCGTTGGAGCGTTCGAATTCGGCAATTCGCTTGGCGGGCAGGGCCACGCCCTCTTCCGCCAGGGCGACCAGGCCTCGCGAGGTCTCAATGTAGAGCGGCCGGGGCAACACGGTCATCGCCGTCGCCACACCCGACGATATACCCTGCTGCACGGAGAAGGCTTGTTCGTAAACGACCCGCTTGACGTTGTCCGTGAGGCGCAACGTGAACTTGTTCTCCACGCTTTCAATCAACTCGATATTCGGAAACAAAAAGCGGCCGGTGTGGGCGAGTGCAACCGGAGTTGGCGCCGAACCCTCCGCCGGGCACAAAGCCGCGGTCAGGTTCTCGCCGGGCGGTTGGCCATCCTGTTTCCGCACGACCTGCCCGGCTATGTGGATCTGTTCCAATAGGGTGGACTCGGGCGCCTCCAACGTCACCCGGTAATCGGTCACAGCACTGGGTTCGCGCTCCAGATCTCGCGGCAGGGCCATCCGGGCATGAATTGCGGCCCCGGCACCCACGCAGAGATCCGGCTCAAACAACCGCGGCGCTGCTTTCGGAAAGACGGTTTTCAGGCTGTCCAGCACCCAAGGACCTCGACTGGACCCGCCCACCAACAAGATTTCGTGCAAGTCTTCCGCCTGCACTTTGCCTTTTTCCAGGGCTCGCTGGCAGCACAACAGAACATCGTTCAGATAACTCTGAATCGCTTCGACGAATTGCCTGCGGGTGAACCGTTCGTTGACCTGCACCGGCCGCCCCCGGTCATCGACCAGGACTTGCAGAGCCCGGAATTCGACCCCGTCCGTGTCGGATCCAACCTTGGACAACTTGATTTTGACATCCTCGGCCAGGCGCAGCAAACGCGCCAATCGTCCGCGATCTTCGGGATTGTTCTCGTCCAGCTGGATCTTTCGGCCGCTCCTCTCGAGGCGGGCCAACACGGAGTGTACGAGAGCGAGGTCGAAGTTGTAGCCTCCGAGCAGATGGTTTCCGTCAAACGAATGCACGCGGATCACCCCACCCCGGCGCTCCAGGTAGGTGACATCGAATGTGCCACCGCCGAGATCGTAGGTGAGGATGCGCAAGGGGTCTCGCGTGTCGGCGCGGGTGTAGCACAACGCCGCCGCCACCGGCTCCATCAGCATCTGTTGCGACAGCGACATGTCGAAGCCGGCCTCCTGGCCGGCGGCGCGGGTTTCCTCCACTGCGCCGCGATCGAAATAGGCGGGGTGAGTGATGACTGCCCGCGTGACGGGACGCCCCAGCGCTGTCTCTGCACATTCCTTCAGGTAGCGGAGAAAGCGGGCCGCCACCTCGCGAGCGGTCACCATGTCCGTAGCCACCGGAATCAGCTCCGTGGTGCCAATCCGGCGCTTGGAAAACATCACAGGAGCCAGACCCTCATCAGCCTTCTGCACAGCCTCCACCCCAAACAACCATTGGGCCGGATTCTCCGGGTCTGGGATCATGACGGAGGGGAAAGTGTATTCTCCCACCGGCGAAGGGATGATCGTGACATCGCAATTCTCCAGATAGTAGCCCGCGCCCCCGGGATAGTCAGGCGCCAGCTCCACCCTGCCGTCGACGGCAAGAACACTGAAGGTCGTTCCCAGATCGATTCCAAGGTCCATGGTTATTTTTAGGAGGCTTCGACGACTGTTCCATCAGCAATCCTTTGAATCTTCTTCCTGATCGTGTCGTAACTCGACAGGCAACTCTGAACTTGGGCCCGCGCCTGTTCCGACGGGGCGTCATCGGGAATTTTGCGAACGTCCGCGATCATCTTGTCGATCTTGCGGGCGAATTCGGCGCAGATCGGCTGCCATTTCTCGCCCCCAGACTCGCGCAGTCTTGTCTCACGGGCTGAATTCAACGCGGAACGCAACGCTTCGAGCATCTTGGTTGCTTGTGCCTTTAGCAGCGGCGGAGGCGGCGGAGGCGGAGGGGGCGGAGTAGGGCCTACTCCTCCGTTGACCGAATCGTCGATGCGTCTTGCGAGCTCCCTGAGGGCGTCGTTGGCCGTGATCCATTTCTTCTGATTCTTGGTGGCGGAGGCCTCCTTGCCTGCCGTTTCAATCTTCGACAGCTGGGACTCGAACGCCTTGAGTCTGGGGTTTTCAGGAACCGAAGCGATCATTTCGCGGCACTCAATGATCAGGCCGTCAAACTCCTTCCGGGGCGGATCCATATCGTCGGGCGGCGGATAGACCAGACGCTTCAGCTCCTTGACCCGCTCAGTGAGCTTCTGCCGGTCCGGCTCTTGTTCGGCGAAGAATTTCTCGATCTGCCGGACGAGTTTCTTGCCGGGGCCCGCGAGACGGGCCCGATCCTGCGGGGCGGCCTGGTCCAACTCCTGATCCAAACGGTCCTTGAGCTCGTCAAAGTCTCCCTGGAGCCGGGCTAGCTCGGGAATTTCGATGGGAGGGAAGTTCACCAGTACATCGCCCTCCTTAACGACCGTTCCCGTCGGTCCCAGCACCTGTACCTTGCCCCGCAGGTCATTGGCCTGCGTGGCCTCGACATTGACAACGATCGCACAGCCCTCGCAGACCTCATCGGGAATGCCATCGACTCCGATCGAGCCCACCTGCTCGTTTTCCATGAAGATCGGGATCTGTACCGTGCCGGTAGGGCGGAAAATCAACGTGAGGCGCGCTTCACATTTTGCCGGAAGCGGCGCCCCTTCCTCTGCCAAGGCCACCATGCGATCGGCCTTCAGGTAAAGCGGACGCGGCAGGACGGGGATAGGCGCGGGGACCGGCGGACGTTCGGGGTTGAAGGTAATCGTGCCCTCATGGGCCAGCAACGGCTTCCCGTCCTCATTAACGCTGACCTTGAAGCTGGAGGGCCCCTCCTCGGCCAGATTGATGTTCTTGAAGAGGAATTGCCCTTCCGCGTTGATTTCAGCCGGGCCCATCGTCCTGCCGTCGGGCGCCAACAACAGAATCTGCAGGCGGCAGCACCCCTCGGCAGTCAGGTTGGATCCCGGGGCGGGACGAACGGCGCCACCGATGTGGACCGTCGGAAGCACGCTGGCAGTCTGGTAATCCAGGATCAATTCCACCCGCTCATTCTTCGGCGACGGCGGCGTCAGCTGCGCCACCATCAGGCCGGCTCCTGCGGCCACGCAATAGTCGGGTGCAAACGGTTCTACGTTGACACCGAATTCCTTGCTGACGATTTCCTGCACCCACGGCCCGTACGTGGAACCGCCGACGAGCAGTACCGCCTGCAAATCCTCCGGTTTGAGGTCGACAGCCGCCAAGGCCCGGCGACAACATACGATTGTTTCCTTTAGCTCCTCCTGGATCAGCGCCGCGTACTCCTCCCGATTGATGCTGCCGCTGAACTGCACCCGCTGCCCCCGGACATCGACCAGAAAATCTACCTTCACCGGCACTTTGACCTTGGCGGTTTTTTGCTCGGAGAGCTTCGTCTTGATTGATTCAGCCACCTGCAGCATGCGCGCCCGGCGCCCGGTGTGCACGGGATTCGTCTCATCAAAGGGAATCTCCCGCCCTTGGACTTTCAACTGATCGAGTATCCATTGCACCAGAGCCTTGTCGAAGTCGTACCCCCCCAACAGGTGATTGCCGTCGAATTTCTTCATGCGGATGACGCCCTGGACCTTCTCCATGACGGCCACGTCGAAAGTGCCGCCGCCGAGGTCGTAGGTCAGCACGCGAAGAGAATCGCCGGGGGCGACTCCTCGTGGATCGCCGATCGTGAACGCGAGAGCAGCCGCGCAGGGTTCCATCATCATTTGCTCCGGGGTGATGTTGAAACCGGCATCCAGGGCGGCCTGCAGGGTCTCCGCCCTCTGGCCGGGATCGAAATAGGCGGGATGGGTGACCACCACGCGTTCGACCGAATGCCCGGTGACGGTCTCCGCACATTGTTTCATGTAGCGGAGGAAATGGGTGGCTACCTCCTTGGCGGTGAAGGCGCGCCCGTTGAGCATGAGCTTCTCATTCGTGCCGATCTTGCGCTTCGAAAACATAATCGGCGACTTGCCTTCCTCGGCCATCTGCTTGGCGTCCCAACTGAACGCATAAGTGCCCTTGGTGTGGTCGTCGGGATTCTCCGGATCGGGTTCCCACCAGAAGACGGAAGGGAACAGATGGTTGCCCACTAAATCGGGGAGGATGGTCACATCCATTCCCTTGTCGCCCAGATATTCACCGGGCGGATAGCCTGGAGCCATTTCCATGCGGCCCTTGACCGCCATTACGCTAAAGGTTGTGCCGAGATCGATGCCAATATCCATGGGAGTAGAGAGGTTGTGTGTTTGGCGGTTGCGCTATGCGTCAAAGACGATGTCCCATGCGAGGTCCGCCGGGGAGCCCGCGCGCGGCAGTCCGAGATCATCCCATGACGGCAACGGGATGGCCTGATTGTCCGGTGCGGGGGTGAACCAGAACACAGCGGTTGGGTGGCGGAGAGGGATCGCGTGCCGGCAGAGTGGCAGTGAGGCCTGTTTGCACAGATTATCCACCAACGCTTTGATCTGTTTCCGGTCGTCCTTCGGCGGCTGGGGGTGGACCAGGAGCAGCTCCTCCGCATATGGACGCGGCTCCAGCAACTGTGTCTTGGCCTTGCCTATCTGGTGTTCGTCCACCGGGTGCCCACAGGCGCAGTAAACCGGTTTCCCAGCGTTTAATTCGGTTTTAATATTGCTCTCGGTCGCGATGACTTGAACGGGCTCCGTGTTTGGTCCCACCCGCAGCACCGCAAAGTGGTTGCAGGCATAGGGGGACTTTCTGCTTCGCTCCCATTGCATTGGCATGGCGTATTTCCTTTTTGGTGAGAAATTGTCGGCGAATATGTTGCGGATGCTTCGCTCCCGGTTCGATCAACGATTGGCTGCGATCAGCGCGTCCATAAGTCGTTGCGCGGCTTGTCTCTCTTCATTCGAATCAGCGAGCTCCTGGACTCTCAGGGCGTCCTCGAGTGCTCCCGGCATGTCCCCTGAGCCAGCCCGAGCCTGAGCGCGCAGGAAAAAGACCCAGATCGTATCCGGTGCCATCACCGCCGCCCGGTCGAGCGAACGCAACGCTTCGCCAAACTGGCGGTTCTCCATGGCAGCTTTAGCCTGGTCCAGAAGGCGCTTGGTGGCTGCGCCTGCCTGCCGCTGCGTGATCATCTGGTTCAGGCTTTGCGCCGCTCGTCGGTCCTCGTCTGTTTCAGCGAGGTTGGAAACCGTTTGGGCGTCCTGCTGAGCTGCGGTAATCTCACCCATGGCAACGTGGACTTGGGCGCGCAGGAAGAAAACCATGTCATTGCGGGGGGCTTTTCTGGCCGCTTCATTGAGCGGACGCAAAGCGTCGGCAAAATGCCCTTGATCCATGGCCTGCTTGGCCTGTTGCAAGAGCCCATTGATCGCGACCGCGGCCTCTCCCTGTTCGATCATTTGGTTTAACTGCTGCGCTGTCCGGCGATCCTGATCCGATTCGGCCAGGTCGGCCATGGTCTGGGCATCCTTTCGCGCCGCGGTGAAATTTCTCAGCCCGGCGTGCGCCTGGCAGCGCAAGAAAAAGATGACATCGTTTTTCGGAGCTTTTTTGGCCGCTTCATTGAGCGGGGCCAAAGCGTCGGAGAACTGCCCCTGTTCCATGGCCTGCTTGGCCTGTTGCAGGAGCCCGTTGATGGCGGTCGCGGCCTCTCCCTCTTCGATCATTTCGTTCAACTGCTCCACTGCCCGACGGTCCTGTTCCGATTCCGCAAGGTCGGCAACGGTCTTCGCATCCTTTCGCGCCGCCGTGAAATTCCTCAGCCCGGCGTGCGCCTGGCAGCGCAAAATATAGATGCTGTTGAATTTCGGGAGGACGTTTTCCGACTTGGCCATTCTCTCCGCCTGGTTAAGCGGACTCAACGCCTCTTGCAAACGGTGTGCGGCCATCGCCGCCTGCGCTTGATTGAGGAAGGCGCGAATCTGGGCTGCCACCCGGTTCCTGGCGAGGATCTCGAGAAACGACTTGATGTGCCCTTTGTATTCCTCAGCCTGCAAGTCGTCGAAATCAGGTTCGATCGCCAGGCCCCGCTGGCAGAGTTCTTCCGCAAGATCGAGCAGATTGAAATCGTCCTCGCTGACGCCATTGAACAACAGGAGGTAGGCCTGGGCCAGAAAAAGACAGGCCAGCACGGTCAGATCGCCTCGTACGTGAACGCCGTCACAATATATCCGTGCGTCATCGGCCCGCCCGGCCGCCTTGGCCCGAGCCACATAAGCCAGGCTCAAAATCAGGCGTCGCTGATACTTCTTGCGATCGTCTTCGTCGGAGCAGGCAAGCACCGCCAGTTCGAAACATTTTGCCGCATCTTCATATTTCTCGTATGCGGAAAGCGAGTCGCCGCACGTAAAATACCATCCCGCCACATTCTCCCGCACATACTCGGAAAGCCGCTCCCGCATTTCGACCAGTTGCTTGAAGTAGGAACGCCAGTACTCGTAATCTTTCTTCTCGGCCTCCAGGATGCGGGTGCGTTCGGGGTCGTTTTCGTCCAGCGCACGCCATTTAATGTTCCGCGCCTGCTGGATGCGCCGTTGCAGCCGCAGCGCGTCCTCCAGCGCAGGCTGGCATCCGGGGTCGAACAGCAAGAATTCTTCGATGATCTTGGTGCCCTCGGCGACCACTTCCTCCTGCAATTCATTTCTCGACCAAACTGCATCAGGAATTGCCTTGATGAATTTCGCGTAGGCTGCGGCCTCGGCGGCCGACCGGGCCTCAGCGCCGAAAGGCGAATTCTGCGCCAACGCAATGTGGAATTTGGCTCTCGCTTTGCGCTTGGAGCGCGTTTCGGCATCCAACGCGATGTCATAGTGAATGCCCAGCAGAAGGCGGGGTAGATCGGCCCGCAATTCGTCCACTCCCTTGCGGCTGGTGGCACCGGAACAGGCTTTCGCCGCCAGGTGGTTCCAGAAGGCGTCGCCGCCGTGCAGACGATGCCAGTAGTTCAGCGCCATCTTCCAGTCCTCATCGGCTTCCGCGGGATTCTGGCCCATTTCCAGATCGAAGGCGCGGGCGTGATGCATGATCGCCAGATGGTGCAGCGTCAGATGATCGTTGGGATCGAGCTTCTGCTGCTTGAGCCAGATTTCGAAGGCCTTGGGACTATAAGCGTGAGCGGTCCACCCCATAGCTTCCATGCCCAGATCGGCGAGAGCCACGCGATTGGGATTCATCACCGTGGTTAGATAGCTCTCCAATGAATTCAGGGTGGCAACGACGCCCGTCGCCACGTCTTGGATATCAATGTCGGCAGAGGTTGCGATCAAGGGGATGCTCCTTTCATTTCGCGCGTATCGGTGTCCGGCGAAGTTCGGCCGCCTTGCTCCGGTAGCCGGCGGCTTGCGTGGATTTGTTCTGCGCCATCCGGAGGTCAGCCAAAGTTTCATAGACATCCGGGTTGGCCGGCGCCAACCGCAACGCCCGATCGCAGGCCTTCTCCGCGTCGGGCAGGCGGCCGGACATTCTCAGCAGGATGCGGATCCGAAGCAAAATCGCCGGAATCATTTTCGGTGAATTTCCCAGGATGCTGTCGACGATGGCCAACGCCGGCTCCAGTTGGGGATTGTCCCGAGCAACCAGCGAGACCGCATCAGCCAGCCGCATTTCGTCCGACTTGGTATTCGTCCCGGGAGGGGTGGTCGTGGCCGGCCCCGGTTTCTTGTCCGCCCCCCGGCCAAAGATAACTTCCCGTTCGGATGGGGAGAGGATTCCGGAAGCAATATAGGCGTCAACTTTGTCCAGCAGGACGCGCGCGTTGGGAGGGCGTTTGGAAATGTCGTCCGCCAGACACTGTTCCAACAACAGTTCAATCTGGGGTTGCGGTTCCAGGCGCAGATCGCTGCTGATCTCCGACACGGGGACGATCCGGGCTTTTTGCGATTCAGCCGGGACGTTTGGCTTGAGCGCAGCATACGGCCACTGGCGCGCCTCAAGCTGAGCCTGGGCATAGCCGGCAGAATCGCCACGACTCAATGCTTCGGCGCCGACACCCTCAAATGGATGCCTCCCGGTAAGCAACTCATACCAGATGAGGCCAACGGAATAAACGTCGGCTTCTTGCCCACCGTTCAGGCCGAGCAGCTTTTCCGGAGCATTATACGCAATGTCGCCGCCTTCAACACCGAGCGGCATATGTGCCGCCAGGCCAAAATCGACGAGAATCAAATGCAGATCATCGGTCATCATCACATTGTCCGGCTTGAGGTCGCCGTGGACAACTGGAGTCTCCAATCCATGCATCCATGCCAATGGCACCAGCATCTCGCGCAAGTAACGCAGTGATAAAGAAACCTGCATTCCTCCGGAATGGTGATAGCGATGGATTTCGGATTTCAGCGTCTTCTTGCCCGGGATCAACTTCATGGACAAGAAAGCCCTCGGTGCCGGTGTGCGAATGATACCCATGTCGTACACCTGAACCAGGTGAGTGCCAATCTCCGGCGGGAGTTTCTCCTCCATAAGTCCCAATATAATGATGGCGTCGTTCAAAACTTCGTAGGCGTTCGACGCCGTAACCAGCCCCTCGGCAAAGAGCTTGAGCGCAACATCGCGGAAGGCATGGCCGAAGATCAACTGCTTCGCGCGATAAACCTCCCCAAAGTTACCCGCGCCAAGGAATTCCGCGATCTCGAACCGGTCGTCGAGAACCGTTCCCGTCGCCAATCGCCTGCGCTCTTTCGCGGCCGGCACAGTCATGTCGCAACCTCCAATTCAATCCTGGCGCCGTCGACGTCGCTGGTACCAAGCAACACGGCGCGCAAGGCAGCAGGCAGATGATCGCCGCGTTCGATATACGGGGAGAGCAGGTCAATGACCGGGCTGATAATGAACTGATTGATGGCGCGCGGGGCGCCCCGCGCCCCCTCGTCCATCGATTTATCAAACGTCAACTGCGCCAGCACACCGCGGACATCATCAGGCACGACGACCTCCACACCCTTGAGCTCTCTGATCATGGCCAGCTCCTTCTTTAGAATCCCGTCCACAATCTGGCGACAAGTCGCTTTGGAAAAGGGCAGAAAAGTGATTCGCTCGTCAATTCGTCCGAGGAATTCCGGCCGGTATCCGTTTTTCGCCAGCTCCTTGGTGGCGGCAATATACAACTGCTCCGCCAACGATTCCGGGTTCTCTCGCGCCTCGGGATGCTCGTTGACGTATCCCCGCAGCCACTCCTGCCCGGCATTGGTTGTCATCACAATGATGCACTTGCGCCCATCCCGGACGGGGCCCGCCGGGTCCGAGATCTTCCCCTCGTCGGCAAAGCGCAACAGGGCGTCAAACACCGTCACATCCGCCTTTTCAATCTCGTCGAAGAGCACGACACACTCGGGATGGTCCCGCAGCCCGTTGGTCAGTTTCCCCTCACCATAGCCGACGTATCCCGGCGGCGAACCGATGAACATGTTCAAAGATTCCTTGGTTTTGAACTGGCCCATCTCGAGGAACAACATCTCCTCCTCGTCGCCGTAAACATAGCGGGCCAGTTCCTTCCCCATTTGCGTTTTCCCGGCGCCGGTCGGGCCCAGGAAGAGAAACACCCCGGCCGGCCGGTTGCCGCGCGGAAGACCGAAACGGAACCGGGAGATCCACGGAGCAATCCGGTTCACTGCCATCTGCTGGCCGAAGATCGTGTTGTTGATCTGTTGTTTCATCTCCTCCAGCGTATAGCGCTGCAACGGGTGGGATTCCTCCTCCGTGTCCTGGGATTCCGCGAGGTGCTCGGCGAGCGTGGCCAGATTGATCGCATCAGCCTTGGGCAGGAGACGAATCAGTTCCCGGGATTCTTTCGCCAGAAACGCACGATGGATGTCCTTTTCGCCAATCCCCTTCGCTCCCCGCTCCCGCGCCAGATCGTTGGCTTCCTTGAAAACGCTGACGACCGCGGAAAACACCGTGTCTTTCGTCAATTGAAAGTCATCGTTTCGCTTTCGCCCAACTCGTGATAACTCGCGGGAGAGCGCCGCGTGCATGTCCCTCGCATTGATACCGAAGGTGGCCAGCGCCGCCGCGAGGGCCCCGGAAGCATTGCCCAGGATTGAATACAGCAGATGGCGGGTCGTGAGTTTGGACCGCAGGCCGATTGCCGCCATGTCCTCCCGCAATCGCTTGCCAAACGACCAGCCATCTCCCGAGAAATTCCCCTGCGCGATCTTCCCGTCCGGGCCAAACAATTCAAACGGCCGTTTTTCTCCGCCGCGCTCCTTGATCTTTCGATTCAGCGACTTCCCCAAGAGAGCAAACCCATCCTTCCCTAGAGTCGCCTGGATTACGTCGAGCAGCAGTTCGTCGGCGGTTGCGATCAGGGCGAGCGTGATCTCCAATTCGGAGATGTTGGGGCAGCGGTTGTCCCGGACAAGCGTCTCGGCTTCTTCTAGCATCTTCAGCACGTCGGGGTTGACAGTGGCTGGCAACAAATCGGATGGGGCCATTCCTTTGTCGTCATCCTCTATATCATACCCGGATTCGATGTCCTGAATAAGACGATCGATATTCATACCCAGGTTGTCCTGAAATTCCGTACGCACCGCGTTTTTCGCGGGCGACTTTAGCAATACATAAAGCCAGTCGCGCAACTCGACGCGCTTGCGTTGGTGCGACCCTGCTTCGACCAAAAGCTTTGCGCCCGACTCGCCGGGGGCATTCCCCAACACGCTGGCCAGTGTAGGTTCGAATGATGCCAACTTTAAGCCATTTTCGTCCAATAACATAAAAGCCTCACCATGTTTAATATATTCTCTTGCAGACGAGAGGGTCGGTTTCAGGCGTTCGGTTGCGCCGACGGGCCGATGGCCTCGAGCAAGTCCTGCAGATTGTTGCGCACACTTTTGATTTTCTTCAGGGCCTGGTCCTTTTTGTCGGTCTTCAGCGCTTCGTCAGCCGCCTCGCGTGCGGACGCCAGCTCGACCACCAACTTGACGACGGGGTCCGACATGTCGGCAACACAGTCCGGAAAGTGGTCGAGGAGATCCTTCCAGTCCTTTTTTGCATACCGAACCAACGCCGCCGTTAGCCACAGGTCGCGCCCCGCCACAGGCAATTCATCCAAAATCGGCTCCAAAATGGCGTAATGTTCGAGAAACGCTTCATCGTTTGCCATGGCCCAAGCCGTCAGGGCGTTCAACAGGAGTTGGGGCTCCTCGCTCCAGCGTGAGCGGTTGGAGGTGATGACGGGATGAAGGGCTTCCGCAGCCGCGCGGCGGATGCCGGGATCGGCATTGAACAAGAATGGAACGTGGGCCATCGGAGAATCGGCAAGCGCCCGCCATTGTTCCGGCGGAACAGTTTCACTCCTGCTCAACGATGCACCGAGCTGAGCCAGCATCCGCCACAAGTGGGCCACCGCGTCGTCCGGCGAAAAGGCGTGAAGTGTGCGCGCCAAGTCCTCGAGTTCTTTCGCGGTTTTTGCGCGGGAATTCTGATCCACCCTATCCATGAATTCGCGCCAGATCTTCAGGATGGCCCGCGAACGCTCGACCGCCGGAGGCGTGGGCGCGCCATCTGAATCCGTGAGGATCTTGAGCGCATTGGCGGGATCGTGAGCTCTCAATAATCCCGCCGCCAACAGCTGACGCCACCAGATGCGCATTTCCGGTTCGGCGATAAGCGCATCGACCCGGTCAGCAAGTTGCACCAGCGTCGCGGACGCAGATGAGGAATTCAGGAAATCCAGCAACAGCGAAAAGGCGTTTTTTTGCGCCGTTCCGGATTTCGCTTTCGGCACAAGTCCGGCCAGCAACTTTGCATCGCCGGACACATCGGTCGGAGAGCCGCTGGCTACAAAGTTCTCATAGGCGATTTCACCACCAAGGCGAACCAGCCGCAGAACGGAGATTTCATCCCCGGGTTGTAGGGACAAAACTTTCTCGTGAGAACGGATGGCCCAGTCCCGATTGCCGCAGCGTTCCAGAATGGTCGCCAGCAAACGTATTGCCGCAAGAGCGTAGGGTGTTCCGACGAAACAGTCTTTGGCCTCCGCTGAACCGAGCAATTCACATGCTTCATCCGGTTTGCCGGTTCGGGAGAGCGCCACCGCCCGGGCATAACGCACCGACGGAACCTGATCGGATCCGCCTGCCAAACGTTGCAGGGCTGCGGTCGTGTCGCCTTTCTGCAAATCCAACAACGCAAGTTGCCCAATCGCTTCATGACTCCGAATGCCGCCCACCAGAGATTCCAGCACTTCGGTGGCTTCGGCCGATTGCTCATGGGCATAGGCCACACCAAGCCAGTAGGTGCACAACGGACGCCACCAAAGCTTGGTCAGAACGCACGCCGAATCGATTTCCTTATCAATTGCGCCCAAAATTTTGATGGCCTTCGGCGGCAGCCCCTGAGCAAGCGCCGTGCGGGCGGACGCGTAGCGTGACTCGATTTCCCGTTCATTTGTACAGACAGCATCCAACAGCGAGCCCAGTTTGGATTCATTGCCGGAAACTGCCGCAATGCTCGCTCCCAGGGGTACCTTGTCCGAGGGAATGATACTCCCCACCAACAAACCGAGGCGGGCATGCAGCCAGCCAACCCACCGGGGCGCATTCGCCGGAACATGGCAATAGAGGATCGCTTCCTTGTTCGTGGCATCCCCGCCCAGCAGACGCACCACCTGGGCCAGCACTTCACCGCCTGCCACCAGCTGAGGGAACTGTTGCAGAAATGGATCGGCCAGCTCCGCAGACAAAGCCGCTCGCAATGCTTCCCACGGCACCGCTGGTTCGGGTCGGCCCAGAACTGCGTTTAAAGCAGACTCAAAGGCCGGCAACAACGATTTCTCATCACCGTCTCCGGTGGATGTGTTGGGTGACCCGGCGAGCAAGCGCGCCACCTGCGCCAGCAGGCCGGCGGGAGCATAGTCGGCCAGTTCGGGATTCTCCAACCGTCGAAAGGCCTTCGCGTAATCACCATCCACCTGGAGTTCTTTCAGGGCCACGTTCAACTCGGCCCACGGAAGCAACGCGACGACACTCCTTGGCACCAGCAATCTGGTGTTCCTTTTGCAGTGGGGGCAGGCGGCATTGTTCTTTGCGTCGTCCCTGGAAAACTCCAAGACCTCTCCACATTGGGAGCAGGAGCACCTGAAGAATGGCAGTTGCCCCGACACCTTGCCGGCTGAGTTTAACAACAAGGCCGACAGCTCGGCGTGCTGCGCCACCACGCCTCGTTCCGGCAGACGGTCCAATGACAGGGTCAATGCGCGCTCCAACAACCTGATGGCAAGGTCCAACTCAAGCGGGTCGCCCGATTTGGCGATTTCGGATAACTCAGAGACCACGGCTTTTGCGTTGCCTATACTTCCTTGTTCATGAAGGGCACATTGGTGCAGCAGCAGCCGCCAACCGGGGCCATCCGGCACCGTGATGGTCTTCAATTCCTCCGGCAAATTGCTGCCAGCCTGATATAGACAGGAACGAGCCAGCAAAAACACCGCACCATGATGGTCTGCAGCCGACCGCAAAGCATCCTGCGCCCGGGCCACCATGGTTTCCCAATCTCGTTCCCATTCTGCCGCGCGCCCCAATGCGACAAAGGCGTCCGCCTGCATCGGAGGCGCAAAGCTCAGGTTTTCTGGCAGTATCTTCTGCGCCCATGAACGGGCCTCTTTTTTCGATGCAAATAGTTCCGGGCACTGCCACATCACCAGCGCGCAACCTATGCGTGGATCGGCGACCAACGCTTTGAGCACCGACGCGACCAGACCAACACGCTCCTTTACGGGAATGGTGGCATATACTTCGCCGATGGTGTCGAGCACCACCCCTCCAAAAGGGGCGATGCTCGCATCCGAGAGGAGCAGTTTTGCCTGCGCCACATAGTCGTTCGACAAGTGTCTTTCCCGCAGCCGTCCCATCAACTCCCTGCGCAAGGTCAAACGCTCGGATCTCTCTGGGAACAGCTTGTCCGACTTGGCAATCCATCCTGCACTTTCCGAGAAAAAGTTTCCCTGCAGATAGGACCAGCCAAGAAACAGATGGATATCACGGACGACGGCCAAGACCTCCGGGTTGGTCTTCCACCCTGATTTCTTCTGCAATTCAACCAATGCAACGGCCAGGGTATCCAGGAGAACACGAGCTCCAGGGCATTGCAGCGCGAACCACAAACGGAGCCTGGCGCGGCCGAGACAAGAACAACGCCACACCAACCTTGCCAGGAGGGATGCCTCCAGACGAGGTGGAGCATAGGGTGCGGGGACTTCGTTGCCCAACCGACTCGCTATCGAATCATTGCCAGTAATTGCGCTCATGTTCTCTCGTTTTTTGAGAACGACGGCTCGGTCGGACAGTGAGTATTCACGGTTGGAAGGGACGTTTGCGGGTGGAGCGAAATTGACGGCGCGTTTGCCGTCGGCGTGGGGCTGGAAATCGATGGTGACATCGGCTCAATTCGGGCCCCAAGCCCCGGTGCTACTGAGGTTCGGCCGTCCGGCATTCAACGCGGTTAGGTCGACGCCCATCTGGGCCAGCGCGGCCCTGAATCCTGGATCCGAAATCTCGCAAAACGCGCGAAAGAGGATGCTCTCGGTGATGAATCCACTCCGTTTGGCGAGGGTTCGGGCGCGTGCGATGACCGGTGTGACGATCTTGGCGCAGGCCTCGTCGTCGAGGTCGTACTTTGGAGCCGCACCCGCTTCGGTGGAAGCCACCAGCAAATCGTGCAACTTCTGCGGTAGAATATTCCGGGCCTCCAGCAGGCCGCGAGCGTGGGAGTCCTCCTGCTCCAAGAAGGCGGCCAGCATGAGCCGGTTCGGAATCACCCGGACTCCCCGCTCGAGCGCCAGACGATGGGCGCCTCGGACAACTTCGCGGGCCCGCAACGTGAGTTGATCGAGCCGGTCGGACCGGTCGGGATCGATGGTCATCAATTCGAACAAATCGGCCTCGATCAATTCGAGTTCCGCCGTGGACGATCGCAACTTGAGAAACTGGCCGAACGCCGGATCCGCTACGCGGCAAAAAGCGCGGAACAGCTCGGACTCAGTTACGCTCTGTGGATCGGCAGCATCCCGGCGGGCTTGCGCCAAAACGGGTGAGACGATTCGTGCGCAGACCTCCGTTGAAAGAATCACGTTGGAGGTCGCATCGCCATTGGTGTGCTCAGACTCACTGCTCATCGTTACCAGCAGGCTCTGCAACAATTCAGTGTCGACTCCCGCGCGCTGACAGACGCGCGCCGCAAAGCCTTCTTCCGATGCCACGAACGCTGCGAGGAAAAGCCGGTGCGAGATCCCCGCGCATTGACATTGCTGAGAAAGCAGGTGCGCGCGCTGCACGATTTTTCGCGCGGCAGGAGCAAGAAAGTCCAGAGGAACGGCGCCATTGGCGTCAATCCCTTGCAGGTGGACGCATGCGGCCAGGGCCATGCGCATCTCGGCTGGAGGGGGCAGCGCGATACGGGCCGACGTCCATTCCGGCGTGTCAATCATGGCTTCGAGGACCGCTTGTTCCGTGACGGGACCCCTAACCGTCGCCGCCACCCGTTCGAGCAGCCCGGCCAATTCGGTGGTGAAATCATCCCGCTGATGCAGAATCCAACGGGCCAGCATTGCCTGCAATTGCGCGGCTTCCGGTACAGTACCGTCGTTGAGGGCGATCGGCAGGGGGGCCAACACGGGATCCAAGGCCGCCGACTTTTCTGGAACCTCCCGAAGGCGGGCGTACAGCTCGTCGGGGTCCAGCCCCGTCCGCTGCAAAACGAGCCGGGTCAAACCGCCAGCCCGGAGAAGCCCGGCGAGAAAATCGGCCACGGATGCACGCGCCCGCTGCTGGTCGTTGCGGCGGCGTGCAGCGCGCAAAAGAATTCCGTCGATGGCAAAGGCGAACGCGGAAGATTGAATCCGGCCCTTCTCATCGAAGACGCAGCTCTCCATCCTTGGACCTGTCACCGCCGTCGTCGGGGCAGGAACTCTGGGCGGGCGCACGGTTTTGTCCGGCAGGCGTGTCGGCGGGGAGACAGACTCATTGGTCGGACGCGGCACCAAGGTAGGCTGATTACGCGGCGGCTCCCGGAGTTGCGGTGAATTTCCCGTCGACGGCGGTGCCTCTCCGGGCGTGGGTTTGAGCTGATCCTTTCGCAAGAGCAGCCGTAAAACGGCCGCCATCTGAGCGACCCGATCTTCAAGCGGCGGCAAAAACCCGTCCATCCATTGCGGACAGGCCAAAAAGAATTGCAGGTCATCTCCCGGCATAATGTCGGCTGCCCGGAAAACGATAATCGTTTTCCGATAGGAAAACGCAAAATTCACCTCGGTCACAACATAGGGCGACGCGTTGGCGTCAGCCGTGAGAACGAGGAGGAATGCTTTGGCCTGTTCGATGGCATGCACGATCGATGCAGGCCATGACACACCGATCGGCACATCCCTTGGAGCGATCCAGCATGCGATCCCACGCTTTTCGAGCACTTCGCAAATCTTTTCCGCAACGATTTTGTCCGCCGTCGAGTGGCTGATGAAGACATCCGCATTCATATCGCAATTGTTCGGAGGCTCATTCGTTCGATGCCGTTCCACCAGGATCGGGGACGGCCGAGGGCTTACGGCGCGATCGCTTCAGCCATTGAGTTTTCATACAGGAGATCACTTGAGGGGCGAAGGTTACCAAAAACAATATTCACGCAAGGGGGAGGACAGTCAGGTAGGCTGACTGGTGAATCAGCGAGGTTCAGGTCGGCTTTCAATGGGGATCGCCATCTTGTCGGGGTGAGGCAATTGTTCAATCAATCAAGACTGCAAAGTAGTTACCAAAATGCCAAGTGTTCTTCTCGGCGAGACGAGATCGACAAACGCAGCGAAGCGAAACTCAGGCTTTTTCGAGGGCATCGAGAACAAACTGGTAGTGATCGAGGATCGCGTGGTCCCAGCCAACGCGGAGGATGGGGAGAAGCGCGCGGAACCGGGCAAGCTGCTCGGCCCGGGAGCCGCTTAGCTTCGCCCAGGCGTCGAAACCCCGTCGCAGCACGAGCACGGTCGATTGCATGTTGTGGATCTTGTCGGCAGCGGAAATCGCCCGGGCCTCGCGTGGCGCGGAGCGCAGGCGTTCGTTGTAGGCGTGTTTGCGGACCGCCCACGGGAGCTTCTGCCCGCTCTCGTCGAATTTTCGCTCGGTCACCCACTCGACCCAACCGATCACAGAGGGACCGAACGCCTCGACCTCCGCCCGTTGCTGGGGTTGGTCCTCGAGAACATCGTGCAGGAAACCAGCGATGACGACCTCTTCGCCGAAACCATGCAGGGCCAGGATGAGGCCGACTCCGTAGGCATGCGCCACGTATGGCGTGCGCACGTCGGGCTCCTTGCGATGTTGCGACTCGTGGATTCGCGCTGCGAGGTCGATGGCGGCGTGAACCCGGGGGCTGAACAGAGCGGTCGTCATGGAGTGGGCGCCAGAGAGGCTGACACTATCTTGTAGCCAACCTGATGCAGCTGTTCGGTGATGAGGGTGACAATATCGAGATCCTTCTTCTTCTCCTCGTCCGACAGGTCTCCCCAGGCGATCAGGTTGGGACGCAACATGCGTCGGTTGTCGCGCTCGGGAGCGAGCTTCCACCCTTCGAGCAGCCGCTCGGCGACCCAACGGCCATGCTCCATCTCGCAGAGAGTGGCCAATTCTGCGTCCGAAAACTTGAAACTGAGCGGTTCGTCGGGAGCACGTGGTACAATCATGTAGCCCAGGGCCCGCAGCTTGGTTTCGATGTGATCGATGCTGGCCCGGTTGGATTTTTTGAAGGTTTCGTCGAGGTGTTCCCATTCCCAATACTCGCGGCGATCCGCGAGCGCGTCCTTGAGCGACTTGGGGCGGTAGCGGTCGTGGAGCTGTTGCGCGAGCGTCTCCCTCGCCGTCGAGTCGATGAGGGTGGTCGGTTGCGGAGGAACCACGAAACACTTGAGCGTCTCGCGGTCGTGCGGCAGGGCGAGGAGGTTGGGACGGGAGGTCCAATCGGAATCCTTGAGGATATCGTCCACGCTCCGGCCACTGCCGCGGAGCAGACCGACCTTGGCGCCAAGGACGACCCCGAGGCGATATTCGACGCCCGAAATCCCTCCGCCACCGATCCCGAGCAGTCGCACCGAAGAAGGGGGGATGTCGCGGGCCGCGAGCTCGATCCAGACCTGGATGGGCTCGAACTCCGAGAATGAGTTCTGCGCGGTGGGGACACACTTGTATCCGGCGTGCCTTTCCTGCCCCTGCGGCACACAGGCGAGCCGGAGAACGTCTTCGGGGTGGTCAAATTGCAGATCTCCGACGACTCCGGAAATTCCCGCCCGCGTGCCACCGGCAATCAAGACGCCGCAGAACGGGCGGAACGCCGCCTGAATCATGTCGCCGTAGAGCGTTGGCGTGTTGTCGCCGTCGGCGGTGGTGCCGGCCACGATGACGATCTTGGCCGAGTCGATGTCGGCGGGCAGCGGGAGGTCAAGGAGGTGCAACGGCTGCAGGGCGGCGGGCCAATCCTTCTGATCGACGAAACGCACGACCCGAATGAGCGTGAGCATGCGGAAGGCTGCTTCGAGGCCGGGCAGATCGCGATGGGTGGCGTGCAGGCGCCGGCGAAGTCCGTGAAGAAAGCCGATGACCTTCTGCAGCGGGCCGCCGTCGAAGGCCGAGGACGATGGCCGCGAATTCGTGTCGCCGGCCGCGGGCGTCGGGGCCGATGCGGGGGGATCGCAGGCAAGTGCGGCGCGGGCGTAGGCCTGGAGCGCATCGGAGGGACGACGGCTGGCCAGCAGGAGAAAGGCTTCGTTGAACCACGCGTGGGGCAGATTGATCTTCACGCGAATCTGCTCCGCGCAGCGCTGGATGGCCTGGTCGATGAGCGCGATCGGGCAGGTTTGCGTCGGATCGAGCGAAGCCCGGACCACCGATTTCCCGAGGTAACGGCAAAGCACCCACGGATCGGACGGATCCTGCTGGTAAGCCGCCTGGTAGTAGCAGAACGCCGCGTCGTCGTCTTTGCCCTCAAACGAGTTGCCGAGAAAGACGGCTGTTTCCACTCGGTCGGGGGCGAGGAGCAGCGCCCGGTAAAGCCGCAGGCGCCCTTCGGCAACTCGCCCGGTTTCTATGCGCGCCAACCCGGCGTCGACCAGCATCGCGGCGGCCAGGGCCGAGGCCGGCCGACGGCTGCGGGCCCGAGCGGCCAACAGGTTGAGATCAATGCCCTCGGCCGGATCGACTCCCTCGGTCTGGGCGAGAATCTCCCGGCCTTCCGGCGACGCTTCCCAGCGCTCGATCCAGGGAGCCAGGAGCAGGTCCACCTCCGCCCAACGCTCCGCCGTCGCGAGCAGTCTGGCGACACGGGCGGCCTGCTGCTGATTGCCGGAATCGAACCTGAGCACGGTGCGCTCCGTTTCGATCGCATGTTGGAGCTCCTCGGCGGTGCGAAACGCCCCGTAGTAAGATTCGAACCGATTGATCTGCTGCACCGCTGCGGTGAAAGCTTCGTCCGCTTCCTCAAGTACGGCGGCGACGCGGTGAATGTCGCGCTGAATCTCGCGGGGCACGGCGAACTCGGATTTGTAGAGCCGGTCGTGCGAGATGCTCGCCCACGCGTGCTGGAGCAGGCTGCGCACCTGCACTTCGGCTTTGAACACCGGACCGGGGGGCAGCCGGGATTCCCGGGCGGCAGTCGCGGAACGCTGTTCGAAGAGCCGTTCGGCATTCTGCCGGTCGGGGGGAGTACCGTTTTCGCTCTGACCCGGCGAGCGTCTGGCGAGAACTTTTTTGATGACCTCGGAGAACGATCCGGGTCGGAGCGAGACGATGAAATGAACTGAGCGGTAGGCGAATTCATTGTCCCGCAGGCGCTGGAGCGTGTCCTCACTGTTGGCTTCGTCGACGATGAAGTTCTCGCGGATGAAGGCGTTGAGGACGGGGATGTCCTCGGTGCACTCGGTGATGATGCGGGCACCGCAGAGATCGGTCATCTGGTTGAGGGGCGCATGGTATTTGCCGGCCTTGCGGACGATTTTGCCCGCGAAGCTCGGCAGGGTTTTGGCGCGGGCCCCGACGATCGCGTGAATGCCGAGCTCGCGGGTCGTCTGTTCGAAGATGGCGGTGAGGATTTCGCCGAAGAGTTCGTACACCGGTCGTACCTTGTCGAAGGCGTCGATGTCGGCATTGAGTTTGTCGGAATTTGTCATGGTAGGCGATTGCGGTCGGGAGGCTGGCCAGGGATTCGGATTCCGCAAGAGATCGGTCAGTCAGGTAGGCTGAGCCGGGGGTTGATATGAGCGCGAGCGTTGGAAGCGATCAAGGTGGATGGCTGAAAATAAAGTGGGAAAGGGCTGAACGGTTGCACGCGGGAGGGCTGAAATCGGAAAGCCAGACCGTTGGGGGCCAGGGACAAAAGCCTAGCGTCACGGTTCATTCAGACTGTCCCTGTGGCATGTGATCCACGCGGGCGGCCGCATCGCTTACGAAGAGATTCCAATGAACGTAGTCGGCGGGTTCGAAGCCGAGCAGATGAAGATGGAGTTCGAGCCGGTCGACGTCGGGCGAGACAAAGCGTACGCACGAGGCCGGAGCGGTCGAAACCACCTCGTCGGCCACGATGTTTTGGCCAAAAGCCGGGTGTCGCTGGAGAACCGGCCGGTCCGGCAGATGCCACTCCTGGTGCAGGCGGCGGTGCCCGGCGCGCTCGTGGCGCACGGGGAGGAGCGCAGCATGCGCGAGGTCAGCCAACGCCTTCGCCTCTTCTGCAACCAGAGCAGGGAAACGCTCAAACAGTTTGGGAAGATCCATCTGAACGCTGCGAGCGCCGGCCAGAGTCCAGGCGTCGAACGAAGCGAGGGCTTCCCGCGCACTGTCGAGCCAAGGGCGATTCGGCTCGGGCAGCCGCTGGTGGGCTTCGGCCAGCCAATCCTTCATGCGCGGGGCGATTTCGGCGGCCAGGATCGCCATCTGTTCACGACGCGGCAATAGAATGGCGTCGTTGGAGCCGGCGGGAGCATCGGTGAAAGAATCGAGATCGTGTGAGGCGGCTTCGACCTTGGTCCGAAACGCGCCAAAAAGTTCCTCGACCGGCCTGAGCACGGGAGCGAAGGCCGCGCTCGCATCCTGCGCGAGCCGGTGCAGGTTCTCGTGACGGATGCCGAGTGCCAGCCAGCTGGAGGCGGCACGGATGAGGGCACCGATCTCGTCGTAGCATGATCGGATGTCGGCGGTGTGCGTCCGGTCGCAAGCGGTCAACGCCCTTCTCCGGTGCCCTTCGGTAAACAGGCGGTATTTCGTCCCCGACCAAAAGCCACGCGACGGCGGCGGAAACTGCGATTCCGTCCGCACGCGTGCGGCTTGATGCTTGCGTTGTTGTTCGAGCACGCGGTCCGCCTTCGCCGCGACGACTTCCTCGAGCGGCGCCATGATCTTGGCGGTCGCGTCGCCGCACGATTCAGGATGGTCGAGCATACCGGGAAGGAGGCTGTCGATCCACACGGCGGCGCAATAACGGAGCGCGTTGCGGGTTTCCCCGGATTCGGCCAGAAACGGCGCCAGTTTCATGCGCAATTGCGCCAGCCGGTCCGGCCATGAGGGCGGCGAGGCGAGATCGAAACCGTCGCGGGAGGGTTTGAGCCCAAACACGGGACCAAGGGTCTCGTTGCACACGCCCAGCCATGAACGTCGGAGAATTCGCAACGGCGTGTTGTCGCCCTCGCGTTGCAGGCCGGCATGCAGCGCGGCGGTCCAATGCGCCGCCCTGGCCAGGCCCTGGATCTCATCGGGCGCACTTTGCGCCACGCCATCAATCGCCCGGGTCAGCGGACCCGAGGCCAGGCGCTGCAGGCGGCGGCCGACGGTGTCGTGTTCCACTTCGCGAACGCGGGTGACCTGCTGCTGCAGGGCGGCGACCACTTCCTTGAGGGCGGCTTGCGGATCCGCATCGAGCAGGGACTCCGGAGGGGTGAAGCGGGCGACCAGACCGTCGGGGGCCGGCTCGTCCATCTCGAGGGCCGGCAAGGCCGTTTGCTGCAGCCATTCAAGTGCCCGCCGCTCCGTCTCCGGTTGCGGCTCGGCGGCGATGGCGGCGAGCATCCGGGCTCCGAGGTGGGCGGAGGCGTAGCGCTCCCAACGACCACGGTCAAAATCGAGATGGCACGACAGCGAATCGCGAAACGGGCGGTCGAGTCCCTGCAGGATGGCGAATGGGCGTCGGGCTTCATCGGCCTCGGACCACAGGGAATGCGTGGCGGCGCGCACGCGGCTGTCGGCCAGCGGAGACGGGTCGATCGTACTGGTCCGCCCACCCATGCGCACCCAGCAGATGTCGCGACAGTCGAGATTGCGCCGTTTGCTGGCGAACAACAGCCCCTCCAACCCGGCCAGTTCCGACGAAAAGCGAACGTAGGCGTCCGGTCCGAGGACGAAGAGATGGAGTTGGGCGGCGATCTGGCAGATACCTTCGAACGCCGCGAGCAGGGCATCGAGCCGGGGCGCGACGTGCGGTTCGACGGCCGACAGGGCGATCCCAATCTGGAGCGAATCGATCCTTCCGGCCGGCATGCGTTCGCGCAGGAGCTTGACGACGTCCTGGCGGGACGGAAGTGCCTCGGCCGACCCGGCCGGAAACAGCTGCTCCGAACCCAGGCGGGTGAGCAAGTCCGCCTGGGTTTTGGCGAATTGTTCCCGCTGAAACAGCCGGGTGGACTGTTCCCAGAACGCGTCACCGGAAGCACCGATGGCGCACAATACGAGCGCGTGGCCCATGGTAATGACCGGATGATCCGGTTCGCCGGTCAGATTTTGAAGCCGGCGTCGCGATCGAGCAGGATATCGATGAGCTGATCACCCTTCTTGATTCTTTCCTCGATGTAATCGTGCTTGCGCTCGATCTCGCGGAGAAAATCCGCCTGGCGCCGGTAGTAACGACCGGTGACGGTCTTGTTAAAGAGCCCCTTCACCTCCCGATCGCCATGTTCGCCGGGGAGCAGGATGACCTCCTTGCGCAGGCCGGTGGCGACGTTCTCGACCCGGGCGCGGAACTCCGTTTCGCGGTCCTTGGCCTCGGCGAAGAACACCGGCAGGAAACCGGGCACCGCCGCGCGGCGGCGGATTTCATTTTCGATACCAGCACGCAAATCGTCGAAATGGCGCCGTGAGATCTCGTCCACGAGCGCGTAGAACTTGCCGGGCTTGCCGGGCAGCTTGTTCCGGTCGTCATAGCTGTCGAGGCAGACGGCATCGAGTTCCTTTGCCGGTTTGAAGTAGCTGCCTCCGGAACGTTCCTTCCTATGCTCGATGATCCCGAAGCACTTCATCATCGACAGGGTAAGCAGTTTGAGCGCGAGGTGATGAGTGTTCTCCTGCGGCAGCGGATCGTCGAGATTGAAGAGGCTCCGACGATCGATGTGCGACGGCGGCAGCACGCTTTCATCGTAGGCGCGTCGCAGTTCCTCCATGCCCTGAATCGCGTGCAGCGGGAAGATGGCCTTGTAGCGGGTGACGGTGATGCAATACGGCTCCTCGGTGTGCGCAATGTTGGTGTACTCCCGCACGTCTTCCGGCAGGCTTTCCCGCAGGATCTTTTTGTTTTCCTCGACGGCCCGTGCGCGTTGCTTCCCATCCGTCTCGGCGGAACCGATACCGATCACCATGATATCCCGGATGCTCTGCGGCTCCAACACCAGTTCCTCCTGGCGCAGCGGCAGCAGCAGCGTGGACCGGCCGAGGGCGCGCTGAATGAGACCGTAGGTGGGATCGGGTTCTCCCTTCTTGAGCGCCTTTTCCTTGTTGGCCGCCAGCACCGCCATGGCCGAATAGGTCAGGATCGTCTGACATTTCTCGCCGACGAACTTGAAGAGCCGGTCGGCATATTGATCGGGCGCGAGGGTGGCGAGGAGCGCAGGTTTCAGATCGGAGTTGGACGCGATCTCCCGCAGCAGGGCGTCGGCTTTGGGCAAAGAATCGTTCTCCGCGTGCCAGAAGTAGGGATCATCGTCGCCGCCGGTATCGTCGACTCCGAGGATGTAATCGAAGCGCTTGCGGGCCATGTTGCGGCCGGGCCTGCACTCGGCCGCTTCCAGGCGGTAGGCGCGGGCGAGCGCGAGGAGCTGGTCGGCGAGCGATTCGCTCGCCTGCTGGGCCAGCCCTTTCTCTTTGCCGTAATTTTGCAGGGTGGTGACAAGTTCGTCGATCAGTTCCATCGCCTGGCTCACGGCATCCGCGGAGCAGGTCGCCAGCAGATGGTCGTTGCTGGCCTGCACGAACGCCCGCGCCTTGCCCTTGAAGCCCCGGACGCGACCCACAAACGAATTCTCCGCCGGGAGATGGGCCTCGGCGCGTTCCTTTTGCTCGCGGGCCCGGTCGGATTCTTCCGCACAAGTCTGGCTGGCCTGGACCAGCTTGTCCTTGAACGATTTGAAACTCGCGGCAAACGCGGCGAGCGTTTCGTCGCGCTTCCCCGGATTCTGGTCGAGCAGTTGACGGAGCTTCTGGCTGACCTCGGTCGCGAGCGCGGTACGAATCTTGGCGATCGCCGCCCTCGCCTTCTCGGTGGCAACGCCGGCGTCTTTCTCGACCAGTTCGACCAACTCCTGATGGGTAGTAATATTCTCCAGTTCATCGTCGATGGACACCAGTCCAACCGTGCCTTCGGGCAGGAGGCGCCGGAGCAGAGCTTCTTTGGTTGGCTTGAGGCGATGCTGCTCGATGAAGACGGCTGCCGGATCGTCCGCCGCCGTCGCGGGGCTTTGCGCCGCCTGCTGTAGATTCTCGGCGCGCAACAGATCAAGCAGTTCGGCCGTGAGTTCGCATGACTGCGCCCTATGGATCTCTGGCGCCGGGTAGCGAATGTTGGCCACGCCGATCGCGGAGTACAGGGCCTTGCAGCCCTTCCATCTCGTCGGGCCCAACTCGCGTTTGCGGGTCATAATATTGTCGTAGACCGACTTGGCGTGGACCCCGAGCGCGCCCGTCAGGTGGTAGACCGACTCGCCGATAAACCCGGCCAGATCGGAGGCGCTGGTGATCCGTTCGCCATTGTCGCAGAGTCCGTCGACGAGGTTGACGATGTGGTAGGGACACTCCTCCAGCTTACACTCAAGGTTGTCGGAATACCGGATGCTGAGAGGCTGTCTGGCGGACAAGGAAGCGAGCTGGTTCAGCTCGGTCAGGCCGGCGTAGGTGTTGGCATAGGCGGTGTTCGCGAGATTGCGATAGACCCACGGCATCACCACGTAGGCCATGTAGCGGAACGATTCGCCGCCCAACGCATGGCAGAGAATGCTCATGTCGAAGAAGAGGCCGCCGCCCGTGCCACCGGAAAGGGAACCGACGACGATGACCTGTTCGGAGCCTTCGAGGAGCAGGAACCCGTCGCGCTCCATCCGCTCGGCGCTGCCATAGGCCTTCATCTCGTTATAGACCGTATCGATCCGCCGCTTCACCTGGTCGATGCAGGAAAAGAGCGCGAGCCGGCCCATTTCGCGGATGCCACCGGCTCCATCGGTGATGGCCACGGTGTCAATCGCGGGATAAGAGATCCACCAATCCTGCACGTACGGCGAGCGGATGGCGGCACGGACGAGCGAGACGCGCAGCCGGCAGAATTCGTTGGCGGTGAACTCCACCACGCCGCCGTGCACGTCGCGCAACGGCTGTTCGGGCTGATCCGTGTCAAGGACCAGGAACCGGATGGACGATGGAACCGTGCCACAGTTGTTCTGGAAGTTCCGTTTGATCTCAAGCAGCGCTTTCTGGCCGGTTCCGCCGAGGCCGATGATGACGGCGCGGCCAAATGCCTTCAGGGTCTTGGGACGACGAGCAGACGATGCGGTGATCATGATGGAGGGCTGGATGTTTCGTTCAGGTTTGATGGGAATGGATTTCAAACGAAAAAGTTGCGGGCGAGCCAGGCGGCGGCGCCCACCAGGACGAGGAGGCACAGGATTGACCGCACGCTCGTGCCGGGCGAACTGTTCAGCCCGGTGAGGGCATAACGGTCTTCGCCCAGAACGATCACGTCTCCGCGACGCGCGGTCCGGTTCAGCACCGCCTGGTCGTTGCGATCGAGCCATCTCGCGCCTTTGCCGAGGACCACGGTGTAGCGCTTGCGCAGCCATGCGCTGCGGGCAAGCCTGAACCGGGCCGACTGTCCTTGATTCTGCAATACGAGATCTTTGGTCCAGTTCTTGTAGGTCCGGGACCGTCCATCCGGAAGGCGGTAGCCAATTTTGCGGTAACCGAACGGGCTCACCCACCAGAGCAGCCCCAGCAGCAGAATGCAGCCCCCCCAGGTGGGCCAGTACCATGACTTCGGTGGCCGCCAACCGGTGGCCTCGACGATGAACCGCTGGCTCGTGGTGGTGGCGAACTTGCGGTCGCGTTGGTCAACCACCTGCAAGGTCACACTGTAGCTGCCGGGCGAGCGATAAATGTGGGCTGGGGCCTGGTCGTCGGACGAAGTGCCGTCGCCGAAATTCCAGGAGAAGGTGCGAACGGGACCGCGGCAGCGGTTGACGATTTTCACCGCCAGCGGAACGGGGCCGCGCAACCAGCGCGCCCGGCCGTCTGGTGCGCCGATCGCCCGGGTGCCGGTGACCGAGAAATCGAGGCTTACCGTGTCGCTCTGCACCGTCACGGACGTGGCGATGGTGCGGCGCAACGGTGCGGCTTCGCCGCTCTGCAACATCGCGCCAACAGATACTTTGAACACGCCTTCGGCGTGATAGCTGTGTTCGGCCGTGTTGCCGGTGGCACGCGTCTCAGCCGGCGTCTTGTCGCCGAAATCCCATTGCAGCGACCGCAGATTGGGCGGCGGGTTTTCGAGCGCGAACGTGACGGTTTCACCCAGCCACGCTGGCTGGGGACGAGCCACTAATTTCCAGCCCGGTTCTGCGATGGTCACCGTCCGGCTGGCCAGGTCGGTGCCGCCGGGGCCCCTTACCGTGAGGGTGATGGTGAAGGTGCCGGCTTGCGCATAGGTCGGCGCAACCTCGAGACCGGAGGTTTGCCGGCTGTCTCCCAGATCCCACTGTCTTGTTTCAATCGTTCCCGTCGAGGTATCGCGCAATTCGAGGGGCTGCCCGACCAGGGCGACTGGCTGCCCCGTGGTGCCGGCAATGGCAAAACTGGCGTGCGGCGGCAGCACGACCACCTCGACGGTGCGGTTGCCGCGCAACGACTGTCCTTCGGGTGAGAGGCCGGTCAGGGTGACGGCATATCGGCCGGCGGAGGCGAAGGCGTGTTTCGGATTGCGCTCGGTGCTCGTCGCGCCGTCCCCGAAGTCCCACTGCCAGGGGGGACTGAGGTTGGTGGCCTCGTTGATGAAGGCGACCTCCTGGCCGCGCAACGGTCGGTCGGGCGTCCAGGAAAAGGCGACGGCGGTGGGCGGCAGGATTCGGAGTTCCCCGGTCTTGGTGCCGGATCCGCCCGGTCCGGTGACCGTCAGCGACATCTTGTGAATCCCGGCGGCGGGGAAGACGTGGCGCCACTCCGGATCGCTGCCGGCGGCTTCGCCGTCAAGGTTCCATTTTCTGGCCGTGACCTCACCCGTAGAAACATCGCGCAGGATGATTTCCGCTCCGGCATAGGCGCCGGAGGACTCGAAAGCGGCCGTGGGCGGGCGGCTGCCCACCTGCACCGGGAATTTGCGGACATCGTTGCCGGCCTTGTTGGAGGCGCGGACCGTTACGACGTACTCCCCCGAACGTGCGAAGACGTGGGTGGGGCTGACTTCGGTGCTCGTGGTGGCGTCCCCGAATTCCCAAAGCCAGTTTTCGGCCACGCCCACGGTCACGCCGACCCAACGTTGCGGGGTGCCGCTCATCAGGGCGGAATCGGACGGGCGGACGCGGTCCGGGATGATTTGGGGTGGCATGGCCATGCCTTGAACCAGATACACGCCCGAATCCGACCGGACGGCGGCCGCCTTGATTTCCGGCGGCGGCTCGCAGTCGAGCACATGAAAATACAACCGCCATTCTTGGTTGCGGCTGCGCAGGGCGGCCAGGCGCTGGAGGATGTTGCCAAATGTCACCTTGGTTTTATCGGCGTCGCCATCGGTGAATACATGGATGGACACGCTCCGGCTGGTGTCCTTCGTCTGGGCGGCAGCGAGCGCGTCGAATACTCCGTTGAGCGCCGGCCAGGTGCGCGTGTTGCTGCCCACGGGTTTTGGGATGGCGTTGAGGGCGAGCTGCAGACGGCTGAGCTTGTCGGTGTCGTCGAGTACGATGCCGTCGGCGATCCGGTGCAAATCAGCATCGAAACCGAATACCCAGACCCGCGTCTCCCGCTCGACCGGCAGCGTATTGGTGTAGTTGATCAGCGCGATCTTGAGCTGACCGATCCGGTCGTTGTCCTGCATCGAACGGGACGTATCGACGAGGAGGACGAACTCGTCATAGGAACGGGCCGGGGCGGCAGCGGCCGACCAGGTAAAGAGTGCAATAAGTACAGCCCGGAGCCAGTTTCGCGAAAAAACCGAGCGGGGACGGGGCGCCGAGGAGATCATGCCGGCAAATTGGATTGGAGGGGCCGTCGGGAACGACGAGGGATGGCTGGACCTTAATACCGATTCACCGCACACAAAAATGCCGAGGACCGGTAGCGTGGAGAGAAACTTGGGAACCAAATAGAGCGGGCTGCGGGGAAAGAATTGATTGTGAACAACCAGATGCTCAAGTGGAATCAAAATTTTCACATGGGGTAGCGCGGAAGGTGATAATTGCCGAAATCGGTCGAAACATAACTCGGAGAGAACGCCACCACCTGCCGAGTCAGGTACCCCGCAGTCGCAAACCGTGGTGGAGGATACTGTCGTGGCTACAGTCGAACGACGATGATCACAATCGAACAGGCACCTTACTTCGAGCTTCCGTTCCTCAACGCCGCTCCGGGGCGGCAGAGGGTTGCCGTACGGGAGCGGCTGCCGTTTCTGCGCGCGGTGGTTTCCGGTTTGCCGCGGGGGGCGCCGCCAATCGTGGCGACCGCCGATCTGCAGGGGCGTAGCGAGTTTGGCGACACCGACGATTCATTGCTCGGCTGTGCGGTGGCGGATGCCTTGCCGGAGGTCCAGGCGGCGGCAGGACTGCCTGCGCCGCAGGTGAGTCTCGGCCTGCTCGCGGGAGATTTCTATTCGATCCCCAATGCGATGAAGCGGGGCGGCCTCGGCGACGTCGGGGAGGTGTGGAGCCGGATGCATCGACAATTCTCCCGCGTCGCGGGCGTGCTGGGGAATCACGACCAGTTTGGTGAATCCGCGCGCTCCCGCCACCGGCCCGAGGGGTTTCTCGACGGTGCCATTCTTGAAATGGACGGGTTGCGGGTCGGCGGTGTGTCCGGAATCGTCGGCGATTCCGGCCGTCCGAATCGGCGGAGTCCGGACGAATTTGCCGAGTCGCTCATTACCGTGCTGGCCCTTCGGCCGGACATCCTCCTGCTGCATGCGGCGCCCGAGTCCGACGAAGGCGCTCCGGGTGATGCGTCGATCGCCGATTGGATTCGATCCACGGATTTTGCGGGCCTGATCGTCTGCGGCCACGTCCACTGGGACGAGCGGGTGCAGCGGTGTGGTCGCGCGACCGTCCTGAATGTCGACGGCGCCGTGGTCACGCTGGTGCCGGCGGGTTGAACGCATGCCTCCTGTCCGGATACAGACGAACTGCTCGCCAGGCATCGCGTCCTGCGCCGCCTGCTGCACTTGAGTGCAGGCGGCGACGAACTCCGCCGCATAGGGCAACGCAAAACTGCGGAGATTGATGTGCGAGGCAGACCGTCGGCGCGAGCGAAAAAGCGGGACGCTCTTCAGGGCTTCAAATTCGGTCGGGCGCGATTCGCTGGTACGGGTCGAAATTCGCTCCGACCTTGCGCCAACGCGTCCCGCGTGCCACCAACAGGGTCGTCGTCATGCCGGCCACCTGCTTCACCGCTTCACCCACGACGAACCCGCGCCAGCGCATCCGGCGACCTCTAGTCATCCCAATTGTTACGTTCGCAAGGAGAGACGAATGAAAATGTATATTCTCATCAAGGAATCGGTACCCACTGGTTTTGCGATTTTGGCCGCCGCCCATGCTTCCCTCGCCTGCTATCTGAAGTTCAAGGATACGTCGGATATGAACCTTTGGTTGTCGGGCCTTTTCTACAAAGTGGTATGCCGCGTAAACGATCAGGAATTCGAGAAAGCCAAAGAAGTCGAAGACCATGTGCTTCTCACAGAGTCTGCGCTGGAAGGTCGAGAAATAGCGATCGCCTTCAGGCCCCGAGAAGAGTGGCCGAAAGCATTCAAGTTCCATAAACTATACAAATAGGAAGGCGGCGAACCATGCACTCGGCCAAGTGGAGGTATCGATGAAAGTTTTTACAATCGGGTATGGCGGCAGGGGTAAGGAAGACTTCTTAGCCCTATTGAAGGCCAATGGTATAAAAACAGTCGTCGATATTCGGCTTCGGCCTGACCGGGCGTGCATGGGCATTTGGGTCAGAGCCAAAATCTCCGACAAGGGCATTGAGAGGTGGCTCTCGGATGCGGGCATCGGCTATCGCTCGCTCATCGAGTTGGGAAACGTGTTCCTCGATTATCCCGACGGCGAATGGCAGCGCCGCTATCAGGAATTGCTGGACTCGTCCGGTGAATTGCTCACAGCGGGCCTGACAGGCATTCCCGATCCCATTTGCCTGCTATGCGCCGAGAAGCGTGTCGTGGAATGTCACAGAAAGCAGGTGGCAGAATTCCTGGCTCGCTGCAAGGGGGCAGAGGTTTTTCACTTGGAGTAATCGCCGAACCTCTCTCACGGAACTTCACGCTGAAGCCGGGCGTTGAAACTTTCCTTCGCACGATTTGCACTCGTGACCCGTTTTGCACGTTTCTTGATCCGGAAAAGGCCCGTTACGCTCTCGTTGCTGTTGATGCGGATGATCGCCTGGCCCAGAAGCTTCGCGATACTTCGCACCGTGATGGGAAGCCCTTTCGCATCGATCGGCGTGGAGTTCGTCGTGATAAATTCGTCGATCGCACCGGCCTTCAGCCGCCTGTAGGCCATTTTGTTTATAACGCAATGACTCACCGCGGCAGTGATGTTTACCGCTCCGTGTTTGCGGAGAATCTTGGCAGCAGCGATCAAAGTCCCGGCGGTCTCGGTGATGTCATCGACGAGCAGCACATTGCATCCGGCGACCTCGCCGACCACGCTCAGCGCTTCTACCGTGGTGGCACTCCTGCGCTTTTTCGCGATCAGTCCGAGAGGGGCTCCGAGCACGTCGGCGTAAGCGGCGGCCATTTTCATTCCGCCCACGTCCGGCGAACAAACAACGAGGGTGCGATCGGATTTCCGTTTTGCGAAATACTCGAAGAAAACCGGCAACGCATGCAGGTGATCGACCGGGATGTCGAAGAAACCCTGAATCTGCTGGCTGTGCAGATCCATAGTCAGGATCCGAGTCGCGCCGGCGGCGACGAGCAGGTTGGCCACGAGTTTTGCCGTGATCGGCACGCGCGGTCGATCCTTGCGATCCTGCCGGGCGTAGCCGTAGAAGGGCAAAACGGCCGTGATCCGCGCCGCCGAGGCCCGCCGGGCGGCGTCGATCATGATCAGCAACTCCATCAGGTGCTGGTTGGTTGGCGGGCAGGCGGACTGAATGATGAAAACGTCGTGGCCGCGCACGTTCTCGTTGATCTGCACGAACGACTCGCCATCGGGGAAACTTGTGACAGTCGCCTTGCCCAGCGGCACGTCGATTGACCGGCAAATTTCTTCCGCCAGTGGACGGTTCGAGTTACCCGAGAAGATTTTCAGCAGCGATTTGCTCATGCGTGGCATCTGGTGGTCAGCCTCCCCTTCCTGCTTTCGTGTGCTTCGTGTGTTTCGTGGTTCAACACGATTCTTTGGGTTGCGGCTTTGCGGCGCCAAGCCGATCAGGCGCATAGGACCACCGAAACGATACTTTGTGAAAACGCCTCCACCTACCGAGTCAGGTACCATGCAATCGCAAAACGTGATGAGGGGCTACCGCGGTGGCTACGGTCGGCCAACGATGATCAAAATCGAACAGGCACCTTACTTCGAGCTTCCGTTCCTCAACGCCGCCCCGGGGCGGCAGAGAGTTGCCGTACGGGAGCGACTGCCGTTTCTGCGCGCGGTCGTCTCCGGTTTGCCGCCGGGGGCGCCGCCGATCGTGGCGACCGCCGATCTGCAGGGGCGGAGCGAGTTCGGCGATACCGACGATTCGTTGCTCGGCTGCGCGGTGGCGGATGCCTTGCCGGAGATCCAGACGGCGGCAGGGTTGCACGCGCCAGAGGCGAGTCTCGGTCTGCTCGCGGGCGATTTCTATTCGATCGACGGATTTCGCGGGCTTGATCGTCTGCGGCCACGTCCACTGGGACGAGCGGGTGCAGCGGTGCGGTCGCGCGACCGTCCTGAACGTCGCCGGCGCCGTGGTCACGCTGGTCCCGGCGGGTTGAACGCATAAATTCTGTTCGGACAGTTTCCGCAATTGATCACGTGATAACACGCGCCAGGGAACTCGAGTCTGAGTTTACGTGGCATCCGCTCGAAGCGAAATCCGTCGCCGTCATCCGTCAATCACAATTGTTTAGACCTGACCCGTTTTGCGCGTTTGACCCGTTTTGCGCGTTTCTTCCGCTTTCTCCAGCGAAATCCGTTTCACGAACGACTCGCAGGATAAAGGCTCTGCCAGTCGTGTCTCCAGCGACGATCGTGCGATCATGCGGGTCGACGGCGACTGCCGTGAAAGCTGCTTCTGCGGTGAATCGCGCGACGATCTCGCCAGACGCAGCCTCTCGAAGCTCGACGGTCTTGTCCTCCCCTCCGATGATGACTTCCGACCCGTCCGAGGTCAGCGCAACGCAATAGAGGTGGCCCTCCTGACCACGGAACTCGCTGATAGGAGCTCCCGAATCCAACTCCCAGACCGTCACCAGGTTCGTTCCTGAAAGAGAACAGACACGGCGACCGTTACTCGAAATGGCTATTGCACAGATCTTCTCGCGACAACGGCCGATGTTCCGAATCAACTGACCCTCGTCCGTGTCCCAGAGGTAAATGGTGTGATCCGATGCGGTGACGACGTGCCTTCCATCCGGCGAAATGACTCCGTACTCGCTCTTCTCCGCACTCCGTTGCCCTATACGGTGTCGAACGCTTCCGGTCAAAGGTTCCCAAATCAACACTTCGCCGAGGGCCACGATCACTCCGCACGACCCGTCCCTATTGATCGATACGGATCGCGCGAGCACTTCGGGGCCGGTCGTCATGCGCTCCGTGGCCAAGTTCCAGACGTTCACCGCGCCGTACCCAGCGAGCTTGTTCAAGGTAATGAAGACACCGCGGTCATCGGCCATCCAGGCAACGGATCCGACGTTGAGCTTCGGCGAGCGTTGGGTGCGGACCTCGTTTCCGGTGTGAAGATCCCAGACTCGGAGCTTCACCCCACCGGCCGGGTACAAGACGTTCCCGAACCCCGTTACCGCGTAACGACCGTCGGCGGTGATGGCAACGGCGCTTACACTGAAGCGCTGGTCCGGAAGCGGCGGCCATACGGACCGCGGCTCCAGGTTCCAGACCCTTACCGTCGCGTCACTGGAACCCGTCACCGCATGGCGGCCGTCGGCGGTCAGTGCGATGTCGTTGACGCCCTGCGTGTGCCCGCGTAGGGTTTGGAGCTTGAGCCCGGATTGCAGGTTCCAAACGAGGACCGCGTCCATGTGATCGCGCAAGACGGGGGGACGGAGTCCCTCGGAAGTGCGCTGATATCCCGCCTCATCGGCGTACTGATGGTCTGCCCCGGAAACGGCGAGCCGGCCGTCCCGAGTCACAGCGACGCAGTTGATTTCGCTTCGAGTGTCGATGGCATGTATTCGTTTCCCGGATGCCAGATTCCACACGTGGAGGGTCTGGTTGTGGGAGCCGATCACGGCGTACCGCGCCTCGGCCGACACGGCGATCCGCTTAGCCAATGGGCTGTCGTTGATAACTTGCAGCTCCTCTCCGGTGCGTACGTCCCAGAGTGCGAGCTCATCGAAGTCTCGGCTCGCAAGAACCGTGCCGCCATCCTCTGCCACGCCGAAGCCGTGCATCCAATCGTCGCCGGTCTCGATCGTCCTCAGCTTCGTGCCGGTCTGCAGATCGACTACTTGAACCGTGCCATCTTTTGATCCCAGGACGCACCACCGACCTTCATTTGCGACACCAACGAACTCGGCGACGTGATCCAAACGCCGTGCAGTCCAGCCGTCATCGAGGCTCCAGATCCTCGTTCCGTCGCTTGCCACCGAAACGATCCACCTCGCGTCCGGCGTGATGGCCACCGCATCAACGGATGCGGTGTGGCCGTGCAGCGTGTGTATCTCCTGCCCTGATCTGAGGTCCCAGAGGCGAACCGTGCGGTCGAACGAGCCCGAGACGGCAAACCGACCGTCTGGAGTCACATCGACCGAGTTCACCGTAGCCTCGTGGCCCAGCAGGGTCTGCATGAGACCGGTACCTGGAGGATGCAAGCTCTGGCGCACAGAAAACAGCCAGCTCCTGCCACGCCAACCGCGCGCGGCGTCGAGCAAACGCTGAATCTCCGGTTGATCACTGCGACTGATCCGCGCTAGGAGCTGGCTCGCCAACTGGTGCTCGTCTGCGGAAACGACGTGCAGGCTCAAGCGAACGGCTTCTCGGAGAAACTCCAAGGAACTGACCAGGGGATGTTCGGCTGGCAGAACATCCAACGCATCCTTGTAGTTTCGAACCAGCTCCGCTGCGAGCGAGTGGGTCACCTTGGCCTGCAGGAACTCGAAGTCGAATAGCAGGTGGGCAAGCGCCTCTGGGTCGTGTTTGGCAAGGTGGTAGGGCAGCTCAGATAAAGCGCGAGCGCTGTTCCCGGTCCACGTTTCGTTCTGCTGTGGGTCCGCCTTGCCCCGAAAGAAACAGGCCAACCGCCGATGCGGTTGCCAGTTCTGACCGGACGCTTTCGCGAAATGCTCCTGCACCCATTCCGCCACCTGATGGTGGTAGAACGTGAGCACATTGGCACCGGGTGCTGCTCGCTCGGTGAGGTAAGGGGCAAGGTCAAACCGGAGCCGTGACCACAGCGCAATCGGAATGCGCTTGGCATTGGGCGGCAGCTCCTGCCGGGTCTGTTCGGTGGCTTCGTTGAGCTTGGCTCGGTACTCGGGGTCGCCGAACAGGATCTCCAGAATCTCGTTTTCCGCCAATCCGTGCCGGGAGGCGGAGAGGTAACCCAGCGCGCGATTCACCAACAGCGGACCGTGGTTCGTCGGCTGGGACAACCGGTCGAAGAGTTGCCCGAGAAGCACGGGGACGCTCTCGCCCGGCACCGGTGCCGGGTCGTAGGAATGCCAGAGTTGGACTTCCTCGAAGAGCAGCTTCAGGAAGATTGGCGGGCGGGAGGCCGGAGAGGCCAGGCGTTGCTCGATTCGCGCCCGCTGATCATTATTGACCTTGCGGCCCGCCTTGGGGAGCCACCGGTCGAAAAGTAACAAGCGAGCTTCGGTCTCTGAGAGAACGTCCAGGTTGATGAAGTTCTCGGCCGGGATTTGGCGGCGCTTGAGTTCGGCGTAGGGTTGGCCGGCGGGATCACCGGCGGCCCGGTCGGACAAGCAGGAGACAACGAGCTTCACGTGGGCCGGCAACGAGCCAAGCGGCAGCCAGTTCAGCAGCCGGCCATTGTCGGCATCGGCAAGTTGGTCGAGGGCGTCCAGAAACAGGATCAGTGGTTGCTCCGGCGTGGCGGCCTGCAAATGCTGGGAGAATTCGTCGCGCAACTCCTTGATCTCGGTGGGAAGCGCGTCGGCGCGCGGGTTCCGCTGCCGCAGTTCCTGGCAGAGGCTGCTGAGCAGCGAACGGAGGTCAGACGACCGTGGTGCGACGCCGATGAAGCGTTCGATCCGTTTTCGGGTCTTGGCCACTTCTTGAGATGCGCGCGCCACCAAGGCGGTCTTTCCGCAGCCGGAAGCGCCGTGGATCACCAATGGCCATCGGGAATTGCTCCCCACGTAGTCGAGAATGGCCTGCAACTCGACTTGCCGGCCGACAAACCATTCCTCACCGCCACGCTCCTGGGCGAACCGTTCGTATTCGCGTTGTTCGATTTCCAGTTCGCGCGCGGCGCGGTCCGTGGAAGCTTGTTCGGTCTTGCGCCAATACTCTTCGATCTGACCTTGGATGATCTCCGACAGCCGGCTTACGACATCGGCGCAAAGCTGGGCCAGGTGGTCGGTCGTGACATCAGCGGTTCGGCCGCCCTGATTATCCTGAGCCTCCATCAACCGGGCGGGAGCCTCGTTGCGGAAGACATTCGCACTGCCCAGCCTCTGGCGAAGCTCTGACTTCAACCGGTCTTGCTCGGTCTGGAGCGCGACCTCAACGCTACCGGACGGATCCACGTCGACGAAGTCCTTTATCTGCTTCGGGTAGGAGAAGGCGGCGAGGTTCTCGATCTCCCGGAAAAACGCCAGCACATGCTCCCGAGCGTCCGGTACACGGAGCGCGCCGTGCCAGATTTCCTGTTCGGTGGCGGAGGCTTGGAACCGGACAATGGCTGGTGGCGAACCATCCGGTGCCGCTACCTCGAAACGCCGCTGCAGTTGCTCCGGTGGCATCGCCCGGTTGATGATTGTCCACAAGACGGCCTGGACCTGGTTCCATACCGCATCGTGCGTGTAGTCCTGGTCATCGTCCAAGTCCTGACGGCGGGATTGCAGCAGATAGACGGGCGGAATGGCATTCGTGTCCTCACGGTACCATTCCCGCAGAACCGCGACCGCTGACTTGTCGGCGCTGCTGGGCATCTGCACAGCGGCATGCTCGAGTGTGTGGAATTCCTCCACGGAAATCTCTTCAGGCAGGGGCCGCCAACCATAGCGATTGCCCAGCAGGATGAAGAAATTTGGCCGGGGAGAGATCTCCTGCGCTCGCCGCAGTTCGTCAAAACAGATCCGCATCGTCCGGTGATCGAGACCCGCTTCGCTCGACACGCCCCAGCGGAGGTCAATGGCCTGAAACTGAAAGCCATTCTGCGCGCAAAGCTGCTCCAGCTTGGGAAAAACCTGCGCCTGCAGCGCGTTCCGCTCGTGCTTCATGTCGCTGAACGTCGAGCTGACGAAGACGCGAATGACGGGGCGGAAACGGAGTGTGGAGTTTTGCGAGGTCATGATTCACGCCGCCCACAGAGTCGGCAGTGGCACGAGCCACAGCTTATCGCCAAACGGAACCAATTGGTCGCCCGTGTAGAGCACCACCCCGGCGCGGAATCGTTTGCCCAGTTGATCGCGCAACTCCCGCAGTGCCGCGAAATCAGATGGGCCCACGGTGGCGCTCGCCTTGACTTCCACCCCGGCCACCGAGCCGTCGGCCTTTTCCAGCAGCACATCCACTTCCGAGCCAGCCGCCGTGCGGAAATGGTAAAGCGCCGTACGCGGATCGGCCCAGGAAAGCTGCTTGCGGAGTTCGCCGACCACGAACGTCTCCAGCATCCGCCCCAGCAAAGAACGATCCTCGTTGAGTCGTCGGGCGTCGGTGCCCAACAGGTGGCAGGCCAGCCCCGTGTCCACCAGGTGCAGTTTGGCGGCCTTGACCAGGCGTTTACCCAGATTGGGCGACCACGCTGGCAGGCGATGAACGAGGAACACGGTCTCCAGCAAGGCCAAGTAGCGGGTCAAGGTCGTGTGCGGCAAACCGGCGTCACGGCCCACATCCGCAAGGTTCAATAAGCCGGAGGTACGGGCGGCCAGCAGCTTGAGCAGGTTTGGCAAGGCGTGCAATCCGTCCACCCGCGCCAGATCGCGTACGTCCCGTTGCAGGATCGTGGAAATGTAGGAGGCAAACCACGTCGCGCGGCGATCATCCGCTTTACGTTGCACGGCTTCCGGATAACCGCCGCGAACCAGTCGGGCGGCGAGATCGTCTTTCGCAGAGTTCGCTTTTGGTTTAGCGATGGCACCTTCAAACAGACGTTTAACGAAACCTTCGCGCTGGTCGGCCAGTTCACCAGCGGAAAAGGGAAACAGCGGAATGATCTCCATGCGTCCGGCGAGCGATTCGGACAGGCGCGGCAGCGTCATGACATTGGCCGAACCGGTGAGCAAAAATCGGCCGGGGCGACGATCCTTGTCCACCGCCAGCTTGATGGCTGGAAACAAGTCCGGTGCCTTCTGAATTTCATCAATCACCACCGGACCGGTGAGATTGCGGATGAACCCGGACGGGTCGCCAGCGGCCAGCGCGAGCGTGGCGGCATCATCCAAGGTGAAATACTGACTTCCGGGCGCGGTCGCCAGCTCTTGAGCCAGCGTGGTTTTGCCCGTCTGCCGCGCGCCGTTGAGCAGCACGACGGGAGTGTCGGCCAGGGCTCGCCGGACGGAATCCTGAATGTTGCGTTGGATCATGGTGGGATATTCACCGGTTAATGGTGAATTTGCAAGGAGTCAAAATAGTCCGCTTCATGCTCGGTAAGGTTGGTTTGGGTACGCTTGGTCACTTCGCGCCAATCAGGCGCGCAGAACCACCGAAACAAAACTTGGCGAGAACGCCACCACCCACCGAGTCAGGTACCCTGCATTAGTAAATCGTGGTGGAGGATACTGCCAGGGCTACCGTCGACCAATAATGATCAAAATCGAACAGGCACCTTACTTCGAACTTCCGTTCCTCTCCGCTGCCCCGGGGCGGCAGAGGGTTGCCGTACGGGAGCGGCTGCCGTTTCTGCGCGCGGTCGTTTCCGGCTTGCCGCCGGGAGCGCCGCCGATCGTGGCGACCGCCGATCTGCAGGGGCGGAGCGATTTCGACGACACCGACGATTCATTGCTCGGCTGTGCGGTGGCGGATGCCTTGCCGGAGATCCAGACGGCGGCAGGGCTGCCTGCGCCAGAGGCGAGTCTCGGTCTGCTCGCGGGCGATTTCTATTCGTTCCCCAATGCGGTGAAGCGGGGCGGCATCGGCGACGTCGGGGAGGTGTGGCGCCGGATGCACGGACTATTCTCCCGCGTCGCAGGCGTGTTGGGAAATCACGACCAGTTTGATGAATCCGCGCACTCCATCCACCGGCCGGAGGGTTTTCTCGACGGGGCCATTCTCGAAATGGACGGGTTGCGGGTCGGCGGTGTGTCCGGCATCGTCGGCGATTCCGGCACCGGCCAGTGCTTCAGACTCGGCCAGAAGCGGAAGCCAAGGCTGCTGTCGTCGATGACCACGACCTCGGTCGTCGGGAACGACGCGAGCGGAGGGAAGGCGATGCGCGGGGAGAATTCGCCGGCGCCGTACCCAAGTGCTGACGACACGCGCCAGACGCGCTCTTTGGCGCGGGAGCAAACTGGCGTCGGTTTCCAGGTGGCGTACGCGCGGAACGCATCGGGGAGCTCGCTGGCCTGCACCGTCGGGAAGCCAGCGTGCACCTTGTCTGCTCCGACGGCACTCGCGAGGAGTCGGTGCAGCAGCCCGGCCCCGCCGAGCTCTTCCGTCAACCGCACGCCGTGAGCGCTGCGCGTATCGGCGTAGGGGCGCTCGCCTTCATAAATATGCTGGTCGAGGATCAGATCGCCACAAACGAGGACCGAGGCAGGGGTGGAGGGGGACATGGTGAGCGTGTTTCTGCATGATAGTGGGGAAAATCGGGCGTTCGCCAGACACAACCGCGACAGCCAGCAGACGCCGGCGGGCAACCCGGACATCTGCAGCGAGGCGGTGCCGGCGTAAGGGCCGAGCGCGGGCGGGGTGAAGCAGTGCGATTTCAGCTTCCTCGTACGGCTTGGCGCAGGTCGTTCAGAATCGGTGCGATCTGTCCGGCCAGCGCCGCGTAGCCGTGGCTGACGGCGAGCCGATGCGCCTCTTCCACCAACGGCAAACCTTCCTGCGTGCGTCCGGCTTGTGCGAGAACCATTGCCTGATTTGCCAGCGACTGCACGAATCCCTCTGAGATACCCAACTGCCGGCAGATCTTTTCCTGTTCTTTGTAGAGTGCCCCCGCCCTCTCCAGATCCCCGCGCATATGCAGAATCCCTGCCTGGTTGCAGAGGGCGCGTTGCAGACCATCCGGGTCGCTCACCTTCCGGCAAATCCGCTCCACCTCTTTGTACAACGCCATCGCTGCGTCCAGATGTCCGCATAACTGCAAGATCCGCCCCTGATTGAAAACGGCGATCGAGAGACTGTCCAGATTACCCAAGTGTCGGCAGATCCGTTCCTGTTCCTTGAGCAATGCCATCGCTCCGGCCACGTCGTCTCGCGCCTGCAAGACAAGCGCTTGGTTGCCGAGGCTGCGCTGCAGGCCGTCCAGGGTGCCCAACTGCCGACAAATCCGCTCCTCTTCCTTGTGCAACGCCATCGTTGCGGCCAAGTCGCCACGCCCCCTCATGATCAACGCCTGATTTCCAAGCGTCGTCGAGAGGGTGTCGAGATTTCCTGACTGGCGGGCGAGTCGCTCGACGTCCTTGAGCAGCGCCATCGCTCCATTCAGGTCCCCGCAATCCAGCAAGATCGCCGCCTGGTTGCCGAGGCTGCGATGCAGGCCGTCCGGGGTACCCAACCGCCGATAAAACCGCTCCACCTCCTTGTGCAGCGACATCGCCGCGGACAAGTCCCGGTGCGCCCTCATGATCAGCGCCTGCCCACAGAGGCTCGATGCGATGCCGTCCAGATCATCCAACTGCCGGCAAATCCGCTCCGCCTCTTTGTACAACGCCATCGCTGCGTCCAGGTCCCCGCGCGAATACAAGATATTCGCCTGGTTGCCGAGGGTCGCTTGCAGGTTATTCGAGTCACCCGTGTCCCTGAAATGCTGGACCAGCATCGAACGCAGGCGGAGGGCCTCCTCGGGATGGCCGGTGTCAGCCAATAGAAGGCTTAACCGCAACACGTGGTTTTTGTCGGCCTCTACCTCGGAGTGTTCGATCTGCGTGCGGAATGCCTCGACCAGGCGCAGGGGCGAGCCAGCCTCGATCTGCGCCCAGCAGGTTTTGACCTCGAACTGGTTCCGGCTCCACGCATCCGTGAAAAAATCGCGATCGGCGAGCAGATTGTAAAGGCGCTGCCAGGCCCGGGCCTCGGCGAGTTGCCAGGGCAGTTCGTCAGTCCGGCGGGGGCCGGCGGACTGGCGCTCGAAGAGAGCGGCGAGGCGGATGTGAGCCTGTTGCTGGTGCGATTCCGTGGGGAGGCAGGCGTCGCGGGCGGCGGTGCGCAGGAAATCGTGGGCAAAGGTCAGCAACCCGCCGCGGCTGACGAGGGCGTCGGCCATCGCGAGGAAGAGTGGCGACCACGCGGCGCGCGGTAGCGGCTGGCCGTCATGGCCTAGGGCGTCGAGGAGTTCGGACTCGCTCAGGCCGCGCCGCGCCGCCCAAAGGAGCGAGAGCGTGTCGCCGACGATCTGGGTGGGCTTGCCAGTGGTGTCTTTACCATAGTCGTCCTTCCAGCGAGCGATTACCTTTTGGTAGAGTTCGTAGGGCGAGACTGCCTGTAGGTAGTAGGCGATGCGTTGTTCCAAAAGTTCCTTGTCCCGGCCAAAGAGGCGCAGTTCGTCCAGCAGCACGCGCAAGTAGAGCGGGTTGGCCGATTGCGGGGCGGCGGCGATTTGCTCCACCAGTGCTGGGCTGAGGCTGCGACCGTAGTCGTGCAGGAAGACGCAGATGAGTTTCTTGCGTTCGCCCACCGAAAGCAGCCCGACCTTGAACGCGGGCCAGTTGCGTCTCGTGGTTTCGTCCAGTGCGCGGCCCGGCAGGGTGGAAACGATCAGGCGCACGTTTTCCGGCATGACCGGCGGCAGCCAGAGCAGATCGGGCGCTCCGTCGCGGTCCTCGAGCTGGTTGAGCGCATCGAGGATGAGAACGATTCCTGAAACATGCGGCGGGGACGCCGCACCCACGTCTTGTTCCGCCGAACCCGGAACCCTGAACCCTGAACTCTGAACCTTCGCAGAAGCCATGTGCAGCCAGTTGGGAAACGCGCTGCGCAGGGCGTCGGGCTTTTCGGGGATCTCCTGCGTAAGGCCGAGCCGCTGCTTGAACTCGCCCATGATGCGCCGGAGCATCGCTGCCCAATCGGCGCTGCCGGGCGTGGCGCCGATGTAATGTTCGAGCACAAAGACGTCGGGATGCGTTCTCCGGTAACGGGCGGCCCAGTTGGCCAGCAACGCGGACTTGCCGGAGCCGGATTCGCCGAGGATTACCAAGGGGAGATTCTGGCCATCACTTGCCGGCGGGCCGCTCGTACCACCAGGCAGGCTGGAAGCCTGCGCTATATAGACGTCGAGCCGGGCGAAAGATTCCGGCCGGCCGACATAGACCCGCTCGCGGCTTCGAGCGTAGGCCGCGTGATCGAGCGCCTCGCGTGTGAGCGGGTCGGGCTGGGAGCCCTCGGGGAAGAGTCGGTCGATCACCGCCGTGAGGTCCGCCAGGACGAGCGAACCGAGCGTTTCAGGTGTGGGGTAGTTCTCACGCACAAGCAGTCCACTCTCCCGAATCCCCTTTTTTAGCTTCAGAAGTTTCTCTGCGTCTTCTGCGTTCTCTGCGGTAAAATCCTTCCGGTCGCTCTCCGGCACGGAGTTCACGTAAGCCGGATCGCGGAAATAAAAGAACGCATGGCCGGCCATCGCCGGGTTGCGCAGCACGCCGTGAAGGATTTCCAGTTCGGTGACGGACTTGCGTCCTTCAAACTGTTCGCGGAGCCACGCTTCCTTTTCCATCAACTCAGCGGGGATGCTCTGCGGAACCCAGCCGTAGCGCTCGCCGAGCAGACCGATGAAGTAAGGCCGGCAGCGGCCGATTTCTTCCATGCAGATAGGCAGGACCTTGCCCTCAGCCGCCGCTTCATCGGTCACGCCCCAGCGCAGGTCCACCTCGCCCCAGGTGACCCCGCGCGCCTCGCACAGCCGGCGGAGTTGTGGAAAGATGAACTTCACCAAATGATCCCGCTCCGCATGCATATCGCGGAAGGTTGAGCTTATAAAAACGCGAATGACGCGGTCGGGGTTGGTCATGGGGGAATCAGTTGTGGACCAATTGCGGTCAGTCGGGGTTTGTCATCGGAGTACGGCCGAGTCGGCCGCTCGTTGTGTGCAGTCAGACTTCATGACAGGGGGCATGGGCAGGGGCTGGCGTCGCGGAGGAGGCTGAAGGCGGCGACCGATTGTGCCAGACGAAAAATTCCAATCAGGGCGTTTCATGGTCGGGTAAGGTATTATTGGATGCGCTGGGTCCTTCGCGCCAATGGGCGCGAAGGACCGACAAAACCCGGTCAAAGCGCAACCACCTGCCCAGTCAGGTACCCTGCAACCGCGGGAATATGCACGGGAGTACTGCGGTGGCTAGGGTCGGCCCCGGAAAAGAAAAATAAAACTCAACCGAGGAGCCACCACCATGTGCGAAGTAATCGATATCCATTCCCTCAACGAGGCGGAACTGCAGGCGCTGGAGAATTACTGGCGCTGCGGTCAGTTGCAGTCTCGTTCCGACTCCATCGTCAACTTTGTTGAGTGTCACCGCGACGAGATCATCCAATTGGCGGGAGCAAGCCGCGATCCCGATGCGCTGATTGCCGCCACTCAACGCCTGATCTGCGAATACCGTTCCCTCGATCTGTCGTCCGAGCTCCACGACCAGAGGCACGAAATCGACAATGAAATCTGGTACCGTGGCGAAAAGGGCGACTACGACCGTGACCGGATCCAGCGCGAATGGGCCGAAAAACACGCCCGTAATTGGCGGCGTTGGCGCATCATCGAATATCTCTTCGTCACGTGCCACGTGGCAGACGTGGTGGTGGCCAGGATCTACCAACAACACCCGCTGAATCATGAAAACTGCATTCCTCTATAAAGCTGCCGTGCTGGCCGTGGCGCTGCTGGCCCGCTTGCCAGCGGATGAACCGCATTGGGGCGTGACCCAAATCGGCCCGCGCGTGGAAATCTCCCATGGCCAGAACGGCAACTTTCCCCAATATGCCGCGCTCGATCTAAACAGCGGCTATTTTCGCCTGATTCCGGATACGAGCTCCGGTTGGGGCACCTCCGTCGTCCTGGTTCCGTGTTTCTGGTCGGGTGGCGCCTACTACCAAGGCACACGGGTAACCTGCACGTCACTTTCCGACGGTGCGGATTTGGTGCTGACCGTGCGGAGTTCCTATTCGATTGGGGCGGCTACCCTGCAAGCCGTCACCCAAGTGCGGTTGCAGCCGCCCGGCAACCGGCAGTTGTTTGCCCAGGTGTCGACGACGACATCCGGGACCGTCCCGCTTGACCATCGCCCGGGCGAAGCGTTCAAGCCGGTTATGCTGTCGTCGATGCACGTCTCGGCCACGCAGTGGGATTGCCGGCAGGCCTTCCTCGGCACCGCCACGTCGTCCGCGCTGCCCGCCGATGGCTGGGTGCTCCAGCCCACCACGGGAGCGCGACGGTTCGGTTTACGCGGAGGCACCTCGGTCTGGAAACCCAACGCGCCCACCGTCGAGGTGATGCTCGACGATGCCGGCGCCAGCAATATCGCGGGTTGGGTTACCTCTTCCCTCGATCCCAACGCCGACAATATCGCCCTGTGGGCGGCTTCCACGGACGTGTTACATTCGTGGAGTTACAAGCTGGTGAGCAAAGCCGACAGCGATTTGCCCGTGGCGCGCCGGCTCGTGAGCATTTCCACCCGGGGATTTGCGGGAGATGGCGAGCAGACGATGATCGCCGGCTTTGCCATTTCGGGCAGTTCGCCGGAACGCGTGTTGATCCGCGCGGTGGGCCCGACGTTGCAGAACTACGGCGTGGTTGGCACCATGCCCGACCCTTTCTTGCGCCTGTTCGACCAGGGTGGCCGCGTGCTGTACGAGAACGACGATTGGGGCAACGCGCCCGATCCCACGGCCATCACCCAGGCCGGCAACGCCACCGGCGCTTTCCCTCTGACCGGAAAGGATGCCGCCATCCTGGTGAACCTCTTCCCAGGAGTTTATACGGCGCAGGCTTCCAGCCAGGGCCGCGGCGCCGGAGTGGTCTTGCTGGAAGTATATGAGCTCGACGAATGAACAACCGGAAATCACGAAGCGGAGCCTCCGAGACGAAGGGACGTTTAGGTTTATTTCAGCGTTCGAATTTTTGCATTGTTTCGAGCTTCGGGCTTCGGATTTCGAATTTCAGAAATCCGGCCGCCCATTTTGAGCGAGATGTCGTTGGTGAGAGACTCATGCTTCGACCCGTTGCCCGCCTGCATTGCCGCGTCGGTAGCCAGCAACGCCACGCGTGAAAACATCGCTGTCCGCGATTTGTCCCGGCTCTGCCGGCGACGGTTTGATGGGGCCGGTACCGGAGTCTTCCGGGCTCCGGCAAGAGCCCGGCCGGGCGCCGGGTTACTGGGGGCGGGTGCGCCGGGCTGCCTTCCAATTCCTCTGGCGCGGCGAAGTCGACCGGGCGCGCGCCACGTTGTGGAAAATCGCGCATCGCTGCCCGCAGAGCAACGAGCCGGCGGAGGCCTACTGCGCCCTCACGGACTTGCTCTTTCTCGCACTGGAGTACGATTCGCGGCCCCGAATCGAACACCTCCGCGCGGAATGTTCCCGGATGATCGCACAACACGGCGACCCTTCCTGGCATTGTCGCTTCCAGCTTATGGAAGCCATGAGGGCCTGGCGGTGCGGCCGGTACGAACTGGCGCTGGGTACCGTCCTGGAAGGCTGGGAGCAACTGCCCACCTGTATTCAAATCACCCCCTATTCCACCTACACTTACGGGAAGTGGGCGGCGCTGTCGGCCTTTGCCCTCGGGAATGAGGACCTGTTGCTCAAAACTCTCCCGCAGCGTTTACCTCAGCCCGGCACGGACGGGTTCGACGCGCTGCGGTGGTATTTCATCGAGACTTTGCGGGGCCGGATGGCGCGACACCTGGGGATGGCAGCTCCGTGGCTGGCGGCGGCAGCGCGCAGCGGACTGGAAATCGTGCGAGCATTGCAGGGCATTCAGGACGAACGGTACGGTTTGTTGCGCGCGCTGATCCTCGCGGGAGAAAGCGGCGAATTCTCGGATTGGGCGCGCCGCCTGCCGTTGGACAACCGATACGAGGCCCACCTGCTCTGGGGCGACTTTCACCTCAGCCAGTTGCTGGCAAGGGAGGGCGAAAGCCTGCCGGATTGGGATCTGCCCGCGGATAGGGAGCCGGCAGCATCGGGCGCGGATCGGATAGCCGGACAACCCGAGAAATCAGAACGCGCGGCGGCGTTGACCGCTTATCGGCAAGCCGGCTATTACGGCCTCCTGGAGGATTTCCGGCTGGCATCACGCATCCACCAAAAGGCGGCGCATCGGCGGCTGGCCTACCTCGCGACGCGGTTCGGCCGCAGCCCGTAATGGGCGTCAATCCGGAAGCGTAGCCGCGACGATTACGGCGCGGTGGATTTATCGATGCTTCGGCCCGTAGATTTTGGAATCCTCAATCCGGAATCCGGATTTTGACCACTAATGGACGCTAATCTCAGGATCGGCCAGATATTGGCCGTTCGAATCGACTGCAGATTGACCACGGATGCCTCGGATGGGCACGGATGGCGGATGGGAAAGGGAATAAGGGAAGGGGGGAGTAAGGGAAGGGGGCAGTCGGACAGTGGACAGTCAGACTGTCGGACCGTTTGCCCGCGTACCGAGCGAAGCGACATCAACCATGGCACGAATGGTCGCGAATCTGATTCACCACAAAGGCACTGAGGACACGAAGTGTTCTCTGCGACCTCTGCGGCCTCCTGTAAAATCTGGATCGAAGTTTTAACCGCGAAGCGCAAACTTCGGATTGGCGAAAATTGGCGTCGATTAGCGGTTTCCTTAGGCATCGTTCCGGCCCGGTTCTCCGAACAATGGCCAATTTCCCGGGGCGGTGACACCATCGGTGGCGAAACTTCCTGCGGCCAAAAGGCAACCGGGCGCGGAGGCACGGTTCAATGGTCCTGCCAGGAGAAGCGGGGAACCAATGCTTTTCGGATGCTCTCCATTTCCGTGCGTATTTTCTCCGAACGAGGAAGCCAGGCCAGGAGAATGTCGCGGCAGGTATGCTGCAGAAAATCAAGTGGGATGGTCTTCACGTCCGTCAGCGACTGCAAGACGCCGGGAAGGACGATCATCAACGTGGCATACCTCCCGGTTTGCAGGGCCGCCAACGCGGTGGGAAACGTATCGCAACGCAGTCGGATATTGAGTTTGAATCCACGCCCCCGGACGTAGGATTCAAATTCACTCTGGATATAGCTGGTTTCGAGATGCACTGCCAGCGGAATGGTCGTGAGCAGGGTTTCGAGATCGAGATTGGCTGCGTTGCCAAGCAGCTTGCGGGGGACACACAGGCAATAACTCACCGGTCCCAGTCGTTCACCGTGCAGCGGCTCACGCAGTGACTCTTGCCGGATCAGACCGAAATCCAGGGTCCGGTTTTCCAATCCCAACACAATGTCGCTGTTTTGCAGATTGAAGAGACGGAAACAGGGGTGCGCACCTCCGGCGAAACCGCCAAGATTTGCCAGGGCGCTAAGACCAGGAACCACCACCCACTTCAGGAGCGATTCGCCCGCCCCGATATTATACATGGGGTTTCTTTTTCCCCCTTGGGTGTAAACAAGAGTCTCCAGGTAGCGCAGAAATTCGCGCGCCACCGTTGCCAGAGCAGTTCCATTTTCATTTGAAACCAGACTACGGCCCTGGCGTTTGGTCAGACTGCAACCGAAATGGCCTTCGAGTTCACTGATTTGCCGGGAATACTGGCCGGCGCGCACGGGATCGTTTTTCGCCGCGCGGATCAGACTGCCCGCGCCATCGACTTCGACCAGCGTCCGCAGCCGTTCGATGGACAGGCCGCCAGTTAGCCGGAGAGCTCTCAAATACGCGTGCGCCTCCGTTGCCAGGTCTTTGCCGTTTTTGTTCAGGATCCAGCCGCGTCCTACCTTTTGGGTCAGACCGCAGCCGAACTGACTTTCGAGTTCACGAATTTGCCGGGAATATTGGCCAGCGCGTGTCTGGGCGCCTTTGGCCGCCGGGATCGGGCGGTTCGTTTCGTCGATTTCGAGTAACGCCCACAAAAGTTCGATCGACGGCTTCGTGGTTTGCAGGAGAGTTTTGAAATCCGGTTTCATGGATGTTGGGCTGGGACGACTGGCATTCGCCGCGACGGCGGGGGTTGGGCGGGCTCCGCAGGGGCAGGCGTCGGCTTGCCTGAATTCTTTCGGAGCCCGCGGGGTGGACGGTTGTGGTTTGCTTTAATTCGCGGGGATCTGGCGTGGCTGAGCAAAAACCCACTTTCGCTTTCTCCAGGATAAAACCAATGAAAAAGACGCCGTGCCGGTTGGTCGTGCTCTCTCCGAGTTTAGCCCGGGTATTTCGCAACGAGTCGCTCAGGATGTTTTCCGGCGCAATTTTCCCAACGTGGGCCGGGGCACCGCCCTCGCCCTGGGTGGCCACGATGGACTCGAGGTCCCGGCGACCGGGTCATTCGTTGGCGTCCGGCTTCACCCAGGCCAGGGCGGCGGCCGCCACCAGCATCGACGCACCGCCCAGGAGCACGACGGGCAGCGCGTGGCCGTGCAGCCAGCGGTCGACCACCGGGCCCAGCACCGTCGCCGCCACAATCTGCGGGAGCACGATGAAGAAATTGAACACGCCCATGTAAAAGCCCATCCGGTCCGGCGGAATCGCGTTCGCCAGCAGCGCATACGGCATCGACAGGATGCTGGCCCAGCCCACGCCGACGCCCGCCATCGAGAGGAGCAACCAGAGGGGTTGATGCCAGAGCCCGACGGTCAGCAGGCCCACGCCCGCCGCCGTGAGGCAGACGCGGTGCAACGCAACCGCCGAGAAGCGCCGCGCCAGCCGGATGAGCGCGAACGAGAAGGCAAACGCCACGCCGTTGTAGGTGGCGAAACATACCCCGCCCCACTCGACGCCGCGCTGGTATTCGGCGGAACCGGGCGCGCCGCCGAAAATCCCGCGCGCGATCGCCGGGACAAAATAGATCCACAGGCAAAAGAGCCCGAGCCACGTGAAAAACTGGACGACCGCGAGCCGGCGCATCACCCCCGGCATGCCTTTCAATCCGCCGAAAATTTCCGCGAACGCCCGGCGCACGCCCGCGCTGGCCGCCTGGCGCGCCGCGAACGCGGCCGGGTCCGGCGGCGGGATCTCGCGCGTCGTCACGATCGTATAGAGCACGGCACTGAGAAACACGCCCGCGCCGATGTAGAACGCCACGTGCACGGCGAGCGGGATCCGGTGGGCGGCGTCGGTCGCCTCGGCGGCGAGGCCAAAGACGTTGGTCAACAGCCAGGGCAGCGCCGACGACAGAATGGCGCCGAGTCCGATGAGCAGGCTTTGCATGGCGAAGCCGACCTTGCGCTGTTCCGGCGGCAGCAGATCGCCGACGAAGGCGCGGAACGGCTCCATGCTGATGTTGACCGACGCATCCAGCACCCAGAGCAGCCCGGCGGCCATCCAGAGCGAGGAC
>Ga0182021_10000071_pt1 | contig 87095 bp, 72 predicted proteins | sample 612E3MmetaG_FD_120493 | JGI IMG/M metagenome (GOLD analysis project Ga0182021, IMG submission 120493) | Permafrost microbial communities from Stordalen Mire, Sweden - 612E3M metaG (Illumina Assembly) | ecosystem: Environmental > Terrestrial > Soil > Wetlands > Permafrost | place: Sweden... | reverse complement strand
GAAGCCTTCTTCGGCCAGGACACCCACAGCATGCCGGCAGGAACCAACGCTTTGGCTGCCTGTTTTAATTGCGCCTCAAATTCGCTGCGAGACTTCGAAAACAGGAAGATGAAATCCAGTGGCCCTGCAGTCTCCTTCGAAATGCTGCATTTGGCAAGCGCGTCGCGGAGTTCAGTCCTAACTTCGGAGGGAGCGTTAATCAGGCGGACGCGGAAATCTTCCTTGAAGCCCAGCTTCTTCGCCAGCGGAGTTCCGGAATATCCAGGCATGGAAACGGTCTTCTCAACTCAATGGTTCATCTCAAAAGTGGAGGGCATATCTTCTGGGTACTGGGTACTGGCTACTGCTTCGGAGCGTAGTATCCCTTGCGGGTACGGACCCGAAAGCTCTTCTCGTGCAGCGCCGTGATCTCGATGGTGCGGTAGCGCCCGTCGGCGCTGAAGTCCGCCGGCTTGTAGGACATCGCGTACTGGCTGCGCAGTTCGTCCTGGATCGAGGCAAACGCGTCCGCCACGTCGCGGATCTGGAACGGAAAAAAAGCGCGGCCGCCGGTGGCATCCGCGATGCGCTCCAGGACTTTGTCGCCCTTGCCTTTCATGCCACTGACATTCGTGCTGATGGTGTAGACGATCACCTCGGCCCGTTGCGACATTTCGATCGCTTCTTCCCGTGTCACGTGGCTCGAGTTGTCATCGCCATCGCTCAGCAGGATGATGGCCCGTCGTAAGGGCCCATTCTGTTCATGCTTCAGCAGCTTGTCGCGGCAGGCATAGTAGAGGGCATCGAACATGGCCGTGCCGCCCCCTGGACGCAGCGCCCGCACTCCCTTCGATAGCAGTTCCGTATTGTCGGTGAAGTCCTGGGTCACATCGGGTGTCACGTCGAAGCCCACCACGAAAGCCTGGTCGTAGCGCGGCCGGATGACCGCATTCAGAAACTCGACGGCCGCCTCCTGTTCAAACTTGAAGCGGTCGCGAATCGAGTTGCTGGCATCCACCAGCAGGCCCACCTGCAGGGGAAGATCTGTCTCACTTCGGAAGCTGCGAATCTGGACAGCCGGCTTTCTGTCATCCACGACCACGAAGTCGTTCTTCTTCATGTCCTTGATGTAGCGCCCGTGCTTGTCGGTGACGGTAAAAATCACCCGAACTTCGTTCACCGGCACCTTGATGGTGGTAACGGGCTCGCCCTCGTCAGCCTTGTCCGGATCTTGCGGCGGGTTCTCCAGCGTCGGAGCTGGCCCCGGATTGGCCGTACCCGCAGTGGGCGGCGCCGGAGCCGCCGGCTTGCTCTCAGCCGGCGCCTGGTCCTTTGCCGGAGGACTCTGCTGTGCCGGTTGGCTGGAGGCAGGCTGCGCCGTCTGCCCCATCGCCGAAGCGACGAGCATGATACATGCGATCAGAAGCAGAAGAACTCGAAATTTCATGGGGACGGCAACCATTATATCCGCAGCCCACTCCCGCCGGAATGCCGATAGTAATGCAGGCTTTACGTTATCAGCACTGCCCATACTCCGGTCCCGGCGCCGGAACCTAGAGGCTGAGATCGGCGCCCCGGATTTTTCAGGTTGTGCAGCGGTGCGGACGGCCGCAATAGGAATCAGCTCCCGGAGGGACAACCCTCACCTTCACTCCCCGCCAATTTGACCAGGAAATCCTCCAACTCCAACGGCAGCCCGCGGGAAAACTTCATTGCTGCCCCGGTCCGCGGATGGGTCAGCTCCATCGTCGCTGAATGCAGAAAATTTCGCCCCAGCGTCACCACTGCCGGAGCTCCCGTCGCCCGCACCTTGCCGGACTGGACCCGCAACTCGCGCGCCGCCCCATAGAGCGCGTCCCCCACCACTGGATGCCCTAGCGCGGACATATGTACCCGGATCTGGTGCGTGCGTCCGGTCTCGATCTTCACCTCGAGCAGCGCAAACTTTCCATAGGGCGTATCAAGCTTTCGCTGGACAACAAAATGGGTGACCGCCTCGCGGCCGCCCGAACGCCGCGTGGTCATTCGGATGCGCCGCTGCACGTCGCGGCTGATGGAGTCCCGGATCGTCCCACTGTCCTTCTTCGGCCACCCCTGGATCAGCGCAAGGTAAGTCTTCTGCACCTCGCGGCTCGAAAACTGTTCCGCCAGCCTGCGGTGCGCCAGGTCGTTCTTGGCAACCACCATCAGCCCGCTGGTCGCGCGATCCAGTCGATGCACGATTCCCGGCCGCAGCTCTCCCCCCACTTCCGAAAGAGTGCCAAAATGATGCAACAGAGCGTTGACCAGCGTTCCCCGGTTGCGCGCGTCCTCAGTCGCCCCCGCCCCCGCGTGCACCATCATCCCCGCCGGCTTATTGACGATGGCCAGGTCGTCATCCTCATACACGATGTCGAGCGCGATCTCTTCCGCCATCGCCCGCAGTGGCGGCGCTTGTGGCGGCCCCTGCACGGTGACGCGCTCTCCCCCCTTCAAGCGCAGCGACGCCTTCGCCGGACCATCGTCCATCAGTACCCCGCCTTTTGCGATGAGCTGCTGGACGCGGGCCCGGGAGACATCAGGGAGCTGCGCGACAAGGTACTGGTCCAGGCGCTGCCCGGCGTCGTCTGGGGAAACGGTCAGGTTGATCGGGAAGTCCGGCATTCAGCCCTCAGCCAGCAAAGTGCAAGGGAAGAGCTTCTTCGGATGCGATATTCGGAGCTTCAAACGCGAGCCTAAACCCCGGACCCTGATGGCTGACGGCTGATCGCTGACGGCTGAGAGCTGCTTTTCAGATACCAGATCAGCCCGCCCCCGATCACCAGAAAAATCGAGATTAGCTGCGTTCCCGTCATCAATCCGCCAAAAACCTCACCGCGCCCGTTATCTCCGCGCAGGAACTCAATGAAAAATCGCTCGACACCATAGAGGATCATGAAACTGCCGAACACCTGCCCGTCGAACTTCTTGCGCTTGAGCAGCCAGGTCAGAAGTAGAAAGTTGAAGAACTCGGCCGCTGCTTCGATCAGCTGTGTTGGCTCAAGCCGGACGTTGAGCGGCGTTTCGCTGACAGAATTTGCCAGCGGATTCGTAAAGATGACGCCCCAGAAGTGATCGGTCGGCTTGCCATAACAGCAGCCGGCTGCGAAACAACCGAAGCGGCCGAGCACGTGGCCAAAGGCCAGTCCGGGGCCGAACGCGTCACAGGTGCGCAACGCCGGCATGTGGTGGCGGCGAAGATACCACGCGGCCATCGCGAGCGCGCCGATCAGGCCTCCCGAAAACACGCCTCCCGCCTGGAGTACACCAAGACTGAAGATGTCCCGCGGATGGGCGGAATAATAGCTCCATTCATTGATGACAAATAGCACCTTCGCGCCGACGATCCCCGCCAGAACCACCAGAATGCCCAGGTTCCAGGCGTCGTCGCCGTTGATCCCTTGCTTCTCCGAGTTCCGCACGCAGATCCACAACCCGACCAGCACACCGGTGGCGACCAGCAGGCCGTAAGTGGGTAGGTAGAAACTGCCAATCTGGAAGAGTCGAGGAAACACGTTGGTTTAGATGCTCCGGGTGCAGGCTGAGTGCTGGAGAGAGTCTAGCAGGATAGGAGGTCACGGGTCACAGGTGGCAGGTCCAAACTCAAGGATGCACATTTCTCAGCGGTTTTCAATTGACCGCATTTCGAGGTAGTGGGTCAGCACGAGAGACCCACTACCCATTTCGAAAAGAAGGTCTTCCTGAGAACTGAGAACCGGGAACTGAGAACTGCAGCAAAAAGCCGACCCACACCGCCGTGCTGATGGGCCGAGAATGAACCCGCCGTTAGACGTTGGGAACCCGCCGAGACCCTTTAGGCTTTTCCGCATGGCGGAACGTAGCACACCGGATCCTAGTTCGAGTCGAGTCCCCGTTCATTCTGCATTGGTTCAAAAATCGGTTACCATCAGCACCAACCTAGCAGGCCGGCTTTCCAGTTGGATGCTAGGAAATCCCGGAGAGATTCGCAAGAGGAAAAGCAGAAATAGTTGGCAGGAGTTTTGCTAAGGGACGCGCTCCGGAAGTGAATCGCAGGTTACGAACGATTTCAGCCAGTGCGCCGGGTATCTTGCAAAACTTCATCGAGCGCTTTTGCGAGTTTGCTCGCCCGCTGCCGCGTTTCGGGCGACGACGGCGCATCCTGACGCCGCTTCAGCATGTGATATTCATCCGCAATATTCAGCGCCGCCAGCACCGCCAGACGCACCGAGTCCACCGTCGCGGTCTGCTCCGACACCGCGCGCATCTTCATGTCCACATATTCCGCGAGCCGGATGATGTAATCTGCGTCGGAGCCGCGCAGGTTGTACACCTGATCGAAAATCTCGACGCGCACGCTTCCGTTCGCCGGATCCTTGGTCGGTGGTTGCTTGGTGGCCGTTGCCATGTCGCTCCTGGGCGAGGAGTTGTCCCCGCTGCCGTTCAGCTTGCCGCCTGCTCGAGGCCTTCCATCTGGGACAGCATCTTTTCGACGCGTCCGCGGATTTCCTCGCGGTCCCGGCGCAACTGCACCAACTCCCGGCGCAACGTTTCGTTCTGCTCCTCGCGCTCTTCGAGTTGCTCCCGCACGCGCTTTGCGTCGCGCTCGGCTACGACCCGGGCTTCCTTGGCGGCCTTGTATAGCTCAATGGTGCGATAAACTTTCTCTTCCAGCGCCTGAAAATCTTCGGCAGGTACCTGCGCAGATACCTCTTCCACAGTTTTCACGGACATGACGGGCAGCTCACTTTCGCTGAGATTTTCCAGCGTTGAGGCGAAGTATATCCCACTTTGCTGTGGAAGACGCCGCTACTTTTGCCGCACTTTGTGCAGCCTCTCGGCCGCTGCGTCCAGTGTCTCAGGTTTCTTGCAGAAGGCGAAACGTACCTGTTGGGATCCGTCTTTTGGATGTTTGTAGAAACTCGATCCCGGCACGCACGCGATCCCAACCTCCTTCACCAGGTAGCGGGCGAACTCCACATCGTTCGCAAACCCGAAGCTGCTGATGTCGGTCATCACGTAGTACGCGCCCCGCGGACGGTAGCAGCGGAACCCGGCCTTCTCGAGCGCCGGAATTAGATGGTCGCGCCGTGTCCGGTACTTTTCCGCGAGGTCGCGATAGTAAGTTGCGGGAAGGCTCAAGGCGGTTGCCCCAGCCTCCTGCAAAGGAGCGGGTGCGCCCACGGTCAGGAAATCGTGCACCTTGCGGATTGCATTCGTGATCGCCGGAGGCGCCACCGCCCATCCCACGCGCCATCCCGTCACGCTGTAACTCTTCGATAGGCCGTTAATCGTGATCGTCCGTTCGCGCATCCCGTCGAGCCGGGCGATGGAAATATGCTCGGCGCCTTCGTAGAGAATGTGCTCGTAAATCTCGTCCGTGATGGCGAGCACGTTGTACTCGACGCACAAGTCGCGAATGAGTTCCAATTCCTTGAGGCTGAACACCTTGCCGGTAGGGTTGTTGGGCGTGTTCAGGATGATCGCCTTGGTGTGGTGCTGGAAGGCCTCGCGCAACTCCTGGTGGTCGAATGCCCACTCGCCATCGGGCGTCTGCGGCGGACGCAGGCTGACGAAGCGCGGCTTGGCCCCGCTCAAGACCGCGTCCGGCCCATAGTTTTCATAAAACGGCTCGAAGACCACAACCTCGTCGCCCCGATTGCAGACCGCGAGGAGCGTCGCGATCATCGCCTCGGTCGAACCGCAGCAGACCACGACCTCTTTTTCGGGATCAACATCGATTCCCTGCCACTCCTTCATCTGCCGGGCAATGGCGTTCCGCAGATTCTTCGCGCCCCAGGTGATGGCGTACTGGTTGACGTCCCCTTCAATCGCCTCTTGCGCGGCCTTCTTGATCTCGGCAGGCGCGGCAAAATCCGGAAAGCCCTGCGCCAGATTGATGGCGTTATGCAGCATCGCCTGCCGCGTCATCTCGCGAATCACCGACTCGGTAAAGTGCTCAACCTTGTCGCTCAAATAGTGCTTGGGAAGGGGAGAAACGTGCGTCATGGAGAGTTAGGCTAGCACAGGAGATGCTCATGTAGGGACGGGCGTCTCGCCCCTCCTTTGGGGATGAAGCTAGCGTTGCTTAAGAGTGGGTCTCAGCCTAGACTCTTATGCGTGAAGCATCGATTGGCGTCGCTGATGTTGGTTGGAGCGATTGTCTGTTTATCTGCCAGCGTAAAACGTGCCGCGGGCCAATCTGCGGAAAGTCCCGATGCGCCACAAGGCGGAGTGGTCCTGACTAAGTTGTCCGATCCAACGTACCCTCCATTGGCGCGACAGGCGCGCATCGCGGGGATCGTGGACCTGTTGCTTGCTGTCCGGCGAGATGGAAGCGTCGAATCGGCGGTAGTCGTTAGCGGGCACCCATTGCTGAGGCAAGCTGCACTAGACAGCGCTCAACGATCGCACTTTGGGTGTGGCGGTTGCGGCGAGGCCATCACCTCATATGCACTGAGTTATGAGTTTCAGATTGCCCTCCGCGATCCTTTGAAGGATTGTGTCCCAGAGGCGCAACCTCCCTCTGAGGTGGATATTTCACGCCATCAGGTTACGGTTTCCGCTTGGCCGTTATGGACTTGCGACCCAGCGGGCCGAATCCTCAAAGTCCGTTCCGCGAAATGCCTCTACTTGTGGAGATGTGGCACCCGAGACGAGGATTAGCCCCTTACGCCCTCTGCACGCCGCCCAGCACTTCCAACGCCTTTGTGATCTTCGTCGACCACCCTGCCACTTCGTCATCCCGCAGCGTGCGATCGCGCGACTGAAATTTTGCGCGCATCAGGATCGAGTACTTGCCCGCCCCAACCTTCTCGCCGTGGAAGGTCTCCACCGGAATGAATGTCTGCAGATCGGCGATCCCCAGGTCTTCCACACCGGCCCGAATCTTCTCGAACACAACCTCATCGTCGAAGACGAACGAGAAGTCGCGCTCGACGCCGGGGAAGCGCGGCAACGCCTCATATCGTACCTTGCGCAGATCGTGCCGATAGAGCCCGTCAAGATAAAGTTCGCCGAGAAAAACATCCTGCCGCAACTTTCGTAAAGCAGCTACATCGGGGTGGATCTGTCCAAATTGCGCCACCATCGTGCCGTCCATCACCGCACGCGCCGAACGTCCGGGATGATAGTAGCCGGCAGTCTGCGCGTCATAGGACAACGATTTGCAGGCAAACGGCGCCAGCAAGTCCTCAATATCGCCCTTCAGATCGAAGAACGTAATAGGACGCCCCGTCTGATGCACTCCCGCCTCGACCGCGCTACCGGTCGCGCCAATCGAAACGCGCTTCAACTCGACTGCCTTCCCATCGGCCAGCTGAAACACATTCCCAGCCTCGAACAGCCGGACGTCGTCCGTCCCGCGGTTCAGGTTGTAGGCCAGCATGTTCAACATGCCGGGCGCCATCGAGGTTCGCATGACCGAGGCCTCGTCGCTGATCGGGTTGGCAAGATCGATCTCTGTGGCGGGCGAAAATTTCTTCGCATCATCTTTTGAGATGAAGGTCAGCGAAATGGCCTCGTTGTAGCCGAGCGCCAGCAGGGAAGTGCGCAATTTCGCGTCCTTCTTCGCGTCCGGCTGGTCGATGACTTCGCCCGAGTATGCGGGCAACGTGTTCGGAAACTTGTCGTAGCCATGCAGGCGCGCCAGTTCCTCGATCACGTCAATCTCGCGCTCGACATCGAGCCGCCAGCTGGGAATGTGCACCAGATATTTGCCTTCGCCACCCGAACGAAACAAGAAGCCAAGGCGCTTCAGTATCCGGCTGATCTCGACCGTGCTCAATTCTTCGCCCAGGATTCGCTTCACCTCGCGAAGGTCCAGTTCGATCGGCGCGAGGTCCAGCTGGCGCGCAATCACGTCAATGACATCTCCGATGAGCGTGCCGCCGCCAGACTCCAGAATGAGTTCCGCAACGCGGTTGGTCGAAGCAACGGTCGACTCGGAATCCGCGCCGCGCTCGAAGCGATGGGAGGCGTCGGTGTGAATCCCGTGCCGCTTCGACATCCGACGGACCGTCACCGGGTCCCACCAAGCCGACTCGATGAGGATGTTCCGGGTCTTTTCGGTGATCATCGTGTCGTAGCCGCCCATCACGCCGGCGAGTCCGACCGGCTTCCTGGCGTCGGCCACAACCAGATCTTCCGTGGTCAATTTTCGCTCAACCCCGTCCAGCGTCTTGAGCATTTCGCCGGCTTTTGCGCGGCGAATGACCAGCTTTCTTCCCTCAAGCAGATCGAGATCAAACACGTGCGTCGGTTTGCCGGATTCCCACAGAACGTAGTTGGTGGCATCGACGGCGTTGCTGATGGGGCGCTGATCGAGAAGAGTAAGGCGGCTGGCAATCTTCGCCGGGGAAGGCTTTATCGCGGCTCCACGAATCTCCCGGGCAGTGAAGCGCGGACAGAGTGCCGGTTCCTGAATGTCAATCGCGACGTCCGACTTCCCTTGCCGGGCGGGCAGTTTCGGCTCAATCGGCTTGAGCGGCAGATCGTAAAGTGCAGAGACCTCGCGGGCCACGCCGTAATGGTTCATGGCGTCGGGACGGTTGGTCGTGATCTCCATCTCGTAGACGGTGTTCTCGTCCTCGCCTGAGATGCCTTCAACCGCGATCCCCGCGAGCGTGAGTTCGTCCGCAAGTCGGCGGTAGTCGACCGGGAGGTCAACGAAGTCGCGTAGCCAATGGGGAGAGAGTTTCATTTGTAATTGCAGCTTCGAGCTACTAGCTCCTGGCTTCTAGCAACCCAACCCGTTCCTGAACTGTGGCTTGCTAGCGGCTAGCAGCTAGTAGCTAGAAGCTGATTCACCCAAACTGCTCCAAGAACCTGACATCCCCGTTAAAGAACAACTGAATGTCATCCACGCCGTACTTCAAAATTGCGATCCGCTCCACGCCCATGCCGAAAGCGAAGCCCGATACTTTTGCGGGGTCGTAGTCCACGAACCCATACACATTCGGATCGACCATGCCGCAGCCGAGCAACTCAATCCAGCCGCTGGCCTTGCAGTTTCGGCAGGGACCGCCGTCGCGTGTGCCTTTGCCGCCGCAGAAGATGCAGCTGATCTGCACATCGGCACTGGGTTCGGTGAAAGGGAAGAACGATGGGTAAAACCGCGTCTTTACGCTCGATCCGAACAGCGCCTTCATCGCATGATCCAGCGTGCCCTTCAGATCGCAGAACGTAATGTTCGTGTCGACCGCCAGTCCCTCGACCTGGTGGAAGATGGGCGAGTGCGTAGCGTCCGGAGCGTCGTTGCGATGAACTTTCCCCGGACACACCACCCGCACCGGCGGCTTCATTTTTTCCATCGACCGGATCTGTACTGGTGAAGTGTGCGTGCGCAGCAGCAGTCGCTCGCGTGGCGGCTTCGATTCCTGTCCCGCGATGAATAGCGTGTCCTGGGTATCGCGCGCCGGATGGTTGGGCGGAAAGTTCAGCGCCTCGAAGTTGTAGTAGTCGGTCTCAATCTCCGGCCCTTCTTCAACCGAGTAGCCGAGGTTGCGGAAGACGCCGATGATCTCGTTCATCGTCTTGATGACGGGATGCTCAGCGCCGAGCGGGCGACGAATGCCGGGAAGGGTGATGTCGACACCTTGAGTGGCCCTCCATGCATCATCGAGACTTGCGTAGGATTTTCCGGATGATTCGATCAGATGACGCTGGTCGTCCGACTCCTGTCGCTGCAGGTGCGCTTCGGCGCGGCCGACCTCAACTTCGATCTTGGCCTTCAGTTCGTTGACCCGTTGGCCGACATCGCGCTTGGTCTCTTTGGGCGCAGCCTTTAACCAAAGATCATTGATTTGGGTGGTAATACCGTTCTTACGTGCCAACCAGCGGTCGCGGAAGGCTTTCCACTCCTCCCAGAGCTGCTTCCACTCGACATCATGGGCCACTTCGTTCTGGTTTCTTGCAGAGCTGACCGCCGCCGATTCTTGATCTAGGGCAGACAGTAATTCGCGTACAGCGCTGTCGAGCGCTGAAGTCGAGAAGTCGGTTAGCTTGGGAACGGTGTAAGACATGCTTTCCAGCATTCTCAAGAGTTGTCATCCCGAGCGAAGCGAGGGATCCCTATTCGCTCCAAGAATTCATGCCGGTGGTAGGGGTCCTTCGACTCCGCAGAACGATTCGCTTTGCGAATCGTTCTGCTCCGCTCAGGATGACACGATTCAATGTAAGACTGACAACTGAAAGCTGACGACCGGCAGCTACGCCGCCGCTGCGTGCGCTTTCTTCGCCTGCTCCGCCAGATGCGCAAAGCCCGCCGCATCCTTCACTGCGATGTCGGCCAGTATCTTGCGGTCGAGATCCACGCCCGCTTTCTTCAATCCGCTGATGAACTGGTTGTAATTCAGTCCGTTCAGGCGGGCGGCGGCGCCGATGCGCACGATCCAGATCGAGCGGTACTGGCGCTTCTTCTGTTTGCGTCCGGAGTAGGCAAACTTCAGTGCGCGATCGACCGCTTCTTTCGCGGACCGGTAGAGTTTGGACTTTGTTAGGAAGTACCCACTTGCGCGATCGAGTATCTTTTTGCGCTTGGCGCGGCGTTTGGTTCCGCGTTTTACACGAGGCATGGTGTTCTCCTTTTGGGTGTTGCGTTTTGGCGGCTGGAGGTAAGGAGACTTCTACCCAAAGGGATTTCTGAAGTCTGACCTCTTCACGCGCCGCTGCGGACAAACTTGCCGTTCGCAGACTTAGTGGAGGACGGGCGAGGGCGCCCGTCGCTACACAACCTAGTACGGGATCATCCGCTTCACCTTGCGAACATCGGCATCGCTCACCAGGGTGGAGCTCCCGAGCTTCTTCTTGCGTTTTTTGGCCTTCGAGGTCAGGATGTGGCGCAGATACGCCTTGTGCCGCTTCACCTTCCCTGTCCCCGTCTTCTTGAAGCGCTTGGCGGCGCCTTTGTGTGTTTTTAGTTTAGGCATAAAAATCAGTTCTCAGTTCTCAGCTGTCAGTTCTCAGCAAAAACGCAAACCTGCCCAGCTGTAATCCTTGGAAGCTAGTAGCTAGAGGCTAGGAGCTATTAGCTGCTCTTACGCCGTCTGCACTCCGCCCGGCGGAGCAGGAGGCGCAGGCTTGGGCGCCGGAGCAGCCTTGGCCACCGGCTTTTCTTTGGGCGCAGCGTCCTTCTTCGGCGCCAGGATCAAATGCAGCGTATTGCCTTCCTGGCGCGGCCGGAACTCCACCAATCCCTTGTGCTCGACGTCCTTGATCAGGCGTTCCAGGATCTGGCGTCCCAAACTCTGCCGCGTCATTTCCCGCCCGCGGAAAAAGATGGTTGCCTTGACCTTGTCGCCTTCGTCCAGGAAGCGAAGCACGTGATTCTTCTTCGTGTCGTAGTCGTGGTCGTCCACGTTGATACGAAATTTCACTTCCTTGACCGTAATGGTCTTCTGTTTCTTCTTGGCTTCGCGATCGCGCTTTTCGTTCTGGTACAGGAATTTCCCGTAGTCCATGATGCGGCAAACCGGGGGCTGCGCGGTTGGGGAAATCTCCACCAGGTCCAGGTTTTTCTCGCGGGCCATCTTGAGCGCGTCCAAGGGCGCCATGATACCGATCTGTTCGCCCTCGTCACCGATCACGCGCACTTCGCGTGCGCGGATGCGTTCATTCATGCGGATAAAACGCTTGTCGATACCATCCTCCGACCGCTGGTTGACGCGGAAAAGATACAAAAGTATAGCATGCGGATGACCCGCCCGCCGCGATCCTAGCGTCCGCTCGTGGCCGCGTTGTTTGCGAGAGCGGTCGGACCTCCCAGTTGGCGGTTGACAGATTCGAACAAGCGGAGGACTTCCGATTCAGAACTGATATCGGCTTGCACGGCGACGGCGCGTCCACCACCGCCTTCGATCGCGCGAACAACTTCTCCGTTTTCCTGGTGTCGTTGCAGGGCTAATAGCGGCCTCGATCCCCCGGCTGCCGCCGGTGACAATCAGAACCTGCAAGTGATTGGGAAGCGGCTCATCATTCGAGGTGCCCTTCACGCCACCGCAACCTTCAAAGCGCGCAGTTGACGGTAGAGCCTGAGGTAGTCGTCCACCATCCTCTTGGCGGTGAAGCGTTCACGAGCCCGGTTGTAGGCGCGCGTGCCGTACAGCCGTGCCAGTTCGCGGTCCTCTTGGAGCTTGTGTAGCACTTCGGCCAGGCTGTCCGCATCGTTGCGCTCGAAGTACAACGCCGCATCGCCCCAGAACTCGCGATAGGCCGGAGTGTCATTTGCTACCAGCGCGCAACGCGAAAAGGCAGCCTCAATCGATGTCAATCCCAAGGGTTCGTATCTTGAAGTCGCCGCAAATACCGAGGACCGGCTGTAGAGCGTGCGCAACTGCGCCTCGGTCTGCGCTCCTCTTACAGCAATCTCGTGCTCATCGGTCGACACGCGCACATCAGCCCGGATCGGCGTCGGCGGCGAGGGCACCGGATGGTCCGCTCCCACAATACACACCGGAATGCCGTGGGAATGGTGGGTCAGCAGCGCCACCTGTTTCCCTGTATCCCAGAGCCGGCCAATCGCCAGCACCAAATCTTCCTTGCTGACGAAGGGGTTGAAATAAATTGGATTACGTCCCGGATGAATCACGCAGGCTTCATGGTTGTCCCCGTAGGCCAGGCGCAACATCTGGTCCATCCAGCGGGATGTGGTCACCACCGCTTCGGCCCGTTGCAACCCGCGGACGATCGTCTCGCGGTACCAGTCCAGCCAGGCCGAGTCGGCGGGTTCGCGTCCGTGTACGCTCAGCCACCAGGTGATGACATCGCCATGCGCCACCACCAACCGAGGCGTCTCTACCGGCAACGCGCCAAAACTCAGTTGGTTGAGGTGCAACAGGTCAGGGCGCGTATCGTGGACGATGCTGCACAGATATTCTTGCGCCGCCTGGAAGTCCTGCTCGCCTTCCTGCATCCAGTCCAGCCGGAACGCCGTGGGATGGTACTCCAGTCCGTGCAGGCCCTGCATCCATGAAGTCTGGTGGGGAAGCGGGATCTCACCGAAACTGACCAGGGCCACTTGCGCCCCGTGAGTTACGAGTCCAGACACCAGTTCGCGAGTGTAGGTCCACACCCCACTGAAAGTGTCGGTCGTAACCAGAACGCGCACAGAACCCCCGGGAACAGGGCGAAACCCCTCCTCGCCCAATTGCCCCTAGTTTAGGGTCGAGTCGCCCGACCGCCAAGCTTTTATTGGACCTTGGGCCCACTTTTTCACGAAAAATGCCGGGTCCCATGACGTCTCAAGGAGTCTTGCCCCACTGGCCCAAGCGAGTGGGATGATCATTGATTCAACGCCCCCAGCCGCGCGGCGGCAGCACAAGAAAGTCCGGAGCGTAAGCCCCTGGTCAGGGAGGTTGGGAGCGCGCGTCCCGCAAGGGACAGCACCCTATCCACGCCCGACGCTCCCTCATCAGGGACGCGTGTACGTGGATACCAAGCCATCTACAGCCGGTTCTCCGGCGCCAACCAATCCCCGAGAGCTTCCCCGGGGGGGTTCACTTCGCCGCCCCCAACTGCGCCCGCAAGCCCTGTACGAGTTTATGGGCGGATTCCAGTTTCTCGACGGCTGCCACCGGCATCCCCGGTGTGCTCAGCGCCATTTCACACGACAGCAGCAGGGCCGTAATGGTGCCGTTGAGCTCGCTATGCAGGGCCTGGGTCGCCGCCTCGCGCGCTGCCGCCTCCTCCCGCCGCCGGCGCTGCACTCCCGATCTCACCTCCCGCACCAGACGATCCATTCCGCTGATGGCAAGGTTCACCTGCAGCGGGATTGCGGTACCCAGATGCTGCATCACTATTTCAGTTTCGTCCGGGTCGGTTTCCAGAAGGAACTGATCGAGCACCACGGCTTCGTAGGACCCCTTTCGCAACAACTCGGCCGCCCGGCGCAAGTCTTCCGCCACGATGACCTCTTCGCCCGTCGCCTCACGCAATGCACCTGCGCACTCCTTAGCCCGCAGGTTCGGCGTCACAAGAAGAATCATGCCCCACCCATATGCACCTGCCAGACCAATTACTCAGTCCTGTAGACACAAGGCTTTAGGTGGGCAGGTCAGGCCGGGATTCCCGTTTCGGCATGCTCACCCGAATTCCCGTTCAATTCTGGGAGCCGTACTCTTTCAGCTTCCGGTACAAGGTCGTCTTGCCGATGCCCAGAAGGCGCGCCGCCAGCATCTTGTCCCCGTTGACCTGCGCCAGCGCGTCCAGAATCGTGCGCTTCTCCAGTTCTGCGATCGGGACAATCCCGTTGCTGGCTGGGCGGGTTCCCACCAAATCCATGGGAGCGCTGTAGACCTGGGTGGGCAGGTCGCGGATTTGGATCACGTCGCCCGTCGAAAGCGCGCAGGCACGTTCCAGGCAGTTTTCCAGTTCCCGCACATTCCCCGGCCAGTCATAGTTCAGCAGCGTCTTCAGCGTGTCGTCGGCGATCGTCTTCTCGATCCCGGTTTCACGCGCCAGCCTCTCCAGACAGTGTGCCACCAGCAACGGAACGTCCTGCCGCCGTTCCCGCAGCGGCGGAATCCGCAAGGTCAGCACGTTGAGCCGGAAAAACAGATCGCGCCGGAATGCGCCCTGCGCGACCGCCTGCTCCAGGTCGCGGTTGGTGGCGGCCAGAATCCGCACGTTGATGGGAATCTGCTTCACGCTTCCCACCGGCCGGATCTCTTTTTCCTGGATTGCCCGCAGCATCTTCGCTTGCAGATCGGTCGGCAGTTCTCCGATTTCATCCAGAAACACCGTGCCTCCCTCGGCGATCGCCAGCAGCCCGTCCTTGGGATGGGTGGCGCCGGTGAAGGCTCCCCGCACGTGCCCGAACAGCTCGCTTTCGATCAGCGTGGGCACCAGAGATCCGCAGTCCACCGGGATAAAGGGCTTGTTGCGGAGCGGTCCGGCAAAGTGAATGGACTTCGCAACCAGTTCCTTGCCCGTGCCGCTTTCGCCCAGGATCAGCACCGGATGCGAGCTTTGCGCGGCCTTCGAAATGATGCGATAGAGTTTCTCCATCTCCGGCGCCCGCCCGATGATGTTGCCGAAGCCCTGGTGCGACTTGATGGTCTCGCGCAGTACCCGGTTTTCTGTTTTGAGCTGCAAATGGCCTGCCACCCGCTCCAGCAGCAGCCGCAGTTCGTCCAGGCTGAACGGCTTGGTCACGTAGTCGTAGGCGCCATCCTTCATCGCCTGTACCGCCGACTGGACGGTGCCGTAGCCGGTCACCACCACCACCAGCGCATCGGGACGCTGTTTCCGGATAGCGTGCAGGGCCTCGATCCCGCCCGCCCCGGGCAGTCGCAAGTCCAGCAGCACGGCATCGGTGGCCTGGCTGTCGAGCATTCGGTAGGCCTGCTCGGCCGAGTCGGCCACCTGGACGTTGAATCCCAGCGAATGGGCCACCTCGCGGCATGCTTCGCGCACCGCCCGGTCGTCATCCACGATCAGCAGGTTCAGGTAATTCGCACCCTCGATTTGCGAGGACGGAGCAACCGCAGGACTGGTCATCAGCATGGCGCGTCTCCCTTCACATCCAGAACTTCACGGATGCGCCCGATCAGGACACTCCCGGCAAAAGGTTTTCGAATCAGATCCGCGGAATCAGCTTCAGGATCGTGGGGGACACCCGGATGGCCGGAGATCAGCAGCACCTTCAGCTCTGGCTTGTCCTGGCGCAGCGCCCGTGCCAGTTCTCGTCCACTCATTCCCGGCATCATCCAATCGGCGAGCAGCAGGTCCACCTCGGCTCGGTGCTCGGCGAAGACGGCGAGGGCCCGGGTCCCGCTGGAAGCCGGCAGCACCCGATAGCCGGCCTGATGCAGCACCCGTTGCATCGAGCGCCGCGCGCTGACGTTGTCGTCCACCAGCAGGATCGTCTCGCCCGCGCTCGGACCGGCTACCGCCCTGTCGACGGCAAAATCCTGGAGTGCAGGAAGCACCACTTCAAATCGTGTTCCCCGTCCCGCGTCGCTTTCCACCGCGATCGTGCCGCCTGCTTCCTTCACGATGCGCTGCACGGTTGCCAGTCCCAGTCCGGTGCCCTGGCCCGGCTTCTTGGTTGTAAAAAATGGCTCGAAGATTCGTTCCCGGGTTTCAGCGTCCATCCCGCAACCGGTGTCGCTGACGGCGAGTGCGACCGCCGGCTCCTCGCTTCCGGGCATCGTTCTGGCTTGGGTCGAGAAGGTGATCCGCCCACCGTTGGGCATTGCATCGCGTGCGTTGAGCGCAAGATTGAGCAGCACCTGCCGCAACTGGCCAGGATCCGCCAGCACCATCCCCTGCGGGGCTCCGAGAGTTGTGGCTAATTCAATGTGTTCGCCGATCAGCCGCCGCAGCAGGTTCTCGGTGGACGAGATCACTTCGTTCAGGAACACCGGGCGCAGTTGCGGCGCCTGCTTGCGCGCGACCGCCAGCAACTGCTGGGTCAGGGCCGCTCCCTGCTTTCCCGCCAGCCGGATCTCCTCCACATGCGCCCGTCTCTGTTCTTCCGATTCGGAACCCGTCAGCAACAGATCGCAATACAGCAGGATTCCGGTCAGCAGGTTATTGAAATCGTGCGCGATTCCACCTGCCAACCTTCCGATGACTTCCATTTTTCCGGCTTCGCGCAGTTGCTCTTCCGCTCGCTTGCGTTCGGTGGTGTCCTCCAGCATGGCGATCACGAAGGCCGGCTGGCCGACCGAATCCCGCACCAGCGACACCGTCACATGTCCCCAGAGATAGGTCCCATCCTTGCGCCGGTACCGCTTCTCCAGGTCAAAGGATTCGCGCAAGCCCAGTGCCAGTGCCTTCAAAAGAACGTCGTCTTCCTGGAAGTCACCCGGGTGAAACTCGCGCACATGCATCCCAATCAGATCCGCCGCACTGTAGCCCAGCATTCTTGAGAATGCGGGGTTGCTTTCAATGATCTGTCCGTCGAGTGTGCAAGTACAGATCCCGATCGCCGCAGCTTCAAAAATTGCGCGGAACCGCGGTTCGCCATTCCGCAACATGGTTCCAACTTCGGCGCGCCGCGTTTCGTGGAAGGCCGTCAGGACCAGTGTCCGGGCCCCAAAGCGGAAGTTCGTACACCGGAGCGCCACCCGCACTTCTTCCTGGCCGTCCCGCCGGACGCTGCATTCACAAGCCGGGTTTTCACATTGCGTCTCCGCCGAACCTCGCGACAGGTCACGACAAAACAGCCCGCGAGGAAAGAACCGTTCCACTGGTTGGGTTACCACCGACGCTGGATCCTCGTACCCCAGCAATTTCGCGGCGGCGGAATTGGCGAGCACGACTCGTTCGTTCTCCACCACCAGCAGGCCCTCGGGAGCCGCTTCGAACGCGCCCCACGCCAGTTGCTGTACTTTCATGTCCAGCCGCTTTGCAGACGTTTGCGTTCCTACACCCATTTCCACTGCTCTCCCATCACCACCACGTTTCGGCTCAGGGTGGCAGGATGCCGGGCAGCGCCAGGGAACTCCATTGCATTTCCAAGCTGGGAAAAAATGGGACACTCCAGCTCTCAGAAGATGGAGCACGCTTCCTATTTTGGAAATACTAGACAATCGGGTAGGACATGCTAAGTACGTGCATCACATCAATTTGTGACAAATCGGAGGGGCGTCGAACGGTAGATTGCCCAAATTGACACAAAAAGGGGCGCCTTGTCGGCGCCCCAAATCGGAATATCTGGTTCCATCCTGCTACGGCACATCCACCGCCTGAGCCAGCCGGAAAGTCAGCCGGCGCTCTTCGCCAAGAGAGACTTCTTTCTTGCCCGTGGCATAGGCTGCGCCCGTTCCGGCCGCTGCTCCCGCACCCGTTCCAATCAGCGCTCCCTTGCCGCCGCCCGCCAGACCGCCCACCAGGGCCCCTGTCCCCGCCCCGCCTCCCATCATCGCGAGGTTGCGGTTCTGGTGCGCACCGCCCTTGGCGAAGATGCTGGACGTTGCGACCGACACCGGCTTTCCCCCAACCTTCAGGCTGACCAGTGCAATCCGAAGATAGCCGGGGTCATGCAATCGTCCGGACGCTTTCGCTGCCAGTACCCGTCCGGTGACTGCCGCGCCCCGCGCGGCTACCGTCCGTCCCTCGATCACGATTGGTTCATCCAATACGCCCTTGAAACTATCTCCTGCCGCGACGTCGCACTCGACACCGTACCTTGCAGTCGGATCGTGACCGGCGTCCCGGCCGGAAGTCTGGTCCCTCCCGGGAATGGCGAGGGGCTCGACGAGGCGCCCGCCGATTCCGAGTTGCGGGCAAACGGCAGCCCTTGTGGTTCCTCGTTGCCGGCGGATCCATCTCCGGGGATGCCCGCCTGCCGGGCGCATCCAGCGGCCAGGCCGAGAAGCACAACCAGAGCTGCCACCAAACTAGCCTGCGACGGTTTCATCGGATCCCCTTTCCGCGCGCCCATAAACCGCACGACAAGTGCCATCCGCTCCACTGAAAACACAAGCCCTGACGCCGGCCACGAATCTCAAACCGTGTAGTTTTGGCCAAAAGCCAAGCGCCAACTGCTTGCCCCCAAAACAAAACGGAGGAAGTCATTTGCCCTTCCTCCGTTCCGGTTGGTTCCGTTTCTACTAGTTCGAACTGCCCGCGTCAGCAGCGGCGCTCATCGACTCGTTTTCCGGCTGCAGGACCACGCCGTCAAACGGAGTCGCACCGACCAGCCGCCCACCCACAACGCTGACCCGCCGCAGCGGATATCCTGCGTCCGGACCGCGCTGCCAGGAGTGTCCACCGTCGATGCTGTGGAAGATCACGCCGGTCGCGTCGCTGGTAGCCAGCAAACGCTTGTGCGTGGAGTCGAAGCTGACCGAGGTAATGTCCTTCCCGGGCAGGCCGTTCACTGCGTGCTCCCAGGTGCTGCCGCCGTCTCCGGTGCGATAGGCACCCTCGCGCGAGGCGACCACGATGTCGTTCTCGGAAGCGATGGCTGCCGTCCGGATGCTGACCACAAACGGAGGCAGGGCTGCCTGCTTCCAGTTCGTTCCTGCATCCTTCGAGACCAGCACGCTCGACCGGGTCGCAACAACCATTACCGGCCCGTGCGCGCGTACGGCTACAAAGTCTTTCTGTCCCATGAGGGGTCCGCCCTTCCAGGTCTTACCCTGGTCGGTGCTGGTGAAAACGCCCGCGGAAGTCGCGGCCATCCAGCGCTCGGAACCGAGTTCGAGGTCGTTGACCCGCGCGTCCATTTCTGACTTGCTGGCGGTGGTCGTGGTCACCGGTTTCTTCGATCCCTTACGCACCGTCTTGGCGGTCTTTTCCGTAACCACCGTGTTCACCGAGTGCCACTGGCTCGCGTTGCGGTCCAGAGCAAACATGCCACGGTTGGTTCCGGCCACCAGCGTGCCGTTCGAGGATTGCTTCAGCGAGAAGACATCCCGCCCGCCCAGCCCGGCGCTCTTCTGCAGCCAGTGCTGTCCGGCATCGCGGGAATAGAACACGCCGCCGTATTCCCGGTCATTGACCAGGCCCACGTAGAACGTGTCCGCTTCCTTGTTGTCAGCCAGAATCGCCGACACATACCGGTGCGCATACCCGTGGTTCGAAGTCGTCCAGTTCTGCGTTCCGTCGGTGCTGGCCATCACGCCGCTGCGGTCCGTGGCCAGAAGAACGTGGTTCGAATCCCGCGGATCGACCAGCACATCGTTGACTACGATTTCCGGATTGCTCACGCGCTTCCAGGTTTTGCCGAGGTCCATCGTCTTCCACAGACCCTCGGTTGTGCCTGCGTACACAATGTTTTCGTTCGTCGGATCCTGCTTCAGCACGCGCGTGCGGCGCGCCGAAAACGGAATCCCCTGGATCTTTGAAAACTGGCCGCCCGCGCTCTCGCTCTTGTAAATTCCAGAGCAGGCGCTGGCGAAAACCACTGCCGGGTTGGCGTGGTCCACGATCACCGAAAACACGTCGGAGTCGTCGATCATGCCCTTGTTGATGCGCTGCCAGGTAGCGCCCGCGTCCGCCGTCTTCCACGCCAGGTGCCAGGTTCCGGCATATACGGTGTTGGGATCCTTCGGATCGATCGCGATTGACTCAATGTTCTTGATGTCCGCGTGATTCGCGGGCGAGAGGCGTTCCCAGCTGTCGCCGCCATTGTTGCTGCGGAATACTCCATCCAGCGCTCCGGCTACGAGCACCTTGGAATTGCCGTGGAACACGGCCATGGCGCGAATGGATTTGCCGTGCATCGCGGGCAATGTTTCCCAGTTCTTGCCGCCGTCGCGCGTGCGGAAGACGTCGCCAATCTGCTGGCTCGAAACGCTCCACGCCGACACGTAAATATGGTTGGCATTCTGCGGATCGAGCGCGATGTGGTCGAGCACGTAGTCGTCGCCGCCCAGTCGAGCGAAATGCGCCCAGTTGTGCCCGCCATCGTTGGAGACAAACAATTGGCCGGTGCTGGTTCCGAGCAGAATGTGATCCGGATTCTTCGCGTCGTACGCCAGACTCCGGGCATCGCCGCCATCCGGACCCACCACCTGCCAGGGACCGGACGCCAGCACTGCCGTGCTTACCAGACTTATCGCGAACACCAACAAAATCTTACGGACCATGGCCCAGTTCATAAGCGTAAATTGACCCCTGCGAACAGTATTCGCCTGTCCCCAGAGACTGACAGGCTAGCACGGTGGGGACAAGGTTACCGAAGAACAGAGACGAAAAAAGGCCGGTGGGGTTGTCCCACCGGCCTCTGTATGCCCTTCTTACTTGTTTTTATGGGGCTTTCTTGGCGGCTTTCTTAGCCACCGGCTTGGGATGGTCCGGAATCGCCTTGATCTGCGACTCGTCCACCGCGCTGGTGGTGCCGGCCTCGGCGAAGGTGGCGCCCGCGGGGACGATCCACTGCTCCGAGGTCATCGTGCCCTCATTGCCCGTGCGGGTCTCGATCCGGCTGGGGTCAATGTTCTGCTTGGCCTCGCCTCCCGAGATGTACGCTTTCACATCCACCGCGCGCTCAGCCGCCAGGTTCTTACGCTTCTCCTTCGGATCGGCGTTGCCTACCACGACCAGCTTGGCTTCCGGATCCTGCTGCAGCCGCAGTGCAACGTCATCCAACATGGCCTTGCAGGTATTGTCCACGCGCCAGGGCTTCTTCACGTTCGGGTACTGGCACTCGTTCAGTTTGCTGGATTGCGGCGGCGGCGGTGGCGGGTTCTCTACATTCACCGAGCTTGAGCTCGATGCCGTCAGACCGCGCGAATCGGTACAGGTCGCGTTAATCGTGACCGTACCGGCCGGGGCGCCCGTCGTATTCAGCGTGGCCGAATTTCCGCTGCCGGAAATGCTGCCGCTGCTGGCTGTCCAGCCACCCACCGTGACCGGTACGTTATCCGGGCTGGTGCAAGTGCAGGTGACCGTGGCCGGCGATCCGGTTTGGACCGTCGTCGGACTTGCCGAGCACGACATCTGCGGCGGATTCTTCGGCAGCTCTTTCACGGTGAAATTTCCCGTGCAGCTTGCCTCGCCACCCTTCTTCACTTTCGGGTCCACCACGCGTGCGGTCGCCGTGTAACTGCCGCCCGTCACGCCGTTGGTGTCAATAGTCGCGCCCGTGTCTTTCCCCTCGATCTTGCCACCGGTGCTGGCCCAGTTGTAGGTCAAGGTGTGCTTGGGATTGAAGTTGCTCGGCGCCACCGTCACGTGGACCGGTTCGCCCACCATCACTTCGCTGTGGTCCACCGAGCAGGCCGCGGCCGGAGCTGGTTCTTGTCCTCCACCGAAGTTCAGCACGATGCCGGTGCGCAGGCGAGCGCCATTCAGCACCGGGCGCCGGATGCTTCCAGGCTCTCCCGGGCCCACAATCCCGGCAAAGTTGTGACGTCCCAGAACATAGTCCGCCTCAATCAGGCGGAAGCTCAGCGGCTTCCATATTCTTAAATCGATGCCACCGCCCAGAATGGCTCCGATTCCATTGTGCGCGTTCAGGTTCGCAGGAGACACCCGGTTCAGTCCCAACAGGGTGTGCGCGAACAGGTTCACGTTCTCACCCCGCCACATCAGGCGAGGTCCCGCCGAAACCGTGTGCTCATTCACTTGGCCACCGATATTCGTGCCTCCATCCACGGAGAGGCCCCACCACTTGGTGAAGTTATAAGTTACCGTCCCGCCAAAGCCCTTCGGCAGGCTTGACAACTTGGTGGGAACCGCCGAGTGCTCGATGGCCAACGGAACCGTCCCGCCCGGATTGAGCCATTGATAGCCGAGAAAAACATCCACCTTCGGCGGTTTATCTTCCTGTGCATTGACAAGAGCCGCCAAACCACAAACGAACATCGCAAGAATAAGACCAGCTGCCGCACTTCTCGAGCGAGTCTGGTGACAAAGTGACATACAATCCTCCCAATCAGAACCACCTATTGCAGAACTTTTCGACGAACCTGAGATCATGGGGCCTGTTGCCGGGGCAAGGATTTGCCGCACCGTCTTAGGAACCCAAAATTCTACAGCATGTGCATCACTTCAGAAAAGGGAAAGAATTAAACCACAGCCGGGTGGGAACGCGAATCCCTGCATACATCTCAAGTTGATATCGCCCCTTCTGCCCGCTTCGCTTGCTAGGAACCGCCGCAGACGAAATAATAGCAGTTTGCCTCTATGACCCAGGAACGCGTACTGATCGTCGAAGACGAGGAAAATGAACGCACCGGGCTGGCCGAACTAGTCTCCAGCTGGGGCTACCGCACCGATACCGCGGCGGACGGACTTGAAGCACTGGAAAAAGTTGCCACCTTCTCTCCTGCCATCGTGGTCACGGACGTGAAGATGCCCCGCATGGGCGGCATCGAACTGGCGGAGCGACTCGCCGACCTCTCCACTTCGGTGGCGGTCGTGATGGTGACCGCGCAAAAGACCACCGAGACCGCTTTTCATGCCGGACGCCTCGGCGTCCAGGACTACATTGAGAAGCCGATTGACTTCCGGCGCCTGCGCTCCATTCTCACCAACATCGCGGAGATACTCCACGCGCGCACCGAAAATGAATCCTTGCGCCGCAGTCTCCGCGACAAAGGCGCGCTCGGACGCCTGGTGGGTTCCTCCCCAAAAATGCTGGAGATATTCCACCTCATTGAGATGGTCGCCCCCAGCACCGCATCCGTGCTGATTACCGGCGCCTCCGGCACGGGCAAGGAACTGGTCGCCCGTACCATCCACGACATGAGTCCCCGCCGCAACAAGCCGTTCGTGCCCATCAATTGCGCCGCCATTCCGGAGACTCTGATCGAAAGCGAAATCTTCGGCCACGAGAAGGGAGCCTTCACCGGGGCGCTGGAGCGCCGCGTCGGTTGTTTCGAACTCGCCGAAGGAGGCACTCTGCTGCTCGACGAAATCGGCGAGATGCCGGTGGGCACCCAGGCCAAGTTGCTCCGGGTTCTCGAAGATCACAAACTGCGCCGCCTGGGCAGCAAGGTCGAAACCTCGGTGGATGTCCGTGTGCTTGCCGCCACCAACAAGGTTCCCGACGACGCGGTCGCCAGCGGTGAGCTGCGGGAGGACCTCTACTACCGCCTCAACGTCTTCAATATTGATATGCCTCCGCTCCGGGAACACAAGGACGACATCCGCGACCTCGTCAAGTCCTTGCTCGCGGAGATGAGCCAGAAACACGATCGCAAGGTGGCCGATGTCAGCGAGGCCGTGCTCAATCTTTTTCAGAGCTACTCCTGGCCGGGGAACGTGCGCGAGCTGCGCAATACCCTGGAACGGGCGGTCATCGTCTGCGAAGGCGGCCTGGTCGAGACCAAACACCTGCCGCCCGGTTTCGGACAGCACGTTCGGCCCGCCGTGCACGATCCCGACGCGGTTCACCTGGGTGTCGGTACCACCGTGGAGGAAGCGGAAAAGCAACTCATTCTCAAGACCCTTCAGGCCACCACCAACAACAAGACCAAGGCCGCTGAGATTCTCGGCATCAGCCTGAAGACGCTGCATAATAAGCTCAAGGAGTATGGCCGCGCCCCGGATGCGTTGACCGTTCCGGAAGAGTAGAACCGGTTCTCAGTTCTCGGTTCTCAGTTCTCAGCAAGAGCCCAACGGTTTTGCGCCGGACTGAGAACTGAGAACTGAAAACCAGGAACTGGGTTTCATGAGCCGCAAAGCCATCATCGTGCTCGCCATCACCACGCTGATCACCGCGCTGGTGCTCGGTTTTTCCTGGATCTACCTCTCGCAATTCCTGCGGCAACGCCTGTTGTGGGCGGATGACACCGCCTCGATGCTGACTCGCCAGCTAGAGTACTCGGCCGCCAAAGCCATCCCGGACCTGACCAGTACCCGCGTCGACACCAGCAATCCCAAGGCTCTGCGCGCGGCGATTGCCGATGCCCTCCAGACCGATACCAACCTGAACGACATGCTCGAGTCCGTGGTGGGGAATTCCGAGATCATCTACGATGCGGCACTGGTCGATCTTGATGGCGTTGCCATCCTCGACACCAATCCCGCTCTCAACGGCAAGCCCGTACCCACCCGCGCCAGCTTGAGCGTTTTGCGCGATGCCCATTTCCGCCGGCAGTTGCGGTTGCTCTACGGGCCGGCTGCTGTCTACGACGTGAGCATTCGCCTGGAACTCGACGGCCAGCCTTTCGGGAGCGTGCACGTCGGCGTCTCGACGGTCTTCCTCAGGAACGAATTGACTCCCCGTCTTCAGCAGGCGGCATTCTTTTCCGTCATCTCGATCCTCTGCTCGCTGCTGCTGGCTGCGATTGTTTCGAACCTGGCTCTGGGCCCCCTGAAGCAAATCGCGCGCAATCTGGACGACGCCAGCGCGGGCGCCACCGATCTGCTGCCCACCAACGAATCCAGCTACGACGAGGTTGGCCTGGTCTCCCTGAAAATTGCTCACCTCGGCCGCCAGATTCGCGACACCAACCAGATCTTCTCCGCACTGAAAGACAACGTCGAGCAGGTCATGACCAAGCTTCAGGATGGCCTCATGCTCTTCACCCACGACTCCCGTGTTGTGCTGGTCAGCGCCTCGGCGGAAAAATTCCTCGGCCGCCCCCGCCGTGAGATCCTCGGCCACACTGCCGAAGAAATTTTTTCCGATGGCACCGTCCTGGGTGCGGTCGTGCTCCCTGCCTTCCAGAAGCAGCGGCCCCTGGTGCAATACGAATTTGACGCCGCCGACCACCGCCGGGTTCAGGTTTCACTCGATTTCATCCAGGAACGCGGCACCTCCATCGGCGCGCTACTCACCATGCGCGATGCTGAGTCGGTCCGCCGCATCGAAGATGAGATCGAGATCTCCCGCCGCCTCTCCGCTAGCAGCCGCCTGACCCGCGGCGTTGCCCACGAGGTCAAAAACCCCATCAACGCCATCGTGCTGCACCTGCAGCTTCTCCAGAACAAACTGCTGAAAGTCGACCCCGATACCCAGCGCCACATGGACGTGATTGGCAACGAAATTCACCGCCTCGATCGGGTGGTGCAGATTCTGGTGGACTTCACCCGCCCCCGCGATCTCCGCCTCGAGGAGGTGGACATGCGAGGGTTGCTGGAGGAAGTCGCTGTGCTGGCAGCGCCCGAGGCCTCGCAACACGGCGTCCGCCTCGTCCGCGAGCGCTCGCAGGAATCTCTGCCCGTGCGCGTGGATACCGATCTGATGAAGCAGGCCGTCCTGAACCTGGTGCTGAATGGGGTACAGGCCATGTCGCAAGGCGGGACGTTGACCCTGACGTCGCGCCGCGAAGACGACGCCATCATCATTGAGATCCGGGATCAGGGCAGCGGTATTCCTGTCGACGTCCAGGAAAAAATCTTCGAACTTTATTTCTCCACCAAGAAAGAAGGCAGCGGCATCGGTCTGGCCCAGACCTATCAGATCATGCAGTGGCACTATGGCTCGGTTGATTTTGAGACCGCCGCCGGAGTAGGCACCACATTCCGGATGCGCCTCCCGGCATCTGCCCAGGACTCCACCGCTTCAACAGAAGTCGCCACTCGGCCTTGAGCAGGTCCGCGAGTTAGACTGAGGCTGTTTCCGAGCCTCGAAGTGGCAAGAGGAAGGCCCCGGACGTAAGTCCGGGGTAGGACTCCAGCCGCGCAGCGACGAAACAGGAAAGCCCGGCGCCTAAGTGCCGGGCAGCGTGAGCAGGGAACCGAAGTCCCGCAAGGGACGGCACTATGTATCTCATCTTCACACTCGCGACGGCACTTCTACTGAGCAATCCCCAGGCCGCGCCTTCGTTCCCGCCGGACGCTCAAGACGTCCCGCCCGCGACCGAGAACTCGCAGAGCCCGCCCCCGGAGCAGAAGCCGGCCGCAGAGCAGGCTGCGCCCACGCCTGCGAAGCAGAAGACCCTTTCCCGCGCACACAAGCACCGATCAACCCTCAAGAAACGGCTTCCACCCATGCCCACAAACCCGCCGCGCAAGATCGTAATCCGCCAGGGCAGCACACCGGAACCCAGCGCCCAGCTTGTTCCCGGCATGACCCAGGAGCAGGCCAGCCACCAGCGCGAGAATGCGGAACAATTGCTCGCCTCCACGGAAACCAATCTCCAGCAACTCGCCGGACGCAGCCTCAACTCGAGTCAGCAAGAGACGGTGGGACAGATCCGGAACTACATGACCGGGGCACGTTCCGCGTTGAAGGATGGCGACACGCAGCGCGCCCACACGCTGGCGTCCAAAGCGCAATTGCTCTCCGACGATCTGGCGAAGCACTAGGCTTGGAACCCGACTTACTTCTTCGGTTTCACCGCATTCACATCGGCCAGCAATTTCTGGCATTGCGCTTGCAACGGCCCCGGAATTTTGATCGCCTCTTCCAGCACCGCGCGCGCCTCCGCCAGTTTGCCCGTCTTGCCGTAGGCGAATCCCAAACGGTAGAGTGCGGCTGCATAGGACGCATCATCCTGCCCCTTCAGCAATCCTGCCGCCGACTTCAGTTCCGGAATGGCCGCCACCATCTTTTCCTGTTTCATGTAGGCGTAGCCCAGTGTGGAGTGCGCCACTCCGGCGGCCATTTTCCGTGATTTGTCCGCATCCGGAGCGTCCGCTTTGGCCACCGCAATTGCTTTCTGCGAATAGGTGATCGCCTTCCCCACACTCCCGGGCCGCGCATCATCCACGTAGGCATTCGCCAGCATCAGCATCGCCGGCAGGCTGTTGGGATTCGCCGCCAGCGCCTTCTCTCCGTACGAGTACAGGCGCGTCGAATCGTTCAGTTGCCCAAGCGTGTACATGGCATACTGCGTCACCTGCTCGTCGAAACGCGAAGCGGGAAACGCCGGAGTGAAGCGCTCGACATAGCTCATGCGCGTTTTCGCGTCTTTCTCGTCCGCGATCGCGTTGAAGGCCGCCGTCTCAAGAAATTCGTACGAACTCCTGTTGTTCTCTTTCGCATCCGCCACTCGCTGCGCGAATTGTTCGTCCGTCACGCCCTCGGGCTTGGGTTGCCGCGACGCCTCGTTGTAGGCCTTGCCGCCACGCGTCGCGTATTCCACAATCTTGGCGTTCGACTTCAACTGCTGCGCGAGGTTGCTCTGCGAGACCAGGATGTCGAGATTGTCGGGCGCGCCGGCCAGCGCCTTGTCCCCATAGCTGAGTGCCTTGTCCAGGTCGCCCGAGGTCTGGTACGCCTGCGAGATCTGCCAGTTCCCATAGGCGACCGCCGCCGGATTCCCCGAAAACTTCTGCACGAACTCTTCGTACATCGCAACTTTCTTCTCCGCATCCGGCTCGCTCGAAATGGTCTGCAATGCCTGGTCTTCCGGCGTGCCCGCGGGGATCGTGATCTTTTCGATCTGGGCGAAGGAATGCAGAGAAAGGAACAGAACGAAAACGACGGCTGCACGGCGCATGGCAACCTCCGGGAAAGGAAAGGATTTTCAGCGCGAATCGTAGCGCCGAACAGGACGTTGCGCAACCCGCAATTGGACGACAGCTGATTGCTCATCGTCATGGGTAAGAAGCTGCACACTGAGGACGGTCCCGCCGCGATTTCTCCAGTTGCGCGAAGTCGTTGGAGCGAAGCTATTCGCGGGTCGGTGACGCCGTCCAGCCACCCCCCTCACGTCCGCCCTCCCCGCTTCTGTGCCACCACGAGTCCCCGCGGCGTCCGCAAAAGAACCACCGAGATCAGCCCTTCGCGCTCCAGTTTCAGAGCCGCCTCGCGAACGACCTTCAAATGCGAACTGGCGTCATGCATCAGGATGAGCCCGTACGGATTGATCTGTGGCAGGAACCGCCGGATCTCCTGTTCGCGGATCGGCATATCGCTGTCGCTGAAAAACAGGTCAATTGGGCCTTCGATCTTCATCTCCAGGCTGGACTCGTTCCGCAGTTCAATCCACTCCCCGAACCCTGAACCCGCGATCCGCGCCTTGGCATTCTCGTAGACCTTGGGATCGAATTCGCAAGTGATCACCCGCCCCCGTCCATTCGCCTTCAACCCCTCCGCGATCCAGAGCGTGCTGATCCCGCTGAACGTCCCGGTCTCAACCACAAGGTCCGGCTTGATGGTCGTGACCGCGGTGCGGAGAAACTCCAGCACCTCGACCTCGGCGGTCATGGAGTCGTACATGCTCCACCGCTCCGGGTGGGGACACTCCGGCGTCGCGCGGTGATACTCCGGCTGCAGTTGGTCGCCCCGCTCAATCTGCCGCAGGATGCGGTGTTCTTGTTTCTCTTTCTGGAAGAGGCGCCTCAGGTCGAGAGCCATAGACAGGGAGTTTACAAGAAGAGTCGCGAGTAGCGAGCGGCGGGTAGCGAGTAACCAGGCACAGACCTGCGGAAGGGAGGCGCTACCGCTGTGTTTGCGACGCTCTCTCCGAGTCGATGAGACTCGCCACTCGCCACCTCGCTACTCGCTCGTAAAATAATCGACCGTCACTGGATTCTCAAACAGCGAGTAGTCGCGCGTCACCACCGTGATGCCGCTGTCGGTGACGAAGTATCGCTGGCGGTCGGCTTCCGGATCGTAGCCGATCGTCGTGCCTTCCGGAATGTGCACATCGCGGTCAATGATCGTCTTGCGAATTCGGCAGCGCCGTCCCACATTCACGTGAGAGAAGAGGATGCTCTCCTCCACCTCGCTGAACGAATTCACCCGTACATCCGGGGAGATGACGCAGTTCTGCACCGCGCCACCCGAGATGATGCAGCCCTGGGAAACCAGGGAATCCAGCGCGTGCCCCATGCGCTCGGTCTCGGCAAACACAAACTTCGCCGGCGGATACTGCCGCTGGTGCGTCCGGATCGGCCACTCCGAGTCATACAGGTTGAACACCGGAGATACGGAAACCAGGTCCATGTTCGCCTCGTAGTACGCCTCCAGGGTTCCCACATCGCGCCAGTACAGGGCTTCTTCTTTCTTGTTTTCGTCCACGAAATTGAAGGCGTAGGTCCGGTAGTCATCCAGCATCTTCGGCAGGACGTCCTTGCCGAAATCGTGGCTGGATTCCGGATCCTCGGCATCCTTCAGCAGCACTGGAATGAGCACGTCGGTGTTGAAGATGTAAATTCCCATCGAGGCTGAAATCTTGCTGGCATCGTACGGAGAACGAATCTCGGTGGTCTTCGGTTTTTCCTGAAATCCCACGATGCGGCTGTCGCGGTCAATTTCCACCACCCCGAAATGGAAGCATTCTTCCGGATCCGTCAGCAGCGTCGCCACCGTCACGTCCGCGCCCGCATCATTGTGCTGCTTGAGCATGCGCTCATAGTTCATCTTGTAGATGTGGTCGCCGGAGAGAATCAGCACGTGCTTCGGCTGCTCGGAGCCGATCGAATAAATATTCTGATACACCGCGTCAGCCGTCCCCATGTACCAGTTATCGCTCACCCGCTTCATGGGGGGCAGGATTTCGATGAACTCTCCAACCTCCCGCCCCAGGATGTTCCATCCTTCGCGGATGTGCCGGTTGAGAGAGAGTGCCTTGTATTGAGTGAGGATGTAAACTCGCCGCAGGTGGGAATTGAGGCAATTCGACAGAGTGATATCGATGATGCGGTAAATCCCGCCAAAAGTAACCGCCGGCTTGGCGCGGTCGCGGGTGAGGGGATACAGGCGCTCTCCCGCGCCTCCAGCCAATAAGACTCCGAGCGTATCTTTCATCGGCCTACTCTGTGTGTTGTTGTGGGCCGCGCCGGCCCTGACCCACGGACCGGGGTCCCCGCACTGCACCCCGGAACACGCGATACTAGCACAGCCCCGGCCCGCTAATCTTGTCCGGAAGGCGACAAAAAAGAAGAGGGCGGCATGCTGAACATGCCGCCCCGAATCCGCTTCAATGTTCCCTAGCAGTGCACGATCTTCTCGCTCTTGATGCCGCGCGTTGCGTTGCGCGAATCCACCACCAGCTTCGCATCGTTCACGATCTTCTTGTAGTCGTAATCCGTGTGGTCGGTGACGATCAGCACGCAGTCGTACTTTCCCAGGTCATCGAGCGACGACCGTGTCATCTGCAGGTCGTACTTCCGCCCACGCCCTACGAACGGGAAATACGGATCGTTATAGCTGACCTCGGCGCCTTCCTTCTGGAGCAGTTCGATGATCGTCAGGGCTGGCGATTCGCGCAGATCGTCAATGTCCTTCTTGTAGGCCACGCCCAGCACCAGCACCTTCGATCCGTTGATCGCCTTCTTGTGCCGGTTCAGTGCTCCGATGGTGGCCGCAATTACGTGATACGGCATGGCCGTGTTTACTTCGCCCGCCAGTTCAATGAACCGCGTGCGGAAATCAAATTCTTTTGCTTTCCAGGAAAGATAGAACGGGTCCACCGGGATGCAGTGTCCGCCGAGTCCAGGCCCGGGATAAAACGGATGGAAGCCGAACGGCTTGGTCGCGGCCGCGTCGATGATCTCCCAAATGTCCAGGTCCATGCGCAGGCAGAGCATCTTCAGTTCATTCACCAGCGCGATGTTCACGCAGCGGTAGATGTTTTCCAGCAATTTGGTCATCTCCGCCGCCGCCGGAGACGATACCGGAACCGTGCGCCGGAAGATCGCGCCATAGAGCGCGGCTGCGATCTCGCTCGCCTGAGGGTCGAGACCGCCGATCACCTTGGGAATATCGTGGCGCGCCACCGACGTGTTACCTGGATCCTCGCGCTCTGGCGAAAATGCCACCCAGAATTCCTGATCGCTCGCCGCTCCCTTGCGCGAAGCCTTGAGTCCGGCTTTGTTCTCTTTCTCGAGAATCGGAATCATTACTTCTTCCGTCGTACCGGGGTAGGTCGTGCTTTCCAGGATCACGATCTGCCCGGCGCGCAGATAGGGCGCAACCGCATGGGTCGTATTCGTGATGTAGCTCAGGTCCGGTTCGTGGTACTCATTCAAAGGCGTGGGCACGCAGATGATGATCGCGTCCATCGCCGTGATCTGCGAGTAGTCGGCAGTGGCGGTGAACCCGCTCGCCTTCGCCGATTGGATCTCCTCGGGAGAAATCCGGAAGATATACGAACCGCCCTCGGCCAGCGTATCGATTTTTCTCTGGTCAATGTCGAAGCCGGTTACGGAGAATTTCTGCTCGCTGTACAGGAGCGCCAGCGGCAACCCGACGTATCCCAGGCCGATGATTCCAACCCGCGCCTTGCGCGTTCCAATGCGGTTTTTCAGGTCAGTCAAGAGGGAAGAAGAGGTCAATTGTGTATTCATATTCCAGAAGTGAATTTTAGCATCGAACCTCGCGCTTTCACCGCGAAAGACGCGGTTTCCCCATCATTTCTTCCGGTTCCCGATGCCCGCTGGTTACCGGAGTAATCCAAATTCGACCCGAACTGATTTCCTTAGTAACATGCGCTGGTCGATGCGAATTCTTCGGTTCCTCCTTCTGCTTGTCATCCTCGTCGCCTTGGCCAGCCAGGCGGCCCGCTTTCTCATCGTTGACGACCCGCAAAAATCGGATGCCATCGTTGTTCTCGCCGGTGAAACCGGAGTCCGCCCCGCCCGCGGTCTGGAACTGCTCCGCCAGCAGATGGCTCCGCATCTTTTTCTCGATGTCGAAGCGGGAACCCAGCTCTTCGACCAGCCGCTCACCGTGGTCGCGCAAACCTACATCAACTCCTTGCCGGACCGCGCGCTCGTTTCCGTGTGCCCCATCGTCGGCCTCTCGACCAACGCTGAAACCGGCGATGCCCGCCGCTGCCTCGACTCGATCGGGGCGCGCCGCGTCCTGATCGTGACCTCCGAATTTCACACCCGCCGCGCTTTAAGTATCTTTCGCAAGCGCCTCCCCCAGTACCAGGTAAGCATCGCCGCCGCTCGCGACCCAACCCGCTTCGGCACCGCCTGGTGGACCAGTCGCGAATGGGCCAAAGTGACTTTCGACGAATGGATCAAACTGATCTGGTGGAATTGTGTGGATCGCTGGAGGTGAAGAAGCAGGTGGCAGGTGTCAGGAAGAATCTTTCGTGAGGCTTCCGAATTCCTGTTGACAGCTTTTCCAGGTGTCTCAAGACTTTCCTGCGACCTGCGACCTGCGACCTGCGACCTGCGACCTGCGACCTGTGATAGCTTGAACTCTCATTCCCATCGGAGGCTCCATGTCCCAAGTCAAGATCACGGTTCGTCCGAACGGCCCGTTTCGCGTGGATGATCCCAACGGTGTCGTCGAGTTGGTTGACGCCAACGGAAACAAGTTCGACCTCACCGGCAGGCCTGCCTTTTCGCTGTGCCGCTGCGGTGCTTCCGTCAACAAGCCCTTCTGCGACGGCACCCACAGCAAGATCGGGTTCCAGGCTGCCGAGGCCGCCGTTAAGGCTGAAGGCTAGTCTGGGCGCCACCAGGTCCTCAGCACGTACCTAACTGCAAACCGTTACGCCCGGAATCTTGTACCTGCCGGTTTTCCGGTGTTCTAGCATGGTTCTTGGGATACCGAGCGTAACTTCCCATTACTTACTTATGGGTACGTCGCAGAAACAACACGCGATCCGGCGCAGCACCAGACTGCCGCTGGAGATCCCGGTCCTTGTCACCAGCCTGAACCCCGCCGTCACGCTCTCCGATCCGGCCACCACCACGCTGGTGAATGCCCATGGATGCGGACTGATCATCCAACGTCCCGTCCCGAACGGCATTCAGGTGCGTCTGGACATCGTCTCCGCCGGCCGCCATACGACGGGTAAGATCGCCGAGGTGGTCCCGCTCGGCGGCGAGCCGGAAGGTTGGTTGTTAGGAATCGAACTCGACATTCCCGGCAACTTCTGGGGAATCGAGTACGCGCCCTCCGATTGGAAAATCGACGATGGTCCGCCGTCCATGGAAACCGCGCCCGGAGCTCCTGAGTCCGCGCCCGCAGCCAAGCCTGCATCCGCTGCCCGCCGCTGGCGGCTAACCGACATCAGTGCCGGGGGCTGCTACCTGGAGGCCGCCGCGCCGATTGCAGTGGGTTCGCTGGTGCTTGTCAGTGTGCGGGTGGCCAATTCCGAATGCCTCTTAGACGGGATTGTTCGCGCCTCGCATCCGCAATCGGGCATGGGTGTGGAGTTCCTCTCGGCTGCCCAGGATCACCGTGCGCGGGTGGAACGGGTCATTGATCTGCTGGTGACTCATCGCGAAGTTCCCCGCGTGATGGTTGGCCGGCAAGAGCGCGCCAGCGACCACAGCCTGAAACTGGACCCTGCCTCCCAGTCCTCTACCGGTCCCCCGGACCCGTTGCTGGAACTGATCCGCCAGGGAGATTCTCTGCCGGTCGAGCAGTTCCTCGACGCGTTGAAAACGCAAAGGCTCGGCAAGCGTCGCGAACCGCGCACCGAACTGTCTCTTCCGCTCCTGCTCACTGGGACCGACGTCAGCGGACGCCCTCTGGATCAGCGGGTCACCGCACTCGATGTCAGCCGCCACGGAGCGCGGCTGGAAGGCATTCACGGCCGGCTTCAACCGGGCGACCAGGTCTTTCTGGCGCGCGGAACCCAGAAAGAACAGTTCCGCGTGGCTTGGGTGGGTGCCGAGGATACGCCCCGTGCGGGGCAAATCGGCGTGATGGCCATCGACCACGAGACCTCTTTGTGGGACCAGGACCTGCAAACGACCGAACCGCATCCCGAGGTCACAAACATTCGCAACCCCGAAACCCAAAAGCCGAGAGCCTGAAGCCGAAAGCCGCCAGCCCAAAGTGATAAACTCCCTCGCCGGGGGCCATTGTGTCAGACCAACGGGACCGAACACTAGGTATGGGCGCAAGCATCACGCGCCGGGATTTTCTCAACGGAGTCGCACTTACCGCCGGGGCGGCCATCATTCCTCCGGAAATGTGGGCCGCTGCCGCTTCCGATCTGGAGCCACAGAACGCACCCGGCTACTATCCACCCGCCAAGTCCGGCCTGCGCGGCTCGCATGCGGGCTCCTTCGAAGCTATGCACAAGCTTCGCGACGGAGCCTTCTGGGACGACGCACCCAAGCCCGCTGCCACCGGCGAAACTTACGATCTGGTCATCGTTGGCGGAGGCCTCAGCGGCCTCGCCGCCGCGCACTATTTCCGCAAGGCCGCCGGCGACAAGGCCCGCATCCTCATCCTCGAGAACCACGACGACTTCGGGGGCCACGCCAAGCGCAACGAGTTCCACTCTGGCGGCCGCATGCGCCTCGGATTTGGCGGCACCTTTTCCATCGAGAGCCCCGCACCCTACAGCGCAGTTTCCAAAGCTTTGATCGAAGAACTGGGCATTGATGTCCCTTCGTATTCCAAGTTCGTCGATAGGGACGTCTACCGCTCCGCCGGATTGCGTCCCAAAACCTTCTTCGACAAAGAGACTTTCGGCGTCGACAAGCTCCTCATCAACCCGAGGAGTTTCGGCTTTGATGAGAGCGGCCTCAATGAGTCCGCCAAGGCATCTGATTTCGAGGCGTTCCTGAAAGACGTCCCCTTCTCCGATAAAGCCAAGCAGGATTTCCAGAGCCTGCTCACCGATAAGAAGGACTACCTTCCCGGCCTCGGTTCGGACGAGAAAAAAGCAAGACTCGCCCGCATCAGCTACGCGAAATACCTCACCGACACCGTGGGCGTGAGCGACGAAATCGTCAAGTTCTTCCAAGCCGCTCCCCATCCGCTGTTCGGCGCTGGTATTGACGCGATGCCCGCCCAGGATGCCTGGGGCCTGGGACTCCCAGGTTTCGACGGCCTGAATCTCGATCCCGGCCCGGGCAAGGGCATGAACCGCGACGCCATCCGCAGCGAAGAGGCGGAAAAATACTTCTTCCATTTTCCCGACGGCAACGCCACCATCGCCCGCCTGCTGGTGCGCAAGTTGATCCCATCCGCGATTCCCGGTAGTTCCGCGGCCGACGTCGTCCTGGCCAAGGCGGATTACTCCAAGCTCGACCAGTCTTCCTCGCCCACCCGCATTCGCCTGAACAGCACCGTGGTCAAGGTCAAGCACAACGGCGATCCCGCCAGCGCCAAGGAAGTCGAGATCACCTACGCGACTGGGAAGACGGTGAAAACCGTCCGCGCCGCCAACTGCATCCTCGCCTGCTGGCACGTGGTGATTCCGTACATCGCCCAGGAATTGCCCGACCCGCAGAAAGAAGCCCTGGCCCTCGCGCAGAAAGTTCCGCTGCTCTACAACAACGTGCTTATCCGCAACTGGACCGCCTTCCAGAAGGTGGGCGCAAACTCCATCTACGCTCCCGGCATGTATCACACCTACATGAACCTCGACCTGCCGGTTTCGATCGGCGGCTATGAATGCGCGAAGAAGCCCGACGAGCCGATCGTGGTCCACATGATGAAGGCCGCATGCAAGCCCGGCCACCCCATCCGCGAGCAGCACAAACTCGGACGCATTCAGCTCTACACCACAACGTTCGAGACCTACGAGCGCAACATCCGCGAACAGTTAGCGCGCACCGTAGGCCCCGGCGGCTTCGATCCCGCCCGCGACATCCTGGGCATCACCGTGAACCGCTGGCCCCACGGATATGCCTACCAGTACAACTCCCTCTTCGACCAGTTCTGGCTCGACGGCGGCGAGACACCGTGCCAGGTAGCCCGCAAGCCCTTCGGCCGGATCGCCATTGCCAACGCCGACGCCGATGCTTATGCCTATACCGATTGCGCGATTGATCAGGCGTACCGGGCCGTGCAAGAACTGAAGAGGTAGCCCGTGTGGGGCGGACACTCCTGTCCGCCGCGTTTGGTTTGTTTTTTGATCTTGATCGCCCGCACGACAATCGGCGAGGATGAAGCCACGAAAATCACGCTGGCGCTACAATAATCCGCTATGCCGAAACGTCCCTCGCCGCGCCCCGCCGCCCGCCGATCCGCTTCGCCGAAAACAGCGAACCCGCAATCCCATCCTAAGGCCGATCGCCCCTTCGCCCCCGGATACGGCATCGTCGGCGCCGAAGATGGCAAAGGCCTGATCCCCTGGCAGTGGGTCATCAAGCAAATGAATGCCTGCCGCACCTTCTGGCTGGCGACGATTCACGCCAGCGATGCGCGTCCGCACGTCATGCCCGTTTGGGGAGTCTGGGTGGATGACGCGTTCTGCTTCTCAACGGGGCGCAAATCCCGCAAAGGCCAAAACCTCGCAACGAATTCTGCCTGCACCATCACCAACGACAACGGGGAAGAAGCGGTAATCGTCGAAGGCTCCGCCGAGGAAGCAAAAGATGCCACCGCCCTTGACCGCATCGCCGCCGCTTATAAGAAGAAATACAGAATGGACCCACGCAGCATGGGCGAGCCCATCTTCATCGTGCGTCCGCGCACGGTGTTCGGATTTATTGAGAAGAGCTTTCCGCAGTCGGCGACGCGCTGGAAACTCTGAGACCGTACTACCGCACAACCCTGATTCTGATGAATCTTCCCACCAGAAGATTTGAAGACAAGGATCAAACCGCCGTGGAGGCTAGAACATGCAAGACCTGACAATCTCACTCGATAACCGCCCCGGCGCCCTCGCCGACATGGGGGATGCCCTCGGCCGCGCCGGAGTGAGCATTGAGGGCGGCGGCGCGTGGGTTGTCGATGGTAAGGGAGCAGCGCATTTTCTCTTTGAAGATGGCGAGGCTGCTCGCCGGGCGCTCGAAGCGGGAGGCATCCGGGTACTGGCAGTGCGCGACGTGCTCGTCCAGCGTCTGAATCAGGGGCAGCCCGGTCAACTGGGAAAAATCACGCGCCGGATGGCCGAGGCAGGCGTCAACATCGAGGTTCCCTACAGCGACCACGATCACCAGCTAATCCTGGTAGTCGACGACATCGCGAAGGGTCGAGCGGTTTCCGAAGCGTGGACCCGTGAAAACGCGGCCCCGGATCGTAAATAGTCAGATATTTCGTCGCAAAAAAAGTCCCACCAACAGGAGAGCGCTCCGTGAAACATCACACCTACGAAGTACACGTCGATTGGACCGGCAACGATGGCCAGGGCACGAAGACATACAAGGGTTATCGCCGCGATCACACCATCACGTCGCAGGGCAAGCCGCAGATTCCGGGCTCCAGCGACCCGAGTTTTCGTGGCGATCCATCCCGCTACAATCCGGAAGAGCTTCTGGTCGCCAGCCTTTCCGCCTGCCACATGCTGTGGTATCTGCACCTGTGCTCCGTGAACAAAGTGACAGTTGTTGAGTACGAAGACGCGGCCTCGGGAGTGATGGAAGAAGCCGACGATGGTTCGGGAAGGTTCGACCGAGTGTTGCTGAAACCGAAAGTTAAGATCTCCGCCGGAGACGACCAAGCCAAAGCGCTAGCACTCCACAGCGAAGCCCATCATTTGTGCTTCATCGCCAGGTCGGTGAATTTTTCAGTCGAGATCGAGCCGGAGATCGTGGAACCGCCTGTTCCTCAATAATCCGTGGCGGGCCGTCGCATGAAATTGCCCGGCCTTCGCAGTGAGAGCGCTCAGAGGTCCGGCTACATCTTGGCGGCCGCGGCAATTTGCCGAAGCATGCCAGCAAAAATCCACCGATGCACCGGATAGAGGAAGTACCAGTAGAGAAGCCCGGCCAGGCCCGAGGGATCGAAAATGGCAGTTTGATGAATCGTGGATCCGGCAGACTCGGGCTCAACCTCGAATTGGAGCCAGGCGCGGCCCGGGACTTTCATCTCTGCAGCCAGCCTCAAGAAATGGTCAGGCTCGAACGCTTCCACCCGCCAGAAATCCAACGTGTCCCCTACCGCGAGATTTTCCGGATCGCGCCGGCCCCGGCGCATGCCCACACCACCCGCCAGCAGATCGAGTGATCCTCGCACCCACCACAGAAGATTTGCGAAATACCAGCCGTTTTTGCCGCCAATGCGGCGGATGGGAACAAATGCGGCGGCCGGTGCCACCGCGACTCTAACCGTACGAGAGTCCACCAGCCTGGTCCCATATCGCGCGCCACCCCAGGAGGCGGGCTTCCCGCTCGCGGACAACGCGTCGGACCAGCGCGTCTCGGCAAATTCGCGGTCTTCATTCTGGAGAGCCCGGGCGATGGATTCTTTCAATCCCCTCGGCTGAATGGCAAAGGCGGTCAACGCCAATGGTGTCTGTACCAGGGTTGGATTGCGCAGGCTGTCGATCAACTTGCGGCCGATGCGGGCGTAAATCGGAGTAACCAGCCCCAACCACAAACTGGAAAGGCGTGGCGTCAGGACGGGGACCGAAATCATCCACCGGCGGAGGCCGCATTGCCGCGCGTACTCCTGCATGATGTCGAAGTAGCTGACCTGATCGGCCCCGCCGATCTCGAAAATTTTTCCTTCCCCGGGCGGCAGATCGAGGGCTTGCACGAGATAGGTCACCACATCCTCAACTGCGATCGGCTGCGCCTTCACCGCCACCCAGCGCGGGCAGATCATGATCGGCAGGCGTTGCACCAGCGAGCGGATCATTTCAAACGACACGCTCCCCGAGCCGATCACGATCGACGCGCGGAACTCGATGACGGGGATGCCGGAAGTGCGCAAAATGTCCGCCACTTCATGGCGGCTCCTCAGGTGGGCTGAGAGGGTTTGCTTCTCGTCTCCCAGTCCGCCCAAATAGATAATCCGCTGCATGCCCGCCTCACGCGCCGCGTCGGCAAAATTGCGCGCGGCGCGCCGGTCATCTTCCTCGAACTCTCCCGACGAACCGAGGGAATGAACCAGGTAGTAGGCGGTGTGCGTCCCGGCCATGGCTGGAGCCAGCGAACCACGGTCGAGGCAATCTGCCTTCACCACCTCAGTCGCGAGAGAGACTCGCGGTTTCAAGAAATCAGGCCGGCGGACGAGGCAGCGAACGCGGTGCCCGGTCCCCTCAAGGGCTCTGAGAAGGCGTCCTCCAATGTAGCCGGAAGCTCCCGTTAGAAGCGTTAGGTCTCGACGGTCGTCGGAAGCTTCCATAGACTCACAAATCCCGCAGCTTCCGCGCCGACAAATGCGCCCCCGTCAGCAGCAGCATCCCCGACAGAAACGCCCAGAACATCAGGCTGACCGAAATCGCGAACGGCCCGTACACTTCGGCAAAATTCAGCTTGGGCAGGGCATAGATGTAGGCATACTTCAGCGCCTCCGACAGCAAACCCATCAGGATCGCAGTCGGCAGCACGGCGCGCGCCGGAACTCTTCCATTCGGCAACAGCCAGTAGATCAGGAAGAAGATAGCAATGCTGGCGCCAATGGCAGACACCTTCATGGTGATAAACCCCGCCAACTGGATGTACCAGAGCCCATACCCGTGCAGCACGGTCTTCAGGAATGCAACATTGCCAGCTGTCAATCCAATCGAAAGCAGCGCCAGTGATCCGCAGGCAAATGCTAGTCCGAGCGCGATCAATTGATTCCCAAGATATGACCTGTTGTTGCGAAATCCCCATACGCGATTCAACGCGACTTCAAGCGGCAGGAAGACTCCGGTCGAAGTAATCAGCAGGATCACCAGTGAAAACACCTGCGCCCGCTGGTGCGACTCGACCATCGCGTTCAGGTTCCGGATCACGAACTCCTGACCCGCCGGCAAATAATCGCGCAGCAGGTTCCCGACGACGTCGTACATGATCTGTGAATGGAAGACGCGCCGGATGAGCGTCATCAGCAACAGCATGAATGGGAAGAACGACAAGATGGCATTCGCCGCCACCGAAAAAGCGAACGTGTGAACCTCGGTGCGCAGCAGGTAGCGCGCGGTCGAGCGCAACAATCCGTCGTTCTGCGCCTTGACCATGCCCGGCTTCTCGCGCGGGGCGACCTCGTCCGGAATCTCGATGGGAGTAATAGAAGACACTGTTTCCCAAATCTTATCAGATACTTACGGCTCCCTTGAACGCTGCGGTCACCGACCCCGCGCACCCCACTGACGCTGCAAGATTCAGCCCCGGGGTCATATTCCTTTCAGCAACTTAGGCCTTGCCAACCGCGATGTTCCTGCTATTATGTCGCGCGTCAGCCGGGAGGCCGGTTGGCGAATGTGCTGTTCTCGGGTTGACGTTCTGTGCCAGGTAGTCGGATATCGCGCCATCATCCCACGGCTCCCCAGCCGTTTCGTCGCGCATAACAACGCGGCGGAATAGCAGGGGGCCGTTTCTGTTGGTGCGGGTTCGTCCGCCAGCATTGGCGCCCACCCACTTCTGTCCGTCCTCCGAGGGGGTGTCCCATTCCGGGACAACAACAAGAGACGGAAGAAGAATTCTTTGCGATGAGGCGAAAGGAGTTTCTTTGTGAGAGAGAAGGGTACTGTGAAGTGGTTCAACGGGGCGAAGGGTTACGGTTTCATCCAGCGCTCCACTGGCGAAGATGTGTTCGTCCATTTCTCCGCCATCCAGGAGAACGGTTATCGCTCTTTGAACGAGGGCGAGACCGTTGAGTTCGATCTGCTCAAAGGCCCCAAGGGCTTCCAGGCGGCCAACGTGGTACGCGCCGCATAACACCTGCTCTAGCCACAGCTCCCGACCCTCTCAGTTCCCCTGAGAGGGTTTTTTACTGCATTCTCCCTGCCGGCGCGGTTCGCGGCAGGTGTACGAAAAAATCGTTTTAATTGCGCATTCGTCCCGTCCTTCCAGCACCGGATCGGTGTAAGATTTCTGAACCACCGCTGGGGATCCCAGTTCCCGAGCCAGGAGTCGCCGTATGTTCGATTCATCTGCCCGCCGTGTTCCCGCCCTTCTATTGCTCCTCATCGTGGTACTCATGCTGGCGCCTTCCGCTCTTGCAGACGGCCCCAAACGACTGCTGGGCTACTATCCGTTCTGGGTGAAATTCAGCAATCCGGCCTACAGCGCCTCGACCATTCCCTATCAGAAGCTCACCCATATCGCGCACGCTTTTCTCCTGCTCGACAAGAAACAGATCGGCAACATCGTCATACCCGACGACCTGATCGAGCCCCAGCTGATTTCGAACGCGCACGCTGCCGGAGTGAAGGTCATGATCTCGATCGGTGGCGGCGACCCGGCCCAGGCCCGCGCCTTCAAGAAGATCGCTCGCGATCCCGCCACTCGCGCCGCGTTCGTCCTGAATGTTTACAACTTCGTGGTTGCAAATGGATATGACGGCGTCGACATCGACTGGGAGATTCCCGTCCATCCCTACGACACGAACAACTGCATCATGCTCATGCAGGATTTGCGCAACCAGTTCCCAGCGCCTTATCTGCTCTCCATGGCGATCCCGTCCGATCCCAGATCGTGGGGAAGCGGTTTCGATGTGCCCGCGCTCGCGCCCCAGCTCGATTTCATCAACGTGATGACCTACGACTTCTACGGCCCGTGGAGCGACCACGCCGGCCACAACTCGCCGCTCGTCCAGAATCCGTCCGATCCCGACCAGGTCGGCAGTCTTGAAACTTCCATGGACCTGTTCGCAAACATCTACGGCGTTCCCGCCGACAAGCTGAACATCGGCACCGCGTTCTACGGATACGAGTTCGACACCGCCCAGAACCTCTGGGACGCATGCACTGACTGCGGCAACACGACCTTTACCGTGAACTACGGCACCGACATCAAGCCGCGCATCAACAAAATGGGATGGACCGCCCACCGCGATCCCGTCGCCAAAGCGCCCTATCTGCTGTACCGCGGTCCCGGCGGCCAGCCCGGCTTCATCACCTACGACGACGCGCACTCCACCGCCGTGAAAGTGAATTACGTGCTCGGCAAGCATTTCGGCGGAGTCTTCCTGTGGAGCCTCGACGCCGACTACGATGGCCAGACTCAAGACCTGCTCGACGCCATGTACGGAGCGGTTCAAAAACATCAGAAGTGATCCGTTCCGTGTGTGGGGCGGACACTCTCGTCCGCCGCCGTTGACCTTGACTTTTCGGCCATGGCGCTCGCCACCTGGAGCCATTTACGGTCGTGGCTCAGATTGTCAACCTGCTCCACTACCCCACTACCCCCCGCCCTTTTCCAGACCAAAAATATCAGGTAAGATCGCAACCGTCTGAATCAGGAGCATGCAATGAAGACCCATCCCAAGTTGATTTGCTGTCTTCTTCCGCTCATATTCTTAATCGGTTGCAAGAAGAGCAGCAGTACGCAAGAGACCTCCACAGCCAACCCCGCTGCGAGCACGAGCGCCGGCTCCGCAACTGCGGCGCCCACTCCAGGCGCTCCTGCCGCTGCAACTGGTAGTGCGGACGCTGGCGCATCCGCTGAAACAACCGCCAAGATGGCCGCCGCCGACTGGGCATTGAAACAGGATGAGATCAAGAAAGATCCCAACGGCCAGTGGGCGATTCAGGCCGCCGCGTCCTCAACCTACAATGACGCCCATGGCACAGACAGTTGGTCGGCCAATCAGGCAACCGGGGCTCCCAATGTTGAGAACTACGGAGATAACGGAGCCGCCTGGACATCGAAAACTCAGGATGGTGGTATTGAGTGGCTGGATTTGAAATATCCCAGACCGGTGTACGCTACTCAGGTGCGGGTGCGCGAGTCCTGCGGCTCGGGGGCGGTGATCAAGATTGAAGTTTACGATGAGCAGGGCGGAGCCCACGCCGTTTGGCAAGGCAACGATCCGACGACGGAATTGAACTATCTCATGGTGAAATTTCCCAAGACCACATTCAAGACCGACCGCGTCAAGGTGACGCTCGCGACGAATGTCGTCTCTGGGTGGAATGAGATTGATGCGGTTCAACTCGTGGGCACCGATCAATAGTCACTGGGTAGAACTGGTTTAGGCTCCGGACGAAAGCGTACCGAGTGCGTGGACATCGCCCGCCGCCCTTACATCGTCTTCACATCCAAGCTCTGCCACAGATACCAGCAAGCAATCGACCGGTAGGGCGCCCACGGTTTTGCGATCTTCTCCATAACCTCCGGTTTCGGCCATTTGCGTTTCTTGTAGTGTTTCTTGATCGCCGCCTGCACTCCATAGTCGCCCGTCGGGAGAATGTCCGGACGACGCAGCGTGAACATCAGGAACATGTGCGCCGTCCACACACCGATGCCCTTCACCTTCGTCAGGTGCGCGATCACGTCTTCCTCGGATAGCTCCGCCAGGCGCTCAAACTCGAGCAAGCCCGCCTTGGTTTTTTCCGAGAGGTCTCGCAGATATCCGGTCTTTTGCTTCGACAATCCGACCGCACGCATCTGCGCGTCGGTCAGCTTCAGGATGCCCGCGGGCGTCAGCGGATCTCCCGCCGCGTCCGTGAACCGGTTGAAGATGGTCAGCGCCGCTTTCCCGTTCAGTTGCTGATAAAGGATCGATTCCGCAAGGCTGTGAAACGTCGGCTCGCCAAACTGCATGCGGCACGGCCCAACAGTCTCGATGATGGCCGCCATCACCGGGTCGGACTTCTTCAGATGATTGATCGCTTTGCGCATCGTGCTCCTCGTCGCGAGGGCAGCAGCTTACCACAAAGGCGAACATCTGGCGAATCCGTGAATGCTCCGCCGGGGCGGAACCGCTACATGGCGTCGGCTTGCTTCTCGGCCATGTCGCCGATTACCGGCAGCTTGAACATCTTTCCCAGGTAGGCCTGGTACATCAGAAACAGCCATAGGATCAACTCGGCCAGACTGATCAGCGGCCACAACAGAAAAAGCACCAGCCATCCCAGGAACGGGATGTGCCAGAGGATGCTCATGCCAATGCCGAGCACGAACCCTGCGACCGCCAGGAAAATGCATTGGAAGGAGTGAAAACGGATAAATCGCCGCTTGTTGTACGGTTCAATCACAAGAAACAGAATCGCCGGGATGAAGAGGTATGCCAGCAAGCCCGCAACATTGTCGGTGAGCCCGGCTGCGGGAGCCGATGTTGCCGCGCTCGGACCTCCGGCTGCACACTTCGGGCAGGTTGCACCATCCGCGAGCTGCGTTCCACAACTTGGACAGAAAGCCACAGGGATCTCCTTTTCGGGACCGGGGTTCGGTGTGAGGCACGTTATCAGAAACGCCGGAGGCGAGGCAATGACGGCGCGAAAACCCGATTCGCGCCCAGGAGCGGTGGTATGTAAAAAAGAACTTTACAATACAAAGTATATCGAACTATACTTGCTCTTGTGAAGCTCAAGTCCATGCTGCACGTGCTCCTGACGGCGGCCCTTCGTCTCGCGGTCCGGTTGCCCGGGATCAAGGCCGGGCGGGACCGCCGTGGCCGCCATGAATACCAGCCACCTGTGGGCACGTCTTCATCCTGGGTGCAGAGGTTTCCCCGCAGGCCCGATGACAGGGATTCAGAACCTCGTTCTCCGGTCATCTTTGCCAGTGCGGAGTTCTTCGACTGAAGGCCGCGTTTTGCCGGAAACCCGCCGTTCCCTCTATCATTCCAAGGAAGGCGGCGAGAGCGCGCGCCGCCACTATTCATCCCAGAAAGGCACTGATGATCACGATCGTTTCCGGACTGCCCCGCTCGGGCACGTCCTTAATGATGCAGATGCTGGCGGCGGGTGGCTTGCCTGTCCTCTCCGATGGCGAACGCCAGGCTGACACCGACAACCCGCGCGGGTATCTCGAATGGGAGCGCATCAAGCAACTTCCGAAAGACCCGGCGTGCATTGCAGAAGCCGAAGGCAAGGTGGTCAAAGTGATCTCGCAGCTTCTGTTGTCCCTGCCCGCCGGGCACGACTACCGCATCGTCTTTATGCAGCGCCCGCTGCCCGAGGTCCTGAAGTCGCAGGACGAGATGCTGCGCCGCCGCGGCAACTATGAGGGTGGCGGAGATACCTCTCCGATCGAGGAAGCTTTCCAGCGCCATCTGATCGAGGTCAACAAGTGGCTGGACGGCAAGTCAAACATCGCCGTGCTGCGCGTGCACTATCACAAGATCCTGCGCGAACCGCAAGCAACAGCCGAAGCCGTTGCCGACTTCCTGAAAGTCCCGCTGAACATCGAAGCCATGACGCAGCAGGTGGATGGAAATCTCTACCGGAATCGCATGAAGTAGTGTGGCGCGGGCCGTGGACGACGGCGGGATGTTGCGTCCAGTTGTTCCCGGACTAGGCGGTCGGAAGGCCCGGCATTGTCTCTGGCCTTAGAACGGGCGCACTTCCCGAAGCGCGCTCGCGGTACAACTGGTGCAGCCATGCCGGAAGGCCGAGGCTCAACACCGTAAGCAGGGCCACGATCAGTTTGGCGCCCGGCGAAAACGTGTTGATGGTGTGGGCCTCGAAGCGCGTGATGAGCATGGAGAACGCGAATATCTGCAACGAATGCCCGCCCAGCAGATTCAGGAATCGGAAGAACCGCAGCTTCATCGCCTCCGCATCCACCGACCGCGGGATCCACCACAGGAGATACCCGAGGCAGGCCGCGTCCAGGAACCGGACCGGGTTGTGATCGGGATGGGCATTGAAGTTCAGCAGGGGATTCACTCCCCAGAGCGAAAGCAGGTGCCGGTCCACCACCAGCAGCAAGGCAACCACGGAGCACGTGGCCAGCAGAACCCGCGATTTGCCAACGCTGCCTTCGCTTGAGCGCAGTCCTCGATAACCAAAATACTGTCCGGCGACGAAGTAGGCCTGCCAGGCACACAGATTGAAAGTTGCCGGGTTCAGGGCCGCCGCGCCCGACTTCGAGTCTCCCAGTCCGAACTGTGCACCTACCCAAAGACCCGCGCTGATCACACCGACCACCCACGCCCGCCCTTCCGTGAACTGCTTCAGGACGATGGGGCTGAATGCCAGGAACACGCAATACATCGGCAGAATCCGGTCGAAGCCGCCTTGGTTCCAGAGCAAGGCCCCGGAGACGAGAGTTTGCAGCGGACCCGCCACACTGCGCAAAACCGCTCCGGGAAAAAGCGCCGCCACTATCCCCACCACCAGCAGCGCGATGTGCGTCAGGTAGATGGTGCCAGCGCGCCGGAGGACCTTCGACAGCATCGCAGAGGGACCGCGCCTGTCCCGCAGCGGCAGATAGACCCAGGTGGAAACCAATCCCGACAGAAAAACGAAGCCGTCCGGAGACGAGGCGTAGCCGAACGTGTACTCGGTGAAGGGTGCCAGGGGGTTGGGAAAGTGCCCCAATGTCATTGCTACCAGGAAGTACCCACGCAGAGTGTCAACCCGCCAATCCCGCCCCATACCAACCGTAGGGCAATCAGCATGCCACCGGGAAAGCGGTAACAGATGGCTGAAGTTACTTGCAGAGTGCATAGATAAGCAAAGCTTTGCATACCCTGTGGAAAACTCTCCATCGCCCCTTGAACGGTGGCAGGAACGCTGGAAACCATGCCTCCACCGTGCCAGGGCTTTCCATCCGAGGGCCGCTCCGCTATCCCGGGTGAAGAAAAACCCCCACCCTCCGCCGCGAAGAGTGGGGATGAGATAACGCCGGGCTCTTAGTTCACCGTGACGCTGACCGCCGGAGAAGGAATGCCGTTGGCAACGACTTCGAGGGTACTGGCTCCGGTCTCAGCCGTGCCCGGCACATCGAAGTTGGTCGAGACAATGGTCGATCCGGTGGCTACTCCCATCGAGCTGTGATCGTGGCTGCGGGCGTAGAAGACGTGGTGCGTCGATGTGTTGGTAATCCGCACCAGGGGGTAGTTGGTGGAGGTTTCGAACTCGTCCCCGAACGACGCCGCTTGCGACAGGCCGTTGAACTGCGTGCCAGAGATTTGGTAGGTCTTGCCCCGAATAACGGTGGCGGGAAAATTCGTGATCGCAGGAGCCCACGCCGGGGAATAGGTTCCGGTGGATTTGTAAACTTGGACGGTGTTGCCGGCAACCAGTACCTGGCCGTTGGGCAGCACCAGCAACGAACCGTAACCCGGCAAAGTGAAATTCAGATTCGTGCCATCGAATTCGTAGAACCTTCCGGAGTTCCCCGCCACCAGCACGTTGCCGTTGGGCAAAAGCGCGGCGAACGAGTCGCCGGCATTGTCGCCATTGGGAAAGTCGGGGCCGGTCGTCCAGGTGCCGCGGCTGGCAATTTTCGGCCCAGGATGAAAGATAGAGGTGTGTCCGGGCCCGCTGCCGCCGTTGGTATAGGAGCCGGTGGCGAAGACGGTGCCATCCGGACGCAGGACGGCCGGGCCGACCTCTCCGGGCGGGAAGTAGCAGCCGCCGGGATATTGCAGGCACCCCTGGATGTCGGTGGGAGAGTGCAGATCCACTTTCGTGCTGCCGGCGGAAATCCATTTCAGTCTTGAAGTCAGATAACGCTCGGCGTGTGGAGCGGCCTTCACATCGAAGGTCAGAACCGTGCCGTCGGGCATCAGGGTCCATCCCTCTTCGGCGTTGAAGTCCTTCTTGTTGGTGGAAGGCACCGCGGTCCACTGCATCGTCACCGGATCGAGCGCCGCCATGTCCTTGGTCAACTTGTTGCCCATGAGAAACACACCATTGGGCAGCACAACCGAGGGCGAGTCGCCGATCGTGGTCCAACCTGCGGGAGGCGCAACCGAGGTCCACTTGTTCGCTTTCGGATCGTAGATCGCGCCCAGGTTGGTGAGCACGAAGGCGCCATTGTTGTACTCGCCGCCCTCAATGAGAACGCGGCCATCGGCGAGCACGGAGGATGCGAAGGCGTCGGGCGAGTACCCGGCCGGCAGGCTGGCCAGCTTTGTCCACGTCCCGTTAACGTAGCTTCCGCTGATATCGGGTGTGAGCTTGTACCAGCTGGACAGACTATTGCCCTGGAACATCACCGTGCCGTCGGTCAGCAGGAAGCCGATGCCCGCGCCAGCCGGGGGCTGGTGCGCGAGTCTCTGCAGCGACTGCGCCATTACGACTCCGGAGATGCCGAGCATCAGGGTCACGGACAGAAGAAATCTCTTGAGCAAGACCAACCACCTTTCTTGAAGCTTGCTTGAGCAGCAATCGCAGTAATGTTGCGTCGGGCCGAGTGTTCCCGCAATTTCACCATCGCCGGGGCGTGGACGGAGGACGAAGCCGGGGAGCGCCATCTTACCAAATGCGGACGGACGGGGGAAGGCGGAAGAGGCCGCCCGGCGGTCGTTTGGGAGACAAATAGTCCGGCATGAATCCGGTCACACCGGCGGCGTGCCAACCCTGGACCAAACCTCGCTGTGGCAGAGATCGTCCATTTCGGCTGGAGAAGCGGTCAGGCACTTTGATTCATCCTGGTCGGTGCGCAGCTCCGGCGGACTGAGAAGAGCAACCAACCAGATGCTCTGTGCCCGTCACTTTTCCGACGAGTTAGTCTGCGACGGCCCCAGCGACTTCAAGTAGCTCACAATCTGCCAGCGCTGCGGCTCAGGAAGCTTGGACCACACGGGCATGCCGCGGCGGACGACACCGTTGGTCAAGACCCAGAACAGCGTTCCCGGTGTGGCCTCCTGTACTGCCGGGACACGAAGACTTGGGGCATTCTTTCCTCCCTCGGCGGTGTTGCCATGGCACTCTGCGCAGTGCCCTTCGAAGAGCTTCCTACCCGCCGCCACCGCATCAGGATCGGACTCTAGTGGATTCTTGAGGGCACGAGCCTTTTCGGGAGCTTTTGCGAGTTCAGCGTAATACTCCAGGTCGCGTTCCTTAGTTGGCTGCGCTGGAAGATTTTCCTGTGCCCGTGTCAGGGTTGCCGCGAAGATCATGAGAGCGATACTGGATATTCCCAATCCGTGCAATGTTGTCATTCGTGACCTCCGAAAACCCGGCTGACCATCTGTCCGAACCCGGAGAACTCGTGCGACACGCCCCAGCGCAGCATGAAGCGATGGCTGTTGTCATTTAATCCGAAAGTGGGCAAAAGACGAAGCGTCCAGTTCGAAGGGAGATTCCATGCGACAACGGGAGCGACATAGTGTGACGTTTCATGCAGGCCGGGACTGACCGTGTCGCCCAGCCCCCCGTACATTTCGACGCCGGCAACGAAATTCTCGCGGCAGAAACTGCATGCATGCGAGGACGCTTTCAGCGCAAGCGGGCGGCTCGCGCCCATGGCATAGCCAAACTCCCACGGCTCACTGGGCAGGAGGTTCTTGACGACGATGGGGTTCACCGCAAAATTCCATCCCTTCACGTTCCTGGAAAGGATGAGCTTGAACTCCAGTTCATGCTTGTGTTCCTGACGCGCGATGGCGTTGGGATCGAGATTGTCGGATTCGACGTCGTGGCCTTCGACCTCCTTGATGATCTTGTCGGCGTCGCTGATGTGCTCGTATTCGATATAGAGGACCGGATTAATGAAATGCTCGTGCTTCAACGGACGGATCCGATTCTCCCAGCGAAAGCCGGTGAAGACGGTGCTATCGCCGAAAGTGGTTTGGGCGTCGAGGTAGAGCTCGGTCGTCCACCACGCGGTGGCGCCATATTCCAGCTCAAGCCAATAGGAGTGGAAATCATTGCCGCCACGTTGCGTGGCGAAGTTCGAGTAGTATTCAACTTCCAGACTGCCCGGCTCCTCGAGATAGTGGTCGTAGGTCACGATGTAAGGGCTCTCCTGGGCCCAGGCGGCCGCGGCCGAGAAGAGGAGGGAGAGCAAGATGAAATTGATGAGGCGCGCCGGCGGGCGCCGATCGGGCAGGGAAGAAGAGTGCATGCGGCTCCTAATTGAAAATGAAATTGAATTTCAATTTCATTTAGGAACTGTACGATACTGCGCCCGGCTCCTGCCAGTGATCGTTGTCACAAATGCGTGTGATTACAAAACAATTACAGAAGGGCGAGACTGGCTGTCACAGGGTGAATCGATGGCGGGCACTGCGCACTTTCGTTGTCGCTGCAAGATACTTGGCGGAATATGTCTGGTTCCGGAAGAAACTGGACCGGATCGAACCGGGCAGGTAAAGCATTTTATGAGACTGCGGCTGCCGGAGGTAGTTGGAATCCGATTTTTCGTCCGGCCCTTCGTGAAGGCATCATCAGCCGCTTGATGGTGTCAATGATGTCCTGAATTGCGGTGTCGTGCGTGTCAAGGCGCTGTTCCAGTTCTTCGATGTGCGACGCGAACTGGCGATTGGCTGCCAACATTTCACGCAGTCGGACAAAGGCGCGTACAACGTGAACGCTCATGGCTACGGCGCGAGGGGAGTTGAGCACGGTCGCGGCCATGATCGCGCCGTGTTCGGTGAAAGCGTATGGCAGAAAGCGGCGGCCACCTCGGCCTTTGTTTGAGGTCGCAAATTGCGACCTCAAAGATCTTGTTTCTCGCGGAGTTAGCTGAAACGTGAAATCAGAGGGAAAACGGTCGCGGTTGCGCTTCACTTGTTCGTTCAGGCGCTTCACGGGAACGGAATAGAGTTCGGCGAGAGCGGTATCGAGAATGACTTTCTGACGGCGGAGAATCAGAATCCTCGATTCGATCGGAATGACCGCTGCCTTTTGGCGGTGGGTCGTCTGATTCCGTGATTGCGCAGTTTTCGGCACTCGGGACAGCTTACCGTTTCGAGCCAGTGCGGAACTGTGACGCAGGAACGTCAAAAATGTGACGATTCGATATCTTCCAAGCTGACTATGTGATGCTGACTTCCGTGTAGGTGCCATACACCTGCCGCAGGGCTTCGCAGATTTCGCCGACTGTGGCGTAGGCACGGACAGCGTCGACGATATAGGGCATGGTGTTGGCGTCGGAGATGTTGCCGTTCGTGCCAGTCGGCGGGGTTTTCGCGGCGGCCTTTTTCAGGGCTTCGAGGCGGCGCTGGACTTCTTCGTTGGAGCGGCGGGCACGCAGGGTTTTTAGCTTCGCTTCCTGGGCGCGCGCCACCGACTCGCCGATGTATAGGGTATGCGGTGTTTCCTCTTCGATGACGAAATCGTTCACCCCGACGGTGATCTTCTCGTTGGCCTCGACGGCGCGCTGGTACTGGTAGCTCGCTTCGGCGATTTCCTTCTGCGGGTATCCGCGCTCGATGGCCTTGACCATGCCGCCCATCTGATCGAGCTTGGCAAAATAGTCGAAGGCGCCGTGCTCCATGTCGAGCGTCTGCTTCTCGACGAAATAGGAGCCGCCGAGCGGATCGACAGTCTGGGCAACGCCCGATTCGTAGGCGATGATCTGCTGTGTCCGGAGCGCGATGCGGGCGGCTTCCTCGGTGGGGAGGGCAAGCGCTTCATCGTACGCGTCGGTGTGCAGCGACTGCGTGCCGCCGAGAACGCCGGCCAGCGCCTGCAATGCGACGCGCGCGATGTTGTTCCTGGGCTGTTGCGCGGGCAGAGAGACGCCAGCCGTCTGCGTGTGGAAACGTAGCAGGCGGGTACGGGCGTTCTTGGCGCCGAATCGGTCCTTCATCAGGCGATACCAGATCTTGCGGGCGGCGCGGTACTTCGCAATCTCTTCGAAGAAATCGTTGTGCGCGTTGAAGAAGAAGCTGAGACGCGGGCCGAACTCGTCCACGTCAAGGCCACGGCGGCGCGCCCATTCCACGTATTCGACGCCGTCGTAGATGGTGAAGGCCAGTTCCTGGAGCGCGGTCGAGCCGGCTTCGCGGATGTGGTAGCCGGAAATCGAAATGGTGTTGAAGCGCGGCGTGAATTTTGATCCAAACTCGAAGGTATCGATGACCAGACGCATGCTCGGAGCTGGCGGATAGATGTACTCCTTCTGCGCGATGTATTCCTTCAGAATGTCGTTCTGGATGGTGCCGGAAATCTTTTTCCAGTCGGCGCCCTGCTTTTCGGCGACCACCAGATACATTGCCCACAAGACGCTGGCCGGCGAGTTGATGGTCATCGAGGTCGTCGTTTTTTCCAGGTCGATGCCGTCGAAGAGGATCTCCATGTCTTCGAGTGAATCGATTGCCACGCCGCACTTGCCAACTTCGCCTTCGCTGGCCGGGTGGTCGGAGTCGTAACCCATCAGGGTGGGCAGGTCGAAGGCTACCGAGAGTCCGCCACCGCCGTGCTCCAGCAAGTATTTGTAGCGCTGGTTGGTTTCTTCCGGCGAAGCGAAGCCGGAGAACATGCGCATGGTCCAGAGCTTGCCGCGGTAGCCGGTGGAGTGAATGCCGCGGGTGTAAGGCGGCTCGCCGGGATAACCCAGATACTGCTCGTAGTTCCAGTCGGCGGGAAGATCGGCCTGGGTGTAGAGACGGCGAATGGGAACGTTCGAAATTGTGCTGAAGCGGGCGTGGCCGTTCTCCTCGAGGTTGGTGCCGGTCGGGGTGCCAATGGGCTTCTCGGGGGCCTTCTCCAGAGTGGGGGCGAGGGTCTTCTCGACCCAGTCTTTCTCGGATGGGGCAGGATGGCGGCCCTCAAAGACCTCGGAAATCGGGCTTTCGGCTGCGGCAGGCCTGTTCAGGTTCGACTTCTTCTCGGGCATTCGGGTCCCCAGGTTGAGTTTGATGATAGAGGAGCGATGAGGGCGCGACAAGACTACGGAACCGACCGATTGGTTGGGAAATTCAAGGAGTCGGTTCACGCCGCGCAAGGATCAGACTGAGCGCGGCTAGCACGCCCAGCACGCAGCCGATGCCGATGGGAAGAAAGCCGAATGCGCCGAGCAGTCCTCCGCCATGAGCGGCGCTACGCTCAGCAGCTTGCAGGGTGGCGATACCGGCATAGATGAGGATCGCAGCCAAAAGCAGCACTGCCCAGTGAGTAGCGCGCAGTAGAGCGAATGTCCGCGGGCTGGGCCCACGCCATAACTGAACGCCGAGGAAGGCCAGCCAGAGTGGAGCCACCGCCATCAGTGGTCCGACTGCGATGCCGAAGAACAGGCAGAGGGGCAGCAGGAGCAATGCGACCAGGAAATGCGCGGCGGCGACCAGGTGGTAAGGCATAGGGGCCTTCAATCGGCTCTCCCCCGCGCCATTTCCCATGCTTTCGCATATTTCCACGATACATACACGGCGTGGTACAGGTGCAGCAGCAGGCCTTCACGGCCGTCGAGGAATCCCATGCGGAAGAAATAGTTGTAGAAAAAAGTTGCCGCCGGACGCAGGACGATGTTGAAGACGCTGAAACCGCGGCGTCCCTTGGCGGCCGCCATTTCAGCGCCGAGCGAGGAGTAGCGGTTCATGTGGTCGATGTAGTCGGAGAGCGTGGGGTAGGAGTGATGGAGAAGAGCGCCGGTTTTCACCTTTGCGGTATAGCCGTCCACCTTGAGAGTTTCATGAACGGCCTGGGCTTGAAATCGGCCGGAGCCTCTTCGAAATAGACGCAGTTTGGGGTCCGGCCAAAAGCCGCCATGCGTAATCCACCGTCCGAGGAAGAAATTCTTGCGAGGGAACCAATAGCCGCTGAGGGCCAGCGGAATGTCCTCTGCGCTTTTCGTGGGCATTACACCGGAACCTTCTTCGTATGCCATTACCGCTTCCACTGTGTCCAGAGAGTCGCCGCCCAAAGTCCGGGCCATGTTTCCAATTTCGGCCTGGGTAAGTCCGTCGGGCTTCGAGACGAGAACGCGGACCAGTTCCACTGTGCCCGATTCCAGCGATTCGTCCGCATCTAGGCTTAGAATCCAATCTCCCTCCGCTCTGTCGATCCCCGAGTTTTTCTGTACGGCATAGCCTTTCCATTCTTCGACAAAAACCTTTGCGCCGCAGGATTTCGCGATTCCGACGGTGCCGTCGGTGGAGCCGGAGTCCACGACGATGATTTCGCCATTGCCGTCGGAAACGAGCGGCTGGACGCTGGCGAGAGTGCGGGCGATATTGGTTTCCTCGTTAAACGTGATGATGACCACGGAGAGGATCACGCAGGCCTCCGTGTCTTTGCACCGGAGAGCCTGCGGAGCTTCGCACCGCCTGGACGGGCGAGGGCGCCCGTCCCTACACAAGCAGGGAAGACTTTGGCTTCTTCGCTATGGTTGATGACGACGGAGCGCGTCACGGAGAAAGGATACTCGTTGCGAGTTGTCGGTCGCTAGTCGCTAGACAGTTTCCGCGCAGGAAAAGTAGCCGCGAAGTCCAAAGAAAAACGGCCCGGATGAATCCGGGCCGGCTGCCGAGCTAGAGTTTCAAGCTACTGTTGCGGTTGGACCGGTGGTTGCACCGGTGTCTGCTGTTCGGCGGGCCGCGCGGTTACATACGGCACGCTCGGCATCTTCGTGACCTGGCCGCGTTCGGCGTCGGCCATCAGGATGCCCATCCGGTCGAGCGTCGCGCCGGTGACACGATCCAGTTCCACCCGTGCCTTTTCGTAGGCGGAATTAGCCGAAACCAGCTTCGATTGCGCGTCCGTCAGGTCGCGCGAGTTCTGCAGAACAAACGTGGTGGTCGAAGCGCCCAGCGAGTACTTCTTTTGTTCCGCGTCAAGTGACTGCTTGCCGAGTTCGACCGCTGCACGGGCCGCTTCGACGCTGGCGCGGCTCTGCTGCACCGAAAATTGTGCCTGGCGGACTTCGATGCGGACCTGGTTCTCCTGCTGCTGCATGCGCATCTGGGCCTGACGGTATTCCAGTTGAGCGCGTACCTGGTCGGCTTGAGCCGAACGGTTGCGCAGCGGGATAGCTAGCTGCAGGCCGACACCCTTGTCGGGGGCAGTGGAGTTGAAGAGATCGCTCACCGCGCTGCCGTAACCACTGGATGGAACCGGGGTATCACAGATTGAAGGCAAACAGTTGGGGTTTTGGGACCCCGCGACGCCGTTGCCGCCGTAGTAGGCGAACAGGTTCAATGTGGGCAAGAGAGCATTTTTGGTCGAGCGCGTGCTGATGTTGCGATTCGCGAGATCGATCCGCGATTCGGCGAGTTCGGCCCGGTGAGCCAAGGCTTCGTTTACCAGATCTTGCGTGGGTATGATTGGCTCTTTGTCCGGAACCGACATCGTGTCGGTCGGAATCACGTCAGCATCCGCAAGCACCGGATCGACCAGCGTCCGGCTGAGGGCATTCTTCAACAGCAACTGCTGCAACTGAAGGGTAGTCTGGGCCAGAATCAACGATTGCTGGTTGGTTGCCACTACGCTTTGCGCCCGGACCACTTCGATCGGGGCCAGGGTCCCGATCTCGACCTGCTTCTTGTTATCGGAGAGAGTTTTGTTCGCCAGCGCCACCGAATCCTGCTGCACCTTGACGTTCTCGTAAGCGTTAACCAGGTCCCAGTAGATGTTCTGGATCTGGTTCACCGTGGTGATCACCTGCAGGCGGAACGCAACGTCCGAGATTTCACGGTTGTTCTTGGCAATCTTGATGAAACGCGTGTTCGGCAGCAACCCGAAACCCGAGAGCAGAGGTTGAGAAACGGTGGCGGTAAAACCCGATCTCAGCAGCGGGCTCAGCGTGGTGTATCCACTCGTGGTGGTGGTGCGGCTGTTATTGAAGCCCACGGAGAGATTTGTGCCCCATTGGAATCCTTGGTTGTAGGCGAAATTGGCCGTAGTGGTATTAGTGAACTGGCCGCAAAAGGGGGAGGTGCAATCGACTTTCAGGTGGTCAACTTGAAACGCCCCCGTCAGAGTCGGATCAAACGAAGGCACCGCCGCACCCACGCCCGAGGTCGACGTCACCAGGCCGGCCGTTCCTGAACCTGCGCCGCCTGAGCCGCTCGAGGTACCGCCGGCGCCGCCGCCGTTCGAAGTGCTGCCGATGCCCGATCCCGTTCCACCCGGTGTGCCTTGCACCAGGCCCGTATTCACGCCGCGCGTGGACGATCCTGCTTTCGCCCGCCAGATATCGGTATCGGCAATATTCAAGTTATAGCGCGCGATCGCGATGTCGAGGTTGTTCTCGAGCGCCAGGGCCACGGCATCGTTCATCGAGAGATACAGCTTGCCATCGCGCATCAGCTGGTCAAATCGCCCGGTATTGGCCAGGTTGGGCGCGGCCACGCTGCGCGGCGTGTACGGTCCGACCGGGTTGGGAAAATGCGAGCGCGGCTGGGCGTAATCCTTGAGTTCGAAGGGTTGCGACGAGGAGGGCATCGCCTTCTGCGCTTGCGCCGAGGGCGCGTTGGGCGCCTGCGAGGCATCCTGTGCGAACCCTGCAGGAACCATGACACCAGCTAGAAAAAGAGCAGCGGCCCGCCGCAAGGCGGAAAATAGAGTGGAACGTTGCATTCTTTTCATCTCCATCGATTCCATCGATCAGGCCTGAGAGGACCTGACGAGGTTGTCAGGACGTTTCATGATACGTAGAACGCCGGGTAAGAGTTCCTGGTAATCCAAGCGATCTGTTGCATTAATCGTAAGTAAAATAGTATAGCTGACGCGCCCCGCGCTGTTCTGCGACGTGCCGGGTAAAACTTTGTAAATCTTATGGATGAAGGTCGCGCGCCGGAGGACTCGAAAAAGCTCGTGCGCAATCTCAGATTGATCCTTTCCTACGACGGCTCCGAGTTTGCCGGCTGGCAGGTGCAGCCCGGCCAGCCCACCATCCAGGGTGCACTGGCCTCGGTGATTGGACGCTTGACGCGAGAAAATGTCCTGCCCCAGGGATCCGGCCGCACCGATGCGGGTGTGCACGCATTGGCCCAGGTGGCGACGTTTGCCACCGCGTCGCCCATCCCAACGGAAAACTGGATCAAGGTTCTCAACGACAGTCTCCCGGCGTCGATTCGTGTCCTTGAGGTGAGCGAGGTCCCGGCTGAGTTCCATGCGCGCAAGTCGGCCCGGGCGAAAACCTACCGGTACCGGATTTATCGCGGGGATGTCTGTCCGCCGTTTCTGGCGCGGTATGTGTGGCATTACCCGTTTCCGTTGGATGAACCCGCGATGGCGGAGTCCGCCGGCATCATCATCGGCGAGCATGACTTTGCTTCGTTTGCGGCAGTGGATGGGGAGCGGGTGGCGCGGATGGCTGCGGGCCAAGATCATGACCACAGAGGGCACGGGGGAACGCAGGGGAAGAACGAAACCAACGTCCGGGCGATCTTTTCCTCGGCTTGGATTCGCGAAGAAGAGGAACTGATCTATACGGTTCGCGGCAACGGGTTTCTTCATCACATGGTGCGCAACCTGGTGGGCACGTTCCTGCTGGTCGGGAAGGGAACACTGAACCGGGAAGATTTGGGTCGTATCCTCGCGGCCCGCGACCGGTCGGCGGCTGGGGCGACCGCACCGGCTGGCGGGCTGTACCTGGTTGGCGTCGAATATTGAACCTGTGGCGCGCCTGTCCGCCGCGACGTACACTTTTCCGCAGATGGGCACCGACCTCCAATTCGCCGTCTCCCGCATCGCGTCCATCAACCCGGCCACCGGCGAGGTGCTGGGCGAACTGGACTGCGCCGGTCCCACCGAAGTGCGGGCGGCCGTGGCTCGGGCACGGGTCGCGCAGATCGAGTGGAACGCGTGGGGAATCCGCAGCCGCGTAAAGATCTTGCGGCACTTTCAGGGGATTCTTCTCACCCGAAAGCACGAAGTCGCACGGCGCATTACGCAAGAGGCGGGTAAACCCTACGTCGAGTCCCTGCTCACCGAAGTGATGGTCGTGCTCGACGCGGCCCGCTTCCTGATCGAGAACGCGTTTTCGATTCTGCGCGAACAGAAGCTACCGCACGGCAATCCAGCCCTGAAAGCCAAGGCCGGACGAATCTTGCACGAGCCGTATGGCGTGATCGGGATCATCTCGCCGTGGAATTATCCGTTTTCGATTCCTGCAACCGAGGTCATGTCGGCGCTGGTCGCGGGGAATGCCGTCATCCTCAAGCCCTCGGAACTCACGCCGCTGATCGCGCTGGAGTTGCAGTCACTGCTGCGCGAGGCTGGAGTTCCCGACGACGTTTTCCAGGTCCTGCCCGGCGAAGGCCCAACCGGGGCGGCGCTGGTCAAGAGCGCCATCGACAAGCTGGTCTTCACCGGGAGCGTTGCGACCGGTCGAAGAATCGCGCTGACTGCGGCCGAGCGCCTGCTTCCGGTGGTGCTCGAACTCGGCGGCAAGGATCCCATGCTGGTACTCGATGACGCCGATCTCGACGTCGCTTCGAGCGCGGCTGTCTGGGGGGCCTTCGTGAACGCCGGACAGGCGTGCCTTTCCGTCGAGCGTTGCTACGTACACCAGAAGCTGTATGCGCCCTTTGTGGAGGCCTGTGCCGACAAAGCCCGCAAGTTGCGCGTGGGCAATGGAATGGATGCCGCCACCGAAATCGGCCCCATGATCAGCGAGCAACAGGTGCGCGTGGTCGAGTCCCACGTGGACGACGCGCGCTCCCGGGGCGCCCGCGTTCTGGCCGGGGGCACGCGCCTGCGCGAGTTGGGCCCGACTTTTTTCGCTCCCACGGTGCTGGCCGATGTGGACCACCGCATGCGCGTGATGCGCGAGGAAACATTCGGCCCGGTGCTGCCGATCACCTCATTCTGCGACGATGCCGAAGCAGTGCGCCTGGCCAACGATTCGGAGTATGGGTTAGCCGCCAGTGTCTGGACTCGCGATCGTGCCCGCGGCGAGAGCATGGCGCGGCAGATTCAGGCCGGTACCGTGATGGTGAATGATGTCCTGTCGTGCTTCAGCATCAGCGAAGCTCCGCATGGTGGCGTGAAGGCGAGCGGATTGGGCCGGAGCCACGGACGATGGGGATTAGAGGAGATGGTTCGGGTCAAGTATCTTGACTCGGATCTCATGCCCCGTATGAAAAAAGTCTGGTGGTTCGGTTACGGCGGCGAGTTCACGCTTGAGATGGAAGGCTTCCTCGATCTGCTTTACGCGCGGCCGCTGCGGGAGAAGATGAAAGCAGCAGTGCGCTCGGCGAGGGCGGTGTGGCGGAGGAAGTTGTAGAGAACCAGGTGTCAGTTGTCAGGTCTCAGGTGTCAGCAAAAGCCAAGGGCTGAGAACTGAGAACCGGGAACTGAGAACTACTTATGCCTGACGACCGTAGTTTGCTACGCCATACCTTGGCGACCCTTGCCTATCGTGGAGGCAAAGCCGTCCGCGGCGTGCCAGCAGGTTTTGCGGATTACCCGTGCGGAGAATCTTCGCGCACACCTGTACAGATTCTCGCCCACATCGGCGACTTGCTGGCTTGGGGCCTGAGCATCGCGGAAAGCCAACAAAAGTGGAATAGCTCGACTCCGCTGGCGTGGGAAGCGGAGTGCGACCGTTTCTTTGCCGCGCTCAAGAAGTTCGATGACTACCTGGCTTCGGAAAAGCCGCTGCAGGTCTCCGCCGAAAAACTATTTCAGGGCCCGATCGCCGACGCCCTCACGCACGTCGGCCAAATCGCGATGCTGCGGCGGATGGCCGGCGCTCCCATGAAAGGCGAAAGCTACTTCGTGGCTGAAATCACAACGGGACGAATTGGTCCCGACCAGGTGGCGCCGAAGAAGGAGTTCTAGGCGCCAAACCTCCCTTGGTCTTCTTCCCCCTCCTAGGTAAACTATCCAGTGAGGCGTTTTCAGGCTTGAACGATGGAGAACTCCGTGGCAACAGGTGAACCGGTCGGAACACACGCGGGGAGCGCTCCGCAACTCCCTAAACACAAAGTCAAAATCAAGAAGCCCGGGCAGCGTGCCTGCAACGAGAAAAACGAGAAGGGCAAGTTCTGTGGCGGGCACTTGAAGCGCTGGTTTTATGCGGCGGATGTGCTCGAGCGCGAGTGCGGTTGTGTTGAAAAGGCCTGGGGGCCGGGCGCGGAAGTCTATCGCTGCGAATTCTGCCAGACGCTGTATCTGCCCAGTCCGCAAGACGCGCGCGGGACCAACGTTGCGGGACCGGGGCAGCTTTCGATATTCGGCCTGACGGTGCCGCCGAAAGAAGAGAAGAAGGCTTAGTGGGCGTGGTGGTTCGTGTTGGATGGGTGGGGTCTTCTAACGTCATGTCGGCGGGGGCGCCGGCGCTACCTGTGAATGTTTCCGAACTAATTTACGACTGGAATCTCTTGTATCCGCAGTCGCTGCGTCCGGCGGGACCGGTCCTGCTCAACGACGAGACGCTGCGCGACGGCCTGCAATCGCCTTCCGTTCGCGACCCTTCGATCGAGCAGAAGATTAAGATCCTCCACCTGATGGAGGCGCTGGGCATCAACATGCTCGACATCGGGCTGCCGGGTGCCGGTCCGCGAGCGGTCGAACACGCCACTGCGCTGGCCCGTGAGATCGTCTCGCACAAGATGACCATCACGGCGAACTGCGCCGCGCGGACGCACGAGAATGACATTCGCCCGATCGCCGAGATCGTCCAGAAAACCGGCCTGCCCATCCAGACCGCCACCTTTCTCGGGTCGAGTCCCATCCGGCGCTATACCGAGGGCTGGAGCGACGACTTCCTGCTCCAGACCACCGAGAAGGCCGTCAAGTATGCCGTCTCGCTCGGCCTCGAGGTCATGTATGTCACCGAGGACACCACGCGCTGCGATCCGCAGATGGTGAAGCGCCTCTACACGGCGGCGATCAACTGCGGCGCCCGGGCGATTGTCCTCTGTGACACCGCAGGACACGCTACGCCCATGGGCACGGTCGCGCTGGTGAAGTTCGTCATGGAAGAAGTGGTCAAGCCCTCGGGCGAGAAGATTCGTGTGGACTGGCACGGCCACTGCGATCGCGGCCTGGCCACCGCCAACGCAATGGCCGCGCTGGTGGCGGGCGTCAGTTGCGTGCATGCCTGTGCTCTCGGCATCGGCGAGCGCGTCGGCAATACGCAGATGGATCAAATGCTGGTCAACCTGAAGCTCATGGGAATTTCTCCCTGGGATCAGCAGGATCTCACCAAGCTGAAGCCCTATTGCGAGGCGGTTTCAAGCGCGACGGGCGTTCCCATCCCGGTGAACTACCCCGTGGTCGGCGATGACGCGTTCCGCACTGCGACCGGAGTGCACGCCGCCGCCGTCATCAAGGCTTACAAGAAAAAAGACGTCGAACTGGCGAACACCGTTTATTCCGGCGTGCCCTCACACGTTTTCGGGCTGGAGCAGGTCATTGACATCGGTCCGATGAGCGGGAAATCCAATGTGCATTTCTGGCTGGAGCACCGCGGCTATCCGGCGACCGAGGAAGTGGTCGAGCGCATCTACCTTCGCGCGAAGTCCAGCAACCACACGCTGACTGAAGCCGAGATTCTGGAGTGCGTGCAGGCCACGTAGTCGCCCCTCACTGCGGTTCCCGCGCCAGCTCCGGGCTGGGCGCCGATTCGCCTTCCAGTTCCTTGTGCCGCGCCGCGCGCCGGGCGTTGATCATTTTCGTGGCTAATGTCAGTTCCGCGCGGCCTTCCTTTTCGCGGCCCAAGCGCAACAGAACCTGCCCTCGCAGATAACGCGCGCTGGCATTTTCCTTTTCCAGCCGGATGATTTCATCCAGCTGCGCCAATGCCGCCGGATAGTGCCGCTGGTGCTCTTCGATCTTCGCTAGCCCCAGGCGCGCACCGGTCAGCCGTGGGTCGAGCTTCACCGCCTGCCGATAATTCTTCGCGGCTTCTTCTTCGTTCTGCAGCGTGGACTCGACGTTGCCCAACTGTTCATATGTGAAGGCCACGTCCGGCTCGATGGCCAGGTCCTTCTGAAATTCCACTCGCGCCTGCTCGTAATCCTGCTTGCTGACGTATGCCAGCCCCAGATTAAAGTGCACGAAAGGCAGCTTGGGATCGGCCAGTGCCGCCGCCTCCAGTTCGCGCACCGCATCGTCGTACTCTCCGCGGTTGTAGTGCGCCTTGCCGATGATCAGGCGAAACTCCGGCGCACTTTGCCCGATCTCAACCAGCCGGCTCTGTGCCTTCTCTTCCAGCGCGGGGTTGTTCGACTTTTCGGCAGCTCTCGACAGCACGTAGAGATAGTTCAACTGGTTGGAAGCTTGTCCCCAGAGCGGCTCCAGTTGTCCGATCGCGTCTTCCCAGCGATCGTTAAAGAAATAACAAAGCCCCAGGAGATATCGTGCCTGGAAGGAGTCCGGTGCCTGCTTTACCACCGATTCAAACGGCTTGATCGCCGACAGGAAGTCATTCTGACGGAAGTGCACCAACCCGATGTTCAGCCGGATGCCCGCAACCGCCGGGGCCAGCTTCTCCGCTTTTCGCAACATGGAGAGCGCCTGGGGCCACTGCTTCCGCCGCATGTGGATCACGCCCAGATTGGCGTACGCTCCGGCCACGTTCGGATCGGCCGCCAGCACCTGCCGGAAGGCTCGCTCAGCCTCGTCCAGCTTGCCTGCCCGCAGCGCCGCCTCTCCCTGCTCGAAAAGCTTCTGGGGATTCCGGGCAGCTTGTGCGGGAACCGATCGCTGCGCCCCCTCTGCACTCTGTGCTCTCAGCCCAAAAGGGGAATGCAGCAGCAAGAGAACGCCGCCCAGCACCACGCCAAGTCTTGACACTCGATTCACCGTCCTGTAGTGTCCGCCAGCAAGAGCCCGAAATTCAAGGAGTCCATGGGGCCTACGGATCCGAAATCTTCCAGCACCGTTCCGAACCCGGCCAATCCACGCCGCCGCTCCGATTCGGCGGTCACCATTCGTGACGTTGCCGAGCGCAGCGGATTCTCTTCGGCCACTGTTTCCATCGTCCTGAACAACGCACCCCTGGCGCGCTACATTCCCGATACCACCAAGACCAAGATCCAGCGCGCCGCGTCCCAGCTCGGATACCGCCCCAATCTTTTTGCGCGCTCGCTGCGCAGCCGCCGCAGCCACACCGTGGGAGTCATGGTCTTCGACATGACCGACCCCTACTGCACGCTGGTGCTGCGCGGCATTGAGAATTGTCTCTACGAATCCAACTTCCTGCCCATTCTCACCGATGTGCACAACGAGCGCACCCGCTTCGAGCGCTATCTGGAGATGCTGCTCGACCGCCGCGTTGAAGGACTCGTCGTGCTGGCCAACTGGCTATTCCTCGACATCAACGTTCTCGCCGACCTGGAAAAGAGCAACATTCCCACCGCCATCGTGGGCCGCGAACTGAAGAACGACAATGTCAGCTCGGTGATCGTGGACAATACGCTCGGCGCGCACGCTGCCCTCCAGCATCTCCACTCTCTGGGCCATCGCAAGATCGCCTTCATCCGCGGCCCTCACCAGTTGTCGGACACGGCCCCGCGCTGGCGCGGCGTGCGCAGCCTGGCCCGCGAGCTCGAACTGAAGATCGATCCCCGGCTGGTCGTGGACCTGCCCGAGTCGCGCGATCCGTTCTCCAGTTTTGAGGACGGCTACAAGCTCACTGAGGAGTTGTTGCATCGTCGCCTTCCATTCACCGCGTTGATGGCGTTCGACGACATGACGGCTTTCGGCGCGATCCGCGCGCTCGCCAAAGCCGGTGTCCGCGTGCCCGAGCAGTGCTCGGTCGTTGGCTTCGACGATGTAGCTCCCGCATCTCTTTACTGTCCCTCGTTGAGCACCATTCGCCAGCCCATGGAAGCGATGGGCGCGGCCGCGGCGACCATCGTGGTGGAGGCCATCAGCGCCGGCCTGGAAAAGAAAGTTCCCCGGGTGGTTCATCGCAAAGTCGCGCCCGAACTGATCGTAAGGGAATCCACCCGCAGCCTGAAGTAAATCGATTTCGCGGGATACCCCCTCCTTTTGACTTGACAGCGGCCATCGCCTGTCGCACTATTCATACGTTTTAATAAAGGGATTTTGGCACTTCTGCGGAACGAAGGTGGCACGCTCCGTGCAAGTGCAAAGATGGCCGGCTCTGGCAGTCGGAGTTTCCGCGCGAAAGGCCGCGCCGATTTGAGGTAGTGCGGGACTGATATCCGTATTTCTGGAAATCCCCTAGGGGGTCACGTATGAAAATCCGTATCTTCTGCACCGTCGTGGTGCTGCTGGCCGTGCTTTCGGCAACTCTTCTTCACGCTCAGGAATCCGCCTCGCTAACTGGAACGGTTCGTGATTCCTCGGGCGCCAGCATCGCCAACGCGCAGGTCGTGGTATCCAGCGCCGAACGCGGAATCAATCGCGAGACTACCTCCAATTCCGACGGCGAATATTCCGTGCCCGCGCTGCCACCGGGCTCCTACGACGTCAGCATCGCCGCCCCGGGCTTCAAGAAGTACGAAGCGAAAGGCGTCATCCTTCGCGTCGGCCAGAAAGCCCGCAATGACGTGAACATGCAAGTCGGAGCCACCACCACGGAAGTGACCGTCATGGGGACCAACGTCGCCCAGGTAGAAACTCAGTCCTCGGATCTCTCGGGCACGGTCACAGGTAAGGAAATCAGCCAGCTCCAGTTGAACGGCCGCAACTTTACGCAACTGGTCACGCTCGTCCCCGGCGTCAGCAACCAGACGGGAGCGGATGAGGCGTCAGTTGGCATCACGGGAAGCATCTCGTACAGCATGAACGGCGGCCGCGTGGAGTACAACAACTGGGAACTCGATGGCGGCGACAACATGGACAACGGCAGCAATACCAGCCTGAATGTCTATCCCAGCCTCGAGGCCATTGAGGAGTTCAAGGTCCTGACCTCCAACTACGGCGCCCAGTATGGCCGGAACGGCTCCGGCACGGTTGAGGTCGAAACCAAGTCCGGAACCAGCGCTTTTCATGGCAATGCGTACGAGTTCGTGCGCAACGACATGTTCAATGCCCGGAACTATTTCGAATCTACCGTCCCGGCTTACAAGAAAAATGACTTTGGCTACACCATCGGCGGCCCGGTTTTCATTCCGGGTCTTTACAACAAGAGCAAGCAGAAGACATTTTTCTTCTGGTCTCAGGAATGGCGCCGGGAACGTGTGCCCACCGACTTCCATGTCCCCGTGCCCTACAGCTTGGAACGTACCGGTGACTTCAGCGATGTGTGTCCGGGCACCGATTGTCCCACCGACCCCAGGACCGGGAATCCATATGATGGAAGCCTGGGCCCACTCCCGGTGGATCCCGTTGCCGTGGCTCTGCTCCCGCTGATCCCCGTGGCGAACGAAGATGTCCCTGGGGCCTCGTTTTTCAATCTTGCTACTACGCAACCGACGACCTGGCGCGAGGAGTTGTTCCGCGTTGACCATAACCTGAGCGAGCACAACCGCCTTACCTTCCGCTACATTCACGATTCGTGGAATCAGATTCAGTCCTCGACCATCTGGACCGACTCCTCTTTCCCGACGGTTCAGACCCACTTCAACGGTCCGGGCGTCAGCATGTTGGCGCGCCTGACCAGCACGATTTCCCCCACGCTGCTCAACGAATTTGTGGCCAGCTATACCACCGACCACATCTCTTTCCAGTCCGTGGGTCCCTGGCAGCGTCCCGAAGGCCTGCCCATGGGCTTCCTCTTCAACAACGGCTTTGGCGGCAAATTGCCAGCCATCACCATCACCGGGGGAGACCCCTACGGCGGCGGATTCTTTATGGATCCGGCCGGGATATGGCCTGAGGGCGCATACAACTCCAATCCCACTTACACCTACCGCGATAACATGACCAAGATTGTCGGAAAGCACAACCTGCAATTCGGGGCGTACTTTGTGGCCGCCCAGAAGAATGAACTGAGCAGCGTGCAGGTGAATGGCTCTCTCGGATTTGACATTGCCTCCAAGAACGTCATTCAAGATGGGCAGCCTGTCGGTACGGGTAATGCTTTCGCCGATCTGCTCCTTGGGCGCATTGCGAGCTATTCTCAGGGCAGTAATCAGGTGAAGTTCTACAACCGGTACAAGATTCTTGAACCCTATTTCCAGGACGATTGGCATATAACGGGCCGCCTTACGCTGAATCTGGGCCTCCGTCTTAGCCTGTTGGGAACGTACCGCGACCGGTACAAGCATGCCTATAACTGGGATCCGGCCGCCTATAGCGTGGCCGACGCGCCGCAGATCGCGGAAGACGGCTCGCTGGTACCAGGCGTCGGTAACCCGCTGGATGGATTGGTGCAATGCGGAGTGGGTGGCGTCCCAGTCGGTTGCTCCAAGGGGCACTTGTTCAACCCAGCTCCGCGTATCGGTTTTGCCTTTGACCCGTGGGGGAACGGCAAGACTGCGATCCGCGGCGGATATGGCATTTTCTTCGAACACACCAACGGAAACGAGGCCAACACCGAGGGCATGGAAGGCCAGTCCTCACCTCTCCTGCAAAGCGCGACCCAGAGCAACGTCATCGGATACCAGAACATTGGCGGCGGGGACTTGGCGCCGTCCTTCCCGTTCAGTTTCATCTCGATTCCCACGCAGGTAACCTGGCCCTACATGCAGCAGTGGCACCTCGACATTCAGCACGAGTTGCTGCATAACACCGTGGTCACCGTTTCCTATGTGGGCAGTAAGGGTACCCATCTCGGGCGGCAGAGCGACCTGAACCAGTTACACCCCGTGTCAAACAGCGACAATCCTTACAAGCTGGGCGAGCCCATCGGTGGTGGTATTGACGCAGACGGCAACCAGATTCATGACGACTGCGGCACCGGCTTAACACCAAGCGGAGTCGCCATCACCGGCCAAGCCGCTATCAATCTCCAGGTCGCCTGCGGAGCAGATCCGAATCCTTTCCGCCCCTTTTATGGCTTGGCGACCATTACTCGCCTTGAACCCAAGGCATCCTCCATCTATCACGCGCTCCAGATTTCAGCGCGCAGAAGTGTTGGAGCGTTAAGCCTCAACCTCGCTTACACCTACAGCCACTCGATTGACGATTCCTCCGATCGCTACAACGGCGACTTCGTCAACTCCTATGACCCCAGCTCCAACCGCGCCAGCTCCAATTTCGACCAGCGCCACATGCTGAATATCGGCTATGTCTATGACCTGCCGGTATTCAAGGAGGCCGGTCTCCGCCGCACCATTCTCGGCGGCTGGCAGTGGTCCGGCATCGTGGGCTTTTCAACTGGAACGCCTTTCACTGTGACCAACGGGACGACATTCGGGGACAACGCAGGCACCGGCAATGGCGTTGGAACCACCTCGTACGCGGATCTGATCGGCAATCCAAGCAAAGGCATCCCTCCGGCCAATGCGGGCTTGGACGGCTTTGCCGGCTTTCTCTACAACCCCGGGGCCTTCGCTTTGCCTCGCGGGCTCACCTTCGGAAACGCCGGCCGAAACAATGTGCGTGGTCCGAGCCGGACCAACTTCGATATGGCGCTTTTCAAGCGCTTCGCCATCAAGGAGAGTGTCGCCTTCGAATTCCGCGCAGAGGCCTTCAACGTCTTCAACCACACGCAATGGGGTACACCTTCGGGTTCCATGAGTTGCATTGGCGGCAGTAATAATTCCGCTGGCGACCCAAGTTGTCTGGGACCACAAGGTGCCGATCTCTTCCAGTTTGGCTCGGCTCACCTCTCTCGCATCCTCCAACTCGGCGCGAAGTTCATCTTCTAGCCGAAAATACGGCACAAAAAATCCTGGCTCCGAGTGAGCCAGGATTTTCTTTTTACGGGGGAAAGTGATTTCGAAGGAGGGGCTACCCCGGCACTCCCACCCGTTCCCGTTTGCCAGCGAGCACCGCCAGCCCCGTCTCCAGATCGGCAATCAGGTCGTCGACGTTCTCAATCCCTACCGATATCCGGATCATCTGCTCGGTTACGCCCATCTTCCGGCGCAACTCCGGCGCGATCATGGCGTGCGACGTCAACACCGGGATGGTCACCAGCGAATCCACTCCGCCCAGGCTGGGCGCGAGCGTGAACAGGTTGAGCGCTTCCGCCACATGGCATGCGTCCTCGCCTGTGCCTTCAATCTCGAAACTGAGCACACCACCTGCGCCCGCCATCTGTTTCTTCGCGAGTTCGTAATCGGGGTGCGCCTTCAGCATCGGGTAGTGCACGCGCGTGACCTTGGGATGGCGGCTCAGGAACTCGGCGACCTTCAGCGCGCTTTCATTCTGCCGCTGCACCCGCACCGCAATCGTCTTGATGCCGCGCAGCAGCAGGAACGCCGCGTGCGGATCCATCGAGCAGCCAAGCGTTGTCCGCACCTGGTGGATCTGGTCAATCAGATCACGACGTCCGGTGGCAATGCCGCAGATCAGGTCGGAGTGCCCGCCAAAATACTTCGTCCCCGAGTGCAGGACCAGATCAATCCCCCACTCCGCGGGACGACAGTTGATGGGCGTACCAAAGGTCGCGTCAATGGTCGAGACCAATCCATGCTTCCTGGCGAGGGCCGCAATCTTTTCCAGATCAACCACGCGCACCGTCGGATTCGTCGGCGACTCAACGTGAATGATCTTCGTGTTGGGCCGGATCGCCGCCGCGTGCTGCTCCATGTTGTTGGTGTCGACGAACGTGGTTTCGATGCCCAGCCTGGGCAGCCACTGGGAAAGGAACTTGGTTACGCCACCGTAGATGTCGCGCTGCGCCACAATATGGTCGCCCGCCTTGCACAGCGTCAGGAAAGAAGTCGTGATCGCCGCCATCCCGGACGAGAACAGCAGGGAAGCGTCCGTGCCCTCAAGTTCGGCGATCGCGTTCTCGGCGACGGTATGCGTGGGATTGCCGTAGCGCGTGTAGAAGCGGTCGGTCGAGGTGGCGCGCACCTGCTCCTGAGCGTCGGTGACCTCGAAAGTGGAGGTCTGATAAATGGGCGTGGAGAGCGGGCCATTCTTCTTTTCCAGGCTGGTGCCGCCACGGACCGCCTTCGTCTCCTGCCGGAACGTCTGCTTTTTCATACTTTGCTCCGCTGGTGATTCGAAAGTTCTCAGTTCTCAGTTCCCAGTTCTCAGAGAACGTCCAGGATTGCTGAGACCACGTTCGCTGAGAACTGAGAACCGAGAACCGAGAACTCGTCAACGAGTTGCCGCTGGATCCATCGCCGGCACCATCGCCAGCCATTGCGGAGAGCGCGCGTGCCGCCCGCTCACCAGTTTGTCGAATTCCTGCTGCAAGGCACGCGTCACGGGACCGGCTTTACCGTCGCCGATCGTCCGGAAATCGATTTCCCGCAGCGCAATGACCTCCGCCGCCGTTCCGCACACGAAGACTTCGTCGGCGATGTAGAGCTGGTCGCGCGAAATCGGCTCCTCAACCACGGTATGGCCCAGGTCGCGCGAGATCGTGACCAGGCTGTCGCGCGTGATGCCTTCCAGGATGCCGGCCCGCGGCGTCGTATAAATCACCTTGTTGCGGACCACGAACAGATTCTCGCCCGTGCATTCGGCGACGTAGCCATCCGGCCCGAGCATGATCGCCTCATCGAACCCGGCGCGGTGCGATTCCGTCTTCGCCAGAATCGAGCTCACGTAATTCCCCGAGACCTTGGCCTTGGTCATCATGATGTTGGGATGAAGCCGCGTGAATGACGCAATATTGGCGCGGATGCCGCGCTCCTTCGCCTCGGTCGAGAAAAACGTTTTCCACTCCCACACCGCCACCATGAAGCGCGGCGTTCCCGCCTCCACGGTCATGCTGAGCGCACCATCCAGAAAAATCATGGGCCGGATGTAGCAGGCCGAGTACTCATTCGCGGCGATCGTGCGGAGGATGGCCGTCTTGACCTGCTCCAGGTTCACCGGCAACTCGCGAAAACCCACGATGTGCGCGGAGTCCAACAAGCGCTGCGCGTGTTCGTCCAGGCGAAACACGGCCGGCCCCTTGTCGGTGGCGTAGCAGCGGATGCCCTCGAACACGCTGAAGCCGTATTGCACCCCGGCACTCAGAAACGGTACAACCCCTTCGCTGGATGGTTTCAGCGAGTCATTAATCCATATGTAACGAGCGGCTCCCATAATCTCCTCGACGCAAAGCTGATCTTCCCTAGACTACCTGCGCCGGTGCAAATGCAGCAAGACGAACCGGCCGCCCGCCGCGTAAGTTTATAATCGCCCACTTATGGATACTGGACTCAAGAATCGTGTTGCCATCGTGGCCGCCTCCAGCCAAGGAATCGGGCGTGCCACCGCGGAAGCCTTTGCCGCCGAGGGTTGCCGGGTCGCCATGTGCGCCCGCAATAAGGAATCTCTGCACGCCGCCGCGGAGAAGATTCGCGCCGAATACAAGACCGATGTTCTTGCTGAGCCGTTCGATGTAACCGACGCGAACGCCGTCCGCGACTTCGTCAGCGCCGTTGTGAAGAAATTCGGCAGTGCCGATATCTGCGTGACCAATGCCGGCGGCCCTCCCGCCAAGGGCTTCCTGGCCACCACCATCGAGGAGTGGAAGCGTGCCGTGGACCTGAATTTCATGAGCACCGTGTATTTCGCCCACCAGGTCATCCCGCATATGCAAAAGAAGAAGTGGGGAAGGATCATCACCCTGACATCCATCACCACAAAACAGCCGGTTGTTGATCTGGTTTATTCCAACGCGGTGCGCGCGGCTGTGGTCGGGCTGGTCAAGAGTCTGGCCAACGAGTTCGGCAAGGATGGCATTCTGGTCAACAACGTTGGTCCCGGCTACACCGCCACCGACCGCTTGAAAGAGCTGGCCAAGGCGCGCTCCACTGCCCTGGGGAAGCCCGAAAACGAAGTGTTCGAGGGCTGGGCCGCGGACGCCCCGTTGAAGCGCCTGGGCGAGCCGCGGGAGGTCGCCGACGCCATCGTGTGGCTCGCCTCCGAGCGCGCCTCTTACATCACCGGACAGACCATCCTGGTCGATGGCGGGCTCTACAAGGGCTTGTAGGCCGCCGCAAAAACGTTTTTGTATGGGACCCTTGTCTCGGTGCCCGAACCGGCTTTCTGGCGGTGCTTTCTCCCGCGTCCGGCACGCCCCGCGTATCCATTTCGTCTCTTGCAACATCTGTTGTTTTCCAGTAAGCTTCCGCCCATTCTGAACACAAAACTGGGAACTTTTCCGCCCGCGCGGACCCAGGGACAGCTGCATGCAGAACATTGTGACCGAGAGCAGAGATCTACCGGTTAGGCGCCGTGAGTGTATCCCGGCCGAGCGATGTCGCTGTTCGCGCTGAGATCATCTCCGACCAAGACAATTTCTCAGCGGTTCTTCCAAGGAGGCCGTGTATGTCGAGTTTGAAATCATTGGCAGTCTTCACCGTGGGGGTTCTCCTGCTGGCCGGTCTGGCCGCAGCTCAAGGCGGCGCTACCGGTGCCATCAGTGGCACGGTGCAGGACGTCTCCGGTGCTGTCGTCGCCGGTGCGCAAGTCCAGATCATCAACCAGGACACGGGCTCAGTCGCGCGCACCATGAAAACCGACGCCAATGGCGCGTTCGTTGCCCCCCTGCTTCCCGTCGCCACCTATACGGTGAAGATTACGGGCGCGAGTCTGGGGGAAGCTAACCTCAAAGACATCGTCGTCCGCATCACCGAGACCACGCGCCTGACCGCCAAACTCGCCCCGCTGAAAGTTCTGGAGAAAGTGGAAGTCCAGGCCACGGTGCAGAGCGTCGAGACCACGACCGCGACCACGGGTCAGGCCATCGAAGAGCGCACTATCCGCGAGCTGCCCCTGTCGACCCAGAACTTCCAGCAGTTGCTGACCCTTTCCAGCGGCGCGCAGAGCGAGTTGAACGCCTCCGCCCAGCTCGGACGTGGCAACGCGCGCGTGATCGTGAACGGCCAGCGCGAAGACAACAACAACTACCTGATCGAGGGCATCAGCGCGACTGACTACAACGTCTCGCAATCCACCAACGTTCCGCTGCCCAATCCGGATGTCATCCAGGAGTTCAAAGTTCAAACCTCGCTCTACGACGCCAGCCAGGGCCGCAACAGCGGTGGCAACGTCAATGCCATTCTGAAATCTGGGACCAGCCACTTCCATGGCGACCTGTACGAATTCTTCCGCAACGACGTTTTCAATGCCAACGAGTTCTTCCTGAACCGCGCCGCCCAGAAACGTCCGTCGGTGAAGCAGAACATTTTTGGAGCCAGCCTGGGTGGCCCCATCGGTCCGGGTGCAAAACTCGGCTACTTCTTCTTGAACTATCAGGGAACGCGCCAGCGCAGCGGGCTTTCGCCGGGCACGTCCATCAGCAACTCCGGATTCCCCATCCTGCCTGCCGACCGTTCCGCGGAAAATCTGGCCGCACTCTTTAGCACGCCTGCGTTCGGGGAGTGCCCCGCCGTGCCCATTGCGATTGACCCCGTCGTTGTCAAACTGCTGAACTTTAAGAGCAATCAGTTCGGTGGCGACGCCAACGGCTACCTGATCCCTTCCTTGCCCGGAACGCCCGGCGTCCAGGTGAACGACGACTGCAGTGTCAGCGTGAATACGGCTCCCTTTATCATCAGCAAGCCTGGCAAGTTCACCGACGATCAGTTCACGACCAGTTGGGACAAGGAATTTCATGGTGGCAACGACAAGATATCCGCGCGCTTTTTCTTTTCCAACGCGGAATCGGTTCTCCCCTTTGGCGCCGGCGGGCTGCAGGCATCCCTGGGTGGAACGCTGGCCAGCAGTATCAGCGCGACCGACCTGAACTTCCCTTATGACCTTCCCGTCAATGATCGTTTTCTCAGCCTTGCCGAGACTCACCTGTTCTCACCCGCGTTGGTGAATGATTTCCGGTTCGGCTACGTGCGGATCAACAACAGCCTGCTCAACACTCCGCCGACCGGGAGTGACGGCCCACTCACCGCCGATGCACTCGGCATTGACCGTCCCACCAACAACCTGACTGATTCCATCTACAAGTTCACGCTCACCAGCTTTCAGATCGGGCCCACGCCTCCCGCCGATCAGCATCAGGTACAGGACAATTTCAACTTTGTCGATACCGTGAGCTGGGTGAAGGGTAAGCACACGTTCCGGCTCGGTGGTGAGTACGTTCGCGTCCACCTCGACAAACTTTTCCCGCAGGTATTCAACGGCCAGCTCTTCTTCGGCGGCGGCGGCGGCCTCACCGACTTTCAAAACTTCCTGCAAGGCGCTCCCGGTGGCAGCTTCGGCGGGGGCGGCGTCTTCAACCACCAATACCGCAACAACAACCACTCGTTCTTTGCCCAGGATGACTGGCGAGTCAGACCGGATTTCACCTTGAATCTGGGCTTGCGCACCGAAGTGTTGGGCGCCTTCTACGACAACCTGTGCCACATCGGCAATTTCGATCCGGCCGCGGGCAACAATGGTCAGTATCCATTTGTCTATGGACGTTGCGCGAACAAGCTCGGCGTCGACGGGCTCTCGGGCTCCGGCAACAACACCACCTACAAGAACAACTACTCTACCGGCCTTGGCCCGCGCATCGGCTTTGCGTGGGATGTGCTGGGACATCACAACACCACCATCCGCGGTGGTTATGGCATCTACTTCGTCCGTGAAGATGTGGGCACGGTGGATCAGCTTTCCTTCCAGGCCCCCTACCTGCCGATTGCAGGAGCTCCCGGAAATCCCGGCTGCTTGGCCACCTTCTTTTCCGCGGACGCACCACCGGAGTGCGATCAGATCCCGGGACAAGGCAATCTGAACGCTCTTCCCAAAGCCGGAGATCTCTCGGCCGGTTTCGTCCCGTGCCTCGGGTCATTCAAGGGTTTCTCGGGACTTACCACTGACGCGGCGACCTTTGGTTGCGCGGACGGCAGTCCCGGCTTGATTGCTTCTCAAAATCTCTTCGTGCTCGCCGTCCCCCGTCATTTTGTCGTTCCCAATACGCAACAGTGGAACTTCACTATGCAGCGCGACCTCGGCAGGCAGTGGATTATGGAACTCGGCTATGTGGGGAGCCATGCCGTCCATCTCCGCGAGACAAGCACGAACATTCAGGCCAAGCTTGCCACCCCGACAAGTCCAATTACGTTGACCGCGGACGACGGAACCCAGTACACGATCTTCGATAGCACGGCGTCCAATGGCGCCGCCCGCTCTAATCTGAACGGTGTCAACGGATATGGCGGGTATCAGGTCTTCGCGAACGACGCCTATTCTCACTACCATTCTTTCCAGGCGACGCTTTCCCGTCGTTGGAGCGCGGGATATTTCCAGAGTGCCTACACCTTCTCCAAGGCAACCGACGCTACCTCCAGTGGCAACACCGCGCTGAACACCGCCTTTAACGATGAGAGCAACATCTCGAATTCCTATGGCCTTTCCGACTTCGACCGCACTCACCGGCTCACCGTCAGCTACCGCTACGACCTTCCTTTTTATCGCGCCGCTCGCGGGGCGAAGGGCGCTCTGCTGGGCGATTGGGCGGTCAGTGGCATCACCATCTTCCAGTCGGGCACCCCGTTCTCGGTGACAGACTCTGCCGCCGGCTCAGCCTATCTGGCAACCTTCCTCTCCTTTGCTGTTCTAGGCGCGGACCTGGCCCCCGGCGGCTCGATCGCCGCGGGAAAAACTTCCGGGGATATTCACCACCGGCTGGACAACTACATAAACCTCAGCAACTTCGTACCCGCTCCTCCGGCCTACGACGGCGCAAGCGTGACCGCTTTCGGTACATTGCGCCGCAATATCTACCGTGGCCCCTTCCAGCAGAACTGGGACTTCTCTCTGATCAAGAATTTCCGGATCACGGAAAACCAATCGCTCCGCTTCACCGCGGATTTTTTCAACATCTGGAACCATGCGAATTTCGCCAGCCCCGCTTCGAACGACGTCGAGAATCCCGGTCCGTTCGGGAAGATCCAGAGCACGGTCGGCACCCCGCGCCTCATCCAGTTCCAGTTGAGGTATGCGTTCTAGTGAGTCGAGCGAATCCAACAACCCGGATCCCGCTGCTTGAGCGGGACCAAGTCGCACCGGAAATCGCCAGCGTGTACGACGCCCTGCAGAAGACCCGGGGCGTCGTGCCCAACATGTTCAAGACGCTGGCGCACACTCCTGCCCTCGCCCTGGCCACCGCCGGATACCTGAAGGCGCTGCTCGGGGACGGCGCGCTGCCGGGCTTCTACAAAGAACTGATTGCCATGCGGCTGTCGGTGTTGCTGACGAGCGAGTATGCCGTCAAGGCCCACGCGCTTTCAGCCAAACAGAAAGGCGCAACCGAGGCGCAGATTGCGGCGGCTCGCGGTGATTACCAGAGCGGGCCGTTTACGGAAGCTGAGAAGCTGGGCTTCGACGCTGCCGAACGCCTGCACCGCTCCGCTGCCGAGATCACGGACGAATTCTTCGCGTCGCTGAAACAGCACTTCAGCGATCCGCAAATTATCGAATTGGTGGCCACGGCAGCGGCCTTCGAACTGTTCCCCCGTTTTGTGGACGCGCTGCGCATCCCCACCACGCCGAGCTGATAAGCGCCGCGGTGTTTCCCCCGTGCCCTCCGTGGTTAACGGTTTTACTTTGCTCGACCACAGAGGTCACAGAGTTTCACAAGGCAAAGCGCATTTCTGCATCAGCAACACGTCGGCGGTTTGCCCGCCGCGGTTGTGTAAACTAGGGTTCGATCCATGCGACCACTGGCATCCAGACTCTCGGTTCTGACCGGCGAAGGCGCGCTCACCGTCTATTCACGCGCCAAAGAACTCGAGCGCCAGGGACGATCCATCATCCACCTGGAACTGGGCGAGCCGGACTTCCACCCCGCCGAGCCGGTGATCGCCGCCCTCGAAAAGGCGCTCCGGGATGGCAAAGACCGCTACTGTCCGATGGCCGGCGTCCCTGCTCTGAAAGACGAGTTGGCTGCCTACCTCCACCGCACCCGCAACCTGAACGTCTCGCCGGAAAGCGTGGTCATCGCTCCCGGCTGCAAGATCGCGCTCTTCATGGCCATGATGGCCATCATCGAGCCGGGCGACGAAGTCCTCTGGCCCGATCCTGGATTCCCCGGATATCCTTCGATCACCCGCGGTTTTGGCGGTGTCCCTGTGCCGTTTGGCCTGACCGAAAAAAATGGCTTTCAGCCCGATCCGGATGAAATTGCCGCGAAGATCACGCCCCGTACCAAGGCGATCCTGCTCAATTCACCCTGCAATCCAACCGGTTCCGTTTATTCCGACGAAGTGCAGCGCCGCATCGCCGAGCTTGCCGTGAAGCACGACCTGTACGTGCTGTCGGATGAGATCTACGCCCGCATCATTTACGGGCAGAAATACATTTCGATGCTGAGCTATCCCGGAATGGCCGAGCGCACGCTGATCATCGATGGCTTCTCAAAGAGTTTCGCCATGACAGGCTGGCGCCTGGGATACGCCATCGCGCCCCCGGAACTCGTCCCCCATTTGGTGATGCTGGCCATCAACAGTTACACCTGTGTCGCCGAATTCACGCAGCTAGCCGCCATCGAGGCGCTGCGCGATTCGACTGGCGCCACGCCCCGCATGGTCGCCGAGTTTCAGAAGCGCCGCGGCCAGTTCATCGGCGATCTGAACCGCGTGCCCGGCTTCCGCTGCATTCCTCCGGAAGGCGCGTTTTATGCCTGGGTAAACATCGAAGAGACGGGAATGACCGCCGAAGAAGTCTGCCGCATCATGCTGGAAGAGGCCGGAGTGGCCGGGATTGCCGGCGCAGCCTTCGGTGAAATGGGGAGAAAGTTCGTGCGCTTCTCCTTCGCATCTTCGACCGCGACGTTGAAAGAAGCCGTCGCGCGCATTCAGAAAGTTTCTGCAGCCTGGCAGGGAGCGGCCGCAACCCGCTAGGAGTTCGAAGAGAAGGGCCCGTATCAGGGCATCGCTGTAGCGATGCCGGAAGATTCTACAATGAACCGCGCCTTTAGGCGCTGAGAAAGTCAGATGCTGACAAAAGCTCTCATTACGACTTTGATTCTGTGTCTCGCATCCTCCCTCGCTCTGGCCCAGGCCCGTCCCTATCCCGGCAAGGACTTGCCCGCAACCTACGAGCGCTTGCTCGCCGAGGTCAACAAGATTCCCGCCTTCGATCACCACGCCCATCCCGGATTTGCCGACGATCCCGACGTGGACGCCATGGCTGCGCCTCCGGGCAGCGCCGCCTTCCGCGAGCGCGAGACCAATCCCGAGCTGGTCGCAGCTGCCAAAGCGCTCTGGGGCTACCCCTACGATGATTTTTCTGCCGAGCATGCGAAGTGGCTGATCGAGAAGAAAGCCGAGATGAAGAAGCACTATCCCGGCATCGCGTACTTCAACATGATGCTCGACAAGCTGAACATCGATCGCGGCGTCGCCAACCGTGCCATGATGTCGGACTATCTCGATCCCAGGCGCTTCCCGTGGGTCTTCTTCGTGGACTCTTTCCTGTGGCCGTTCGACAACGCCAAAGAACGCGCGCGCAATGGCGACCAGCAGGTGTACATCCCGTTGCAGGAGAAAATGCTGAAGCGTTGGATGCAACAGGAAAGAGTGGGCGCACTACCCTCCAGCTTTGGCGATTACCTCAAATTCATCAGCCAGGTGCTGGAAGACAATCAGAAAGACAAAGGTGGCATCGCGATGAAGTTTGAGGTCGCCTACTTCCGGCCCCTGCACTTCAGCGATCCTCCGCGCGAACAAGCCGAGGCGATCTACCAAAAATACGCCAAGGGCGGAATCCCCAGCGAAACCGAGTACCGCACTTTTCAGGATTACATCTTCCGCTACCTGATTACCGAGGGCGGACGCCTGAAGCTGCCCGTGCACATTCATTCGGCGGTGGGAATCGGCGATTATTTCAATCTTTCCGAGAGCAACATCATGCAGCTGGAAAACATCCTGCGCGATCCGCGCTACTCGGGCACGATCTTCGTCATGATTCACGGCGGGTATCCGCTGGAGCGCGAGGCCATCTGGCTGGCGGCAATGAAGAACGTGTATATGGATTCGTCATTGCAGGAAATCGTCATGTACCCGGCCGCCTTCAAAAATTCGCTCCGCCAGTGGCTGGAGACCTTCCCCGACAAAATCACCTTCGGCACCGACTGCTTCCCTTACAACGACGTCCTCGGCGCCGAAGAGAGCTACTGGCTGGGCAATGTATCGGCGCGCCAGGCGTTGGCCGCCGCCCTCGCCGAGATGGTTTCGTCGGGAGAAGTTTCCGAAGCCAAGGCGATGGAGATGGCCCACGCTTTTCTCCACGACACCGCCGTCAGCCTGTATCCTTCATTGGCACACTGATATGAAAAGAACCAAAGCGAAGAAGGTCGCACGAAAGAAATCTGCCGCGAACACCGGGAAAAAGAGAACAACGGGTACGCCCAGCAAGGTTGCGCTCAAGGGTACCGTCTCGAAAGCAAAGCGCAAGGCAGAGTTGCGCCACGTCCCGTGGAGCGCGGTTTCCGTGGAAGCGCTGAACCCGCTACTGGGCCGTCATTTCGTGGTCGGACAGAACATCATGCTGGCCCGAGTGCTGTTGAAAAAAGGCTGCATCGTGCCCGAACACAGCCATCCCAACGAGCAACTGACGTTTATTGCCGAAGGCGCGCTGAAATTCTGGATCGACGGCAGGGAGATCGTGGTTGGAGCGGGCGAAGTGTTGACCATTCCCCCCAACATGCCCCACAAGGCGGAAGCGCTCGAGGACACGGTGGATTTCGACGTATTCAATCCGCCCCGTGCCGACTGGATGAGCGGAACCGATTCGTATTTGCGGTAGATTTCCTCCGTGCCCCCGTGTCCTCTGTGGTAAAGAAGTTTTTGGCTACAGAGTACACACAGGTCGCACAGGCAACAGAATTCAAACCATGTCCCCGACGCATACCAACGCGACCGCCCGTCTCCGCTGTATCTCCTGTGGCGCCACGCCTGGTTCCACCGCCCAGGACTTTCGCTGCACAAGCTGCGGTGACCTGCTCGAATTCGTTTTCCCAGGGCGGACGTTCGATCCCGCCGCCCTGAAATCTCTCTGGCTCAGCCGTCGGACTTCTTTAAACAAGCTCGACCAGAGCGGCGTTTGGCGCTTCCGCGAACTCCTGCCGCCGATTTCCGAAGAGCACGCCATCACCCTGCGCGAAGGCAACACACCGCTCTACCAACTGCCCCGCTGTGCGCGTCTCACCGGCCTCGACCATCTCCACGCCAAGCATCAGGGCATGAATCCGACGGCCTCGTTCAAAGACACGGGTATGACCTTCGCCGCGTCGTCCGCCCACCAACAAGGTTTTCGCTGGGTCGCCTGCGCCTCCACCGGTAACACGTCAGCCTCGATGGCCGCCTACGCTGCGCGCGGCAACATGCACAGCCTGGTGCTGATCCCCGAAGGCAAGATTTCCTGGGGCAAGCTGTCGCAGTCGCTCGACTACGGAGCCCTCACCTGCCAGCTCCGCACCGATTTTGACGGCTGCGTTCTGATCCTGAATGAACTCGTGCGCCAGAAGCCGGTCTATCTTCTGAACTCGGTCAATCCCTATCGCATCGAAGGCCAAAAGACCGCTGCCATCGAACTGCTCGAGCAACTGGGCTGGGAGCCGCCCGACCACATCATTGTCCCGGGTGGCAACCTCGGGAACAGCTCGGCGATCGGAAAGGCACTTCTCGAGATGCAGGAGCTCAAGCTGATCGCTCGCCTGCCCAAGCTGTCGATCATCCAGGCGGAAGGTGCGAACCCGTTTTATCGCAGCGTGCGCGAGTTCGGCGGCGCCAAGATCGAGCCCATGACCGCCGACACCATGGCCACCGCGATTCGCATCGGCAACCCGGCATCGTGGAAAAAAGCCTTGCGTGTGCTCCAAGCCACCGGTGGGGAAGTGGAGCAGGTGACCGAACTCGAGATCGCCGAAGCCAAGGCCGAAATCGGAGCAGATGGCATCGGTTGCGAACCCGCTTCGGCTGTGACGCTTGCGGGCCTGAAAAAACTCCGCCAGCGCGGATTTGTGAAACCCGGGGAGTCGGTTGTCTTGATCCTGACCGGACACCTGTTGAAAGACCCTGATTTCACCATCAAGTTCCACCGGGGCGATTTGTTCTCCGGAACCCCCTACGAAATCGATTCGGCACGCGCCAGGCCTCTCCAGCGCGCCCCGGTGGTGCTCGACGCCGATCTGGGTGCCGTCATCGCCGCGCTCGAGGCCTCCGAAAGGAAAAATTCGTAGCAGTTCGGCGCGAACTCGTGTATAAGACTCGGTTTTGGCTTTTAGGGAATCTGTCAGTCACCCATGCCTTCTCGTCCTGCATCTTCGGATCGCTCGCTTCGGCTGGCTCTGCCGGCAACCTCCGCCAATCTCGGCCCGGCGTTTGACGCGGCCGCCCTGGCCATGGACTTCCATCTGCGCCTGCACGCCGAGCGCGCTCCCGACTTCTTCATCACCGCCGAGGGCCGCGACGCACAGATCTGCAGCCGCATGGAGAACCATCTCATCGTCACCACCTATTGCGAGGTCCTGGAATCAGAAAACCGCAAGATTGCACCCTTGCGTATCCACATCGAGAACGAAATCCCCATCGGCAAGGGTTGCGGATCTTCTGCCTCGGCCCGGCTGGCGGGGATCGCACTGGCCGTGCACTTCGGGCACCTGCGCTGGAAGGATGACCGCATCGTGGGAGAAGCCTCCATGCGCGAGCATCATCCCGACAACGCTTCCGCCTGCTGGATGGGCGGCCTCGCCGTGGCCCGCATGGCGAACCAGGTTCAGGCGCAGGTGGCCGAGATCAAACCGAAAGGAAGCTGGCCGCTGCTGCTCGCGGTCCCGGCCTTGCCGCTCCCCACCGAGCAGGCCCGCCGCGTTCTTCCTTTCCAATACTCGCGCGCCGACGCCGTCACCAACATTCAGAACGCCATGCTCCTGCTGGCCGCTTTCACCCAGGACCGGCGCGACCTGCTCGCCTCCGCGCTCGAAGACCGCATCCACCAGCCCTATCGCGCGCCCCTCTGTCCGCTGCTGCCCGCGATCAAGGAACTGGCTGGCGATTCCGGAATCATCGGCGCCGCCCTCAGCGGTGCTGGCCCGTCGGTGCTGGTGTTTCTTGATCCCAAGGTTTCCCCGAAGAGAGCCAAGCAGAGAATTGCGGCGCACCTCACCAAACGCCACCTGCCCGCCGAGTTGCTGCTGACCCAGATTGCCGTGCATGGCGGCCGCGACAGCGCCGACTGGCGCAAGAAGCATGGCGCTTCAAGAAAATAGGGCCGGTTGGCACCGGCCCACTGAGAAACTGGAAGCCAGAAAGTCTGCTCTACTGCCGGCTCGCCGGCGGCACAATCCCGTTCATGCGCAGATATTCCACCATCTGCCCGTAGTGGTCGAATCCGTGCCAAGCGAAAACCGTGCCCATGCCCAAGCGGGTGGCAGTGCCTTCGCCGAACGGATTCTTGATTGCCCCGACCGCATTCCCTTCGTTGATGGTTGCAACTGCCTTGTGCGCGTATGCGAATGAGTCTTTCAGGAACTTAACAATGTCGGCTTTCGATTTCACGCTGTCCGGACCGTTCTCGCCGCCCAGTTCTACCGGAGGTTTTTCCTCCAGGATGGCCGAGCCAACTAGATAGTTCACCGCAGCCACGTGCTTCGCTTGCATCGCGAACGTACGCACGCCTTTGAACTCGCCCACGGTCGGTGCAAATGCGAACTTGTCCTCGGGCATTGCTTCCACCGCCGGCACAAGTTCGCTCTCGATCGTTTTCACCGTGCCGTCAAGGACACTCGTGATGGTTTTCTTCTCGTCCTTCGCCTGCGCCAGACCCAAACTGCAGAAAGCCAGCGCCACGGCCAGCATCAGTCCAACTGTTTTCATGTTGCCTCCTAGCATTCTTAACCTCCGAAACTTGATTTGTCGTTGCCTTCGATCCCGGCAAGTTCTCTTGAACCGGAATCCCCCATCCCAGACACAGTCCTGCACTCCAGCCCCAGAGGGGCGCTATATGTTAGCCCGGGACGCAAGTCCTGGGTAGAAATCGCAAATGACGGAGTCCCGCAGGGACGGCACCGGAGACTCCCCAACCCCACCGTGCCGACCCAGTGTAGCCCATCGTTTCTCTAGCGGGAAACATGCAAAGGCGAGATCGCTAGTCGCGCACCACTGCCGGCGTTAGTTCCAACTCGCCCGCCGTGATGCGATGTCCGCGCAACGCCAGCACGCCGCACGCGAGCACCACCGCGGCCACGGTCAGCGCGTTGGCAATCCCGATCTGGTTCGCCAGCGCTCCCCACGCGGTAGCCCCCACCGCCATCCCTCCCTGCAGTACCAAAAGGTACAGCGAAAGCACCCGTGCCCGCAGGTGCCCCGGGCACATCGTTTGCGCCGCCACATTCAGGCAGGCAAGGATTCCAATCCACGCCGCGCCTGCCACCAGCATCACCGCGCAGAGCAGCGGAAAAATGTGCACGCGCCCCACGGCAAACGTCATCCCGGCAAACACAACGATGGCGAATGCAACCAGTCCGTCAACCGACAATCGCTCTCTTACGCGCGGCAAACCCGCCGCTCCCAGCAGCGCGCCGAAGCCGAAGCAGCCCAGTAGTACTCCGTATCCGCGAGCGCCATGCGGACGCGCGATGATCGGCAAGAGCGCCAGCACCGAAGCCGCTGCGACGCTAAACGTCCCTGTGCGCAACAGCACCGACTTCGCCAGGCTGCTGTCTTTCACGTAGGCGAATCCGTCGCCGATCGCCGACCACATCCGCCGCCGCGGCTTGGGAGCTTCGGACGGTCTCCTCCAGTGATAGAGAAACAGGATGACCCCAAAAAACGAAGCCGCATTCAGAAGAAATGTTGTTCCGGAACCCACCGCGGCTACGATCAACCCGCCCAGCGCCGGACCTACCGCTCGCGCGACATTGAATCCCGCGGAGTTCAAGGCCACTGCCGAAGCGTGCTGTTGGCGCGGTACCAACTCCGGAGTGATGGCCTGCCACGCCGGATCGTTCATCACCGATCCCAGGCCGAGCAGAAACGTGAACAGCAACAGCACCCACGGCCCCACCCAACTGGTCAGCGTCAGGATGCCCAGGGTCGCCGAAGCCACCACCATCCAGCCCTGCGTGACCAGCAGGAACCGTCGCCGGTCCACCATGTCCGCCAGAGCGCCGGCCGGCAGAATCACAAGAAACACCGGCAATGCCGCGGCCGCTTGCACCAGTCCGACCATGAACGGATTCATGGTCATCTGCGTCATCAGCCAGCCCGCGCCCACGTTCTGCATCCAGGTGCCGGTGTAAGAGACGACAGAAGCAATCCACAACCAGCGGAAAAGCGGCTCTGCGAGCGGCGCCCAAGGCGAACCGGCACGGCTTCCCGTCAGCTGATCCGCCACCGGCATTTTGATCATCTCAGCCATGGATGAGTTTGGCTCTGAATTGTCCCGGTTCGGCCCCCGAAGGGGTGGTGCGAAATGAATCGCTTGCGGCATTGCTATAGCGATGCCCTGATACGAAACCGACTACCGACTACTGACTACTGACTACTGACTACTGACCACTGGTGTCCCAAACGGCCATTCCCCCCGCCGCCACGCACGCGACGAGTAGACCATCAGTCCCACAATCAGAATCACCACCGCGTAGCGAATCTCACGCCCAAACGCCTTCCGCGAAAAAAGGATGAACAGGAAGCTCCCCGCAGCCACCAGCGCCGGCACCGGATACAGCCACATCCGGAACGGACGCGGCATATCAGGCCTCCGGATCCGCAGCACGATCACCCCAATACTTTGCACCAGAAACTGCAACAGAATGCGGATCACGACCAGCGCAGCGATCAGGTCCGACAACCGGAGAAAGCAGAACAGCGCAGCCACTCCTGCCAGCGCCAGCAGGGAAACGTAGGGAAACTGGTACACCGGATGGACTTTCGCAAATGCGCGGAAGTAATTGCCGTCGAGCGCCGCTGCGTACGGTACGCGCGAATAGCCCAGCATCAGCGAAAACACTGAGGCGAAGGCCGTCCACATAATAAGGACCGACACCACCGCCCCCGCGCCGTGCCCGTAGGCGCGCTGCATGAATGTAGAAACCACGTACAACTTGCTGTTTGACTCCCCCGACTGCACCAGCTCCCGCCAGGGTACGACTCCCAGGATGCTGATGTTCATGACTACATATAGACCAGCCACCGCCAGAATGGATAGCAACAGCGCCCGCGGAATGTTTCGTCCCGGGTCCTTGATCTCATCTCCCAAGAAACAGACGTTGTAGTAGCCCCAATAATCGTAGGCTGAGACCAGCATGGCCGCCCCCAGGCCGGTGAAGAAATTATGCGAGAGCGTGAACGCGCCCGGTGGAAAGTCGAACGCCTGGCGCGCATTGAAGTGGGTCAGGCCGACGACGATGATCCATCCGATCGTTCCCATCACACCGATCCAGAGGAGTTTTGAAAGCCGTCCGATCGCGGTGATGCGACGGTAGAGCAGAAACGCCGTGAAGAGACACGCGCCAATCGCAACCAGTGTTGCAGGCATTGCGACCAGGCTCAGTTGCAGTTTTCCCAGCAGCGGAAGGTTGAGGCTGAGGGTTCGTGCAACCCACGCTCGTTCCAGCCCCGGCCACAAGAACGAGGCGTATTGCGAAAAGCCCACGCAGCCCGAGGCAATCGACAGCGGAGCGCTGAACGAAAGCTGCCATATAAAGAGGAAGGAAATCAGCCGCCCCAACTTATGCGGACCGTAAATTTCCTTCAGGTAGCGATACGACCCGCCCGACCCCGGCATCGCCGCGCCCAGTTCCGCCCACACCAGCCCGTCGCAGATGGCAAGCCCCGCGCCCAGCACCCAGCCCAGCATCGCCTGCGGGCCGCCCATCGCCGTCACAATCAGCGGGATCGTAATGAACGGCCCCACCCCGATCATGTCAATCATGTTCAGCGCAGTGGCCGAGCCGAGGCCAATGCCGCGGACGAGTGGGGTTCCGGGCGGCGCGACTCTATCGGGTTGTTCAGCAGCCGGCATGGTGACTCGCTACTCGCCTCTCGCTACTCGCGACTCACCAAGTTCACAAACAGCCTTACTGCCCCCGGCACTCCCGCTGGCAACTGCCGGAAGAACGCATACCCGGTATAGATGTACATCCCCTTGCCGTACTGAGCGACGAGCAGGCCCCCCTTCTGCTCGCTCTCTCCCGGATCGTGCGTCTCGAGCAGCGGCGTGAACTTCGGATCCCACTGGCTCATGAAGTACAGGCCCCGCTCCTGGACCCAGCCCTCAAAGTCCTTCTGCGTGATCTGGTTCGGAGAATGGAAGATCCGGTTCGCCGGATCGAGAATCGCCACCGGTGCCTCTTCCACTGACGCTCGCGCCCGGCTGAGCGTTGCCGGATACGGTGTGAACTTACCGCTGTTGAAATCGCTCGCGGATGCGTTGTATTGCACCACCAGCCTTCCGCCCGCCTCGACGAACGCCAGCAACCGCTTGTTACTCGCAATCACGTCTTTCTGCGTGTCGTACGCCCGGATACCCAGCACGATCGTCTGATATTTGCCCAGGTCCTCGGTCGCCAGCTTGTCGGCAGGGATCAGCGTCACATCCATGCCGATCTGCTGGAGCACGGTGGGGATCTCGTCCCCCGCGCCCATGATGTAGCCCACCTTCAGGTCCCGCGGGATCTTCACATCCACGATGCTGACGCGCTGTACCGCGGGCTGGTAGTAGTATGCGGAGCCCAAGTCCTCGCGGGTGACGACGGAATAGCCTTCGTCATAGCCGCGAACTCCGCTCTTGAGGTGTGCCCGGATGGCGGCGCGGCCTTCCTTCAGTTCCGAAGGAAATACCTGGAACGAAGCTTCCTGCGCCTGATCCGTCGCGATCTTGATTGCTTCATGCGAGGGCTCAGATCGCCACCCGTTCGGAACCCTCACCGAAACTTGTGCTTCCGAATCGCGGCCCTGGTCGCGCGCACTGGTTTTTACACCAGTGCTGCCGCTCTGGCCGGTTGGAATGACTGCACCCGACGGCTGCACTTCAACCGAAAATGCCGGGCCGATCGCCAGCGGATGCTCGCCTTCGCTTCCATCCGCCTGCCTGAATCGGACCATCGCCGGAACTTCCACGTTTCCCGAAAATCCCTGCCATTCGTAGTCCAGATGCACGCGGATCGGTGGCGGTGCGAAGGGAAGCGTCAGGTATTGCGCTTGGTCAATCGTGTTCAAGCTGTCCCGCTCGGGATCTTCCCGATGCCAATAGGGACGCGTATAGCTGGCCTGCTCGCACGGCGTCAGGTGAAATTTGAATTCCACCTCTCCGCCGCTACCCACGGATTGTGCTCCGGTCCCCATCGCGGCCATTGGGCAGGCAGGTGTCTCCAAAAGCAACCGGACTCTAAGGTTGTCCAATCCCGACTGACCGGCAATTCGAACTTTCGCCGCGACATCGAATGCCCGTCCCGGCACTACCATCGGCGCCGTTTCCGGAAAAGCGGCTGGCGGTGTGTCAAGCATTGCTCTTAATTCAACTCCCAGCGCCAGGTTTGCGGCCTGCTGAAACTGACCACTCTTCCCTCCCATCGCTGCGAAAAACACTCTCTTTGCGCTTTCGGACAGGGAAGACTGCTGGACCCGATGCAGCAATTCCTCCGTGGACTTGCGACCCGTGAAGAGGTCCGCTGCTGTTTTTGAGGAATCTGTCTCTGCGTTCTGCAGTGCCTTGGACACCAGTTGCTGAATGGTCGTAAGCTCCCCCCTCAGCCACGGCACCTTCTTCTCTTCCTCGCCCAGTCGCGCTGCCAGCCCCGGCAGTGATGTATCAATCCCATCGAACAGATCCTGCTCGTGTCCGTCTTTGTCTTTCGACGAATCCACCACCGCATCCAGCAGCTTGTAGTGCGTGAAGCGGTCTCCGTCATCGATGGTCCAGTTCGCGGCCCCTTGGGAAAGTTGATGCCTCAGTCCTTGCATTGCGAACTGGATGTAAGAGGTCCCCAGCACCGGGTCCTTCACGCCCGTGTTCAGCCGCACGGTGTAGTTCGCAGCATCACAGGTGTTCGAAAAGAATCCGCACACGTTCCCGGTGTACAGCTTTTTCGGCTGCCAGGGCTGCAATCCTTCGGCGAGTTGCTCAGGAAAGCGCTTCGGATCGCCCGCCGCGCGAAATGCCTCCCGGGTCAACAGGGCCGATGCCTGGTGATGCCCGTGCCCGTCGCGATCCGTTCCCGAAAAACGCGCCACCAGCACATCCGGACGAAACGTGCGAATCACCCTCACCATGTCGCCGAGCGCGACCTCGTGCCCGTGCCACTTCTGGAAGGTTTCTTCGGGGGTCTTCGAGTATCCGAAATCCGCCACGCGCGAGAACCGCTGTTCCACGCCGTAGTAGCGGTCCGATGCCAGCAGTTCCAATGTCCGCAACACGCCCAGTACATCAAAGAGGTTGCTGCCGAGTTTGTTCTGTCCGCCTTCGCCGCGAGTCAGGGTCATTAGCAGCGCGGACACACCCTTCCCTCGCGACTCCAGGGTCAGCATCCCGCCGTCTTCATCGTCCGGATGTGCCGTCACCTGCATCAGCCGCCCGGTGGTCTGCAGACGGCGCAGCATCAGCTTCAATCCCGCCGTCCCCGTCTCTTCCGGCAACGGCTCG
>Ga0182021_10000070_pt1 | contig 87205 bp, 95 predicted proteins | sample 612E3MmetaG_FD_120493 | JGI IMG/M metagenome (GOLD analysis project Ga0182021, IMG submission 120493) | Permafrost microbial communities from Stordalen Mire, Sweden - 612E3M metaG (Illumina Assembly) | ecosystem: Environmental > Terrestrial > Soil > Wetlands > Permafrost | place: Sweden... | reverse complement strand
GGACTTTGTATCACGCACCCGCTGCCGCTGAGGCCGGCGAGGTCTTCGCCGGTTGGGGTGAAGGTCTCTTGCCTCCCGCCTTCGGCAGGCGCTTGAACTCCTGCAGAATGGCCGGCTGGCTCGCAAATCGCGCCTGTGCGAATTTCCGCAGCCTGTAAATCTCCCGCTGCAACGCGGTAAGCGCATCCTGCCTGGTCTCCGTGGCGGTATTCCGCAGCTTCTTCGAATTCTCCTGCAGTGCATCGGCCGTTACAAGCTCGGCGTACGCGGTCGCAACGCCGTCGATGTCCGCCTGGCTCATCCCGTTCAGAAGAAGCTCCGACGAGTGCTTCTGCACCACTCCCGTCATGTACTCCATCACGGTCATCATCTGCCGCACGGTTGTCGGCCGTTGCATCCCCACCCTGAATTCCTTCAGGATCTTCTTATCCTTCCCGAATGCCGACTTCGCCGCGTTCCGCACCATCGCCAGCAGCTCATTCGCCTGCTTCATCGCGATGTCCTGCGCCTCCGTCCTCTGATTCAGCGTCGCCAAAGCACCCTTCTGCCCCGAGTCTCTCTTGAGCGCCGTCTCGAGCGCCGACTGAAATTCTGCCACTCTCGTTCCATCATAACCTCGCTCCGCAAGCTCGGCTGCGTGCGTGTTTACGGCTGCCAAGAGCGCCTGTGCCTCCTGGATTGCTACATCGACTGTGGTTGACATGGAAGCCTCCCTGAAAGCTGGATGGATCAGTTTTTTAGTCCTGCGCGAAAATCTACGAATAGAAAAGCTCAGAGTTTCACTGTAAATCTGGCACTAAATTGCATACTCGTTGCATCCTTCGATTGGGGAGGCTGTCTCATAAGTCACGGTTGTCATTTCGAGGATCCCGACTTGTCGGGAGACGAGAAATCTTTGTGAACTGGGATAGGATTTCTCTCCCGATTGGAAAGCATCGGGGTCGAAATGACAGTGCGAAGCAGCGGGATCGTCACGAAGTGATCCTCCGAAGGAGTCCTTTGGACCCTTGGGAAAATGACAAAGGCACTTTTTAGACAGCCTCACTCGCGCGGACTTTGAGCATGATTTGTCACTGTCAGGCCAAAAAGTCCTGAGAGTAGGGAACATTCTCAGAATCGGGAATCGACTTGTCTGTATGTCGAGGAATGAGTGGGTGGGATCGAGCTGTTTTGATGAACGAACCGACACCGTCATTCCGGGGGACGATCCCGGCGACCCGCAGACCGTGCCGAAGGACCATATGACTCGTCCGAAACAACGTATGAGTGTCTCAAACTTGCGTAGAACTGTTCGCGCGGACCCGCGGATTGATTTGAACCAACGTATGACTTCTCCCGACCAACCGCGGACTCATTTGAACGAGCGTGGAACCAATCTCGCGCAACCGATGACTGATCCAAAACAACCGGAAACTGTTTGGAAGCAAGCGTATATTGATTTGTACGAGCGTGGGACTGTTTCGAAGCAACCGCGCACAACCAAATCATTGCGAAGAGTCTCGGTGCTTCGACGGGGCGACGTGGCAATCTTAACCAAAACCGTGTCATTCCCGAATGCTTCTATCGGGAATCCAGACCCGAGCCATACACCTGCACCTGGCCGATATCGTTCACGTTCTGCCTGCCCGCCAGACCGAGTCTGTCGGGTTCCGCTTCTGAGAATCCCGCATCGTAGCGGAATCCAAGAGCGGGACTGGCGTTTCAACGAATGTCAGGGATTCGAAGCCAAGTGTCGTTGCCGGGAGCGGGTCTATTTGTGTGAGACCTATTTCTTTTGTCCGATGATTTCTGAAAGAAGTTCTCACTAAACTGCGCAACAGTCCTCAGGAGAACGTCACAGCCATGGAAAAAGAATCTGAAATCATGTTGGCAGGTGTCAAGCTTTTATGCAAGCATTGCGGTCACGATCGTTTTAATACTCGCAACGCATTGCTGAACACGAAGGTGCTGACATTCTTCGAGACCGATTGGCTCGCAAACACCGCTGATGTGTTTGTCTGTGCACGCTGCGGATTCCTGCATTGGGTCCTGCCGCCGAATCCATCGACGATTGAGAAAAGAACGCCAGCATAATTGTCGTTACTTTCTTTCCGAGAAAGAAAGTAACCAAAGAAATCTTCCCGAAATCGTAGCCCTCGTGGAGAGCTGCCCAACGCACATGCCGTACTTTCCGTGCGGTAGGAAGAGTTAAATCTCCAACAACATCACAATTGCACGGAAAGTAAACGCACGTTCTATCCGCCCAACGCACTCAGCCGACGATTTCGGGAGCTTGGATGATGACGCAGCCACGCATCCAGGAGTATCCAACCCTAGATAGTTGTCGACTCTCAACTACTGGAGTCAGACATCTTGGAAGCACCAATCTGCGCGGTGCGACATTTCGGGTTGTGGGGCGGTGGCTTAATCACGTGGGTTCAACTACCTGACGTTTTTCATAATGAGTAAAGTCTCTTCGCCTGTCCGGTAGTTTCGGCAGGTGGGTGGGACGGCTCTCGGTGCGTTAAATGTCGCACCTATGTTTCTTTCTGCCGCTTTTCCCGCCTTCTGGGATCCCGCACATTGGCGGTATCCAGACAGCGGGACTTTCCGAAAGAAAGCGGCAATAAGTACGGGTGGAGATTTCTCATTTGACACAAATTCGAAAGCGAGGATAAGAATATGAAATGGTACCACTACATTGCCTGTTTCTTTGCCGGAATGTTTCTGGCAAACGCCGTTCCCCACTTTGTTCAGGGCGTCACGAGCATGCCTTTTCCCACCCCCTTTGCCAATCCGCCAGGTAAGGGCCTCTCATCTCCGACAGTAAATGTGCTTTGGGCGATGTTGAATCTGGTGATCGGATATTTGCTGTTCAGGGCTGGGAAGATCGCCAACAACAACAAATGGACGGTCATCGTATTTTTTGCAGGCGTCCTTGTGATGAGCGTGATGCTGAGCTGGAGCTTTGTCGGGATACAGCGGTAGGGTCAGGGTGGGATGAATAGTGAATGGTTAATTGGTGAGTGGTGAAAGGCCTGCCCTGAGCGAGCGAAGCGAGTCGAAGGGTCAGAAGCCAGAATTCAGAAGTGTAAGTTGAATCAGTGCGGGTGTTCTTTTTTGGCCAAGGGAATTCGTTTGCTTCTCCGTCGTTGCCTCTGCTCATTGCTGGGGCATGTGACGACTCTGACCGAAAGGAGGAGCGAATGTCCAGAAAAACGGCCCTTGCACTTCAACAAATCGAAAAGCGAATTCTTCTCATACGCGGCCAGAAAATCATGCTGGACGAGGATCTGGCAGAGCTTTATGGGGTGGAGACGAAGGCACTAAAACGAGCGGTGCGTCGGAAAAGAAATCGATTCCCGGACGATTTTATGTTCGTTCTCACATCGAATGAGTACTCAACTCTAAGGTACCAATTTGGCACCATAAAGCGAGGCCAGCATTCCAAGTACTTGCCGTATGCTTTCACTGAGCAGGGCGTCGCAATGCTTTCCGGTGTCTTGAATAGCGGGCAGGCCGTCAAGGTAAACATTGCCATCATGCGTGCTTTTGTCCGATTGCGCGAGACCTTCGCAGCACACAAAGAACTTGCCCGTAAACTTGAAGATCTCGAGCGAGGATATGAGACGCACGACAAGCAAATCCATGCCATCTTCGAGGCGATCCGACAGCTTATGGCGCCAGAACAAAAACCCAAACATCGCGTCGGCTTTGAGGTCAAAGGAAATATCGTTTCTGGTCCGAAGACCTGAAAGGGGACTCCTTGCTATGATTCAACAGGCCGTCCGCCATCACCTTCTCGGTCTAAGGTCACAAAATGTGACCTTAGGATAGAGAGCTATCCGCCCCAACGGGTAACGCCGTTTCGTTTCCCCTCGAGAACAATCGGAGCAATCGTGCGAGGATTGAAAGGGGCTTCGACGAAACGCATCAATGAACAGCGTGGAACACCCGGAGCGCGTGTATGGCAGAGAAACCACTACGAACATATCATTCGGGACGAGAGAGATTTGCGGAGAATTCAAAGGTATATTGTGGAGAACCCCGTTCGCTTGAAATATCTTCAACCAAGTTCTATCTTTGAAGTAGGACATCTTTTCCCCTGAACTTGAAAGAGAGTATCCATTGAAACCATTCACTCCCTTCATCTCGAAATCGAAATATCTCAGTGGCCTCCAGTGCTATAAGCTTCTTTGGTTCTACTACAACGCCAAAGACCAGATCCCCGCGGTTGATGCTCAGACTCAAGCGATCTTCGATCAGGGCCATCTTGTCGGCGGGCTGGCCAAGAAGCTCTATCCGGGCGGGATCGAAATAGCCGGGGCGGCGAATGATTTTGGAAAGATCCTCGAACTATCAAAGGAGGCGCTCAGGCAGCGCAAACCTCTGTTTGAAGCGGCATTCAAGTCGGGAAATGCCTTTGCCCGTGCAGACATCTTGAACCCTGTCGGCAGGAGCGATTGGGAAATCATCGAGGTCAAGAGCTCGACGGAGGTCAAGGACGTCAATCTGCACGACCTTGCCTTGCAGCGATATGCGTATGAGGGAGTCGGACTTTCGATCACGAAGTGCTTCATCCTTCATATCAACAATGAGTATGTTCGGAAAGGCGAAGTTGAGCCGAAGAAGCTCTTCACAAAAACAGAGGTGACGAAAGAAATCCAGGCTTTAATGAAGACGGTTCGTCCGAACCTGGAAACGATGGCTGATGTGATACGTCAGAAGCGTCAGCCGGATGTTGAGATTGGCACGCACTGCAACGATCCGTATGGATGTCCGCTTCAGGAACTCTGCTGGAAGTTCCTGCCTGAGCACAATCCGCTCACGCTCTACCGTTTCAAAAAGGAAAAGGCCTTTGAGCTTATCCATGAAGGCCATCTTGAGATAAGACAGCTGCCGCCATCTGTGTCACTGAGTGACAGACAACAGATCCAGGTCGAGGCTCTACAGAGTGGAAAGCCTCACGTAGACAAAGAAGGCCTGCGTGATTTCCTGGAGGGACTGAAGTATCCGCTGTACTTCCTCGACTTTGAGACATTTGGGACGGCTATTCCGTTGTTCGACGATGTCAAGCCCTACGAGCAAATCCCGTTTCAGTTTTCACTGCACATCGTGGAAGCAGAAGGGAAGGAGCCAAAACATGAGAGTTTCCTTGCCGATGGCAAGAGTGATCCCAGACCGGAGATCCTGGAAAGACTCAAGAAACTCCTTGGCAATGAAGGATCAATTGTAGCCTACAATCACTCCTTTGAGAAGGACAAACTGAGCAAGGCATCCGTTGTCTTCAAAAAGTATGCGAAGTGGTACGAAGCAATTGAGCCTCGGTTTGTCGACCTGCTCGCTCCATTCAAATCGTTCTCTTACTATCATCCGGATCAATGCGGAAGTGCTTCAATCAAAGCGGTGCTGCCAGCGCTGACGGGGAAGAGCTATGAAGGATTGGAGATTGCCGAAGGGGGGACAGCGAGCCTGGAGTATCTGAGAGTCACGTTCGGTGAAGTGGATGAGAAGGAGCGGAAAAAAGTCAGACAGGCTTTGGAAACCTATTGTGCGTTGGATACCGAGGGGATGATACTGATCGTTGACAAGCTCGCAACACTTACGAGGTGATTCCTCGCCAGCTAATGTCAGATGGTGGATCGTTGAATTGAGCATTTACTCTTCTCCTGTTCGCTTCCGCTATTCAGTTTAGTTCGAAACAATCGTCTAATACATAATACAGGTTGCAGGCTCATCGGTGAAGACCCAGATCAAGAACATCGGGGCAAGCCCCGATCAATAAGCAATCGGGGTAAATCGGCGGACCCGTCCGCCCATCTTGGTCCAAGAAGGCCGGGCGGACCCACCCGACCCGTTTGCATCCACGATGGCGGGCGGGGATTCTTTGTTTTGTTCGGGAAATCTGTAATCATACCCCATCTTTTCCCTCGAACTCGACTGTCGTTTGCTTTTGGTTTAAGGCAAGCGTAGTTTTACATCCAGCACCGTTTGCATCCTTCCACGACTGCGTGGAGAAGTTATGCCTTTCTTTGATCATCGGAATCCACTTTTCCCATTTGTGAGCCGAGGCTAAAAAATACCGGATTTCCGGTATTGTGGTTTTCGTTGCGTCGAGGTAACGTTTCAGTGCGGCTTTTGCATTCATAAGACAGAAAGACGCAGTACTGCGTCCATGCTCCTGTATTGGCAGGAGAGACGGAGTTCGCAGTTATGCTAGACGTTAGCTGCCACTTGCGACAAGGAGGCCTGTGGCATGTGGATCAATAACTCAATCAAGAGTTCGTATTCCATTGAGCGTTCTCGATTTGACAGGCTCGAAGACACTTACGAGCAGCTCCTTACCCGATTGTCTTCGCTCTCAGCAGTCCGCGCTGATCTGCCCACACCACTGGATCGAGCATGTCTTTATTTCTTACGTGGCACCGTTCATCGCGCCAGATCATTGTTCGACGGGTTGGCGACCACGCTCAAGGCAAAAAACGCTCTCCCTGGTTTTCTATTGGTTCGAGCGCACTTTGAAACCACTGGAGCAGTCGCCTACTTTCTCAGGGAGCTGACGAAATTCAAAAACAATGAGTACGATAACCAACAACTTTACCACTCGGTCCGCGCGATGACCCTCGGAATGCGCGAGATCTCAAAAGCCTTTCCAGCACCAGAACGGGTTCCTCGGATTCCGAGTGTACTAACCTATATCGACGAGGTTGACAAGTTCATCAAACGCAATTCGTCGACCAAAATGCCTCTGTTCAGGACTGACTATGAGTTCCTATCTGAATTCTGTCATCCGAATGCCTTCGCCTTCATCCTAAGCGGGCGAGGTGACAGCCTTAGAAAAGGTAGGAGCGGGCCATCAAATACTCTAACGCCGAAAGACCTGCATACTCTTTTGGTTTTTCAATTTCACACCTCCTACCATTTCATTGTGCTCTACGACCAAGTGTGGGAACTCATCAAAGAACGATTCACATCGAGCTAGTGGTCCAAAAGTGCGAGTGACGCAAACGGCAGCTAACCAGAACCTATATTGAAAGAGAAAGGTAAGAAGAGGTAGAGAGAAGTGTGGTAGGCTGTACAACGGAAAACCTCCTCGTCGCAAGTTTTGTGGGACTACCCCGCCAACTCTATCACTCAACATAGAAATCGTTAGACGGCATTGTGCTCGAGGCAATTACAAGAGGGCGCTCCAAATGACAAGAATGCGCGAATTCTTTCGTGACCTTGATAACATCGACTCCCAAATCGTCGAGATCACTACCAAAGAATATCCATTTCCGACAACACCTCAGGAGTTCATCGAGTCTGCTGAGCTTGACCTCAAGACCGAGTTGCCACAAGCGACTTCGAACTCTCTTGCCAACTCGAAACGGGCACTCGATTCTCAGCTTGACCACTTCTTTATCGCCTACGGTCTAGACAAACTGGCTGAGAACAAGAAGTGGCAGGCCGGTAAGAAAATCCAAGTTGTCGGCGGCCTCGGTCTTGTTCCAAATAGAATCCTGTTCAAGGTGAACGAGACCCGAAATGCTTTGGAACACAAATACGAGAGACCATCTTATCAAACCGCTGTCAACGCCGTTGACATTGTTGGCCTTTTCATCGCCGCCATGGACTCGTATCTCTGTCCTGTCCATAACAGCGCCGCGTTTTACAACCTGGTCAAAGATCAATCCGCGATTCTTTCGGTCGCCTCCGAAGGATCGATCGACGTCAGCTGCTTCAATGGCAAAGCCGACTGGTTGACTCTCTCTAGTCAACACCCAGACGACTTCATCCGCGTCAATGCAGTTTCTCAATCATCACATTATCTCTACCTTTTGACTTTTCTCCTACACTATCGACGATTCTATATGCCAAATTGTTCAAAGTTCTTCCAAGGCTTAAAATACTTAACTGATAATCAATCCGGTGATTCAAACAACTGACAGGCAATTGGTTCCAATGACGAGCACAACGCCGCCTAGGACTCAGACAAACCGGCGCTCGCAAACTGGATAGGCCATGGTGAAACGAAAGTTGGATAAATGTAAAGTGCTCGCTCCATTGCTCGCCGCCACAGGGAACGAGTTATTTGAAAGCGGCGGCTCGCAACGGCGGTTTGCCTAGACGTTAGGCGACACCGCCTTCCGAAAGGGGCAATATGAGGCGGAGCGGAAGAAGCAATACAGGATTCTAAGAAAGGAGTATTCAAAAATGTCAGCCATCAACTGCTGTAGTCTCACAATGTGCTTAATTCTTCTTTTCTCAGAGTCTGCCTTGACTCAGGAAAAGATCATTGAATTACAATTCAAAAAGCCTTCCTGTACGGATACGAGCGCATCAAAGTCATTGGAGAGTCTCGTAAGAGTGCGCCGTATTAGTGAACAGTATGCCACAGGGGGTCTTTATCTCTTGACACAGTGCGGCAACTACGAGGATTTGTTTCAAAGGGAAAACCAGAAAGCTATCGATTATCCGATGATCAACGAATCTTGGCGATATTGCAGCATGTTCTCGACAAGGAGCGGAGACTCCGTCTTCATGGGCAGGAACTGGGACAATCAAAATGTCGGGTCGATTATCGTTAGCCTGTACAAACCTCAGAACGGACATTCCTCGATCTCTTTTTCCAGAGCAATCGATATGGGTTTTCCCATGAATGTTGATATAGAAGATATGAGATCGACGCCAATGGGCAGCAAGCTTCTCTTAGCCCCCTTCTATGCCTATGATGGGATAAACGATCGTGGTATGGTTGCTTCTGTGACCGGCATAGATCAGGTCAAAGTCAATTCCATCAATGGGAAAGAGTCGATCTTCATCAGTTTCTTGGTACGTAAGATTCTGGATCAGACCGAGTCCGTCGAGGAAGCTGTGCGATTCGTAGAGAAGTACATACCGTTTGATCTCGATAAGAACTCGTTAGACTGTCATTTTTACCTTGCTGATGCTTCAGGCAGATCTGTCATCCTAGAATACACGAAGAACGGATGGCAGAAGATTTATCCGGAAAAATCGTGGCAGGTGATGACCAATAACATCGTGTATGGTGTTCCGGACGCGAAACTGCGGCAAGAATGCTCACGTTACAAGAGCTTATCGGAAACACTTGAATTGAACAATGGACACATTGATTGGCGAGCCGGAATGCAAATGCTCCGGAATGTCTCTCAGAAAGGTACGACATGGTCGGTGGTGTATTCTCTCAGATCAAAAGACGTCTATTTTTCAGTGTACCAAACTTGGGAGAAGATATATCACCTCCAGGGATTCTAATTTGAGGTACCAGCAATATTCGAAGTCATCGCCCGTACCTATATAGCATGAAGTTTGCCCGACTTCAATAAATGACACAAGCAAAGAACCCCGAGGCGGTTGCGGCTAACAGCGGTAGCAACGACGCTCCCTTTACTATAGAAGCCAGTTGTGGTCACTCAATGTGCCGCCTTCACAGAAAATTGCTCATTAGTAGTTTGGCGGCACACTGCGTTGCTACTGCACACGTTAGCCGTCATGCGGCACATTTGGTCAAACAAGATCTACAAATCGGTATTATGCTGAAACCACATAAACTATAGTCAGGTGCACAAGAATACTATGACAGACAACCATTTGAAGATATTTGATAGCTGGAGAGAAGCTTCCCAAAAGTTCGACTACTTCGTCACCGGGCTTATCGGTGCTTTAGTTGCCTTCATCGGCCAATCTTTCAAACCGGTCCCAGTTGGCGTCAATCCAGGCACGTTGGAACTCGCGTCGCTGCTACTTCTCGTGATATCATTCTGGGCCGGCTTTAAGAGAATTGAAAGGAATACGGAGAATTTGCGGTTAACATTTGAGAGAAATCGATTGGAAGATCAGTTAATCGAGATGCGAACTGCAAAGGAATCTGGCAACATCGCGATCGGCATGCAAACCGGTAAACCTCTGTCCGATGCTGAACGAGACAAATTGATTGAATCTATCCAGGGTCAATACAACGCAAAACATCAGCTATTGATTGATTTTTCAAATAGCGCCTATCGATTCTACCACTGGCGAAACTACTTGTTGATTTTTGGTTTTGTGCTTCTGCTGGTTGCAAGAGTACTCAAATCTTATGCTTGTGTGGCCTAACCAGTCGCTCGGGCTGACGGCTGAACCGAGCGCAACAGACAGGAGCGGATCATGGATCACCTTGCAGATGTTTACTGTCGTGCCGCAAAACGCAATTGATATTGAACTTTGCCTGCGCATAACAAACGGCAAATCCCGAAGGGATCCTCCGAAGGAGTCCTTTGGACCTGTGGGACTGGCGCTCGCAAACTGGATAGGTGAAGTTGAAACAGAAGTTGGCTAGATGTAAAGTGCCCGAACGAACGACATTCGGCCAATTCATCGTTCGGTCGGGCGGGCGGTTTGCCTAAATCGTTGGGCGCAAGCAAAGATTCAGTTTCTTAAGGCGTTTTGCGGCGCAGAAGCAGCTGCGCTTGGAGGGATTGTTGTTACAGGATCCAGTGTGGTGACGGCGTGTTATACGGATCCCGAACGAGTGTTTCACATAATAGGCGGATCATTCTAATCCATGTTGGGCGGACATGTGGTTCCAACGATAGAATCTGAGAATACCCGTTCACAAATACAGTGAAAGAAGCACGATATGGTTCCTACAAGGCTGAAATGGCTCTGTTCGATATGCATCGCGATTTTTCTTTTGTCCGGCGTCGCTCTGGCGCAGGATGCAGTCGACCTGCGGATCGCGAGCTACGAGGCAATCTGGCAGACGGTGAATGAGCAGCACTACGATTCCACCTTCGGCGGGCTCGACTGGACCGCGATTCATGACAAGTACTACGATCTGGTGAAGCATGCCAATGATGAGACCGGATTCCTTGAGATTGCGAACCGCATGCTTGGCGAACTGGGATTGTCCCACTACTCCGTCTTTCGGGCTGAGCCGGACGGCCCTTCCACTGGGACCGTTGGTCTTGAAACCCGCCTGCTGGATGGCAAGGCGGTCATCACCACCATCAGGGAGGGTTATCCCGCCGCAAAAGCGGGCCTGAGGGAAGGCTACATCGTCGAAGCCATCGACGACGTTCCCGTGGAAAAGATCCTGAGCAATAGCAAAAAGAAGGCGCTCTCGCATGTCAACGAGTGGCGCAGACAATCAGACCTGGACCGCGCCATTCGCAATCGCCTGCGTGGTGCGCCTGGTACGTCGGTGTCGCTTACATTTCTGGACGAGTATGATTCTCTGCGCCGGACCACGTTGTTGAGAAAGGAACGTCCAGGGAAGACGATCCTCGACAAGTCCCTGCCCCCGTTTTTCGTCGAGTTCCAAGCCAAGCGGATCGCCGACAACATTGGGTACATCAGCTTCAGCACTTTTCTTTCTCCGGTGGATGAGCGCTTTGAGCAGGCGATCGACGGCATGCTGGATATGCGCGGTATTGTTCTGGACATCCGGGGAAATCCGGGAGGCATGCATGAAGTGGGAGAAGCAATCGCCGCGAAACTCCTTCAGAAGCCAACGCTGTTCTCGGTCTTCAAGTATCGTGACAGGAAAGAGGAAGTCGTTGTTCAGCCAAACGGGAGGACCTATGCCGGCCCCGTGGTTGTGCTGATTGATGGGCAGAACGCATCGGCCAGCGAACGTTTTGCGGCATGTCTTCAGTCCATTGGACGCGGAGTCGTGATCGGGGAAAGGAGTCGAGGGGCCGTGGGCCCATCCGATGGAGAAGTGCTGCCTAACGGCACCACTTTCCAATACTTGACCGCCCAGTCCCTGACGCCCGATGGAATCGTGCTGGAGGGACGTGGGGTGATTCCGGATATTGTCATCAGGCCGGATCGCGAGGCTCTGCTCCATGGAAAGGACGCGGCGTTAGATCGAGCCATCAAGTACATTAAGACCGGGCAGTAGGGGGCAGACAGAATGGGCGGAGTCAAGGACCGGCCGCCCATCAAGCGGCTCAAGCTGACGGAAACAGGATGGTCCGATTCATTCGATGTTTGTCCGCCGCAGCTTACTTGTCCGCCATCCTTTTTGGCGGAGCCGCGATCCGTTAGGCGGGCGCCAATCATCACAGTGCCACACGTACAGCGAGGGTCCCCATGATTCGCAAACTCAAGAACGGTCACTACCGCCTCTACTCAACGAAGAAGAATCCGAAAACAGGGAAGCGGCGCAACTTGGGTACGTTCACGACTCGGGCGGCGGCCGAAAAGCACGAGCGTGAAGTTCAGTTCTTCAAGCGACAGGGCTGATACACCGGCGCTTGCACACTGGAAGGGCGATGTTGAATCGGAGCTTGACCAAATTTAAGGTGCTCGATCCATGCCGATGCTTTCCAGAGATTTGCCTTTGCTTGCTGCTCTGGGTACCTTGCATCACCCTCTCGCACCGTTTGCATACCGCCACGATCACAGGGAGAAGTTATGCTTTTTTTGGATCATCACAATCCACCCCCTGTGTGTTCAAAGCAAGGAACGAAAAACGAGTTTCCGATGATGCACGTGAATTTGGCGTTTGCACCCCCCAAGACAACGCGCATGGACTGCAGCATGTTGTTCTGACACTGCACCCCTGCGTTCAATACTTGGCCTTCCATCTCGCGGAGGTAGCATTGCCCTTTGGCAAAACTGTTACCTCTGAAAGGAAAATATGAAAACAGAAGATGCAACACTGTATAGTCTCCCGCATGGCGAAAATCCGTTGTTTGGCATTGTGACTAAAGTCTTTGCCCTCCTTAGTATTCTTACACCATGCCTCATGGCTCAGACATCGAACACATGGCCGAAGCCGACCGTCGCGATATATGACTGCAACTGTTCAGCGGCGACCACCGGCGACCCTGCCACTCAGAGCATCATCAACACATCTTCGCGATGGATTCTTCAGGACATTCTCCATGACACCTCCAGCCAGCAAGTCAGTCTGTTCTCTTATGGATACGCAGACACTACTGCAACCGATTTCACCCTTTCGGGGTTTGTCATCACGTTGCCGGACAGTGGACGGGTGGTCGATGCCGACTACATTATCGCAAGCACGCTCGTCAGGAGCGTCAGCAACTACACGCTGACGGTCTCTTTGCTGGACGGACGTACGTTCAGTCACGCCATTGATGCAATCGCGACGTTCGTCACGGTGAGCAATGCGAACGTGCAATCTGCGTGTCTCTCGGCGGTCCAGAAGATCCTCCCGCTGACGACGAAGATCCGGAACTACCAGGAACTGCTGAAGAGCGGGAATCCGGCGTTGTGCATCAATCCGCAGATCGTCCTCGTTCCTGCCCAATCACATCTCGCCCTGAAGGGAAATACGACGGTTGCGATCACGGCAACGGACTGCGATGGGACGCCGATCATCAACCATCAGCTGACACTGAGCGCAACGGATGGGTCATTTGGCGTCTCCACTGTTCAGACGGATGTTGCAGGTAACGCGACCGCCTTATTCACTGCGGGCGGCACGAGTGGCGTCGCCCTGGTCACGGCGACTCTGGTGAATGCGCTTACCGTCACACATGATACGATCTCTCCGAACGGCTCAGAAGCGATCGTTGTCGGGACGTACGATTCGACCCTCTGGGTGATGACATACACGTTTAGCCAAACCGGAACGGCCTTCATCGATTCTCTCTACCAGAAACCCGAAGGGACGGCCTGGATCCAATACACGACATTCTTTGCGCAATCCGCTCAAGGCAAGTTCTTCGGTCCGGGGAAGATCCAGAAGCTCACTGATATCGAATGGCATGCAACGAGCGGCGTATTCTCCGGATCAAGCTTCGCTCATTCATTCGAAAAGGACAGCTCGCCACTCGATCTTAGCGTTTGTCCGAGTAAATACTGGGCAATGTCTGGATCCTCGTGGAGCTACATTGCGAAACCAGATTCCAACCAGAAGGTCTACTCGTCCGCAGAAGCATCCTATGATCCAAAGAACAATTACGAGGACTTCGCAATCGATATTCCTTACACAATGGTGGGGGGGTCTAGCTACATGTGGTATGCGACAGGAAACCGGATCAACGGAGAATGTCAGACCAGCTCCCACTTCGATGGCGGACATGCAAAGGCGAAGCTCAGTAAGACGGGCTTGATGAGCCTGTTTGGCACTCCCGGAACTGTCCTGGGACTTTCGATTGTGCCTGTATATTCCAACGGATCCTTCGTCATGTGCACGATCACCGTGAACGGTACCTGGCGCGTCACCGGCCCGGATGGCATTATCCCTGTCATGTCCACCAATGAATTTGTGGCTACACTCAAACCGTTCTCAGCGTTAACAACGTCGGTGAAGGAAGGAATCGGACTGCCGAAGGCATTCTCACTGGCTCAAAACTATCCGAATCCGTTCAATCCTTCAACGATCATCCAGTATGACCTACCGGCTGCTGGACACGTGACACTGCTGGTCTACAACATGCTCGGACAAGTGGTGGCGAAGCTCGTCGACGAAGCGCAGAATGCCGGTACCTACAAAGTAAAGTGGGATGGATCAGGTGTTGCTAGCGGAATGTATTTCTATCGGCTACAAGCGGGAGAATTCATTAGCACAAAGAAGGCAATTCTGATAAAGTAGGTTCATAACGGCACTGTGGTTTGCCTAGTAAGTGAAAAACAAAATAAAACCTATTGCTTCAGATGCTATCGAACCGATTACATAAAGATAGCTGAGCAAAGAAGCACCCGGTACTAAAACACATCTCTCGGGATGCATTGGGTCAACACTTACCTTAACTACGCTCCCTACGGAATATTTTTCACAATAATCTCTTGAACCGGACTCGGTTTCCCATGTGCCACCATATCTTATTTTGTAGCCTTCATAGTGCAAACCATCAAATGTGTATTCATAAGAAATAACGGGAACATACGCTCTAATTCTGCCCCATATTATTTGCACTCGAGACTCGATAATATCACACTCGACTAGGTTCCAATGGTGACTTCGTATAGCTAGCCAAAGATTTCTAGAAGACCACATGAATCCGATGAGACCGCCAAGACTTAACAATAAGCCATATATCAACTTGTGGTCCATATATGTTTTCTCTCCACCTAACAATCATTCAACGGATCCGCACAAGATGTTAGGGTTTGGTTTCCTAATCTATTGCGACGCTTGTGCTCATTCGGTCAGCATGTGCGGGCCGTTAACCGATGCGAATGATTCCTTGATGAGTACCATTTCCGAAAATGATACCAGTACCAAGGCAAAAACAGAAATCGTACTGACCAGCTCCCTGTTGTGGTGCCACTGTTGAGTTAGTTAATTTGTTCAGCCGTTGGCAAGCCCACGGGGTATCGGACCTGTAGAGCTGAATGATCTGTTCCACCGTATGTCTCTGCATGCCCGTCGGTGTCTCCCTCTGACCCAAGACAAATAAAGCTCTAACTCATTCTTTGATCATTTATCGGGGGCAAGTCACCCTTCAAGCCGGACGAGGCGAAGATATCATAACCTTGTATCCGTCCGGATCACGAAATCGGAACGCACGTGTACCCCAAGGCGTATCAGCGGGCTCCGAGTCCAGAATGCCACCGTGTTTCTTCATGCCGTTTGCAAGCTCGTCGATGTTTTGATCGGTTGTGATACGCAGCGAAAAACCCTCGCCTTTGACGCGTTCCCATCCCTTTGCACCGTCGTCCTGATTGATCGAAATCGACACGTCTCCCGCCTTCAGCGCCACGCTCCGCAGAGTTCCTTCGCGCTCGATCTTGCGCTCAATAACAAAGCCCAGCGTATCTTGATAGTAGGTAAGACTTTTCTGAAGATCTTTAACGGTTAATGAAACGGCGAGGGGACGCCCTTTCAACAATTCTGTGCTCATCTGTGCTCCTCTATAATGTCAGTGCTTCCTGTTTGGGCCGAAATACCTTCGCAACAATCTATTCTATCAAAAGAAGAACTTCAACCTCTTGTGTTATCACCCCAGAACCTGGTGCTCCTGTCGTTTGCCGTGAGCGCGCGGGTGCAAGGTTATGAATTGTTCGCTCGTAAAACAACTACATGTGTCAACCTCGAGAAGAAATCCAAAGACAAGTCGTTGCGGTATGATAACGATCTCTATTGGTGGCTCACAACGCTCAGCAGGCATTGAGACGCCCTGTTCTTTCCGAGTCACGTTTCCACGCGTGGCAAATTGCGCTGGCACACGTTCTGTCTGCTTCAATCCTTTTTATTTCTCTGACCTCTTGCTCGGAATGTTCAGGAGTGGTGTCAACTTCTGATCATACGGCAAAATGATTGTCGAGTTATTGGGACTGCTCACGACGTCTTTGAGCTGACTGATGTAATACCATTGCAGATAATTCTGCGTCAGTCCATTGCCGATGATTTTTTGAGCATTCGAAATTCCCTGAGCCTCAATTGCTTTTCGTTGCGCCTCCTTCTGAGCATACAGTATGGTATACTCCATTTGTTGCGCTTCCTGAGAAGCTTTGAGTTTTGCCGCAATGGCATCGCTGACCGTTGTCGGTGGTTCCACATTTCTAATGAGTACGTTATCCAAAACGACACCTTTACCGGTCAGTTCTTGCAGCAGTAATTCAGTAACCGTTTTCGTATAGGCATCTCTCTGGAGAGACATAACGTCGCTGGCGTCAAACTTGGTGGCAGCATTGACCAACGCAGTTCTGATGGCCGGCCTCACAATCACTTCTTCATAGTCAAGACCGATATTGCTGTAAACATTATTCGCCTGCAATGGATCTAAATGATACCAAACGCTGACATCGAATTTCAGGATAAGTTGATCGCGGGAGAGCGTGGCAACAGCATCATCACCGGTCTTCTTGCCTTCATTATGGACTGAAGACATCGTGTAGGCTTTCGTTTGAACAGACATCTTGTAGACGTCAGTGAGAAAAAAGATCGGGTGAATACCAGCCGGGAGAGACTGTGAACCAACATTGCCGAACGTCACGGGAACTCCTACATATCCTGGCTCAATAATCGTAAAGGATGAAGCAGCGAAGGCTACGACTGCCAACCCAAGACTTACAAATCCGGCTTTCCTGAAGTCAATAGGATAAGAGGCGTCCCTTCGCCGAACGGTCAACAGGGCAATGCCTACAGCAGCAAAAAATACAACAAGAAATGAAGTAGTCATGATGTTCTCCTTTGGTTTTTGTTTTCACTACAATCTACGGATTTCTCGATCAGTCCGCATGACGCAGTTCCTCACGCGGCAACTCTTTCTATCGTTTGGAGCCTGGAGAATGAGCGGGGACGAAGAAGATGGTCATTTTGTGCTGATTCCTGCGGTTACGGTGATTGTACTTGGTTGTAGTTCAGTGATGCTATTCTTCTGTACGCATACATCCTGCTCCCGTGAACAGCTCCAAAGAAGAATCCCCGCCTGACCCGGTTGCGCTCATGAAAGCGGGCAGGCCCTTCGGTACAAGTCCCGCTTCGCCTTCGGCTCACGGGACAGGCCCCGATCAAAAAGCAATCGGGGTAAATCGGTGGGCTCGTCCACCAATCTCGGTCCAAGAAGGCCGGGTGGAGATTCTTTTTCTTATTCAGGGATCTTCAAACAATCCCATTCCTTTCCCTCGATCCGACCTGCCATTCCTCACGATTCAATGTGACAGCGATAGAGACATATTGGTACTACCACATACAGGCCTGTCGCCGTTCTCCGGAAGTTTGCCTTTGTTGAGCGCTCTGGCTACCTTGCATTACCCTTTCGAGCCGTCCACACTTTTCTGCTGCCATGTGGACTTGCAGGCCCTGTAATCATCTTCGAACTATGCTTGTTCCATCCCGAGTCCGGCGAGCAGTATCTTCGGAAAGTAGAATCATATGACAGTGAAGAAAAACATTCTGGTCGTCGATGACGAGCACTCACTCAGAACCGCAATCTGCGCTCAGCTGAAAGAGCAAGGCTACGGTGTTTCTTCTGCAGAGGATGGGGAGGTTGCCATCGAGATGTTGCGTTCCCAGACATTCGACTTGATTCTTCTTGATCTTAATATGCCAAACGTTGACGGATTCGAGGTTCTGAGGTTCGCTAAACAGAAGTATCCAAAGACCAAAGCAGTGATGATGACGGGATTTGCGGACTTGAACAATGCTCTTGATTCAAGAGGATTGGGAGCAGATCATTTCATCGCCAAACCCTTCGAGCGCAAAGAATTGCTCTCAGTAATCCATCGTCTCCTGAGGGATGTCTGATCTGAAAACGCAACAGAGCACTTCACCTGAGTATCACATATTTGGAAGAGAGAATTTATGACAATGAGCAGACGCAAACTTGGCAGTCAGGGACTCGTAGTATCGGCGATCGGTCTTGGCTGTATGGGCATGAGCCAGTCTTACGGTCCGGCGGATGAGGAAGAGTCGATCGCCACACTGCATCGGGCCATCGAACTGGGATGCACCTTTTTCGACACGGCCGAGGCGTATGGTCCTTTCGCCAATGAGGAACTTCTCGGCCGCGCGCTCAAGGGCCGGCGCGACCAGGTGGTGATTGCAACTAAATTTGGATTTCGTATCGAAGGCGGAAAGATGGTCGGTGTCGAGCGAGACAGTCGGCCTGAGCACATCCGAGAGGCAGTGGAAGGCTCCCTAAGACGGCTGGGAACAGATCATATCGACCTTCTCTATCAACACCGTATCGATCGAGCCGTGCCAATCGAGGATGTGGCAGGCGCAGTTGGTGATTTGGTCAGGCAGGGAAAGGTGCGATACTTCGGACTGTCCGAGGCCGGCGTTGCCAATATCCGCCGCGCTCATGCCGTTCATCCGGTTTCCGCGCTGCAGAGTGAATATTCGCTTTGGGAGCGAAATCTTGAACCGGAAATAATTCCGGTTCTACGCGAGCTGGGAATCGGTCTTGTCCCTTTTTCTCCGCTCGGCCGGGGCTTTTTGACCGGTGAGGTGAAGAGGGCAGAAGAGTATCCTCAGGGCGATTGGCGACGAACAGATCCACGCTACGAGGGGAAGAACTTTGATGCGAATATGCAGGCAGCACAAATAGTGCGTGATATCGCCAAGGGTAAAAACGTCATGCCCGGTCAGATTGCGCTTGCCTGGCTTTTGCACAAGGGTGCGGACATCGTGCCGATTCCCGGCACCAAGCGCCGAAAATTTCTCGAAGAGAATGTGGCCGCCGGGACTATCCAGCTTGATCCCGCACAGATGAAGATGCTCGACGACGCTCTGGCGCCGGGAAAAATCTCAGGTAAGCGCTACGCCGAATCGGTCATGGCGACGATTGATCGCTGAGGGGGTTCGCTGCACCATCAAAGGAAGTATTTCATTTCTTCTGTCTCAAAGGAGTTCACGATGAAGGTCTTGTTTATCGGCGGGACGGGAAACATCAGCACGGCAGTGAGCAGGTTGGCGGTGGAGCGCGGCATAGAACTGTGGCATTTTAACAGGGGAAAAAGAGGTCCAGCAGTTCCCGGCGTGCAAACGATCGTCGGCGATTTCGCCAAACACGATGAGGTCGCAGCCAAGCTGAAAGGGCATTCGTGGGACGTCGTCGTGAATTGGATTGCCTACCTGGAAGAGGATGTCCAGCGTGACTACGAACTTCTGAAAGGAAGAACAAGTCAATATATCTTCATCAGTTCAGCATCCGCATACCAACGACCGCTGGCATTTCCCATCGTGACGGAATCCACCCCCCTCTGCAATCCGTACTGGCAGTATTCCCGCAACAAGATCGCGTGTGAAACCAACCTGATGACTCATTACAGGAACGATGGTTTTCCCATCACGATCGTAAGACCCTCGCTGACGTACGACACTGTGATCCCTGTCCCGATCGGCGGCTGGACGGAGTACACGATCGTCGATAGAATCAAAAAGGGGGAGAAGATCATCGTGCACGGCGATGGTTCCTCGCTGTGGACCATCACGCACGCGGATGACTTCGCCAAAGGATTCGTCGGACTCTTTGGCCATCAACAGGCGATCGGACAGGCGTTTCACATCACCTCTGACGAGATCCTCACGTGGGATCAAATTCATCAGGCTCTGGCAGAAGCGGCAGGGTGTAAAGCCAACATCGTTCACATATCGTCGGATTTCCTCGCATCGTACGATGAGGAGCTTCGGGGAAGCCTTGTTGGCGACAAAGCGACGAGCGTGATTTTTGACAATACGAAGATCAAGCGATTCGTCCCCGGATTCGTCGCAACAATACCGTTCCAGCAGGGGATTAAGCGTACGCTCGATTGGTTTGAGGTGGATCCCGCCAGGCGAGTGGTGAAAAAGGAGACGAACGAATTCATCGAAAAAGTCCTGAAGCAGTACGAGGGTGCTCTGAAACGCTAGATCCCATCTCAAAAAAAAGCTTTTCTGTCCCGCAGTGACTTCAGGCAAATGTGTCATCGCGGGCGCCGTTTGCGAAGTGACTTCTTCTGTCATCCCCTCATGCCGTTAGAGGGGATCCAGAACGTGAATTGCATCAGCCAGGAGCAAATGTGACGCTCAGTTCTGGATTCCCGATAGGAGCATTCGGGAATGACAGGGATTTGGTATAGATTGTCCAGCTTCTGGATTCCGCCACCGAGTGGGATTCCCGCCTGCCATCAGTGTACCTGCAAGGCGGGCAGGCAAAGAGCGGAACTTCGTCGTCCCAAAGAGAAGAAGCGGGACTCCTCGCCATAGCTCTGAAGGTTTTTGAGATAGCTTTTGGTTGCATTTATTGCAGTAGAGGGTTCATCGTCAGATAGTGTCCATCCGGAATAACGCATTCACTGAAAGGACGAACTCGCCTCATGCCGAAATATCTCATCACTCTTTTCGTCGTTGTGCTCGTCCTCGCTAACGACGGCCTTGCCCAGGACCGGACACAGGCCCGCTCGATGGTCGTCACGCGCTACGGCATCGTCGCAGCAGAAAGTCCGCTTGCCGCGCAGGTGGGTGCCGCGATTCTCGCAGACGGTGGAAATGCGGTCGATGCCGCCATCGCCACCAACGCAATGATGGGACTCGTCGCTCCGATGAGCAACGGCATCGGTGGCGACCTGTTCGCGATCGTGTATGACGCGAAGTCGAACAAGCTCTACGGACTCAACGCGAGCGGATGGGCACCGGCCGGACTGACAATCGAATTCCTGCGCAGCAAGGGGATGAAATCGATGCCCTATCAGGGAATTCATTCAGTCACCGTCCCCGGCACAGTCGACGGCTGGACCAAACTGCAGGAACGATTTGGAACTCTCCCCTTGAAGCATCCCCTCGCTCCAACCATTCATTATGCCGAGGAAGGCTTTCCTGTCGCCGAGCAAGTATCCGCTCTGTGGGCGGGCGAAGAAAAGCTCCTGAAGAGCGAACCGGCTACGGCAGAGACCTATCTGATCGAAGGACACACGCCGCGACTCGGCGAAATATTCCGCAATCCGAATCTCGCCAGAAGCTTAAGAGCAATAGCCGAGCATGGGCGGGATGCATTCTATAAGGGAGGCATCGCAAAGCTTATACTGGAATGTTCACGCCGGCATGGAGGCACACTCACGGCCGAAGATCTCGCCTCGTTTTCGGGCGAGTGGGTGGAACCGATATCCGTCTCCTACCGCGGGTGGACTGTCTACGAAATTCCACCGAATGGTCAGGGAATCGCCGCTCTGATGATGCTGAACATCATGGAGAACTTCCCGCTCAGCTCGTACAAACACAACTCTGCAGCAGCGCTGCACACCATGATCGAGTCCAAAAAGCTCGCCTATGCGGATATGCTGCGCTTTGTTGCCGACGAGCGGTTCGCCAAAACCCCCGTGCGGGAAATGCTCGACAAGAAATACGCTCTCATCCGCGCGAAGCTCATCGATACAACCAAAGCGAATTGCGTCGTTGATGCCGGAACGCCACCGGCAGCAGGCGACGAGACGATTTATCTCTCTGTTGTCGACAAAGACGGCAACATGGTTTCGCTCATCCAGAGTAATTACGAAAATTTCGGATCCGGAGTGGTTCCAGAAGGAGCCGGCTTCGCCTTGCAGAATCGCGGTGCGTTGTTCACGCTTGACCAGCAACATCCTAACGCTCTCGCCCCACATAAGCGCCCGCTTCACACGATCATCCCGGCGTTCATGTCAAAAGGCGACATCAAGATTGCATTCGGGATTATGGGGGGATGGAACCAGGCGCAAGCGCATGCACAATTTGTCGCAAACGTCGTAGATTTCGGTATGAACATACAGTCGGCGCTCGAAGCGGCGCGTTTCAGGAAGAGCGCCTTCGAAGGATGCGACCTCCAGCTCGAATCCCGCGTCCCTGCTTCCGTGCGTGCACAACTTGAATCGATGGGACACAGACTCGAAGTGCGCGGTGAGTTCTCTCCCGTCATGGGAGGCGGACAGGCGGTCTTGAGGAATTTTGCGACGGGCGTTAACTTCGGGGCATCAGATCCAAGAAAAGACGGAGCGGCAGTACCGGAACCGGTCAGATAAGAATTCTGAAGTCTCTTCCTCATTGAGCAAATAGGTAGCTCAGCACGTCTCATTCACGAGTTGACGACTTATTGACAACTTCATTTGTCGCTATCGTACTAAAGTTGTCAACTCACAGGATTCTCGTATGACACAGTGGACTGAAATAAGACCATAGTACTGCTGAACCAATATGATAGATATATCCAAAGTGACCGAGTACTTATACGTGGGCTCCCGAGTCAGGAAGGAGCATGCTGATGAATTGAAAGTCCGCAATTTCGATCTGATTATTTCTATGATCGGGGAAACTCGGTTTGACGATATCTATTTGCTTCCCCCCTTCAAGACCCTTTGGATCAGGACGTATGATACATTTCTCACTCCCATCTCTGTCAAGAAACTGCTGGTGGGGGTTGAAGCAGCGTTGCCTGTTATTCAAAATAAAGGCAAGGTGTTGGTCTTTTGCCGGCAAGGCAGACGTCGAAGCGTTGCCATGGCAGCCGCCATCCTTATCAGCATGGGATACACCGGCGAAGAGGCTATCGACGCATTGACCACAGCTCGTGAAGTAGCCACTCCCAGAAGGTGGTACATCCGAAAGCAAATCGAAGCCTTCGAAAAATACTGGCGGAAAAGGGAGTTGCAATGGAAAAGAAAATAGAAACAATCCGTATCATTATTAATCCGGCCGCCGGAAAAGATGAAATTGTCCTGCCGATTATCAATACTTCCATGAAAGAGGCTGGTATCAAGTGGGAGGCATCCATTACGCACGAAGCCGGCGATGCGATCCGGTTTGCTCAGGCTGCGGTCAAAGAAGGAATCGATGCCCTCGCTGTCTATGGTGGAGACGGCACACTGATGGAAGCGATCAGCGGACTCATCGGATCAGATGTGCCGTTGATTATTCTGCCCGGAGGCTCTGCCAATGTCATGGCCATGGAACTTGGCATACCCAAAGATCTCAAGGAAGCCTGTGCGCTTATCAGCCAAGTGCCTCGGGAATTAAAAACTATCGATGTGGGGCAGTTTGGCAGTCGTTATTTTCTTGTAGGAGTAAGTCTGGGGTTTAGCGCGGATCTGGTAAAGGGCGCTGATCGGAGGACGAAAAATAGGTTCGGCATGTTTTCCTATTTTCTCTCGGCGGCGGCGGCATTGATGAAAACCAAGAAGGCCGTCTATCAACTCATCATCGATGGACAACAACATAAAGTTCAAGGCCTGACCTGCGTGATTGCGAATTCAGGAAATCTCGGGTTCAGCAGCATTTCTTACGATAAGCACATCGATATCAGTGATGGGTTCCTGGATGTTGTCGTGCTGCGAAAAGCGAATCTCAGTCTGTTGAGGCTTGTGGCGGTCACATTCTTCAAACGGGAACGGCCGGAGAATGTGGAATTGGTGGAACACTGGCAGGGCAAGGAGATCAGCGTTTCCTCGAGTCCCAAACAAACGGTTCAATGTGATGGTGAAGTATTAGAAGAGAATGCTCTCCATATCAAGGTCATTCCACGGGCGATCAATGTCCTGGTTCCCAGAGAAAAGAGCAAGGTGAGTGAATAAGCGTTTGTTAGCTTTTTATGCACTGATCCTCGTGAGCATTGTTGGATTGACTATTTTTGTCCAGAACTATCCAGTATCCAACTTTGATCTCGATGTGACCCGGGAGATTCAGGAACAACGGGCCTGGGATCCCACACTCCTGATGAAATTCGTCAGCATTTTTGGTGATGCTGTTGTCGCGCCCGTCTCGGTCATCATTGCCTCATTGTTCTTCTATTTGACCTATCGCCGTCGCGAAGCCTACTTCACGCTGGCTGTTGTTCTTCCCGATTTCTTCAACATGTTGGTCAAAATACTGGTCCATCGCCCGCGGCCAACATCGGTTGATGCCAGGGTCTTATTACAATTTACCCAGACCGGTTTCCCCAGCGGGCATGTCGTTCATTATGTTGTGTTCTTTGGTTTTCTTCTGACGGTAATGATCGTGAACAAAGATATTTCTTTGTCATGGAGAATTATGGTTGGCATGCTCTGCAGCTTCCTGATTTTCACGGTGTCGATCTCCCGGATTTATCTCGGTGCCCATTGGGCCACGGATGTGATCGGGGGATATCTCTTCGGACTCATCTACCTGGGGATCATGCTGAAGTATTATCTGAAAGATCCCAAGTTCACACGCACTCCCGCAGCCTGATTCTCGGGATTTGTTTGGGCAGGCAATTATTTCGGTGAGTGATTCGTCAAATGCGCTGATCTTTTCCGATTCGGTGAGATCGAACAAGACGATTGTAATCGCACATCTTAAAACAACGAGGCCAAACCACTACAATCTCAATATTGCAAATCTGAGAGCAAAAATCGCATTCGTGGTACTGGGCCAATAGAAGAAGAAAAACATCTGTCTTGCAGCCTGACCAGCGCCTGTGCTGGAGCTAGGAAGAACGCCGACTTCAACAGGAACCTTGTTTGCAACTAATCGTTAGATAATGAATGACCACCGACCAGCCAAACAATCCTCTGCATGGCAAGACGCTTGAGGCGATCTTACAGCATCTGGTTGACCATTACGGATGGCAAGAATTGGGCTTGAGGATCAGGATCCGTTGCTTCACGGACAATCCGAGCATGCAGTCGAGCCTGAAGTTCTTGCGCAAAACACCGTGGGCTCGGACGAAAGTCGAGAATCTGTATCTTGAAAGCATTGGATCATCAACTTGATGAATGACCTCTCGACATGCGTCCTCGGCAGCTCAAGCGCGGGCAATGCCACACTCGTTTGGACTGCCGAGACGGCAATTCTCATCGACTGCGGATTTACTTCGGGTTACATCTCCGTTCAGTTGCGAAAGCTGGGGCTGAGCTTTTCAGATCTTGACGCAGTCTTCATTACTCATATCCACGGTGATCACGTCAATGAATCAACGCTCGGGAAACTCTTCAGAGAGCACGTTCCTATCTATTGTCCTCCGGAAATCGAGTCGCATCTGAAGAAGAAATACCACTCTGCGGCAACTGCCTCCCGCCACGAACTTCTCAAGCCAGTAAAAAAGTCAGAAGTCACGCTCGATCATCTGATGATCCGTTCATTCGAAGTGCCCCATGATTCCGAAGGGGGATGCTTTGGATATAGCATCATCCACGATGGGGGTGGTGTGACGAAGAAAATCAGCGTCTCCACAGATCTGGCGAGTCCCACGGCATCTGTCATCGATCACATGGCTAATTCGGATGTGATCGTGATTGAATCGAACTATGATGTGCAGATGCTTGAATCTTCCGATCGGCCGGAGTGGCTCAAACGGCGCATTCGCGAGGACGGGCACCTTTCCAACGACCAGTGCGCTGAGTCGTTGCTGCAGATTGTCGATAAGTCACACACCTTCCCGAAAAGTTTGGCGCTCGCGCATGTAAGTCAGGAGTGCAACACGAACGCACTCGCTCTTGCTTGCATGGAAGCCGCACTGGAGAGCAGGGTAATCCGCGGTATCAGCGTCAATGAAACGCATCCCGATAAGCCCGGACTGACGATCACAGTGTAAGCTTGGGTGAAGTGTTGAATATCGAATGATGAAGCGATGTGATGTGGAAGATGCGGGAAGGGTAGCTCGGGCTGCAGATCCCGATCGTAAGGCGATCGGTGCCTCCTCTTGAATCCCGCCTACGAGCGGAATCCAGGGGCGGGAGATGCTGAAAGTTGCAGCCACTCACGAAAAACGTTCGTTTTCGGCCTTCGCAGTCCCGCTTCGCTGTGCTCAGCGGGACGCGGAAAATGACAAAGAAGTTAGCGGCGTCCCGACGGACTTGCTAACTTCTGTCATTTTCGCGTAGCCCTAAAGGGATTCTTCTGCACCCTGAAAATTCGTGCTTGGTGCTCACGCTCGACCTAGATTGTGTGATCAGGCATGAAAACCGCCAAGCTAACATCTTGGCACTTCGCGCTCATTCTGGCGGCTGTCGTTCTCTTCTTGACCGACCGTAATAGTCCCTCCGCTCCCCAAACGCAAGCCCCGGCTCCGTCGTGGCAGGTCTACTCTTCACCACGTGGCGGCGCCACCATGCGTACTTCTGCTGAGCCAGATTGATTTGGCGTGAGTCGCAAGCTTGAATTCAATGGTCCCTGTTGATTTGCACTCTAATTTTGTGCAATCTTGCTCCTAAACATCATGTCTTCCACCTTCCCCCTTGCTAAGAGCCATGTTCGACCGAATGTTCAAACAAGCCCCCAGACTCAAGAAGCATTGGCACAAGTATCAATATCTCTTCACGGAAATCAACGTATCCGCCAAATGTACTCTCCTGAAAGAAGGGGAGATACCCCGCAAAGTGTTCTTCGTCAAAAAGGGATGCCTGCGCACGTCAATCAACAATCGTGGCAGGGACATCACCATCCAGTTCTTTTTTGAAGGCGATGCCGTTGCATCGATCGAGAGTTTCAGAACCAATCAACCAAGTGCCATCAGCATCAAGAGCATTGAGCCTTCAACGATCGTCGTCCTTCCCAAGAACGGCTTCGAGATTTTGGGGCGCGACTTTCCCGAACTTAAGGATATGCTGCTCGAGATGGCATTGCGTCGCTTTGCAGATTACTCAAGACTCTTCATTTCCCATCTTAAGGACACTCCCCAGCAGCGCTACGTGGCTCTCTTGAAAGACAAACCGGAGATCATCCAACGAGTTCCTCAGTATTACATCGCATCCTACCTCGGCATAACACCCGTTTCACTCAGCAGAATCCGCAAGAGAATCTGACCTGCATTTCTTTACAATTGTTAACAGCAAAAGCTCATGGACATGCGTATGTTCATGCAATAGCTGTTCGAGTGAAGGAAAGGCCAGAACATGAGGAATCCGTCCTTACGTCGCATCCGTTCATCGACGGATTTTGTTCAACTGAACACAACACTTTGCAGGGCGTGCTGGGAATGCATTGAGAGTTGCTCAAATCAGGTCATCGACAAAGTGGATTTGCCATGGCACAAGCACGCTCTGATTGTTGAACCGGATGCCTGTACAGGGTGTTTGAATTGCGTTACCACATGCCAATACAATGCTTATTCAGTATCCGTATCTGGTGGAGCAAAACAAGACTGAAGAGCTAAGGAAGCATACTCGCAATGGTTTTCTCGCCAACAATCTACTGCTTGCGTCCGGATTGGTAGTGATTCTCTCGGGATTAGCTCTCCAAATAGGCTTTCATATGGGCGGACCTCAGGGACATCAGATTGGCGCCCATGATGTACAATCCCAGATAATACAACATGAACAGTAAAGGGGGATAGATACGGAAAAAAAGTGTGTGGGTTAAATTATTCAGATTGGTCAACCACACATAAGTTTGCAGTGGTCTTCTTTTCGTTACTGATGGCGTATCATACATACTTCCATTGGAGAGGGTACGAGGGGGTTGTCACCCGGCATTTCATTGGTAGAAACAGAGAGGTGATTATATTATCGGTACTATTTCTCTTAGTAGCTTTTGCTGGCCTTGTCCCCTGGTTTATTGATTTGTCAGGCGGTACCAGTATTTCACGGATGTATTCTATTGAAATCCACGATAGACTCACACTAGCCTTGATCGTTCTTCTTGTTTTACATTTTGTCAGAAGAGCTAAGTGGTTTCCTACTGCTTACGCAAAACTGAAAAGAAGAAATATAGCACACTAGGCGTTTCAAAAAGGATGACAGATTAATGAGAGATTCAGGCAAAATAGAACTTGGAAGCATACAAGAAACACTGTTGCTTCCATTATGGGGAAGAGCCGTTGAGACACGGAAGCAAAAACCTCTCTTGACAGATAACAAAGCTGTTTCCATAGTAGACAGCATCCCTTACGATTTTACTCTAATTTCCAACAACATCAACAAGTTCATTCAGTTTGGGTGGATTGCTAGAAGCGTATACTTCGATAAAGAAATAAAAGCATTCATTGGTCTACATCCTGAAGCGACAGTTGTCAATGTCGGGTGCGGACTTGACACAACCTTTGATCGCGTAGACAACGGGAAAATCCAATGGATAGACCTAGACTTGCCAGATACCATTGATTTGAGAAGGAAATATATACCCGAATCAGACAGAAGACGGTTTGTCGCCAAATCAGTCTTTGATACAAGTTGGTATGACAGAATAGAGCAAGGAAACAACGTGATGCTTCTGATTGCGGGGGTGCTTTTCTACTTTGATGAATCTGATGTGAAGAGACTCTTTAGCGATTTCCATGCTTTTCTTCCTGGGGTGGAGACTGTTTTTGACTATGGTTCTAAACTCGGGATAAGACTTTCGAACAAAAGAGTGCTTGAAAGAGGGGGGATGGATAAATCTGCGTCCATAAAATGGGGAATCGATAATATTTTGGAAATGGAAAAATGGAATAGCAATATCAAAGTGATTAGCAATATGCCACTATATCAAGAGCATAAGAAAAACTTTCCAGCAATGGATAGATTTGGGATGAATATAGCTGACTCACTTAAGCTAATGTCACTAGCTCACGTCATCATAAAGGGTTAGGGCTCATCGGCATGAAGGAGCGGACTTCATTCCTGGGCGGGACGATGACGATCGACACTGTTCATTTTCGGGATGCTCGGAGGCACGGCGTTCGCACTCTATCCCAACCTTCTGACGTCATCCACCGATCCTTCCAGTAGCCTCACAATCCACAACTCTGCAGCGCAGGCGTATGGACTCAGCGTCGGGCTTTCATGGTGGATCGTGGGAATGGTACTCGTATCGGGATACTTCATCTATGTGTACCGTTCGTTCAGAGGCAAGGTTGCCCTTCCTACAGAAGATGCCGGTTACTAAAGATGCCCTTTTAAAAGATTGTTCGCGGTTGATGAGCAGCTTGGAAAGCACGAGACCTTGCCGTTGATTCGCAGCTCCTTTGCTCTGTCAGTCGAGGAGCCCTGGAATCAATCCGAAACAAATCTTGATGACGTCTGTATGATGGAAATAGAAGAAGAGGGAACAACTGCGGGTGTGATTCCATTTGACAGGGGAGGGTGAAAGGAAGAAGCTACATTTGACGCCGGTCCTCGATTCCGCACTGAAAGACCACCTTCAATTTCGCTTCAACTTACAGGGTGCACGCAGTTGCCCTGTCGAAATTCTCGTTCCTTCATTTTCGATCGCAAAGGGCAAAAATCGTACAGGGTGCAGAGGTGTAGCCCTAACGGGATCCTCGAGCACCCTGAAAATGCGTGCATCGTGATCACTTTGGAACTTGATTGAACACAATATCCAAACAAGCTCACCGATTTTCCAAGCCTTTTCCCTTTTTCCGACTTCCCTGGGGAATCGCCCACCACAGCCACAATATCCTCTCAGCTTGCCAGTAGCTGGACAAACAAACTAACTTAACATTGACATTGGCGCCACATCAGGGGCTGGTCAGGAGTCGGTAAGATTGAGTGCAGGTCGATGAAAGCTGCCCCAGGACACGGGCTTTTTTTTAGGTCTTCAGAGGCGATATCTGATGCTAATAGATCTGTTGATCAGGGCTTGATGCCGCCGTGTGGAGGTGCTTGAGGTGGCCCCTCTACTCCTGTTTCTTGCAGAAGTTTCTGTATTCCCGGAGGAAGGCATCTTTGTATGCCTGCTCCATGCTCGTAGCGATGTAGTTGCCAGAGTCTCGTACGAGTGCGAGAAGCTCTGATTTCAATTCTTCGTCGTTCGTTTTCCCAGACGTCCGGGCGTTCTTGAAGATTTCCTCTAATCCAAGGATACCAGCGTCAGCGTTTCCGACTCTTATGATCCGCGTATTAGGCTTGGCGCAACACGATCCCATATCGTTCTGTCTCCTTGTTTGAGTAATTATTGCAGCACTTGGAATGGATAAAGCGCATGATCGATCCGACCTTTGGTGTATCAATAGATAAGGTTGAAGAGGTACCCGACCAGGATAATGCCGACTGCAACGACGCCTACAAAGATGAAAATCAACCGCAGCTTAAGAACTTTGCGCAGAATGATCGTCTCCGGAAGTGAAAGGCCAATCACCGACATCATGAATGCAAGCGCTGTTCCGAGCGAAGCTCCTTTGGCCAACAGTGCCTGAACAATCGGGATGATTCCCGCTGCGTTCGAATACAGTGGCACACCAATCAGCACAGCCACGGGGACGGACCACCACGCGGATTTTCCCATTAAACCTGCCATGAAGTTCTCAGGTACGTACCCGTGGATGGCGGCACCAACTCCAATTCCGACAAGGAGGTAAGGCCACACCTTGCCTACGATATCGCTGACAGCGGAGTATCCCGACTGAATCCGATCACGGAAAGCAGGCACGGCTTCCTGCATCCCTGCGTTGTTTGAGTGGATCTGATAGACCCAGTCCTCGACGAAGCGCTCCACTTTGAGTTTTCCAATAACGAATCCAGCTGCGATGGCGATGATGAGACCTGTGCCGACATACAGCAATGCAGTTTGCCATCCAAACAGCCCCAACAGCAAGACAACCGCGATCTCATTGATCATTGGTGCTGCAATGAGAAATGAAAAAGTGACGCCTAGCGGAATGCCTGTCTCGACAAAGCCAATGAAAAGTGGAACCGCCGAACAGGAGCAGAACGGTGTCACAATCCCCAGCAAACTGGCAAGTACGTTGCCGACGAACAAAGATTTGCCACCGAGCATTGCACGTGTTCGCTCGGGAGAGAAATATGATCGCACGATTCCCACGACGAAGACAACCAACGTCAGCAAGAGTAACACTTTGGGGACTTCGTAGACGAAAAAGCGAACGGCTTCTGTTAGTCGCTCACCTTGCGGCAGTCCTGTCGAGAGCACGAGTGCATCTGCTAGTTCTTGCAGGACGGAATAGAGCGCGATCCAGAGAGGAAGGAGTACTACAACCGAGCCAAGAGGATATTTCTCAACAAGTTTCATTGCGGGCTCCGGTGGGCGAGAAGAATTTCTTTCAGCTTTTCTACAGGCGGCACAAAACCCGCCACAACTACCTTCTCATCAATCACCAGCCCGGGGGTCTTCATTATGCCATAGGCGGCGATATCCTGATATGCCTCCACTTTTGTGATTGTCGCTTCGAGATGGAGTTCATTCAATGCCTCCTCAGTGCGGCGGTAGAGAGTCTTGCAGTTCATGCAGCCGGATCCAAGAACTTTGATGTTCATAATTGGTCTTTCTCATGAGTTTTTATTGTTATGCTTCCAGCGCTTCAGCCTTCTTTTCAGTTTCCCGTCGTGCGATTGCCGCCGCAATGTCGAGAATCTTGAAGATGCGATCATCTGAAACCTTGAAATTCACCCGCAGACCATCCTTCCACGATTTTAGAATTCCGGACCGGACAAGAATCTTCAGGTGTCGGGAGAGATTTGATTGTTCAAGCCCCAACGCTGGCGCGAGCTCACAATTGCACATGACATCCTTGCACAGTAGTTCAATTATGCGAATACGGTTTGGGTGCGCGAGTGCGACAAGTATTTCAGCTTTCAGATCTGCTGAAGTCTTCATTGGTTGTTCCTTGAGAAGTGAACTATATGAGCATATACTCATATAGTGTGCCAGGATGTCTTGCCTGATTTTGGATGTTAGCACTGGAATATCTTCACGTGCATGCTGCATTTGGGAATTGTCTCCTTTTTTCAGGAGAAGGGGGCAGGGTGTTCGTATTTGCCTAAAGGTGGCGGTGGGGAGACTGCAAGGTGCGTTTCTATGAAGGAAGCAACTTCTTTTTGACTTCCGTTGACCACGGTTATGGTGTGGATATCACGGCTGCGTTGATGTACGTTTCCCCACGGTCAAGATGTAGCCCATTCCGGCACCGTACACTGTGCTTATCCAGGGATTTCCTGAGATGGGACAAGAACCCGTTCGGCATCCCACAAAGTAATAATACGCATAGCCACCGAGCGCTCCGAGGAGAGAAAACAGAACGCGCTTTCGCCAAAGCGAACCAAGGAAGAACTCTTTGAGTCGAAGAATGTTTGGGTTCATCGTACGAGCACCGGCTCTTGGACGGAAGGCATCAAGTCGCTCTCAATAATTCTCTTCAGCTCATTTTTCGGCAAGGCACCTATTGCGATTTTTGGTTTGCCATTGATCGGAACAAACAGCAGAGATGGGATGCTCTGAATGCCAAACATGCTTGCGAGTTCTGGCTGTTCTTCGGTATTCACTTTATAGACGTTCAGCTTCCCTGCATATTCTTGAGAAAGTTCATCGAGAACAGGACCTACCATCCGACAGGGTCCGCACCACGGAGCCCAAAAATCGACCAGCGCCGGAAGAGTCCCCTCATATTGCCACGTTTTGTGCTTCTCGAAATCAAACACCTTCTGGCGAAAAGTCTCTTTGTTGAGATGTTCTGACATGGTTGTACTCCTTTTTCGTTTACCTTGGCTTCTTTGCTGCAGATGAGATGATCGGAAACGGAAAACGGTTCAGTCGTCGCACAATTCGAGGACCTTTTACAGTATTCTTGCATCTCATGAGAAGCAAAAGATACATGCAGACTCCTGACTATTCACGTTGAAGGAAGGACAGTGGCCAACCGAATTATCGTAAGAAAAGTGTTGAAAGGACTTGGAATCTTCGGCATTCTCCTGTTCCTTTTCGGAATTCCCCGGGGGTATTTTCTCCTGGCTGGTTCAGTTGCTGCACTGTTCCTGGGTGTGACAGATTTCGGGAGGCAATGTCCTCTGATTCTGTCCATGCGCCATCTGGCTTACCGGGGAAGGTCAAAAGGGAAGACTACCATTGTATCAGCGAAGCCGATTGAAGAGATCGTCAGGGTCGATCGCGAACGCACTATTTCATAACTACGCAATATGTTTGGTCGCGCTTCAGACTCATCACGAGCTTCAATGATCTCAGCCCCGTCGCCGGGGCTTGTTTATTTCAATGAGGGGAATGCGTACTTTGCAGCAATACAATTGCGAAAACCATCAAAGGGAGCCCATGGTTGGTTTTGATGATCTGTCGCGCGAAGATCTCATGAAGGTGATACAAGTTTACGCGAAGAACTTGTTGGCTCACGATGGGTGTTGGTTTCTGGCAGCGGAAGAGAAGCTTGGCATAGATGGAGCCATCAAGCTCGACGAAGAAGCGTGGAACAGATTTGCCGTTGTCGAGGCGAAGCGCATCATGAAGGAATTCAATATTTCACCTGGTAGCGGGTTGAAAGGTTTAGAACGGACACTTGCATTGCGGCTCTATGCGGCGATTAACAAACAAACAATCGAGTGGGTTGATGAACAAACGATAATCTTCCGAATGGTGGAATGCCGTGTCCAAAAAACACGGATGGAGAAAGACTTGCCGGCGTTCCCCTGCAAATCGGTCGGCATGGTCGAGTTCAGCCAGTTTGCGCGAACCATCGATGATCGCATCAAGACCGAATGCGTCAACTGTCCGCCTGATCCGGTTCATAGTTCATTTTGTCAATGGCGATTTTCGATTGACGGAGAATAACAAAGAAGGAAAAGCATATGGGTGACATAGCCGGTTATCTCATACTGGGTGTGCTGACAGGAATTCTCAGCGGACTCATCGGCCTTGGGGGTGGCTTTCTCATTGTTCCCGCTCTCGTGTTTCTCTTCGGGATGTCGCAACACCAGGCACAGGGAACCACGCTCGCCATGTTGGTTCCGCCAATCGGGATCCTTGCAGCGTGGACCTACTACCAAAAGGGATTTGTGGACATCAAAGTTGCGGCGTTTATTGCTGCCGGCTTTTTCATCGGGAGCGCCGTTGGAGCTCGGTACGCCGTGGGACTGTCGAGTGAGACGCTGGGGAAAGTCTTTGGTGTGGCTCTCGTCTTGATCGGTCTGAAAATGATCGTTGGTAAATAGGCCACAGCACCAGGGCAATTATCATAACATGGTGGATAGTCTCATGACGATGAATGAAGAACTTCTGAATGATAACCGATTTCCGCAGCTGAGCCAGACACAGCAATCTGAAATCGTAGCAAGACGTTGCAGCGGAGTCCAACAACTTATCCGTGGCGCTCAGTCGCGGAGGGTGGCTGTCCGCATAGCTGAAGATGCGTGCCGTCAGTTTGCAGACGAGTGTCAAAGCGAGATTGTGCAAAACGCACTCATGCAGCGTGTTCAGCAAATGGTGGAGAAGTTCTGGGGGAAATATTGAAACCAATGAGATCAGGGCATCTTCCTAGACGCCCTTGTAATTGTCTGATGAATGTCGACGTTATACCTCGAAAGGAAATGCATGCACGAACGTAGATACAACGCAGAAATTGATCGCCTCCGGTCGCCGGAGAGAACGGAACGTTTGGAAGTCCCTCGGGTTATTGATCTCTGTCTCGAAGGCGCGCATATGCATACTGTGCTGGATGTTGGCACAGGGAGCGGTCTCTTCGCTGAAGGCTTCGCGAAAGAAGGAGTCGCTGTCACAGGGATCGACGCGAAGCTGGAGATGATTGAAGTCTCGCGGAAACTTGTGCCCGAAGCCGAATTCGAACAGGCAACAGTCGAATCGATTCCGTTCGCCGATAAATCCTTCGATCTTGTTTTTTTGGGCTTCGTCCTCCACGAAGCAGATGACGCGGAACAGGCGCTCAGGGAATGCAAGAGATGTGCGAAGCACAGAGTGAGCGTACTCGAATGGGCTTACCGAGAGGAGGACTTCGGGCCGCCTTTGGAGCACAGACTCAGATCAGAGGACCTGCTCTCGATGGCGAACAAATTGGGATTCAAATCAACTGCAGTGATCACTTTGAAGAGGCTGCTCCTCTACCAGTTCCAGGTCTGAGCATCAGAAACAAACGGAAGAGAGACAAGAGCAGTTGAGGTCTTGACACCCGCTCTAGCAGGGTGTGGAAAAAGGCACACGAAAAAGTAAAACCGTCAGGGTGAGCGAAGTCGAACCCTGCGATGTGCGTCAATTAACGCGTTTCGACTCCGCTCAACGCGACGAGTTTTTGTTTTTCAGCAATCTGCTAGAGAAGTTTCTTTATCTGGTTCTCGAACGTCTCCTTTGATCTAAAGCCTTCGTACTTCGTTACAATCTTTCCGTGCTTATCAATAATGAAGGTCGTCGGGATGGCTTCGACACCGCCGTAGTGTGCAGCGACTTCATCGGTTCCGAGCAAGACCGGGTAATTCATCCCATTGTCTTTAACGAATGCCTGCACCTTGTTTGGCTGATCCAGAGCTATCCCTACAATCTGAACACCCTTCGAACCGTACTCTGACTGGAGCTTAATGAAGTCGGGAATTTCCCGCTTGCAGGGAGGGCACCATGTTGCCCAGAAATCGAGGATAACAACTTTGCCCTTGAAGTCGGCAAGTGAAACCGAGCGGCCGTTCATGTCAACCAAGGTGAATCCTGGAGCCACACCGGAAACTTCAGCCCCCGCTAACGCGTAACTGGTTGGCGCTGGTTCCTGCAGGGTTTCGTTGTTCCCCAAGAGAAGGTAGGTGGTCGCCAGCAGGGCCATGCTTAGGGCAATCCCTATATACACTCTTGATCGATTTTTTGGCCGCATTCTCTTCTTCATTTAGTTTCCTCTCAACGATTCGTGTTCACCCGAAGGCACCGTGGGTTCATTGCAGGCTCAGGAACGGTCGTCGCGTCCATTGTCAGGAGTATGCAACTTCATTCAGGGCTGCTTCAATGCGATGCTGCATTCAGGAAAAAGATTCGGGAAGAAAGACATGACGGCATCTCCTGTCCGGAATCCTTCTGGATTCAGGTGCATCTCACTTACTGAGACCTACAACCCAACCAAAGGAGAATTCCATGCTACAGACGAGTCTTAAGCACATCCTCACAGAACAGGACTTTCAGGATACCCTCAGAAGCAACGAAAATGTCATGATTTGCTGCGGTCGAATGGGACCGATGTGTATCCCGGTATATGAAGTGATGGATGAGTTGCAAGGGGATTATGACCATGTCGCATTTCGGGATATGGAGTTTGACGGACCGATTGGTCACCTGATCCGCACTCTCCCGGAGTGCAAGAGCTTTCGCGGATTGCCGTTTACCGTCTATTTCAAGAACGGAAAAGTAGTTCGTGCAACGACGAGCATTCAAACGAAAGATCAAGTCACAGAAATTCTTGATGCTGAATATGCGGCAAGGGCGGCAAAGTGACTTGGGATGGCAATCCAAATACATATGACGTCATCGTTGTCGGTGCCGGCCCGGCAGGCTTGACCGCGGGGATCTATCTCGGACGGGCTAAGATGCGGACACTCGTCTTGAATGAAGGTCCTGTCGGCGGACAGTTGGTTCTCACTCATGAGATTGCCAACTACCCTGGTGTCGAGAGCATAAGCGGCTATCAACTCGCTGCGACGATGAAGAAGCAAGCGAGTACATTCGGCTGCACGATCCGCTCCAACGTCGCGGTCACGAATTTCGACCTCGACGGAGAAGTGAAGACTATTGAAGTCAACGGAAAGGAGACATTCTGTGCTCCTGCGATCATTCTGGCGATGGGAGGAAGATCGCGAATGCTCAGTGTCCCGGGAGAACAGGAGTTTAAGGGAAAAGGTATTTCCTATTGCGCGACATGCGACGGTGATTTCTTTCAGGACAAAGACATCATCGTCGTTGGCGGTGGGAATTCAGCTCTGGAAGAGGCAGTGTCTCTGACAAAGTATGCGCGATCTGTTACGATCGTCCATCAGTTCGACGAATTCCAGGCATTTGCTCATGCCATCGAAGAAGCAAGGGCAAACGCAAAAATAAGTTTCATCATGCAGTCGACCGTTACCGAGTTTATGGGGAATGGCTTTCTCCAAAGTGTGAAGATTCGGAATCTCGTGTCCGGCGAGATAACAGAAAGAGCAATTGATGGTGTATTCATTTTCATTGGGTATGTTCCCAATACCGAAAAGTTCGTCGGTAGGGTCCAGTTGAATTCAGGGGGTGAGGTGGTTGTCAACTCGTCGCTCGAAACAAATGTGCAGGGTGTGTATGCGGCCGGTGATTCGATACAGAAGAAGTATCGTCAGGTCACGACGGCGGTTGCCGATGGAACCATCGCGGCGCTGAGCGCGATCGGTCATTTGCACAATCACCGTGCAAATCAGTTGGAGAAGGCTCTATGATCACAAAGGAAATGACAATCGAAGAGCTGGTCACAGAGGTCCCTGATGCGGTGGGGTATCTTATGCAGAACGGGATCAAATGCATCGCTTGCGGTGAACCGATTTGGGAAACCGTCGAGTCAGCAGTAAAGAACAAAGGCTTCAGTGACAAAGAAGTCGAGACATTCGTCATAGATCTGAGCAAACTGAGCCGAGGATAGTCGGCTCCCCCACGCGCAATTCCATGTCTCAACTATTTTGCAGAGAGGTCTTGTTGATACGAGACCGCGTGGAACGCAGCCTCGATCCTCTCGAAGGTTCGTGATTGTCTTCTCCTCTCCTCCCATCCATTCCCAAATCTGGCATTCTGCCAACTGCGACAACTGGTCTTTGCCGATTTCCCAATCGCAAGAAGTTGAATCTGATAAATCCTCGAAAGTCCATAAAATTCGAGGATTTGTGCATGGCACCATACTTGTATTTTAAAATATAGGTATGGAAAATCCTAAAAACGACAAAACACCCCTGCACACGATAGGAAGCGTTGCTCGAATGCTCGTGGTATCCGTGCAAACGCTTCGTATGTACGAGCGCCGGGGTCTCATTATCGCACAAAAGAGTGCTGGGAATCAGCGTCTCTATTCTCAGTCGGACATTGAACGGTTGAAGTGCATACGCACGTCTATCAGCAAGCACAAGATTTCCATCGAGGGGATTCGCCGGATACAATCCATGGTCCCTTGTTGGGAGAATGTGCAGTGTCCAATGGAACAGAGAGTTGAGTGTCCCGCATTTGCCGCATCGGATGCCGGATGCTGGACATACAAACACAAGACGAATGTGTGTGCGGGTCGCGATTGCCTGCATTGCAAGGTGTATCTGCTTGCTGGGGACTGCGAACAAATCAAGTCACTGGTCCATCATCAGACCAGCCGTTTGTCTGAGACAACAGACGATCTGCAAAAAGGAAAGTAAAGAATGAAACGGATATTCTTTGGGCTCATCGTTTTTGGTATGGTTCTTGGGATGATCATGCTGGCCCTTCACGGAAAAAGCACCGAGAGCACACCGCTTGCAAAGCTGAATGAACAGTACGCCAAGAAGACCAAGGCATCGGTTGACCACTCGATGTTTCAGCAGTTGAAGAAACGATTTGTGAAGCCACAAGATGTGACTGCGGCATGCATCTCATGTCACAATGGCCGCGCGAGCGAAGTGATGCAATCGACCCATTGGAATTGGGAACGAACGGAATACATCGCCGGCAAGGGCATACGCGCCATTGGAAAACGAAATGTGCTCAACAACTATTGTATTGGCATCTCGGGAAATCAGCAAAGCTGCAATCGATGCCACATCGGTTACGGGTATTCCGACGCGTCGTTCAACTTCAGTGATTCTCTGAACGTCGACTGCCTCGCGTGTCATGACAACAGCGCGACATATGTGAAAGCGATTGACGGAGCCGGAATGCCAGACAAATCAGTCGACCTCAACTACGTTGCCCAACACGTTGGCAAGCCTGACCGCACCAACTGCGGCACGTGTCATTTCTTCGGCGGCGGAGGGAACAATGTGAAACACGGCGATCTTGAGCAGGCGCTCTTTGACCCGACCCGCGATGTCGATGTCCATATGGCTTCGGCAGGACCCGACATGCAATGCGTCGATTGCCATACGGCACAGAAGCACCAGATGCTTGGAAAAATGTATTCAGTCTCTTCGATGAATCGCAACCGGGTTGAATGCGAACACTGCCATTCGGCAATGCCTCATGCAGACGATGTGCTCAACGAACACACCTACAAGGTGGCGTGTCAAACGTGTCACATTCCGATCTACGCAAAGGTGAATCCGACAAAACTGAACTGGGACTGGTCGACCGCCGGAAAATTGAAAAACGGAGAACCGTATGAGGAGAAAGACTCGAGTGGAACTGATATCTATATGTCCATCAAGGGTTCGTTCAAATGGGGAAAGCAACTAAGGCCGGACTATATATGGTTCAACGGAACTGCGTCACACTATCTACTTGGGGATACACTCGATCCTTTAAAAGTGCTGGAGATCAACACCCTGTATGGAAGCTACGACGATCCGGACTCCAAGATCTACCCCGTGAAAATCCATCGTGCAAAACAGATCTACGATGTTGTGAACAAATATCTCATCCAGCCAAAACTTGTCGAAGTGAAAGCGGGAGACGGCGGATTTTGGAAAGAATTCAACTGGGAGCGGGCAGATGAAGAAGGCATGAAACAAGTCCGCCTGCCATACAGCGGAAAATATGGCTTTGTCGAGACAGAGATGTATTGGCCGATCAACCACATGGTCTCTCCAAAAGAACAGTCAGTTCAATGCGCTGAATGCCACACGCGCGAGAACGGACGTCTTGCTCGCGTTGGCGGATTCTATATGCCGGGCAGGGATTATAGCACAATCGTCGATCGATTGGGTGTAGGGGTTCTGATCCTCACGCTGATTGGAGTCATCCTCCACGGAACGGCAAGGGTTGTGGTGTATCGGAAGAGAAAGGATGCGAAGTAGCATGAAAAGAGAATATGTGTACAGAGCGTTCGAACGATTCTGGCACTGGATGCAGGCAATGCTAATCCTGTTCCTCGGAATCACCGGATTCGAGATCCACGGATCGATACGGTTTTTTGGATACGATCAGGCAGTACGGTATCACAACACGGCTGCGATCAGTTTTCTGGTGTTGATCGTCTTCGCGATCTTCTGGCATTTCACGACAGGGGAATGGAGACAGTATCTTCCAACGTGGAAAAACCTGCGCGCTCAAGCTGAGTACTATGTCTTCGGCATCTTCCGCAATGCTCCGCATCCGACAAAGAAAACGGTCCTGAGCAAGCTGAACCCGCTGCAAAAACTTGTGTATGCGGGACTCAAAGCCTTGGTCATTCCTGTGATGGTTATTTCCGGACTGCTCTATATGTTCTATCGTTACCCACATCGGTACGAGGTGCTGGGGTTGAACGTCGGTGGCCTGGAGGTGATTGCTGTGGTTCACACGATAGGGGCGTTCCTCCTTGTGTCGTTTTTTGTGGCTCACCTGTATCTCATCACAACCGGGCACACTGTGACCTCAAACTTGAAGGCAATGATTACTGGATACGAGGAACTGCCCGAGGAGTCGGACGAAAAGAAATCAAGCGTTGAAGCAAATGAACCTGTTCTCACAAAGTGAGCGATGATTATGGATACGAAATACATGAATCCTTACCTCGCGGGCTTTCTCCTCGGCCTGGTACTGTTAGCGACTATTTTCATCACCGGAAGGGGACTTGGAGCAAGCGGTGCCATCAAAAGCATCGTTGTTGCGACAGTTGACGGTATCGCATCGAAACACGCAGAAGGATCGCATTTCTATGGGACGTATGTCGGGCCGGGTAAAGACAACCCTATGAAATCGTGGCTGGTGTTTGAAATCTTCGGGGTTCTTATCGGTGGGTTTGTCTCAGGGCTGGCTTCCGATCGGATGAAGTTTGTGACCGAAGCGGGGCCGAGAATTCGACCAAAGCTCCGATGGTTGTTTGCCGCCATTGGCGGAGCGCTTTTCGGGATTGGTGCACAGTTCGCCCGCGGGTGCACCAGCGGCGCAGCGCTCAGCGGTATGGCAGTGCTCTCCACTGCGGGGTTCATTACAATGATCGCGATTTTTGGCACGGGGTATGCGGTTGCATACTTTGCCCGCAAGTTGTGGATATAAGAGAAAGCAAGAAGGTGATTTCATGGGACCATTCGTACCTGAATTGATATCGGATCAACTAAATCTCGTGGTAGCTCTTGTATTGGGGATTGCCTTCGGTGCTGTCCTGGAGCAAGCAGGATTTTCATCGTCCCGGCGACTCGCCGGCGTATTCTACGGCTATGACTTCACGGTTCTCCGTGTGTTCTTTACGGCGACGGTGACTGCGATGAGCGGCGTTCTGCTACTGGGATATTTTGGACTCCTGGATACCGAAGCAATTTTCGTCAACCCGACCTGGCTGGTTCCGGCAATCGTTGGTGGAATCATCATGGGGATAGGTTTCGTTCTTGGCGGCTATTGTCCGGGGACAAGCGTCTGTGCCGCCGCCATCGGCAAGATCGATGCGATGTTTTTCATTGGTGGGGGGCTCCTTGGAGTGTTCGCTTTTGGAGAGCTCTTTCCACTCTACGGCAACTTCTATGATTCGACATCGCTCGGTCCAATCAAAGTGTTCGATTCGTTGGGAATGTCTCAAGGGTTGTTCGCCTTCCTGCTCATTGCCGTGGCTGTGGGAGCATTTGCTGTGACGACGCTCATCGAAAAACGGGTGAACAAGCTTTCAGCTCCTTCCCTGGAGTTTAAGTCGCGGAGGCATATCGCTGCAGGAGTCGGCATTTTCGCCCTCGGTCTGCTCTTTATTGTTCTGCCGGACAGAAAGACTTCCCTCGTCGACAAAGTCTCTGACCCCAAGTATGTTGCTTCACATCCTGTCATAATGATGGATGCCGACGAACTGGCATTCCGCATCGTCGATCGTGAGCCGAACATTCGGATCATCGACCTCCGCTCCACCGATACATCGGCGAGCCTTGTTTTGCCCGGCGAGGAAAAGATCGCGGTGCGTGATCTGTTCGGCAAGGAGTGGCTCCCCATATTCTCGCAACGGCACCTGAAGAAGGTCCTGGTCGGCTATGACGAGTCTCAGGAGCGCATTGCCTATCTGCTTTTGCAAGAACTCGGCTACGAGAACCTGGCTGTGTTGAAAGGTGGATTTGAAGCATTCGACAAGACAATCCTCTCGCCTGGACCTTTTGTCCCGACGGGCAGCAGATGGGATGCAGATGTCAAGGCGTTCCGAGAAAAGGCGCATGGAGATATACTTAAGCTGATCGCAGAGAACAAGAACAAAGGTGCGAAGGAGCCAAAGAAAACCAAGAAAGTGCAAGGAGGATGTTGACGCTCGCCGGGATCTCAGAGGGTCAGTCGCCACGGGGACTTCCCAATGCATGAAAACAAAGATCATTGGTACGACGGGCGGTTCTATGATCTTTTCATAGCGCCAAATCAGGATAAGATGTTTGCGCAGGTGAGGAGCATTGCAAGGAATGGGTCGACGGTGTTAGACGTTGGCTGCGGGACCGGGCGGCTGGCATTCCAGCTTTCGGACAAATGTCAGAAGATCGACGGTGTCGATCTGTCAAAGAGAAACATTGATGTTGCGATCAGGAAACTCGCAAAACACCCGTCGGGAAACATCGCGTTTCATCACTCCGATATCTTTCGGTTCCTTCGGGAGACGCCGACCCGCTATGATTACGCTGTGCTTACCTACGTTGTCCACGAAATCGATGAGACTGTGCGGCAAGCCATCCTGGAAGTCCTCGCGAAAGTAGCTCGCGAGATCATTATTGTCGATTACCTGGCCCCACAGCCGAGGACTTTTGCGGGAATTGTGAATGCAATGATCGAGTATGTTGCCGGGCCGGAACATTACGGAAACTTCAAATCGTTCCTCGCTTCACATGGCTTGCCTGGATTGGCGAAGGCAGCAGGGCTCAGCATCATCAGCGAAGAGCAGAACAACCCTCCTGCAACTCATATCCTGGTTGTGGCGGGCACGCCTCGTCAGCCCTTCTGATTTGTGCTGGTAGGATAGGATCGGACCCGCCGCAGATCCATCTCCTGCCACTCGTTGTGTTGAGTTGACTTGTGGGGATAAAACGTTTACATTAGTTATGAGCATATGCCCATAATTATCCTAAGCGAGAAGACCCGAGGACTGTGAGATGCCCCGACCGCAGAAATTCCGACGTGTAACACATACTCCAGGGTTTACATACTTCAAACCCCAGGGCATTCCCATGCCCTTGCTCGATGAAGTCGTCCTCACGATTGACGAGTTTGAAGCTCTCCGGCTGGCTGACCTGCAGGCGCTCTCGCATGAAGAGGCAGCGACGAAGATGAAAATCTCGCGTGCAACATTTGGGAGGATTATTGAGAAAGCGCGTCAAACGCTGGTTGATGCAATTGTGAACGGTAAGGCAATTCGCATCGAGGGGGGCAATTACCGGATGGGGAAGATGTTCGAATTCCAGTGCAAGAGCTGTAACCGGAGTTGGAAATTCTCAGCGGCTGCCGCTGAACAGAAAGACTGTCCTCGGTGCAAACAGAGAGGGTGGTCCCGATGAGTGATACCGTGATGAAGGTCATCCTCGAGACTGTGCAGATATCGTTGCTTGTGCTCGTCATGATGATTGCTGTAGACCTCATCAATGTTTGGACGAGGGGAAAAATGGGGGAATTCCTAAAAAGGGGTAGACAGTGGCGACAATACGTCATTGCTTCGCTTGTTGGAGTGATGCCGGGCTGCGTCGGAGCGTTTACGAATGTATCACTCTATGTGCATGGCATGATCAGCTTCGGGGCGCTTGTCGGCGCAATGGCAGCAGTCTCCGGCGACGAGGCATTTGTCATGCTCGCGATGTTCCCGAAAACTGCTCTGCTGCTCTTTGGTATTCTTCTGGTTTTGGCAATTTTCATCGGATGGCTCACTGATCATCTTGTCCGACGTTGGCACATCCATACCTGTACTGACTGCACATCGGAATTGCTTCATGGTAACTCAGAGGGGTTCTCTCATTACATCAAAGAGCACGTCTGGCGCCATATTATCAAACGACATCTCTTGAGGACAGTACTCTGGACCTTTGGCGCTTTGCTGGTAGTTGAACTCGGATTACAGCATTGGGATCTGAAGCAGTTTACGTCAGAGCACTCCCTCACGATGTTGTTCCTCGGCGCTCTTATCGGTTTGATACCGGAATCGGGTCCCCACCTCATCATCGTGACCATGTATGCGAGCGGGCTCGTACCGTTCTCCGTTCTCTTGACGAGCTCCATCGTGCAGGATGGTCACGGAATGCTGCCGATGTTGGCCTATTCTGTCAAAGATTCAGTAAAGATAAAAGGCTTCAACCTGGGGTTCGGATTGATCATCGGACTTACCGTCTATCTCATAGGATGGTGACAATGAACGACATCGCGCAAAGTAGTAGCACGGCCGAACGTGGTCACAGCGCGGATGTATTCCACACTGAGTGTTTTGCGTGCGCCCCAATTCATGAGCAGGGTTTGCGCCTGCAGTTCGAATCAAGTGGCATTCAAACGACTTGCCACACCGAGATTACCAAGGCTCATCAGAGCTACAACGGGGTAGTGCATGGTGGAATCCTCGCGACACTCTTGGACGCGACGATGATCCAGTGCCTGCACCACGCTTTCGGCGGCGATCCCCTGACCAGTAGATTGGATATCCGATGGCGCAATATTGTTCAGATTGACACGCCTCTCACCGTCACGGCATGTATCACATCGCGACGCGGGGTACATGGCTGGGCACATGCGACAATTATGCAGAATGACCGGGTGTGTGTCACAGCTCGGGGCACCTTCAAGGTGGTTGAGTCTTTACGAGGGCCAGCGAACTGATGGAAGAATACGGCGAGCAGCGCAGAGTTGTTTCCTCTTAGTGGATTCTCGCCGCGGATCATTCACAACCACAAGGCATTGAGCCACGTTTTGAAGAAGTAAGGTGTGATTGTATAATTCATGAAAACAAACAATAAGGATGAATCAGAAGGGTTGGAAAATATGGATACCACAAATATCAAAGTCGCATTCGTCACTGACGACGGAACCACCATCAGTCAGCATTTTGGGCGGGCACATTACTATGAAGTTCTTACGGTCGTGAATGGAGCCGTGACGAACCGTGAACGTCGGGAAAAGGCGGGGCATCATACGTTTGCCGGACAAGAACAGCAGCACGAACATCACGGTCCTGGGCACGGATTTGACGAACATTCGCAGGGGAAACATCGCACGATGACGGAAAACGTAATGGACTGCCAGATTCTGGTCGCCCGCGGGATGGGATTCGGAGCATACCAACATATCACAGATGCCAAACTCAAGCCGATCATTACCCATACCCAGAACATCGATGATGCGGTTCGCGAAATCATCAGTGGCACGATCGTTAATCATGAAGAGCGGTTGCACTAAGGCCTCACAGTTATATCGATGCTGGGACTGAAGACCATTGGAGGTAAAGGATGTTTGTGCCGCAGAAAATCTTTTTTACAAAAGGTGTCGGTCGCCACAAAGAGTACCTGCAATCCTTTGAGCTGGCCCTTCGGGACGCTGGGGTCGAGCGATGCAACATGGTGTCTGTCTCCAGTATTTTTCCTCCGAAGTGTCGTCGGATCACAAAGACTGAGGGGGTGAAACTCCTGGAGCCCGGGTCAATAACTTTTGTCGTGATGGCCCGCAACGCCACGAATGAACCCAATCGTCTTGTAGCAGCCTCAATCGGGTTTGCCCAACCTGTTGATGATTCGGCATATGGATATCTGTCGGAGCATCATTCGCTGGGTGAGACGGATGAACGCGCGGGCGATTACGCTGAGGATCTCGCGGCATCGATGCTCGCATCCACATTGGGCATAGAGTTTGACCCGGAACTTGCTTGGGACGAGCGCGAAAAATACTACAAGATGAGCGGGAAGATTCTGAAGACATATAACATCACGCAATCGGCGGAGGGGAGCAAAGAAGGGATCTGGACATCGGTGGCTGCAATGGCCGTGCTCTTGCCCTAAAAGCGTAAACGAAAACCCGTTATTAGCCACAGGGGCTCCAAGGCGCAAAGAGAAAAACTAGAAACAATGAAGTACTCTCTCACCTTGGTTTCTGCGCGACCTGGTGGCGAGGCCATTCAAGCAGCCCTTTAGATTCCCGTCGGTTGCGCGCAGAAGGAAGAAAAAACCAACAGAGAAAGCACAATGTTATGAGCGAGAAAACCCGGATCGGAATCATCATTTGCCATCGATATCATACATGCGCCGGTGGAAAGTGCTTCCATGCACTCTCCCGCAGGGAGGGGGCATTCAGCATGTACGAGAACAACGAAGTCGAGCTTGTGGGGTTTACAACATGCGATGGTTGCCCTGGCGGAAACGTAGAATCTGCTCCTGAAGAGATGAAGAAGAATGGAGCTCAGGTCATTCACTTTGCCACCGGTATGGTTGTAGGGTATCCACCCTGTCCCTACATTGAGCACTTCCGTGACTTTATTCCCGCGAAGTACGGTCTGAAGGTAGTGGTAGGTACGCATCCCATTCCTCAAAAATACTATAAGACTCATACAGAGCTAGGAACCTGGGAGACACCGGAATGGAGAGAATTGATTCAACCGACACTGACGGATGAGAAGACACGATTGGCATATGATTGATAGACTAAGCGATCGACATAAACATAGCAAACATGGTGCTGCATTCATCCTTCCAAATCTATAGGCAAGAGAACAAACACCGTGATGAAAACAATAGGTTTGATCGGTGGCATGAGTTGGGAGTCGTCACTTGAATACTACAGAATTATCAATGAGACGACGAAGCAACAACTCGGTGGATTTCATTCTGCAAAAAGCATCCTCTACTCTGTGGACTTCGAAGAGGTTGAACGACTTCAACATCAGGGTCAGTGGGGTGAATTGACAAAGATTATGGTACGCGCTGCACAAAGCCTCGAAGGAGCCGGAGCAGAGTTGGTGGTGATCTGCACAAACACGATGCACAAGATGGCTGAAGATGTGCAGGCGAGCATCCAGATACCACTTCTTCATATAGTGGACGCAACTGCGATGCAAATCCAACTACAGAACTTCCACACCGTTGGTTTGTTGGGCACAAAATTTACAATGGAGCAGGAGTTTTACAAAGGACGATTGTCAGAGAAGTTCGGCCTGACCGTTTTGATTCCAGCAGACGATGAAAGAGAAATTGTCCACAGAGTCATTTATGATGAACTGTGCCTGGGGCAAATCAAAGAACCGTCGAGGGCCGAATTCATTCGAATTATCAACAACCTTGTGAAGCGAGGGGCTCAAGGAATCGTATTGGGATGCACTGAAATCCCGCTCCTGGTGAAACAAAAAGATGTCAGCGTGCCTATATTTGACACGACGACTATTCATGCACGGCAAGCTGTGGAAGAGGCACTGAAGGTTTAGAAGATTTCTCCCCAAAAACGTTCATCTTAGTAGAGAATGAGAGCTTCATGACTGTCGATAGTCACACGCACACCTTGAGATCAAAGCACCTGGCTGCCGCCATCGGTCTGAACGCCGTGATTTTTCTGGTGGAGATTGTTGGGGGCGTGATGACCAACAGCATGGCCCTCATCTCAGATGCCTTGCACAATTTCAGTGATCTCCTCGCACTGGCTTTGAGCTACGCGGCTTCGAGGATTGTGCTATGGAAATCTAACTCGCAGAAATCTTATGGCTATGGAAGAGTAGAGATTTTGGTGGCTTTCGTCAACGCGTCTGCTTTGGTTATCATTGGCCTCTATGTTATCTATGAGGGCGTGCGGAGATTTGCCGATCCCCAGGTAGTCAATGGCACCTGGATGCTCAGCATAGCCTCGTTTGCATTTGTCGCGAACGCGGCCGGCACGATCTTGTTGAAGCAACATGCACACGCTGATCTGAATATGAAGAGCGCCTATCTGCATCTCTTGACTGATGCGGTTGAGTCGATTGGGGTAGTAGTTGTCGCAGCTATGATCGCATGGCAGGGCTGGCAAGTGCTTGATCCATTGGTCTCGATTGGTATTGGAGCCTTCATCATCAAGAGTGCTTGGGATGTGGTTTCGGAAACAACGCACCTTCTGGCTGAAGGGACGCCGAGAGGAATCGATCTGGATGAGGTCGCGAGGTTTATTCAATCATTTCCTGGAGTGCGGGAAGTGCATCATGTGCATATCTGGGGTCTGTCCTCACATCTACGCGCTCTGAGTGCCCACATCGTTGTGGAGGATCAACGAATCAGCGAAGCAACGAAGATTACTTCACTTTTGGAACATGCACTGGAAGAGAAGTTTGGGATCAATCATCCGACATTTCAGCTTGAATGTGCCGCCTGCCCGGAGCAAGGGGTCGTGGTGGACGCCCATCATTCATCACGAGAGCACAACCACCCAGCCTAACGTGAAATGATATCGAACTCTACCCTCGCTAAATTGCGATCAATCGTCGGTGAGCCCAATCTTCTCGATTCGGCTGAAGATCGCATTTCCTATTCCTACGACGGAACCCCGATTCTCAAACAGCTTCCGGATGCCATCCTCATTCCGCGGAGCGTCGGTCACATTGCGCAAATCCTCAGAGTCGCTAATGAGGACCGTTTCGCCGTCGTTCCGAGAGGATCCGGCTCCGGTTTGAGCGGCGGTTCGATTCCTGTCGAGAACTCGGTGGTCTTGTTGACGAACCACTGGGATCGTATTTTGGAAATTGACAAGAGCAACCTGACCGTGTGGGTGGAGCCTGGTGTCATTACCGGAAAACTTCATGCGGCGGTGGAAGCTCTTGGGTTGTTCTATCCTCCTGATCCTGGAAGTGCAGTCATCTGCACGATAGGAGGAAACGTGGCTGAGAATGCAGGAGGAATAAGAGGCCTCAAGTACGGAGTGACGAAGAATTATGTGCTCGGTATGGAAGTCGTCCTCCCCAGCGGGGAAGTGGTCGTCACAGGAGGAAAGTCAGTCAAAGATGACGCGGGATTCAATTTAAGAGATCTCCTGATCGGATCGGAAGGAACACTCGCTGTCATCACCCGCGTTCTGTTGCGCTTGATCCCGAAGCCCCAGTCCACTCGAACGATGCTGGCATTCTATTCCAGCCTGAGTGATTCCGCGGAAACGGTCTCGGATATCATTGCATCGAAAATGACTCCTGCAGCTCTCGAATTCCTCGACAACACAACGATTCGATGCGTCGAAGAATACGCACATCTTGGTCTTCCTACGTCGATTGAATCGTTGTTGTTGATAGAAGTTGACGGAAGGTCTGCTGAGGTCGAGGAAGATGCCGCCAGGATCGTTGACATCTGCAACCGACACGATGCGTTCGAGATCAAGGTCGCCGGTGATGAACAGGAGGCGGTCAAGCTGCGCGCGGCCCGCAAGGTGGCGTTTTCCGCACTTGCTCGTGTACGCCCTACAACTGTTCTGGAAGACGCAACTGTACCGCGCAGTGAAGTTGCACCGATGCTGGAAAGCATCAACCGCATTGCGCGCTTCTATGGTCTCACGTTCGGCAACTTCGGACATGCCGGCGATGGCAACCTCCATCCGACGTGCCTGACGGACGAACGGGACAAACAAGAGATTCAGAAGGCGGAACGGGCATTTGATGAGATTTTCCAGGAGGCCATGCGGTTCGGAGGGACGATAACGGGCGAACACGGCGTTGGGTTATCCAAGTTGAAGTTCCTTGAAAGAGCGCTCGGTGAGCCGGCTATCGACATGATGCGGAAGATTAAGAAAGCTGTCGATCCAAACAGCGTTCTCAATCCCGGGAAAGTTTTCTCTCTCCGACCGCGATGCGAAGGTGCCTTGCCGCCCAACAGAGACCAGATCAAAAAGTTCTCCGATTCCGGGGCTTTCATGTAGGCCGTGCAACCTCATGCCAGAACATAGCCATCCAGTAGCCGTTTGGGCTGCGATGATGTGGTCTCGTCGAAACCGAATCAACGTTTTCCACCGCGCAACTTATGTGCGCATTATCCGTGTTTAAAGAACGCTTGGCCAGCCCGGGAGTGCAACAGATCAATTCGACGCGCGGCTCTCATCTGTTTCCAGGTATTGTTCCAGACTGCTGAACTCCACAGACAACCCCAATCGTCTCTCATGCAAAAAGCGATAGTCCTCATCCTTGCGGTGCTGCTTTCCACGGTCGTGACTTCCTTGCTCATGGCCCAGAAGATGGAGCGGTACAACCCGCGCTTGGCCTTTGAGCCCACATTTCTGAACCAGCCAGGGACGGCGTTTCGAGGCGCAAGCGGCAAGCCGGGGCCCGAATACTGGCAGAACAGGGGGGACTACATGATCACGGCAACCCTCGATACGCTCAGCAACACACTCAGCGCGCGTGAAGTGATCACCTACACCAACATGAGTCCGGATGTGCTTCCGTTTGTCTGGCTTCAACTAGACCAGAACATCGTGCAGAAGGATTCACGAGCAGCGCTCACCCAGGCTAGTCGTGGCCGTGGCGCGCCTGAGACAACGGACGGATTCAATCTCAAGTCTGTGGCGATTGTTGATCGGAACGCCCGCGTGCCGGCGAAGTATGTAGTGTCCGATACCCGCATGCAGATTGTTCTTCCGTCTCCAGTCTCGCCGCGGGGTGGTCGGCTTCAGATCGAAATTGAATACAACTTCGTGATCCCTCGTCAAGGTGGCGGCCGCATGGGGAGGATGGCGACGAGTCGGGGGATGATCTACGACATCGCTCAGTGGTACCCGCGGATGGCTGTGTATGATGATCAACGGGGGTGGGATAACCTTCCCTACCTTGGGTCGGGTGAGTTTTATCTTGAGTATGGCGACTTCGACTACACGCTTGATCTCCCTGCGAACCAGATCGTTGGAGGTTCCGGAGAACTCCTCAACTCCGACGAGGTGCTGAGCGCCGCTCAACGTAAAAAAATACGTGAAGCTCAGATGAGTGATAAGACCGTTACGATCAGAAGTGTGGCAGTTGTGGAGTCAGGGGTTGGCAGTGGAAAGCCCGGTGATAGAAAGTCATGGCATTTCGCCATGAAGAGCAGCCGTGATATCGCCTGGGCAGCGTCGAGTGCCTTTGTTTGGGACGCAGCGCGGATCAATCTTCCGAGCGCCAAACCATGCCTGGCCATGTCGGTCTATCCAGTGGAAAGCGCCGGCGATTCCGCTTATGGGCGCTCGACAGAATATACGAAGTACAGCATCGAGATTTTCTCAAAGGATTTGTTTGAATACCCCTGGCCTGTGGCAGTCAATGTGGGGGGACCGGTGGGAGGACAGGAGTATCCGGGTATATTCTTCTGCGGGTTCCGGGGAAAAGGGAAAGAGTTATGGTGGATTGCATCTCACGAGATCGGTCACAGCTGGTTTCCGATGATCGTCGGGTCTAACGAGCGCCGGTGGGCTTTTCTGGATGAAGGATTCAATACGTTTGTGGACATCGCTGCCTCCGATGAGTTCAACCACGGCGAATACGCTCCGAAACGCGACGCCGAGTATGCCCCCGGTGGAGGAAACCCGGCCCGTGAGATTGCTCCACTTCTCCTTGATCGTGCGGCTCCACCCATCATCACGCCCGCCGATGCGATCTCCGAACAGTACCGCCATCTGGTCTCGTATTATAGGCCGGCGTTCGGACTGGTACTTCTCAGAACCGTGATCCTCGGGCCTGAACGCTTCGATTATGCATTCCGTCAGTACATCAGCGACTGGGCTTTCAAACACCCTGTCCCAAGTGATTTCTTCCGCGCAATGAACAATGGAGCCGGAGAAAACCTCAACTGGTTTTGGAAGGGATGGTTCGTCAACACGTGGACTCTGGACCAACAGGTTCGCAGTGTGAAATATCTCGAAGGCGATCCCACAAAAGGGGTGTTGATTACGCTGGGGAACAATGGAGAATTGCCGATGCCGGTCACGGTGGCGATCTACGAATCCAACCATCACTCAGGGCATGTGCAGCTTCCGGTGGAGATATGGCATAGTTCGGCGGAGTGGACCTTTCGCTACCCATCCACGAGTCCCGTTGACTCGGTCGTTGTTGACCCCGATCAGCGTCTCCCGGATGTCAATCCGGCGAACAATGTCTGGACGTCAGGAGCACCAGCGACAAGGCCGATGCGCCGGCGATAAAGATTCGTTGTGCTCGGGGTTGCGATCCCGGGAATTGGTGCAGGCAAGTCCTGAGCATGCAAGAAACGTTTTGAGAATCGTCTCAGAATTTTTCACCACAGCTGAAAGGTGCAACGTTATGAACAACAGAACCGCAGTACTCCTGACATTCTGTGCATTCGTGGTCTTCTCGATGACGACGTTTGCCCAGGAGTCATCGACGTACAATCCGCACGAGACTTTTGATCCGGGCTTTCTGAACCAATCCGGCACGATCTATCGGAGCGGAAGTGGATGCCCCGGTCCGGCCTACTGGCAAAACCGTGCAGACTACAAGATTACGGCGGAGCTCAACGAGGCGGATAGCACCATCACGGCTAACGAAACCATTTCGTACAGGAACAACAGCCCAGACGCGTTGCCATATCTTTGGATTCAGCTCGACCAGAACCTTTCCCGGGAGGATTCCCGCGGCACGGCAACCGAGCCGGTGAGTGGCATGAGGCCTTCCTCAAGGCAGTTCACACAGGGCTTTGTACTCAAGTCCGTGAAGATCGAGCAGGACGGGAGGGAGTCTGACGCGAAATATATGGTTACGGATACGCGGATGCAGATTATGCTCCCCTCGGCGATGAGAGCAAAAGGAGGAGAAATCAAACTGGAGATCTCCTACTCGTTTGAGATACTCCTCTTTGGGGCGGGCCGTATGGGGCGAACCGACACCAAGAACGGCACTATCTACGAAATAGCACAATGGTATCCGCGGATGGCAGTGTGTGACGATGTACAGGGGTGGAACACGCTTCCGTTCCTAGGTCAGGGAGAATTCTATCTTGAGTATGGGGATTTCGATTTCTCGATCAAGGTTCCGGAGGATCATATCGTCGTCGCGTCGGGCGAACTTCAAAACGCAAGTGAGGTACTTACCTCGCAGGAGCGGAAACTCCTCGATGAAGCAGCAAAGAGCGACAAAACCGTCACGATTCGCGGGGCCGATGCCGTGAGCCCACCCGACAAGCGTCCCCAACATCTGGGGACAAAGACGTGGCACTTCAAAATGACGAATGCGCGTGATGTTGCATGGGCATCCTCCCGCTCGTTCATTTGGGATGCAGCTCGCGTTAAGCTCCCCAGCGGAAAGCGCTGCCTTGCGATGTCGGCATATCCCGTAGAAAGCGCTGGCGATTCTTCTTGGGGACGGTCGACCGAGTACGTCAAAGGCACAATTGAATACAATTCAAAGCAATGGTTCGAGTACCCCTATCCAGTTGCAGTCAATGTGGCCGGATTTGTCGGCGGGATGGAATATCCGGGCATTGTGTTCTGCAGCTGGCGCAGCCGCGGAGGCGGCCTGTGGGGAGTCACGACGCATGAGATCGGCCACAACTGGTTCCCCATGGTCGTCGGCTCGAATGAACGCGAGTATCCATGGATGGACGAAGGGTTCAATACGTTCATCAACATTTACTCAACGAGGAATTTTAACAACGGGGAATACAAATCAGAGCGCGACTCTGCGCGGCGATTCGTTCCGATGCTGATGCGCTCGAACATATTTCCAATCTTCACGTACGCAGACAACATGCCGAGAAACGACCTGAGCAACCTCGCTTACTACAAACCGTCGATCGGCCTGGTGATGCTGCGGGAGTACGTTCTCGGTCCCGACCGGTTCGACTATGCCTTCCGAGAATACATCAAACGGTGGGCGTTCAAACATCCACAGCCGGGAGATTTCTTCCGGACGATGAATGAAGCATCAGGGGAAGACCTGAACTGGTTCTGGAAGTCGTGGTTTATGGAGAACTGGAAACTGGACCAGACGGTCAAAGACGTGAAGTATGTCGATAACGATCCTTCGAAAGGGGTTCTCATCACCATCGCGAACAACGAAAAAATGGTGATGCCCGTGACAGTGGAAGTGAAGGAATCGAATGGCCACAAGGGAAGAGTGAATCTGCCGGTGGAGATCTGGGCGCGTGGAGGGGAATGGACCTTCAAATACCCATCCACAAGCATGGTTGAATACGTCACACTCGATCCTGATCACATCCTTCCAGATGTCAATTCAGACAACGATACTTGGACATCCGGCGTCGTCACGCGTAGACCCGCAAGAGGAAGGGGAAGGCAGTAGGAGGTTGACCAGATTGTGCGCTTGGGCGTCTATTCTGCAGCTTTATCTGGTGCATGTTCTGGTCCCGAATACTTCCTCCTTCGTGCGCTAAGCATGTGTAGTCTTTTTGTATCTTCATCTTGTTCCACGATCGCGTCAGGAATAAACACATGGAAGACGCCCTCCTCATCGACAGAGTACAGTTTGCCTTCACCATCATGTATCATTACCTCTTCCCTCAATTGACGATGGGCCTCGGCCTGCTCATCGTTGTCCTGAAGGGTCTCTTCCTCTGGAAAAAGGATGAACGCTACAATCAGAGTGCACGGTTTTGGGCGAAGATCTTCGCCATCAATTTCGCAGTTGGGGTCGTAACGGGAATCCCAATGGAATTTCAATTCGGCACGAACTGGGCGAGATTCTCAACATTCGCCGGCGGAGTCATCGGGCAAACGCTCGCCATGGAAGGGGTTTTTGCTTTTTTCCTGGAGTCGAGTTTCCTCGGTCTCTTTTTGTTCGGAGAGAAGAAACTGGGACGGTCCGGCCACTTTCTTGCCGCAGTGATGGTATTTCTTGGCTCCTGGCTCTCGGGGTATTTCATCATTGCCACCAACGCGTGGATGCAACATCCGCTGGCATATGCCGCCGCCACTGACGGGTCATTGCACGTCAGTGACTATTGGGGGCTGTTGCTCAATCCATGGATTGGGTGGCAATACACGCATAACATGATCGGCGCCGTTGTGACCGCGGCGTTCGTGATGACTTCTGTCGGCGCATTCTATCTCCTGTCCAATCGAAACGTGGAGTACGGAAAGGTCTTTGTCCGGGTCGGAGTTGGCGCGGGACTTATCGGGTCACTCCTTGTCGCATTTCCCACCGGTGACGGCCAGGTCAAGAATGTCGCAACGTATCAGCCTGTCACCTTCGCCGGAATGGAGGGGCTCTTTGAGAGCAAAGAGGGGGCCGAACTCATGCTCATCGGCCAGCCCGACATGGAAAAGCTCCGGATGGATAATCCACTTTATGTTCCACAACTGCTCAGCTTTCTCACCCACTACCGATGGACAGCAGAAGTGAAAGGCCTCCAGGCATTCCCCAAAGAGCAATGGCCGACCAACATCCCTCTTCTCTATTATAGCTACCATATCATGGTCGGACTTGGCACGATCTTCATGGCGATCATGGCGTTGGCGGCATTCCTTCTCTGGAAAAAGAAGCTCTATCAGGCGCGATGGGCACTGTGGATTCTGCTGTTGGCGTTTCCATTTCCGTACATCGCCAATACGGCAGGATGGATGACAGCGGAACTGGGCCGACAACCGTGGCTCGTGTATGGTCTCATGAGAACTCTTCACGGTGCATCTCCAACGGTGTCAGCCGGAAACGGTCTCTTCACGCTTCTAGGATTTCTTGGAATGTATTTTGTCATCGGGGTCTTGTTCCTCTTTCTCGTCGTAAAGAGAATCAACCAGGGACCTGAAAACGCGGGCTCTGCTCACTGAAGATCAGAAAGCGTAGGATCGTCGACAGTCGAAGCATACTCTTCGAGGAAAGTGCTATGGAAACATTGTGGTTTGTTCTCGTCTCGTTCATGCTGACCATGTATGTTGTCTTGGATGGATTTGATCTGGGTGCTGGAATTATTCATTTGTACGCGGCAAAGACCGATGTGGAACGGCGCTTGATTCTCAACGCCATCGGACCTGTCTGGGACGGCAACGAGGTGTGGATCCTCGCAGCCGGAGGGACGCTCTATTTCGCTTTCCCGCTTGTGTATGCATCGAGCTTCAGCGGATTCTATCTCCCACTGATCATGATCTTGTGGCTCCTGATGTCACGCGGCCTGAGCATCGAGTTCCGGCATCAGGTGGACAACCCGTTGTGGCGGAATTTCTGGGACGTCATGTTTTCGCTTTCCAGCGGCTTGCTGGTGATCTTCTTGGGCGCAGCGCTCGGGAACGTCATTCGCGGAGTCCCTTTGTCAAAAGACGGATATTTCTTTGAACCGCTCTGGACGACCTTTACTGTTGTGCCAGAGTCCGGAATTCTCGATTGGTATACCGTCATCTTTGGCCTCGTCGCTCTGTTTACTTTGACAGTGCACGGCTCGAGTTACGTTGCGATGAAGACTGAGGGCGACGTACAGACTCGTTCTCGCTTTGCAGCAGGCAAAGCCTGGTGGGGAGTGATGGCGACAACGATCGCTGGAATCACTACTACATTCGCTTTGCGGCCTGAATTGCTCAACAACTTCACCAAGCACTATTGGGGGCTCTTGTTCCCACTCGCCGCGCTTCTCGGACTCTCAGGCGTCTGGTATCATTTCCGAAAAGGACAAGATACCCGGATGTTTCTTTCATCCACTCTTTTCATTCTTGCGATGCTCGGAGGCACAGCGTTCGCACTCTATCCGAATCTTCTGACCTCATCGACCGATCCTTCTGCGAGCCTCACGATACACAACACCGCAGCACAGCCGTATGGGCTCGGCGTTGGCCTTTCGTGGTGGATCGTGGGAATGGTACTCGTATCGGGATACTTCATCTATGTGTACCGCTCGTTCAGAGGCAAAGTAGCTCTTCCGACAGAAGATGCCGGATACTAGAGATGCCCTTTAGAATGATTGGTCGCGGTTGATGAGCAGGTAGAAAAGCACAAGACGTCACCGTTGAATCGCAGACCCTTTGCTATTTTTGTGGAGGACTCCTGGAATCACTCCGCGACAAATCTTGATGACATCTACACGATGGAGAGATGAAGAAGAGCGGACGACGGTGGATGTGATTCTTGTTGACAGCGGAGAGCGAAAGGGGAGATGCTGCATTAGGCGCTTGCCCTCAATTCCGGGGCTGAGAGACCGTGCTCAATTTCTCTTCAACTTACAGGGTGCACGTAGTTGCCCTGTCGAAGTTCTCATTCCTTCAGTTTCGATCGCAAAGGGCAAAAATCGTACTGGGTGCAGAGGTGTAGCCCTAACGGGGATCGAACCCGTATTTCGGCCTTGAGAGGGCCGCGTCCTAAACCGTTAGACGATAGGGCCATAATGGAATTGCGAATTGTCAATTGCCAATGTCGAATCGAAAAAGGAAAACACAATTCGAAATTCACAATCCCCAATTCGCAAATCTTTTGCTGCCCCGCTAGGGCTCGAACCTAGACTCTTCTGATCCAGAGTCAGACGTGTTGCCAATTACACCACGGGGCAATTGTTTTCGTCACGCACCCCAGAAACCCCGACGAAGGCGGGGTTACACCACGGGGCAATTGTTTTCGTCACGCACCCCAGAAACCCCGACGAAGGCGGGGTTACACCACGAGGCAATTGCTCGCTTTCTGCACCCAGGAGACTCCCCACGAAAGTGGGGATACAGGGGCAAAAATTGCCCAACAATATACAAAACCAACCCCTCTTTGGCAATACCCGGGGCCTGACTTTTGCCGGCTTAACTTGCCGCTAGCTCGGCCACGGCTTTCAACGTCGCATCGACATCTGCTGATGATGTTAAAAGACTCGGAGAAAGCCGCGCATAGAGCGTGGCATACGGTGTGACCGTCGCTACGATTTTCTTCTGCATGAGTCTCTGCACCACAGGAATCGGCCCCATTCCCCTCACTTCAAAACAGACAATCCCAGCTGAGAGATCAGGAGAGAGCGGAGTATGAAGCACGACGTGTTTCATCTTTGCCAGTCCTTCTTTGAGCTGGCTGTTCAAGGTGTGAATCCGCTCGGCAATCCTACTTTTGCCAATCTGCAGATGAAGCTTGAATGCTTCGTTGAGAGCCCACCTATGCTCGAACGAATGAAATCCCCCCGGAGTCATGGTGGCGCCAACTGGAATCGGCTCGGGCTTGCGATACTTCATCCAAATTTCGTAGGCAGGTTCGTAGAATGTCGGAATGATCGGATTTGCTACAGGCCATGCGTCCGGTTTGCCCCAGACCAATCCGGTGCCGCGTGGACCGAACATCCACTTGTGCGTACCCGCAACGAGGAAATCGCAACCAAGATCACCCACGGTTATGTTCTCAACCCCAAGACCATGAACACCATCGACGCATAGAAGCGCGCGGTCGACTTGATCTCTCCCGGCGTTGATCTTTGAAAGTCCTTCTGCGATTTCCCTGATCGGGAGTTTCACACCGGTTGATGAGTGAACCCAGGTCACGGCGACGATGCGTGTCTGAGGCCGGACGGATTGCATCAACGTATCGACCATTTGCGAAATGGAAGCTTCTGCCGGTTCATGATACAACTGTACCCGGCGCACCAATGCTCCCGTTCGGCTCGCGCGGTGTGAGAGAGAGGTTTCAGTCGAGTAATGATCGTGGGTCGTCGTCAGGATCTCCTGACCCGGCCGAAGCGTCAGTCCGCCATACAACAGGCCCAGCCCCATCGTCGTGCTATCCGTGAGCGCGATGTCCCCCGGACTTGCACCGAGATATTCTGCAGCGGCCGAGAGGACTTCTGTTTCGTTCTTCGCTTCATTCTGGCGGAGGCACATGACGGGATTCGAGTCGAGTCCCTGCCGATGGCGCTCGATCGCCTCCCGAACGGGTTTTGGATGAGATGCCAGATAGAAAGCCGCCATGTGTATCATGTCTCTGTCCGCGTTGAAAAGTGCTCGGACGTCCTCCCACGACTGAAGACGCGCGGGCGCTGACTCTTTTGCGTGGGCCCACATCTTCCCGTCGGGCAGTGCTGCGAGACCCAGGAAGAGGCCGGTCCGGACGAGGAATTGCCGCCGCTGCAGTCGGAGATCGAGATCAGGCGTGGGTGTAATCTCTTGCATGGTGGGGTTCCTCTTTTCTTTAATCTGATCCGGTCCCGAAAATTCGGCAGGCGGGATGGACGGACCTCCCGTGCGTTTAATGTCGCCCCAAGATGTAGTCAGCTCGAAGATGACTCACCACTCCGTCGGGGCGACATTACGGCTCGAGCGTTGGATGCTTTCCCTCGAGCGTTACCTGCCCGCCGGTGCACAGGCCCTCCCAAGGTCAGGCGGGAATTTCGGGACGAGTTTCTTTCTGCCGCTTTTCCCGCCTTCTGGGATCCCGCACATTGGCGGTATCCAAACAGCGGGACTTTCCTAAAGAAAGCGGCAACGATCAGCTGAGTCTCAAATTGGCGTAGGACCGATGCAGTACACGTACTGGATCCCCGCTTAAGATATGCGGGAATGAGAACCACACGTGTCGAAGGGAGCTTGATCTGGCTTCTCAGTCAGTACCAGTGAACGCGGCTCTCAGTGCATCACTTTTATGTAGCCCCAGCCTTCATGCTGCTTTGAGATGATCTCGTAAATACCGTCAGGCACCGTCTTGATGCCCGGGAACAACTGACTCATCGTGACGCTGTTGTTCTTCATGGCAACCTCGCAGACGGCAAACGAAGTATTTGGATTCTTCAATGCCGCTTTCACGTCCGCAGCCACGGAAGATCTCTCAGGCATCACCATCTCGAATCCTTTTCCGTACATCACGACTTCCAATTGTGCGTCGGGGTGGGCGGCCCTGATCTCTTTGACCCAGCGCATCACGGACTTCTGTTCCATGCTGTCTTTACTGGTGAGGTCGAAGACCACTCGATACTCCAGGGCCTGAGCATGGACAAGACCGCAGATGAGCAGGAGCAGAGAGAGGACAATGAGAGTATGCTTCATGATACTTCCTCCGGATATTGTGTTTCAGTGATTGTGGCGAGATACAAGGAAACGGAAACTATTGTTGCTCAGATTCTGTTTTGAGCGCGGGGTCATCTCTTCACTGTTCCGAGAAGGAACTTCGATATGCTCATGCAGATCTGCCATGGTGGGAAGAAGTTGTCGTTGAGACCTTGGTTCGTCCTCGTCTCAGCAGCGCTTATCTTGAACGCATGCTCTGAGAATCGTGCTCCTGTTCCTCATGCGGTCGGGAGCGATTCCTTGAGCTATGGGATCTTGATCCCTCAAACCGCGCTGCTTGCACGATCATGGGAAGTTCCGCACAATCCGATGAAGGTTCGACCGTCGGATGACTCGGCCTTGACGAAGAGCATAACCCACGGCTATGAGTTGTTCATGAATACCCCGCAAATCGCACTTTCGCTCGCGGGCAATGCCATGTCGTGTAACAACTGTCACCCCAATGGCGGACAACGCGATAGAGCCATGCCTCTGGTCGGGATCGCCAAAGTGTTTCCCGAGTACAACAAACGCTCCGGTCGGATCTTCAGCCTCGAAGACAGAATCATCGGTTGTCTGCTCAGGAGTCTCAACGCGACAGGCAACCGGACACACGGAACATCGGCCCTGCATGAGAACGACCTGGCTCATGCGACCCTCAATGACCAGACGAAAGAGGTCAGAGACCTCGCTGCCTATCTCACCTGGATTTCGTCCTTCGCCGAGATCGGCAAGGACGTTCCCTGGAGAGGTCGCAACTCACTTCAGCCTTCCGCACTACTACCGCTGGAGAAGCTCAACCCCAAGCTTGGCAAGGAGCTTTACATACGAGCCTGCTCTACCTGTCACGGGAGTGACGGACAGGGTGTCGATGTGGGAGGGAAGCGCCCGGGACCACTCTGGGGTCCGAACTCATGGAACGATGGTGCGGGCGCAGCTCGCACCTATACACTGGCGGGCATGATCCGCCGCTGGATGCCTTATCTCAATCCAAGTCTCCTCAGCGACGAACAGGCGCAGCACATCGCAGCGTATATTACTTCACAACCGAGACCCGGGTTTCCGTTTAAGAACAAGGATTACTTGAAAGAGAAAATCCCGGTCGATGCCGTCTACTACAAGCAACTCTACATCCAGAATCCGCTCACTCAGAAGTAGTATCGACATTCCCCTATCCGGCCCAGCAATATGTGCAGCCGTGCATCTGTGCCCGATTGATGGCGAGGACTCCCGACGGCACGATCTGGATTCCAGGCAGGACTCCCGATACCCAATCCTTCTTGACTTCCTCGGCAGTCATATTCATTTTGGCAGCGACCTGCATGCTGTACACCGTCAAAGCCATGTCGCACACGCCGATGAGCACGCCGCTCTCGAGAAGCTCATTGACCGCCATGCCGGGTAACGGTAGATCACCCTGCTTCGGTTGCCAGAACATGTTACGCGTGGAAGGCGCTTTTGTCGATCCGTCGTCGATCTTGAAGACCTCGCCGAATTTGTATTTCTCCCACAATCTGCTTTCCATGGCCAGCGGAATGGATTCATGACGAAGGACAAGGACCGCAGAACAGTCGTTGTCTGCGACGCCGACAGCTTTGTTCGTCATCAGAAATACGCGGGCCCACGCAAGAGGGATGCCACTGTCCGGTATCATGCAATCAAAAACCTGTTTGTGCCTTCCCTTGAGTTTGCCAAACCATGACTGGAGCGATTTTTCGTCGGCAGGGGGCGCGGAGTTCGCAGCCGCTGCGTAGAGGTGGAGCGGGTCCAAGAGCGTGGTGGCGCCGATTGCAGCTGCACCTGTTGCGAGCTTGCCGAGGAAGCCTCGGCGGTTTGAAAGGTTTTCGTTGTCTGCCATGAAGATGTCCCTCTCTATAACGGAAAACTGGGTGAATGGATGAGTTGGTTAGTGAGACAAAGCTCTTGAGGGATCACTGTTTGCGTCCAACCTTCGGGCGCCGCATGAACTGACGGCAATCAGGAAGGCGGTCCGTCTGATTCAGTGCGAATCGAGAACGCGTGCAACGATTGGATCCTGATCTGATCATTCCGAAATCACGGCCAGATGAACGTGCCATGACAGATTCCGGCGAGCCAAACTCAATCAATCTCAATCCAGCCTGTAACCCGGGGGTTCGATGGAGATGATTGACGTATCTGACGTGTTCGTCGAGATCAAAGCGATGAGCCCCAAAAGGAGTTTCGTCAACTTAAATGAAGGGATTCTGTATGTCGTCTCTGAGATCCTTGACAGATGTCGGTCCGCACAAGAACTTTGAATTGCTGGTGAGGGTGATCGAGAACGGGAGGTCGAACGTGCTCACACATCTGAACCCCTGTCGTCTTTGATTCGCTCAAATCAATTGGGAGAGATAAGCCTTCGTATGCGTTTGCCTGGTGATAGCGTGATGCCATTGTCTTGACGCTCCGCACAATCGGCATCGAAGCCAAGAGTCCAACTTCGCGGAACTTCTCGTATCTGGGCTTCCACGAATTCAACGCACTTGATCAATGACGAGTTCCCGATTTCAGAGCAACGGAGGGATACGCTTGGATTCCTTGACTTTCGGCCCAATTTTTGGTATACTTTTGCCGGTATTTGAGGGAGTTTGACTGAAATCCGTTGACCAAGAAACGGTCCAAAACTCCCTGGTTCTGATTCAAGTTCGACGAATCCAAGGCAGGTTTACCCAAAAGGAAAAAACGGTCACAACGAGCTAGCTCTAGGCCTTGATTCCCCCCGCCCTGATACTTTGCGTCGCTCCTGCCCTTACTTCGAGATACCTCCCATTCGATGCTGTCCAGACCTTAACCTCCGTCGAGAAAACCGCTGGTGGTGAAGTATGAACAGTTTGGTTTATTGGGTCTCCGGGGTTGGAAGGAATCTGACATTTCGAGCGTCTAACGAGTGATTGACAGGAACGAATGATTACGAAGTACGGCTACGACGTCTTTTTCACGGTTTCTATTATCTGTCTGCTGCTGATAGTGCTTTCGCTCATTTTTGTTGAGCCAAAGATCCCGAAATATTGCGTCGTTGCCCTCTCGGTTGTTTTGTTGGGACTTACGATAAACTTCTTCCGGGATCCCGAACGAACATCTCCGACAGGAGAGAGCCTCGTCCTCAGCCCTGCAGACGGCAAGATTATCGCCATCCGTCAACTCGATGAAAAAGAATTCCTCGGGTCGGGTGCCACCCTGATCAGCGTTTTCATGTCACCGCTGAATGTTCATGTCAATCGCAATCCGATCAGTGGGAAAGTGAAGTATCTGAGATATGTCAAAGGTGAGTATTTCGCTGCCTTTGAAGACAAAGCCTCCGAGAAGAACGAACAGATGCTTATTGGAATCGAGGGGGCGCTGGGTCGTGTCCTTTTCAAGCAGATTGCGGGTTTCATTGCTCGACGTATCGTCTGTACCCTGAAGATGGAAGATACCGTAAAGGCGGGCGAGCGGTTTGGAATGATCAAATTCGGATCGAGGGTCGATGTGTTTGTGCCGGCCACTGCGTCTGTTCGGGCCAAAGTGGGCGATGAAACCGTTGCAGGCGAAACAGTGCTTGCGGAACTACACTAGGACTTGTCTTTAGATAGCTGAGGCTGAACTGCATCTGCCCGACTATCGTCGTTGTGGAGATACCAACGTATGAAAATTACCAGGGCGGTCGTCCCAAGTCTCTTTACTGTTCTCAACGCATTTTGCGGCTTCCTCTCAATCCTGAACGCCAGTCAGGGCAGGATTGAAATGGCGGCGTGGTTCATCGTCCTTGGCGGGGTCTTTGACTCGCTGGACGGTGTCATGGCAAGAATCACGCGATCCTCCAGCCAGTTCGGAGTCGAACTCGATTCCCTCTCCGATGTTGTCACCTTCGGCGCTGCGCCTTCCTTCCTCGTTTATCAGGCTCACCTGAGTGCACTCGGAAGTCTGGGTGTTATCATCAGCTCGCTGCCGTTGGTCCTGGGCTCGATTCGTCTCGCCCGCTTCAACGTGCAGCTTGTGGGTTTTGAAAAGGAATACTTCAAAGGACTTCCCATCCCGGCGGCGGCCATCACCTTGTGTGCATTCTTGCTTCAATACAACACGGAGCGTGCGGGGCTGAGCGGCTGGACAGGGGACGGTCTCTTGATTCTCGTGGTGTTTGTCTCCCTGCTGATGGTCAGCAAAGTTCGATACGACACACTTCCGAAGCTCTCCAAGCGCGGGCTGCGGGCACATCCATGGAAAGCAGCTTCATTCTTCGTGGCCGGAGTCGTTGTGATTGCCTCGATGGGGAATTATCTCTTCCTCGTGATGATGGCGTTTATGGGATTTGGCGTGCTGCGATCGCTGTTCATATGGGTCCGCTCGGCCACGTCGCACGTGGACAAAGACACCGACGAAGAAGCTGAGGTCTCAAGCATCGACATCTAACTATTGCCGGAGAAACGACTTGTATCATTCAAAAATCCTGGTCACCTTGAGACAATCCATCCTCGATCCTCAGGGGAAGGCAGTGGAACATGCAGCGCATTCGCTCGGTTACGAACGGGTTCGGAACGTCCGCATCGGCAAATTCGTTGAACTGAATGTGGACGCGGCGAGCAAGGAAGAAGCCGAGAAAATCACGAAAGAAGTGAGCGAGAAACTCCTTGCCAATCCAGTGATGGAAGATTTTAGCTTTACCATTGAGAAAAAGTGAATAGTGAATTGGTGAGGAGTAAACTGGTGAGTGGTTAATTAGTGATTTGTGGATGACGGGCAGTCTTCAGCCACTTTTGACCTCAACCAATTAACCAATTAACTAATTAACCATTCTTCACCCCATGAGCCTCAAATTCGGCATCGTCGTTTTCCCGGGATCCAACTGCGACCACGATTCGCATTACGTGGCGGAGACAATTCTCGGTCAGGATGCGCGTTTGATCTGGCACAAGGAATCGTCTCTCGGGGATGTCGACGCTGTGATTCTTCCGGGTGGTTTCTCCTACGGCGACTATTTGCGATGTGGAGCGTTGGCTCGTTTCTCTCCTATCATGAAGGATGTTGTGCGGTTCGCCAAGAATGGTGGAGCGGTGTTTGGCATTTGCAATGGATTCCAGGTGCTGGTGGAAGCCGGCTTGTTGCCGGGGGTTCTTCTGAGAAACAGTTCGCTGAAGTTTGTCTGCAAGTACGTTCATCTGAAGGTTGAAAATTCCGAAACCTTGTTCACTTCGCAATGCCAAAGGGGAGAGGTTCTGGAAATCCCCATCGCGCACGGCGACGGCAACTACTTCACCGATCTGGAGACACTCAAGCGTCTGGAAGATCGGAATCAGATTGTGTTTCGTTATTGTGAGGAGACCGGCGCAATCACGGAGGAAGCAAATCCCAATGGATCGCTTTCCAACATTGCCGGAATCATCAATGAGCAGGGAAATGTCATGGGGATGATGCCGCATCCCGAGCGTGCGTCGGATCCGGTGTTGCGTCACACCGACGGCAGAAAAGTGTTCAATTCGATTGTTGAGAGTTTCGTTCGTCAATCACAACTCAGTTAAAAGGAGATGGAGTATGAACCTCGGAGCGCCTGAAATAATACTGATCCTGTTCGTCATCCTTATATTCTTCGGTGCGAAGAAGATTCCGGAACTCGCACAGGGATTGGGGAAAGGTTTGCGTGAGTTTCGCAAAGCTGCACGCGAGATTCAGGACGACATTGAAAAGGATGTCAAGCAGATCGATCACAAAGACGAGCACAAGGAAGAGCCTAAGAAGTAATCTGTATCCTGCAGCACCTTTCGGCGTCCCTCCGTCCCACGCATGATGTGGAACGGAGGATCGTCTTTCATATCCATGAGCGGCGGTCACCACCGGTGAACCGCGACCACAGCCGCAGTACGTCAATCGGATGAAAACCTTCGAGACAATCCAGACTGAGTTGCGCGCGGGAACAACGACCTGCGAGCGGCTTACCGGGGAGTATCTTGGCACCATCGAAGCCGGGAGCGGCCTCAATGCATTCCTCTCCGTCTTTTCGGAAAAAGCCGTCGCCCAGGCGCGATTGGTTGATCGGAAACTGGCGGATGGAACAGCCGGGAAGCTGGCCGGGATGGTCGTCTCCATCAAAGATGTCATCTGCGTGAAAGATGAGCGCGTCACCTGCGGATCAAAGATCCTCGAACAGTTCATCTCCCCCTACAATGCGACGGTCGTCGATCGTTTGGTGGCTGAGGATGCGATCATCGTCGGCAAGAACAACATGGATGAGTTTGCCATGGGTTCTTCCACGGAGAACTCGGCGTACGGACGCGTGAAGCTTGTTCAGGATGAAACGCGAGTTCCCGGCGGTTCAAGCGGCGGATCAGCTGTCGCCGTCCGCGCCGGCATGGCAACCGTATCGCTTGGATCGGATACAGGAGGATCCATTCGTCAGCCGGCTTCCTTTACCGGCGTCGTGGGCCTCAAACCCACCTATGGTCGTGTTTCCCGCTTCGGTCTTGTTGCATTTGCCTCATCGTTCGATTCCATCGGCTCGCTCGCTCTGACGACAAGGGATTGTGCGCAGGTGCTGAACGTGATCGCCGGACACGACGAGCGCGACTCGACTTCTGCGAAGATACCGGTGCCGGATTTTACGTCGGCCCTTGATAAGAATGTGATAGGACTGCGTGTCGGAATCCCAAAAGAATATTTTGGTGAAGGTCTTGATCCGGATGTTCGAACAGCAGTCGAAAAGAGTATTGACACACTGAAAAAAAACGGGGCCACCGTCGAGGAGGTCTCCCTTCCTCATACGGAGTACACGATTGCCACGTACTACATTCTTGCGACTGCAGAGGCTTCTTCAAATCTCGCGCGATACGACGGGGCACGATACGGCTATCGGGCGAAAAAGGCCCGCGACCTCGCCGGCATGTACACTGCATCGCGAAGCGAGGGCTTCGGATCTGAAGTCAAACGGCGGATCATGCTCGGAACGTACGTTCTCTCTGCCGGGTACTACGACGCCTACTATCGCAAGGGGCAGAAAGTTCGTCGTCTCATACAACAGGATTTTCTCAAGGCGTTCGACAGCGTTGACTGTCTTATTACCCCCACAGCACCGACGACGGCTTTCAAGGCCGGCGAAAAAGTGGATGATCCATTGACGATGTATCTTTCCGACATCTATACCACTTCTGCGAACCTCGCCGGAATCCCCGGCATCAGTGTCCCCTTTGGAAAAGATCATCAGGGGCTCCCGATTGGCGTGCAAATCCTCGGTCGCCAGTTCGATGAAGCGACGATCCTGAAAGTTGCTGATTTTCTCGAAAGCGCTTCTTAACTTGAAACGACCGAAACTATTTCTCTCACCTGTAACAAACGAGTTTTGACTTATGAGCGTACTTGTCGACAAAAACACGAGACTGGTGGTTCAGGGAATTACCGGCGGGGAAGGGACTTTTCACACCAAACAGATGATGGAATACGGAACGAACGTCGTCGCAGGCGTTACCCCGGGCAAAGGCGGAACGACGTATCAGGGAAACGAGAAGGACCGGTTCCCGAAACCCATTCCTGTCTACAACACGGTTGCCGAAGCGGTGGCGAAGGAAAAGGCGAATACCTCGGTCATTTTCGTGCCGGCGGGTGCGGCAGCTGATGCGATCATGGAGTCCGCCGATTCCGGAGTGAAACTCGTGGTCGCTATTACTGAAGGCATTCCGACAGGTGATATGGTAAAAGCCTATGCTCACCTGAAAGAACGGGGCGTCAGAATGATCGGGCCCAATTGTCCTGGGATCATTTCGCCCGGCCAGTGCAAGGTGGGCATCATGCCCGGATTCATCCACAAGCCGGGTCGGGTTGGTGTCGTGTCGAGGAGTGGAACATTGACCTACGAAGCCGTATGGCAGCTGACTGAGAGGGGCATTGGTCAATCGACGTGCATCGGCATCGGAGGGGATCCGGTGATCGGAACACGATTCATTGACGCCGTGAAACTCTTCAATGAGGATCCGGAAACAGACGCGATGATCCTCATCGGCGAAATCGGCGGATCGGCAGAAGAAGAAGCGGCTGAGTATATCAAGAAGCATGTCAAAAAGCCGGTGGTTGGATTTATTGCCGGACAGACGGCGCCTCCCGGACGTCGGATGGGACACGCCGGTGCCATCATCTCCGGAGGCAAAGGCACCGCTGCGGAGAAGTTCGAAGCGTTCCGTCAGGCAGGCATTCACGTCGTTGAGAGCCCGGCTCTCATCGGTGAGACTCTGGAAAAAGTTCTGAAGCAACCGAAATCGAAAAAAGCATCCCCCAAGAAGGCGCGACCCGCAAAGAAACAACTGAAGCGCAAAGCAAAATCTCAACCCAGGAAGAAAGTCACAGCAAAGAAGAAGTTGCGCAGACGCTGACGATGGCATGCTGAACGATGTGTCGATCAACCTTCGACACGTTGTTTCTTTTCCCGTTCACGAATAACAGAGGCAACGACCATGTGGGAAGAAAAACGTATCGGCATCGTCAGGGAAGTGACGAGTTCCACGGTCACGGTCATCATCGACCCTGAGATTACGGCGCTTTCCAGGAAGATCGGTGCGAGGATGTATCACATCGGTCAGATCGGAACCTACGTCCTGATCCCCGTGGGCCAGCTTCTTGTGCTCGGGATCGTATCGGAATTTAAAAAGGGGGACGTCTACGAAGGGGAGAAGGTTGTACAGCGATTCCTGATGAGCGTGACGCTGATCGGCACACTCAAAAAAGGGAAATTCGAAAGCGGCGTCTCCGTTCTCCCGACTGCCGACATGGTCGTCTACCTTCTGGAAGACAAGGACCTCAAAGCGGCCTTCTCGACCTATCAAAAGTTCAACTTCTCTGTCGGACAGCTTTCACTCTTTGAGAACGAGCGAGCCTTCCTCGATCCAAACAAGTTTTTCGGGAAACATCTTGCCGTTCTTGGATCGAGCGGAGCGGGAAAATCGTGTACTGTTGCCTCGCTGCTCCAAAAGGTTACGTCGTTGCCTGACACCAACATAGTCATCTTAGACATCCACAACGAGTACAAAAGCGCGTTTCCGGAAGGATGTCAGCATTTCGATATCGCGGCGCTCGAGCTTCCGTATTGGTTGATGAACTTCGACGAAATGGTTGAATTGTTCGTCGATCCCCGCGATGAGAACAAGACAACAATCGTCTCATCCCTGCAGGACCTGATCTTTGCAGGGAAAAAGGGAAAAAACCCCAGGCTGGCGAGCGTGATCACTGTCGACTCTCCGGTCTTCTTTGATATCAACGAGACTCGCGCCCGGATGCAGTTCCTCGATTCAGAAAAAATCACCGGCGGAAGCACCGGAACAAAGGAAGGACCTCACTACGGCAAGTTCACCCGGTTCCTGATGCGGTTGAACAGCATGATCAATGATCCTCGCTACGCGTTCATGTTCAAACCGCGCGTTTGCACGGACTCCGAATCCGCCAAAGGGTTGCTCACCATGATTTTCGGTCTGGATGGTAAATCGAAGGTGACCATCATGGACATGAGCGGCATTCCGTTCGATGTCGTCAACACGATCGTCGGGCTTGTCGCGCGTATCGCCTTCGACTTCAATTTCTGGAACCCGAACCGCCGCGATCTCCCGATTCTCCTGGTATTTGAAGAGGCGCACAACTACCTCTCCACCAACTCCCGTGGATCGACGGCGGCGCGGCTCACCGTGGAACGGATCGCAAAAGAAGGGCGCAAATACGGCGTCAGCTGTATGATCGTCAGTCAACGTCCCGCAGAGATTTCTGAGACGATTCTTTCACAGTGCAACAACTTTGTTGTGATGCGTCTACTGAATCCGGTCGACCAGAACTATATACGGCGCCTGGTGCCTGAAACATTCAGCGGGCTCGAGAACGTGATTTCGACGCTCCGGCAGGGCGAAGCGATTATCGTAGGAGACTCCGCTCCCATGCCGATGAGAATCCAGATCGACATACCGGATCCGCTCCCGGCGAGTTCAGACATCTTCTTCTACGACAAATGGAAACAAAAAGGGGCTGCAACCAATGCGGACGATGTCATGGAGCGATGGTGGAACCAGCACAGAGCGTAAGACGAAAGACGTGATACGTAAGATGGGAGAGGATCGGGTCATTGAACCTTGTCACTAATTAACCAATTAACGATTTAACTATTCACTAATTAACCACTTAGCAATTTCTATGCTCGAACGAACTTTGGCGATTCTAAAACCTGATTGCGTACGAAAAAACCTCCAGGGCGAAGTGATTGCGCGAATTCAAAAAGCCGGATTTAAGATCCTTGGAATGAAGCAATTGCGACTGACAAAAGAAACGGCGGGAGCGTTCTACGCCGTCCACAAAGGCCGACCGTTTTATGATGGACTGGTGGAATTTATGTCCAGCGGGCCATGCATGCCCGTCGCACTCCAGAAGGAAAACGCAGTGGCAGATTTCCGCACCTTGATTGGCGCAACCGATCCGAAGGATGCGGCAGACGGAACCGTCAGAAAGCTCTTCGCCGACAACAAGGGAGAGAACATCGTGCACGGTTCCGATTCCCCCGAGAACGGCAAGATCGAAGTTGCCTTTTTCTTTTCCGAACGAGAACTCGTCTAAGGTCTTTCCATGTCCCTCTCCAAGTGGAGAAAGCTGACGCAGAAGGAGCTGTTCAAGAATCCGTGGTGGGTGTATCGCCAGGATACGTTCAGCCTTCCCAACGGCGAGGTCGGAGACTATTTCTATGTCCACACCAACGGCTCAAGCATCATCATTCCCGTACTCGACGATGGCAGGCTTGTGATGGTGAAGCAATACCGGTATCTCCGTGATGAAGAGAGCCTGGAATTTCCGTGCGGTGGCGTGAAGGCTGGAAGCAACTATCTGACCTCTGCTGCCCAGGAACTGGAGGAAGAAGCGGGATATGTGGCGAGGGAAATGATCCAGGCGGGAGAGTTCAATCCGTTCAATGGCGTAACGAATGAGATGTGCCGAGTCTACGTTGCACGCGGTCTGAAGCAGGTGGGAACAAAACCGGATCCCACAGAGGAGTTTGAGCATTTCGAGTTGACCCCCGCCGAGATTGATCAGAAAATCCTCTCGGGAGAGATTTGGGACGGCATGTCGATAGCAGCGTGGTTCATAGGCCGACCAAAGATCCTCTAGTCAAAAAGCCGCATATTGTGTGCGGCTTTTTCTTGTACGAACCCAAAAACCGAAAAGGACACTCCCATGATACGCCGGCTCACCTTCGTCCTCGCCCTCTGCGTCGTTTTTGTTGCTCTCTCATCTGCACAAGTGAAGACGGGCGCAGATCTCTTGTTTGAGAAGTACTTCCACCTCATTCAGGGCAAGAACGTCGGACTCGTGACGAATCACTCCGCGCTCCTTTCTAATGGTAAGCATCTTGCTGATGCTCTTCACGAAGACAAGCGCACTAATCTCGTCGTCTTGTTCGGCCCTGAACACGGAGTGCGCGGCGATGCGCCGGCCGGAGCAAAGATCCTGGATGCCGTCGACCAGAAGACGGGTGTGACAGCCTATTCGCTCTACGGGGCGATCAACAAGCCGACGAAGGAAATGCTCAAAGGAGTCGACGTCTTGATTTTCGATCTGCAGGATGTCGGTGTCCGCTTCTACACGTTTATCAGCACCCTGTCTTATGCCATGGAAGCTGCTGCCGAGAACAACATCCCGTACATCGTTCTTGACAGGCCGAATCCGATCCGCGGAACATGGGTTGAAGGATTCAACAGAGAAGACAGCCTTCGGTCGTTTGTCGGATTGCATCCGATCGTGATTGCACACGGTATGACCATCGGAGAACTGGCGACGATGTACAACAACGAGGGATGGTTGAAGAACGGCATCAAGGCGAATCTGACAGTGGTGAGAATGGAATGTTGGATGCGATCGATGTGGTACGATCAGACCGGTTTAAAGATATGGGCAAAGCCGTCTCCGAACCTGCCGACATTGGAAAGCTGCGTTGTCTATCCAGGGACCTGCTTCTTTGAAGGAGTCAATATTTCCGAGGGCCGCGGCACAGAAAAACCATTCGAAATGATCGGGGCTCCCTATATCGATGGCTCAAAGTGGGCGAAGATGCTCAATGACTACAAGCTCAAAGGTGTTACGTTTGAACCCATTGAATTCACAACCCGAAGCATTGAAGGTGCGGTCCAACATCCAAAATATGAAGGCCAGAAGTCAGGCGGAGTGTTCATCAAGGTCACTGATCGGGATTCGTTTGAGCCGGTCAAGGCAGCGGTCTATATGCTTTCCGTCGCAAAAAACCTCTACCCCGACAGTCTGAAATGGCGCGACCGATCCATCGACAGACTTTCCGGGACTCCGAGTTTCCGAAAGGCCATCGATGCGGGTATCGCACCGGACAAGATCGTCGAGATGTGGAAGGAAAGCGTCGAGAAGTTCAAAGCAATCAGGGCGAAGCACCTGTTGTATCCCTTGTGAGGTTTAGACGAAGGGAAGGTGATGTCATGTATTCACGTCGGGAATTTCTGAGGACTGCTTCGCTGGCAGGAAGCGCGGTCGTGCTGAACTTCCGCGAACTCGTCAGCAAACCGCGCGGAGCGACCTTCTTCGGATTGCATGAGTTTGTGGAGAGCCATCCAGACGCTGTTTTCGTTTTGCGCACCGGAGTCGACTCAAAGACCAACACAAGTGCTCTCAAGGATGTCGGTCACCAACTCGGCCGGACACTTTTCGTCGCGAAGTTGGATAGTGTCGCTGGCTTTCCTGTCTCTGCCAATGTTGTGCTCAAGCCAAACATCACGTCGTGGTATTGGGACAAGACTCCCATCGAGCAAACGATGGGGATTCAGACGGATCCGTATTTCGTTGAGGGAGTGGTGAATAGCTTGTTTGATCTCACTATCCTGGCTCAGAATACATACATTCGTGAGGCGAATTACTCTCCGAACCAGATCGATGGCACATGGTACAGCGATCTCGCAAAACGGACCGGACTGAATCTGAAGGACTTTCCCCAGGTTGCCCAAATGGCATCTCAGGATGTTCAATGGACGGATGTCCCCAACGGAGTGTGGTTCAGCAAGATTCCCCATCTTTGGCCGGTGAATTCTCCGGGCTCATGCCTGATCAACATCGCGAAGTTCAAGTCTCATAGCATGGGGATGACTCTTTGTTCCAAGAATCTCCAGGGGACGAACGCCATCCCGTATGTGAGTCACTGCACTGCCTGGGGAACTGCCATGAGCGGTGTCGACACCAAACATGTTGTCTCAAATGCGTTCGCGAACATCAAGACGAACTATGACCGCCACACCGCGGCAAATATTCCTCGCTGGGACCTGCCGGGTTCCGGCTCGGGCGGTCTCTGGATGGAGACGCATGCGAGCCGTTGTCTGGACAACAACTCAGTGTTGCATCCTGTTTTGAATATTATCGAGGGAGTGTACGGCCGCGAGGGTCCGTTCGTCTCGGGTCCCGACGCAAACGGGGGAGCTACTGGCTATGGCAGGGACATCATGACGAACGTAGTGATCTTCGGCAAGAATTCATTTCACGTCGACATCATCGGGGCGTATCTTGCCGGGCACGAACCGGGGAACTTCGGACTCTTTCATCTTGCCTTGGAACGAGGACTCTCAAAGTACCTCAACCCCCACGAAATTCCCTTGTTCGAATGGAAACTCGACGGGTCTGCCTCCAGCTCGCGGGTTGAAAACTTCCCTCAAACTCCTATTCGAACGCTCTATCTCCGGAAAGCGGGAGAACCGGCCTACCATATGGTCAACGAGCCGTACAACTATGGAGGAACGACAGCCGTCGTTGAACAGAAACACCAGGTACCCGATGTGTTCGCGATTCAACAGAACTTCCCCAACCCATTCAACCCGTCGACGTCGATCCAGTACTACATCCCGGAGGCTGGAGATGTCCGCCTGGAAGTTTTCGATATCCGCGGTCAGGTGGTCGATGTCCTCATCGACAGCTGGCTGCCCGCGGGAGATCACGTGAGAATGTGGAACTCCGAACGGAGACCGTCGGGGACGTACTTCTACCGGCTTCTCTACAAAGGAAGCGCCCAGACGAAATCGATGATTTTGCTGAAATGACGAAGGCCGGCTGACGCAATGGAGCACGAACGACTGGAGTTCTCGAAGGAGCCGCCGGATTCGGAAATCGCGCAGGCGCTCATCGGCGAGCTCGACGCAGATCTTCTTACCCGCTATCCCGGCCAATGGATTCATGGTCTTCATCCGCAAGACGTCGTCGATCCAGACTTCATCTTTGTCGTGGCACGTCTTGGTGGCGAGCCTGTTGCTTGCGGTGCTCTTCGGAAGCTGGAAACCGATGTTGCTGAGGTGAAAAGGATGTTCGTAAGAGGGGCGTTTCGAAAAAGAGGGTTCTCGCGCCAGGTGCTCCAGTTCCTTGAATCTACAGCACAGAGTTGCGGATATCGGACGCTGAAGCTTGAGACCGGCACACTTCAACCCGAAGCAAATGGTCTGTATGAATCGTCGGGCTACAAACCAATCCCACCTTTCGGCGAATATGTCGGGAACCCGTTCAGCATTTGTTTCGAAAAAAGGCTAGAGCCAGTTCAAGAGATAGTTTGAAAGTCAGAACTGACCATGCCGGACGAAGCACACACTCCTCCGCCACAAAGACGGCGGACAGGTAAATCCCCTCGCTCTTGCACACAAGCCGCCCCCGCCAAACCACAACGATGCAAAAATGGCGGGCAGTCGGGCGGGGGGGATGTCATGAGTGGCCTCTTCAGACTTTCGCCAGTGCTTGCTTCAAATCTTCAATGATGTCCTCGACATCCTCGATTCCCACTGATATCCTCACCAATCCATCGGTGACCCCAACGCGCTGGCGTTCCTCGGGTGAGAGGGCGGCATGTGTCATGGTGGCCGGATGCGAAATCAGGGTCTCAACACCACCCAGACTTTCAGCGAGAGCACAGAGGCGGACGGATTTCAGGAGCTTCTTTGCCTTCTCAAAACTCCCCAGGTCGAACGAGATCATTCCGCCAAATCCCCTCATTTGCTTTTGGGCGAGGTAGTGTTGGGGATGTGAAGCGAGGCCCGGGTAGTTCACCTTCTTGACTTTCCGATTGGTGTTGAGGAATGCCGCGACTTCGATCGCATTTGCGTCGTGCCGCGCCATGCGAACGGCGAGTGTCTTGATGCCACGCAAGCACATCCATGCTTCGAACGGGCTCAGAATACCACCCACCGATTTTTGAATGAAACGCAATCGCTCCGTCAGTTTTGGATCGTTGAGGACCACAAGTCCGCCGAGCATGTCGCTGTGTCCGTTGAGGTACTTCGTTGCGCTGTGCAGAACGATGTCGATTCCAAAGTCGAGAGGATTCTGCAGATAAGGCGTGGCGAATGTGTTGTCGACGACTGAAATCAGCTTCCGCGCTTTGCAGAGTTTGGCTACAGCGCGCAAGTCCGTGATTTCCATTGTCGGATTCGTCGGTGATTCGACAAAGACCATTCTGGTCTCTGCTCTCACCGCATCCTTGAGGACCCCGATGTCGGTGCTGTCAACGAAATCGAAATGCAGGCTAAAGTTCTCCAGGACGAATTTTGCGACGCGGAAGGTGCCTCCATACACATTCCGCGAAATCACCGCGTGGTCGCCGGCTTTGAGCAGATGAAAGACCGCGGTCTCCGCAGCCATTCCGGAAGCGAACGCCAGCCCTTCTTTCCCGTTCTCGAGTGACGCGATGGACTTCTCGAGGACGGTGCGCGTGGGGTTGGCAACCCGGGAGTAGACGTATCCTTTGTGCTTGCCAATCTCCGACTGGAGATAGGTGGAGGTGAGATGAATCGGAGTCATCAGTGACCCCGTGCTTGGATCCGCTTCAATTCCTGAGTGGACTGCTTTTGTCGAAAATCCCATGAATGCTCCTTGTTGGCCGGTGTGCGTGGTGAATCGAGTTGGTAGAATTGCTCATTTTCACACAGTTCTGCATCAAAAAGTGACGAAAGATAGCACAATTCACAGGAAAAGAAAAGAAATCGAATCGAAAGTTGACCGGCAAGTCTGCATACGCTGAACGTGCACTCGCTAGTAGGAATGCAAGGAAATGCGCTCTGGGAATGTCCTTGACATTAGTACTACTTTTTAGTATACTTTCACCCCAATTTTCGGGCAAAATGATGCGATTTTAGTCAAAAACGTAAGGATTTTGAAAGGATTTATGGCAACAACCGCAGATTTTCGAGTTGGAATGATAATAAGGTTCAATGGCGAACTGCACCGAGTTGACGAATACATCCATCGCACACCCGGTAATCTCAGAGCCTTTGTTCAGGCCAAATTGCGCAGTCTCAAATCCGGCAGAACTTCCGATACTCGCTTTCGATCCGGAGAGGAAGTGGAAGAAGTCAGGATGGAGACGAAGGAATTCACCTACCTGTACCACGATGGTGCCAGCTTTCAGTTTATGGACAAGCAAAGCTATGAGCAAATGCCTGTCTCGGCAGTTGCCATCGGCGATGGAGCGAAGTTTTTGAAAGAGGGCGAGACGGTCCAACTCATGATGGTGGGAATGGAAATCGTCGGGTGCGAGATTCCTCCTAATGTTGAGCTGAAAGTCGTCGAGACGGTCCCTGGCGTCAAAGGGGATACGGCATCCGGCGCGACCAAGCCTGCGACGGTGGAGACGGGGGCGACTGTAAACGTTCCTCTCTTCATCAACGAGGGGGATACTATTCGCGTCGATACCCGGTCGGGCCAATATCTGGAGCGGGTGAAGATCTAGCGTCAAGAGTGTACTCCCTCGATTGCGGGGAAAACGAGCGAGCCCTAAGGCTCTCGTGTTTCACGATCAATGCGGAACATCCATGGATCTTGCATACGTTAAGAAGGTAATCAAGCTCATTGAAAAAAGTGATGTCGATGAGATTGAGATTGAGGAGGAGGGGAAGAAGATAAGGGTTGCGAAGCATAAGAATCAACAGCCCACATTTATCCAGGCTGCGGCACAGCCCTATCCTCAGGGCATACAGCCATCCTCCGCACCGGGTGCTTCTGCATCTTCCGTTCAGTCATCACCTACCGGCAAGCCTGAGGTGAAGTATCATGAAGTCCGATCGCCCATCGTGGGCACATTCTATCGCGCACCTGCGCCGGATGCCGAACCGTATGTCGAAATCGGCCAGAACGTCAGCGTCGGGTCCGTCCTCTGCATCGTGGAAGCGATGAAGCTTATGAACGAGATTGAGTCGGACGTGTCCGGGAGGCTCGCGCAGGTTCTTGTCGAGAATGGCAAGCCCGTGGAATACAATCAGGTGATCTTCCTGATCGAGAAATCCTAGTCAAGCGCCTGTCGTTGCACAATTCCATTCATCCTTGCACTCTGAGCTCATCGAGGGAAGAATTCGTTTGTTCAAGAAAGTTCTCATAGCCAATCGCGGTGAAATTGCACTCCGGGTGATCCGCGCGTGTCGCGAGCTCGGCATCCGGACGGTGGCTGTTTACTCTGAAGCCGACCGCTATTCACTCCATGTCCGTTTTGCAGACGAAGCCGTCTGCATCGGCCCGGCTCCCAGCAAAGACAGCTACCTCAGCATCCCCCGTTTGATCGCAACTGCCGAAGTGACCAATGCTGACGCCGTCCATCCCGGCTATGGGTTTCTTGCAGAGAACGCGAATTTCGCGGAGATCTGTGGCACGTCCGGGCTCACATTTATCGGACCGTCTCCCGATGCGATCTCGCAAATGGGAGACAAAGCCCTCGCAAAAGACACCATGCGAAAAGCCGGTGTGCCGGTCATTCCGGGAAGTGATGGAGTGATCTCTGATTTCAACGAAGCCAGGCACGTCGCGGGAGAAATTGGCTACCCCGTCATCATTAAAGCGACTGCAGGGGGTGGGGGGCGTGGAATGCGAATCGTGCGCGAACACGGCGAATTCGAAAATGCGTTTCGCACTGCGAGCCATGAAGCTGAAAAGGCATTTGGAAACGCATCTGTCTATATTGAGAAATACCTGGAAGAACCACGCCACATCGAGATCCAGGTCATGGGAGATCGTCACGGCAACGTGGTTCATTTCGGTGAGCGCGATTGTTCCATCCAGCGTCGTCACCAGAAGCTCGTTGAGGAATCGCCCTCTCCCGCGATAACGCCGGACCTTCGGGAAGCCATGGGCTCGGCTGCAGTGAAGGGGGCAAAGAGCGTGGATTACGTCGGTGCAGGGACGATTGAGTTCCTGCTCGATAAGAACAAGAATTTCTATTTCATGGAGATGAACACCCGCATTCAGGTCGAGCATCCTGTAACGGAAGAGGTGATGGGGATCGATCTGTTGAAAATGCAGATAGAGGTGGCAGCCGGCGAGCGACTGAAGAAGGTGAAGGCGAAACCCGAGTGGCATGCGATCGAATGCCGTATCAATGCGGAAGATCCCGCACATGATTTCCGACCTTCTCCCGGCAAGATCGTGAACTTGCATCTCCCGGGCGGCTTTGGAGTCAGGGTTGACACCCATGTTTATACCGACTACGAAATTCCGCCGTACTACGATTCTCTCATAGCGAAATTGATCGTCAAAGGGAAGACGCGCGAAGAGACCGTCGAGAAAATGTATCACACGCTGGACGAGTTTATCATCGAGGGGGTCCAGACAACGATTCCGTTCCATAAGAAACTGATGCGCAACGAGAAATTTCGAAGCGGAGATTTTGATACAAAGTTCATAGAATCGTTCAATTTCAAAGACTGATCGTCCGGATCGGCAGCGAGGATTGTCTGTCTCTGGCTGCCCATACCCCACGACACATCCGATAAAACCCTAGAAGAAAAGAGGTCGCTATGAATTTCCCTGACAATCTGAAGTACACCAACGATCACGAATGGATTCGCGTTGAGGGGGATATGGGTTGGGTAGGAGTGACGGATTATGCACAAGGCGAGCTCGGCGACGTCGTCTTCGTCGAATTGCCGGCACCCGGAACGAAAGTCCAGAAGGGCAAATCCTTCGGAACGATTGAAGCTGTGAAAGCAGTCTCCGACATGTTTGCACCCGTGTCGGGCGAAGTTGTCGAGATCAACAAGGACATTCAGTCCAGTCCCGAAAAGGTGAACAAGGATCCGTACGGTGCGGGTTGGTTCCTCAAGATGCGGGTCGCAAATCCTGCGGAGCTTGGCGAACTGCTCGACGTAAACGCCTACAAGAAGCTGGTCGCAAAATAGCGACGGTCCTCACTTTGCATGGGCGGCGTTGAATCTCAGGTCCCCTTTCCGTAACTTGAAGCAGCGACAGGCGGCATCCCGGAACGATCTCCTCTCCTTGAGGCGGTCCCGTCACGGTGCGGCCCGCGGTTTCCCTCTATGACGAACCCGGCTGACGAAAAAAGAAGATTCAAGCTTCGCAGAAAACTCAGTCGGTCTCAGCGGACCCTCATTTCAGCACTATCGTTTATTCTTCTTCCCACACTCCTGGGGCTCGCATATCTCCTCTCGGATTTCTGGACGACCAATCGTACGTCAAGTAGCGAGTATGTCAGGTCCACCGCGCGTGATACTCTTTTGATCGCAGGGTACGACCAGTGCATTCATTTGTTCTCCGTCGCCCAGGAGGCCTACACAGATCCCGCGAAATCCGGGTCTCTCCGGCAGAATGTGGAACTCCTCGCTCGGTCGCTGCACGGGATCGGAACATCCTACCTCGATCTCCTGGCCAATGTGCCACCCCCTGAAAAGGAGCGTCTCCTTGTCCGATTTGTCAGCCTCTGGTCAATGTTTGATGAAGTGGTGGAGAAATCGGAGAGGGTTTTTGCTTCGTCGTCGGATTCAAAGAGGCTGAGCCCCGATCGGAAGTCGAGCTTCATCGCTGATCCGAACACTTTTTTCAGACTCATGCGGCGGCAACTCGATATCGTGCTCCGCGAGGAACTTGATGAAGACCTGATGCAAGTTCAGGAGGCAAAAACCCGGACAGAAATTACGGTGTATCGTGGATTTGTCATCTCGTTCTTCCTCCTGGGAGTTGGTACGGTGCTCGCGATTGTCATCGTGCGGAGAAGCCGGCAGAATGAGCAGCGGAGGCGCCGCTATGAAACCCTCCTGGATTCATCTCTGAATCCCATCGAGGTTGTGGACACGGAGGGGAAGGTGTTGTATGCCAATCCCGCGTTTGAACGATGGAGCGCATCGTCGTCGGAGAATCTCGTGGGTAGTTTCGTCTTCCAGGGTTTCAAGGTCATCAATCATCCTGAGGATACGCGGGATTCGTGGAACCAGATTCGTTCGGAACTGATCTCAGGGAGAGCATGGACCGGTGAAGTCCAAATGACGCGACCTGACGGCGAGATCAACTTCACGTTGCTCATTGTCTCACCGGTGGTCGACGCTCATGGAAACGTGACGGAAGCAATCGGCATCCACCACGATGTGACGGAGCGGCGCGAACTGGCGCGCAAGTATGCAGAATCCCAGGAAAAGTATCAGAACATCGTCGAAAGCTCCCTGGATGGCATTGTCATTGTTCAGGATGGAACGCTCGTTTTCGTCAACGCATCGTCTGCCAAGATATTTGGATATGATTCACCCGATGAGATGAGAGAAATGAGTTTCGCGGACACCATCGCGCCATCCAACCGATTCCTCGTGTTGGAAGGCTACGAAGGAAAGTCCATTGGAGAGGATGTGCTCAGGAATTTCGAAATGAAGGGCCTTACCAAACAGGGGCGAGTCGTTGACATGGAAGTCAATGCGAAACTCGTCTCATGGAATGGGAAGCCGGCAGTGCAAGCTTCATTCCGAGACATCACGGAGCGGAAAGCGCTCGAGCGGGAGCAGGCTTTATGGTTGTGGGAGCAGGAAACGATGAGTGCCATCGATCGGCAACTTGTTTCCAGTGTCGATTTGCAGGCCGTTCTTGATGCCATTTCGTATCATGCCAAGGCACTGACACGCGCCGACTGGGCCGGTGTGATGATGGTTGACCTGGACGCCAATCAAGTGCGCTGGAGGGCCGTTATCGGAAACAAGACGCCCCTGCCCCCGGAGGCAATTGACCTGAGCAAGGCTCTGACCGACCTTGTGCGTTCGAAAGAGCATGTCATCATGAAGGAAACAGCGGAGCCTCTCCATGTCAGCGTGTTGGATCTCCCTCCGTTTCAGGTGGAGGGCGTCATCTCTGCAATCCGCTATCCCCTCTTTGTCGAAAAGGAAATCAAGGGGCAACTTGTTGTTGGCTATCGCCGCAACCATGACTTTGCCTCCCGCGAGATTCGCCTCCTCTATTCACTTGCGGAAAAATCCTCCATTGCACTTGCAAACGCTCATTTGTACGATAGCCTCCTCTCCCGCGAACGGGAATTGGAAATGCTGTCCGGAGCACGGGTGAAGGCTCAGGAAGAAGAACGTCGCCGAATCGCGCGTGAAATCCACGACAGCCTCGGACAGATGCTCACGGCAATCAAGTTCAATGTGGAAATCCTGGAAGATGCCACGAATCTGCAGGCAGAAGAAGATCGCAAACGGATCACGGAGATCAAATCCCTGCTCGACAATGCCATGGCGGAAGCGAGAGAAATCTCTTACAATCTGATGCCAAGCGTCCTCGTCGACTTTGGACTCGTGCCAGCTGTTCAGTTCCTTGTAGAACAGTTCTCAAAGAGTAGCCATCTGAATGTTCATATCCACGTGAGCGGCGTCGAGAACAGGCTTGATCCGTCGATCGAGGTCGGTTTGTACAGGATCGCGCAGGAGGCCCTGACCAATATCACAAAGCACGCGGAGGCCACGACGGTGAACATTCAGCTGCTCGGCGACTCAAAATCGATTCGGCTCACCGTCGAAGATGACGGTAAGGGATTCTTGATCAACCGTCTGGAACCGCGGAAAGATCAGCGTCACGGAATGGGCCTGGTGAGTATGAGAGAGCGCGCAGCATCGTTTAACGGTCTCTTCATGTTGGATTCCCGCCCTGGTCGGGGGACGGAGATCATTGTCGAAATTCCTCACATGGCGGTGGAAATCAATGGATAAGATTCGAGTACTGCTTGCAGACGATCATACGCTGATACGGAGTGGGATCGCAACCCTTCTGCAGAGCAACAAGGACTTTCTTGTGGTTGGGGAAGCAGAGGATGGAGAAGAGGCAGTTCGAAAGACCGGCGAACTGAAGCCGACGGTTGTTGTTATGGATCTCTCCATGCCCATACTCTCGGGGATCGAGGCGACCAAGCAAATCAAGAGGAAGTATCCGGAAGTGAATGTGCTGGTTCTGACGATGCATGAAAACGAGGAGTATGTCTATCAGATTCTCAAGTCAGGGGCGGCAGGCTATGTGCTCAAAAGCGCAGGGAAAGATGAACTGATATCAGCGATTCGGGCCGCCGCGAAAGGGGAGAAGTTCTTCAGTCCGCGCATTTCCCAACTCATGGCCGAAGGGTATGTCCGGCGTGTCGAGCAGGTGGCAACAGAAACGGAGTCGGGGGATGTGCCGTTGACGCGACGGGAGCGTGAAGTTCTTTCGTTGGTGGTTGACGGGCTGACGAACCAGCAGATTGCCGACCAGCTCTTCATCAGTCCGCGGACCGTGGATACCCACCGCACGAACATTATGCAGAAACTCGACATCCATGACCTTGCAAATCTCGTTCGCTATGCCATCGAACATGGATTAGCAGGCTCGGGGGCAGGGACACAGCCCAAGAAGCCCTAGCAGTGTGGGGCGGGCTGGGTTTCGACAACCCTATTTCTCTTCAGTGATCTTGTACTTCTTCATGAGGCGATACATGGTTGCCCGCCCGATCTTCAATCGCCGGGCCGCCTCGACGATGTTTCCTTCAGTCGATTTCAACGCCAACCTGATGATTTCTTCTTTGACCTTTTCCAGAGGTCGGATATGTTCCACTCCGAGAGAGAGCGGCGATGTGACGGTCGCTTCCTCCCGAGAACCGAATGTCACCACCGCGAGCGGGAGGTCCTTTTCCGTGATCGTCGCGCCGTCCGCCATCAATATTGCACGCTGGATGGCATTCTCAAGTTCGCGGACGTTGCCGGGCCATGCATATTCATACAGAAGCTTCAAAGCCTTTTTGGAGAACCCGATACCGGGTTTTGAAACTTCGACGGAAAATTTCTTCAGGAAATGTTCTGCAAGAAGCAGGATGTCGGATCGTCTGTCTCTCAGCGGCGGAAGGACGATCGGAAAAGTTGCCAGTCGGAAGTACAGGTCCTCCCTGAACTGTTTCTGTGCAACCGCCTTGACGAGGTCGCGGTTTGTCGCGGACACGAGTCTCACGTCGGTTGTCAACGTATCATTTCCACCGACTCGTTCGAATTGCTTCGTCTGGATGACCCGCAACAGTTTCGATTGAAGGCTCAGATCAAGTTCTCCGATTTCGTCGAGGAAGAGAGTCCCTCCGATGGCCTGCTCGAACTTGCCGATTCGTCGCTGGTGCGCACCGGTGAAGGATCCTCTCTCGTGGCCGAACAGCTCGCTCTCGAGGAGATCATGCGGAATGGATGCACAGTTCACCACAACGAACGGTTTGTCTTTCCTGTTGCCGTTGTAGTGAATTGCCTGGGCGATCAGCTCCTTGCCCGTTCCGCTCTCGCCGAGGACGAGAACGCAAATGTCGTTGTCTTTCACCTTTTGGACAAGCTTGAAAACTTCCTGCATCGCCCCGTTGTCGGAGATGATGCTGTCGAAATGGACGGGCTTGCCGACGGCCTCGCGGAGCCGCGAGACTTCGCGCGAAAGATCATGGGTCTGAATAGCGTTCTTCACGCCGACTTCAAGTTTCGTAAAGTCGACCGGCTTCGAGAAATAGTCCGTTGCACCAAGCTTGATCGTCTCGATGGCGACATCCACTTTTCCCTGAGCGGAGAGCATGATGACAGGGATGTCAGGATATTGGCTCTTGATCTTCTTCAATGTCTCCACGCCGCCAATACCCGGCAGCATGATGTCGAGGATGATCGCGTCGGGTATCGTATTGAGATTCTCGAGACATTCCTCGCCCGTTACGAACGTGCGGGCCTCGTAGCCCCATTTCTTCGTTACCCAGTGCTCCAGGAGTTTGGAGATCGTATCTTCGTCGTCCACAATATAGATAAGCCGCTCTTGCGCCATAGGGAAATCTCTTTGATATTAGTTGTGGCCAGGCCGAGGGAATTGAAGAGTGAACGTCAGCCCTTGTTCGAATCCCTGAACGTTCAATAAACCTCCCTCAAGTTCGACAACATGTTTTGCAAATGCAAGGCCGAGTCCATCATGAAGTATTTCGATCCCGGGGGATTGAATCCACCGGAAGGTCCTGCTTGCGGAATTGACAGAAAGGCTGAGGAATCCCCTGTCTTTGTTGATGACTTCAATCTCTGTGACCGAAGGATGCTGAACAACTTTCACTTCGATGAGGCCACCTTCATGTGCTAGATCGATAGAGTTGACAAGAATGTTCTCGAGGATTTGAACGACGCGATCGGTTGACGCTCCGTCGAGGAAAATCGCCGGCGCACAGGTGCAGACGAGGCTGACTGACTTCGCCTGCGACTGCGAAGCGACCCTGTCGAGCGCGTGCTGGATGAGAAGCGAAACATCTTCATGGTGAGCTTCATCAAGTTGTCTGTTGCGCTGGACGACTTCCGATTCGATGTAGGTGTCCAGGAACTCTGACAATCGTCTGCCAGCATTGCGAATGATCTCCACGTACTCTTGTTTCGCCTCAGGGGGGAGCTTCGGATCATTGAGCATCACCTCTGCATATCCAATGATTGAAGTGAGCGGAGTACGAATCTCATGAGAAAATCGATCCAACAATTCTGATTTTCTCATTTCAGTGTCAAACGTAGACTTCATTGTCATGATTCTTTGCCATGGTGATGGATCGTCGATTGTTTGTCCAATCGTCCGAATATCGGTATCATCCGATGCGTTGGAATTGCCGCCGGACGCGGGCGTTCATCCAAGAACAATGTCAAGAGATGTGCCACAAAGAGACTGTCAGTATATCACAGCGAAACTGCGATTCCCCGGCCTTGTGACGGCGCGCGAGATTCGGAACGTCTCACTATGAGATCACAAGTCTCATCTAAGATGTCCGCTTCTAGGTTAATTTGATTTTTTTGATGAATTGCGGCTCATTGATCCTGATTCAGTGTCCTGTACCGGAATGAGTCAAAAAGACCAATGTGACACACACCAGTAGCAATATGAAGTAGAGAATCATTATTTTCCAAAGGTATTCTGGATTGGCACGGCCTTTGAATAGCATATATCAGAACTCGAAAATGAAACAAACACAAAAACATACTCTTTCGGAGGCAGCAATGAAAAAGATTCTCTTAACACTCGGCGTCGCAATGATGAGCTTCGCACTCGTTCAAGATGCATCAGCTCAGACCGCCACACAGGCAGTCAGCCTGACCGTGAGCAAAGTCTACAGAATAGCGATCACTGGTGCAGCCACGATCAACATGGCGATCAATGCAGGCGTAGCCGGAACAGACGCACTGACACCAGTCACTGATGCTACATCGACGTATGCGATCACGCAGAACAACAGTGCCGCAACGAAGGTCACAGCCAATTTGGATGCAGCGATGCCCAAAGGTCACCTGAAGATTGCGTTAGTCAGCGGATTAGGCACAACAGCTGGCACGGTTGATATTACGAGTGCGACGAGTGGTAGTGCATTGAACGTAGTGTCAGCGATAGCGATGGGAGCAGAGACCGGAAAATCGATCACCTACACATTCAGTGCGAATGCTTCAGAAGGTCTCTTTGTGGCAAGCAAGACTGTTACCTTGACTGTCATCGACTAAGTTCAGAACAAAGCTTCATCCTCCGAAAGATCTGAAGAGGGCCGTCAATGTGGGAGTTGACGGCCCTCTGCTGTTTTCCCTACGGTCGATCCAGGATGTTCGGCTCGAATTGATATCGAGTCTGCCCATGTTTCCGCTGAATGTCCAATCGGCGAAGTCAAATCCTCGCAATACTCTCATCACTGAAATTCAGAGACTGACGATCACGACGCTTGCTCTCTCAGCCGTTCACGTTCTGTTTGATTGGTACGAACTGCAAACCGTTTCATCATCCCTTCTCAATACCTGCTCAAAAGGGTCAACAGCTGTCCCGCGTTCAGGTTCAGCATGCAATTGGATCTGATGCGTTAAGCATGCGAAGTGTCGGATTCATGACCTGGCTATTCCCAATACAAGACATGAGTCCCATTGTGAGACGCGGATAACGCTGAATAGCAGTGAAATCAATAGGAAAATGGAGTATTGGTCTTTGGCACGGGTGTTGAGATAGGTATATCAGAACACTAAAATGAAAACAAAAACACAACATACTAACCTGGAGTCAACAATGAAAAAGTCAATCCTCATTCTCTCCGCAGCCTTCATGAGTCTCGCCATTGTGCAGAGCGCATCAGCTCAGACCGCCACGCAGGGACTCAGCCTTTCCGTGATCAAGGTTTATAGAATCGCCATCACGGGTGGTACCATCACCCTCGGAATCAACACGGGCGTAGCCGGAACAAACGCTTTGACGGCGGTCAGTGATGCATCATCGACCTATGCGATCACACAGAACAACAGCGCTGCCACCCACCTTACTGCCAATCTGGATGCAATCATGCCGAAGGGCAAATTGCAGATTGCACTTGCCAGCGTTTTGGGAACGTCCTCTGGAACCGTCGACATTTCGAATGCAATTGCTGCCAGTGCTGCGACTGTCGTAACAGCCATCGCAATGGGTGCCGAGGCAGGAAAGTCGATTACTTACACCTTCAGCGCGAATGCATCAGAAGGCCTCCTCACAGCGACGAGCAAGACCGTTACACTGACTGTGGTTGACTAAGTTCAGAACAAAGCTCCATCCTCCGAAAGATCTGAGAAGGGCCGTCAATGTGGGAGTTGACGGCCCTTTTCTCTTCCTACCCCTGCTACCCATTGAAGATTACCCTGTTTGAGTCGATTACGAAATCATCCACCTGAGAATCCAAGAGTTCGACTATCGGAGTAAATCGCCATTGAGCTTCTGGAGACAAGGGATCTTCCGTTCAACTCCTCCGCCAATCACATTTTCTCCGAATGAGACTGCCAGCTACTTGAACCAATGCCAATCGTTGATGGCGAAAGGCCATGAAACTGAAGTGGGAAATTCGCCCTTCAAGCGATGATACCAAATGTCCTAATATGATACGCCAGTCTTAATATGAGACAGCTATTCACACAAAGCACCATGGAATCTATTGAAAATGCATGCATTTGACTTTGGCACGGGTGTTGAGATAGGTATGTCAGAACTCAAATGAAAACAAAAACACAACATACTAACCTGGAGTCAACAATGAAAAAGTCAATCCTCATCCTCTCCGCAGCCTTCATGAGTCTC